>RCNH01000696.1_pt1 | contig 12971 bp, 8 predicted proteins | sample 2041161 | NCBI WGS metagenome assembly RCNH01 (sample SAMN09708215, study PRJNA481090) | Feces metagenome, whole genome shotgun sequencing project. | biome: feces | host: Leptonychotes weddellii | place: Antarctica: Sion Island | collected 2010-03-01 | reverse complement strand
CTCTCCTCCATTGAGCACTCCATCGAAAGCCATCTGGTGGCTCTGCTCGCAGAAGAGTCCCGGCTGCAGAATGGCGCCAGCCTGCCGGTGGAAATCTGACGGCAGAAAGAATTCTTGTGCTTTATATGCTGCCAGGCAGATTATTACAATAAACAGCCGGGTATCCCGGCCCTCCTGTACAGGCATTTCGCCAGTCTCAGAGGGTCGCCCCTATACAGTACCGAAAGAAATGCAGAGAGAAATCAAATGATATCGTTACGGTCATCAGTGACCGGGGATGATGTTTGCCGGGAGACATATGACGTGAAAAAAGGGACGGCCCCTATCTGATCAGCAGATGGGGGCCGTCCCTTTTGGCAGAATGGGCTTTTGTCGGTGAACCTTTGAAAGGAAATAGTTCTCTTTGCAAAATCCTGCGAGATGATAAGAAAGATTTAGCGAAATTATATTATCGTATAAGTTTCGCTTCTGCTCGTGCAAAACTTTGACTTGCACTATAATATGATATAGCAAAATAAATATTGTGCATAATAAATAAAATAAGCGCAAATAACTATGGATATTTACAAAAAACAAATATACATATTGACGCTAAAATAAAATGTGCTATTCTAATGACATGAAGCAGATGGATGAGCGGAAGGAACAAATATTTTGTATTTGTGTTATTGGATGTCTTAGCGCGCAGAGAACCATCCAATGAAAAACTCACCAGATGCAAATACTGATTACAGGTAAACTTGTAGGAGAAGACAGGGATGAATTTCAAAAGGGTTGTTACAACCGCAGCAGTCAAGGACTACGCGGCTGCTCCTCTTCGGTCAGTATGGTGGTGCTGTCTCTGATTTTTATAACTGCTGCCCCAGCTTGGGTCAATGCCCGGATTCTGAGCGATTTGTTTTTCAACCCCAAAGAACTGTCTTAGGAAGATTGCTCTGAGAACAGAGAAAACTTATTGAATAGGAGAAATAATATGGAAGAAAAGCGCCCCCTTGCAGCGAGTATCTTTCAGTCTGGACCTTATCGGGTGACAGTCCTGACACCGATGCTGCTGAGAGTTGAATATGATATCAGCAAGACTTTTGAAGATAGAATCAGTCAGATTGTTGTGAATCGGCGGTTCCCTGCGGTAAAATACAATATAGCTCAAAAGGAAAACCGAATTCTGCTGCGGACAGATGCCGCAGAGCTGGATTTGAATACGGAGTGCTTCGATCTATCTGTTTCTCTGGGGGACAGACGGTGGCATTGGGGAGAACCCCTTCACAATTACGGCGGTACGGTGCGGACCCTGGATCAGGCGGACGGTGCCGTTCCTCTGGAGGATGGCCTTTTCTCCAAGGAGGGAATCGGTGTACTGGAGGATGCCAGCTGCCTGCTGACCGATGCCGGACCTGAGGCCCGCAGAAAGGGAACAAGGGACGTGTACCTTTTCCTTTATGGCTGTCAGTTTGAAAAGGGACTGCAGGATTTCTACTGCCTTTGCGGGCAGACTCCGCTGCTTCCGAGATATGCGTTAGGCAACTGGTGGAGCCGGTATTGGCCCTACAGCCAGGAGGAATATATTCAGCTGATGGATCGCTTCCGGGAGGAGGATATTCCTTTCTCTGTGGCTGTACTGGATATGGACTGGCACATCACCAAAGTTCCTGAGGGCTGCGATGGCTGGACGGGCTTTTCCTGGAATCGGGAACTGTTCCCCGATCCGCCTGCGCTGCTTCAGGAGCTTCACAACAGAGGTGTGCACACTACACTCAATCTGCACCCGGCAAAGGGCGTGCAGTATTTTGAGGATCAATATCCTCAGGTGGCGGAAGCTATGGGCGTAAAGGACAATGCACCGGTTGCTTTTGACTTCACCGATGAAAAGTTCAGGGAAGTGTACTTCAAGCTTCTTCTGGAACCCCTGGAAAAGGAGGGCGTGGATTTTTGGTGGATTGACTGGCAGCAGGGAACTTGTTCCAAGATTCCCGGTCTGGACCCTCTGTGGCTGCTTAACCACTATCACTATGAAAACGCACGGGAGAAGGGAGAACGGCCTCTGATTCTCTCTCGGTATGCAGGCCCCGGCTCTCACCGATATCCTGTAGGTTTTTCCGGTGACACCATTGTTTCCTGGGACAGCCTGAGATTTCAGCCATTTTTTACCGCAGCAGCTTCCAATATCGGTTACAGCTGGTGGAGCCACGATATTGGCGGCCACATGAACGGAGTCAAGGATGATGAACTTACCTGTAGATGGGTTCAGTTTGGCGTGTTTTCTCCCATCAACAGACTTCACAGCACGTGCAACCGATTTGCGGGCAAGGAACCCTGGAACTATGGTATAGAGGCCTGTGAAATCATGAAGCGGTTCCTGAGATTGAGAACCCAGTTGATTCCCTATCTTTACGCCATGAACTACCGCAGCAGCTGCCAGGGCATTCCTCTGATCCGACCTATGTATCATGTATGGCCCGATCAGAAGCCGGCCTACTGCTACCCCGGAGAATATGTCTTCGGCAGCGAGATGATTGCAGCGCCTGTAACTGAAAAGCGGGACCCTGTGTTGGGGCTGGCCCCTGCAAGAGTCTGGCTCCCGGAGGGTACTTATTACGATTTCTTTACCGGCATTTCCTATGCAGGCAACCGGGAACTTACGGTTTACCGTGCTCTGACTGCCATGCCGGTGTTTGTGAAGGCTGGCGGAATTGTGCCTATGGAGCAGGAGAAGAAATTGGTGCTTCGGATCTACCCGGGTGCAGATGCCAGCTTCCGGCTGCATGAGAATGAGCAGCTCCCGGAGGGTACACTGCTGGAATGGAAGGACGAGGATAGCAGCCTGACGTTTTCTGACTCCTGGGGCGAGCAGCCCTGCAGGGCCTGCTTCTGCGGCAGATATGCAGAGAAGGCACTGGTCACAGTGAATGGTGAACAGCGCTGGATTGCAGCGGTGTGGGATTCCCGGAACCGGGGTTCTGTTGTGGAACTCCCTGCAGGAACGGTTCGGGTTTCCTTCCCGGAGTCCAGATCGGCCCAGGAAGATTTCAGAAGAGATGAGTTGTCAGAGCTGCTTCGGAGAGCCCAAATTCCTTTCGATATTAAGGAAGAACTGTTCCGGGGAAGTCCGGAGAATCTGGTGCCCGGAAGATTGACGGCTCTGCCTGGAATGCTGGCAGAGGCTATTCTTGAAATTTATCCCTATAACTGATAAAATAGACGCTGAAAAGCGTTTCAATATCTGATTCCTGTTCAGAATGGAGAACACAGACAGCGATTGATGATGCGGAAAGCACCATGGAGGAGGAAATGACCATTGGACTTTAATTTCCAGAATTGCCTGCAGGAATGTACAACAAGAGGCAGCACAGAGCTGCCGGTGGACTTTTGCAGCGTCAGTATGCCAAAGGATACGCTTAGCGTTCTGGTTCATTGGCACGAGGAACTGGAGTTTACAAAGATCGTTCAGGGAACACTCCAATATGATGTGGGAGAGAAAAGCTATGAGGTGGGGCCCGGGGATCTGCTCCTGATTACGCCCAACACTCTGCATGCAGCAAAGCGGATCGGAAAGGGTGGAACTGTTACCCATACGGTGGTATTTCATCTGAATCTGGCGGGTCTCAACAGCGAGGACAGCTGCGCAAAGCGGTATCTCCAGCCGATTGCGAGAGGAGAGCTGTTTATCCCGCCGGTGCTTCATAAAGATGATCCTTTATACATACCCATGCTTCGGTGTTTCCAGAATATGTGGGACTGCAAGGACCCGGAGTTCCCTTATCGGGAACTGCAGTTCAAAACTCAGATCTTCACTCTGATTGAACTTATGTGGAAGTATTCTGTAGGCAAGGTGGCCCCTGCGCCCTCCGGTGAGTTCCGTCTGCACGGGGATAAGATTCGACACGCACTGGCCTATATGCAGGAGCATTTTGCAGAGGCAATTACCATTCAGCAGCTTGCTAATCTTTGCGGGTTTTCGCAGGTTCACTTTATGAATATTTTCAAGGCTGTGGTAGGAACCTCCTGTATGGATTATCTCCTGGCATATCGACTGGCGCAGTCCGCTGAGGAACTCAGCAGCAGTGACAGGCCTATTATGCAGGTGGCACTGGATAACGGATTCCGAAATGTTTCTTATTTTAACCGTGCCTTTAAAGCAAGGTATCAAGTGACTCCGTCGGTATACCGTTCCGGAAGACACCACGAGGAGCGGTCAGAAGTGTGACACTGCTCAGATGCTGGTTAAATTGCTGCATCAGAATGACAGAAATGCGTCCGGCTGTTAAAAAATGCGTGGAATGGAGAAATTCCCAATACCTCCACTGCGTTGATCCGATATCAGCGGGAGTAAAACAGAATATTTACTGACAGATTGAGCCAGGGGCCACGAATGACCCCTGGCTTTTTGTATAAAGAAAACCACTGGCTGGGCCTGTGGTTCCATAAAGCCTATGGGACTAAGTAATAATTTCTGCTGCGATTACAGTGTGGTGCGCCACGCTGCTTAAAATTTTATATTATCCTACTGAGGGGGCTTTTTTGTACTGTCCGTACAAACTGGGGCTGTTCGCATTTACCGTGGGGCCTTTTGTTTGCGGCTTATAAACTGGAAAAGCGGGTAAAATATACCGGCAGAAAGGGAGAAGATGAGGGGGAGCGGCTTATATTTCCGACTATCCGTTTTGAATATTATCGGTATAAAAATAAGCTGTATAGAGGCAATATCCACAAAACATCCCCCAAAAACAGAAAAGATTTCATGTAATCCTTAAAAACTGCGGGATTCAACCAAAGGAGGAAACAAAATACCAAAGCAACGCCAAAAGATTGACACCAAGTATCACCACGCATACAATAGGGAACATACCGAGGGCCTTCTTCACAGCATACGGCTGCCTGCCAAAAGCAGGGGAATGCTGTGGTGGGATGCAGGGGCAAGTGCACATTGTCCCTGCGCAGCGCAATGATTAAGGAGGAAAATGTATGAAAAAGAACCTGACGAGAGGCTGTGCATTCACACTGTCCGCAGTGATGATCGCCGGTACTCTGCTTGCAGGCTGCGGCCAGAAGCCTGTTGAGTCTGCTGTAAGCACTACTTCTGCCGCAACCACCGCTTCTGCTCCTGAAACCGCACCTGTGGAGACCATTCCCGTCTCCGTAGAGAAAGTCACTCTGCCCGATGCCCAGTGGATGGCAGAGGTCACCTTCCCGGATTGGGCAGGCTATGTGGATGACACTCTGGGCATGAACAGCATGTACTCTTTCAACGGCTTCAGCGGCCAGGGTACCCTGTATATCACCCCCGCAGAGGGCGTTACCAGCTTCTCTCTGTTTGTCAACAACCATGCAGTGGACACCAGCTCCATGACCGCAGGCAAGACCTGGGCTCTGGACATCTCTGCATACACCGTCAACGGCATGAACAGCATCCAGCTGGGCAATATCCAGCCTGCGGATCTTGCTGAGGCTGTGAAGGTAAATATTCCCTACCCTGTGGTGCTGGAAGGCACTCCCGAGCAGGTGGGCATTTCCACTGAGGTTCTGGATGCTATCAGCAGCATTGTGGAATCCGACATCAAGAACGGCTTTACCAGCGCACAGATGGCTGTGATTAAGGATGGCCGTCTGGTCTATCAGAACGCATGGGGCACCGTCAATGCCTACAACCCCGACGGCACTCCCAAGACTGACAGCGCACCTGTCACCAACGATACTCTCTACGATCTGGCCTCCAACACCAAGATGTACTCTGTGAACTATGCTCTGCAGTACCTGGTCAGCCAGGGACTGGTGGATCTGGATGCCAAGATCTGCGACATCCTGGGTCAGGAGTTTGTGGATGACACCATTGCCATCGAGTTTGCAGACTACGATCCCGTGGAGCTGGAAACCGTCAAGGAGTGGAAGTCCAGCCTGACCATCCGTGACGTTCTCCGTCACCAGGCTGGTTTCCCCGCAGACCCCCAGTACTACAACGATGCATTCGATCAGACCACCCAGCAGCCAGATCCCGAGGCTGAGAATGTTCTCTACTCCGGCTACGAGGGCACCGCTGAGACCCGTAACGCAACCCTGAAGGCCATCTGCAAGACTCCTCTTATGTATCAGCCCGGTACCAAGACCGTCTATTCTGACGTGGACTATATGCTGCTGAGCTTCGTTATTGAAAAGGTCACCGGCAAGGAGTTCTCCTCCTTCCTGAAGGAGACCTTCTGGGAGCCCATGGGCCTGGAACATGTGACCTACAATCCTCTGGACAACGGCTTCAAGCCTGAGGACTGCGCAGCTACCGAGCTTAACGGCGACACCCGTGACGGCGTGATTTCCTTCACCGGCGCCCGTACTGACACCATCCAGGGTCTGGTTCACGATGGAAAGTGCTACCACTCAATGGGCGGTATTTCCGGCCACGCTGGTATGTTTGCCAACGCTACCGATCTGGCCAAGCTGGCTTCCGTCATGCTGACCGGCGGCTACGGTGAGAACAAGTTCTTCGACCTCAACGTCATGGACGTCTTCACCGCTCCCAAGAAGGAAGACGCTCCTCACTGGGGCCTGGGCTGGTGGCGTGAGGCCAACATGAAGCGGGCATGGTACTTCGGTACTCAGTCCTCCCGGGATACCATCGGTCATCAGGGCTGGACCGGTACTCTGACTCTCATCGACCCTGCTGAGAACCTGGTCGTTGTATATCTCACCAACAAGATCAACTCCCGGGTTACCGATCCTGTTAACAAGCCTAACAAGTTTAACGGCAACTGGTATACCTCCTCTACTCTGGGCTTCGTGGCTCAGCTGCTCTACCAGGGCATTGACAGCCGTGCAGTTCCCTCTCAGGAGGCAATCAGCGCTCTGCTGGCTGAGATGGCTATGGACAAGATGAAGCTGGTGAACGCCGCCGAGGGCGTGGATGCACAGCATCCCCTGGTTCGTGCAGGTTACTCTATGGCTGAGGTTGTCTTTAATCGTGCACAGGAGACCGGCAAGGACACTGACTGGCAGTATGCAAAGAACGTGCTCCAGCAGCTGAATGCGGAGCGGGATGCCGAAGAGATTGCCTCTCTGGAGCAGATGCTGAAGGATGCCGGAAAGTAATCAGCTTCCCCGGAATTTCTGAATAAACAAAAATACGCCTGATGCACTAAGCATCAGGCGTATTTCTTGTCCTTGGGTATAAAGAAACCCCCGAACCGCTTCCGGTTCGGGGAAAGCTGTATGAAGTGCTACAGTGCATAGGTCTCAATGGCCAGGGCGGCGCCGTCTTCTGCATTGGTCTTCGTTACGGCATCGGCTGCCTGTTTCAGCGCTTCCGGGGCACTGCCCATGGCAACACCCAGCCCTGCGGCTTTGAGCATGGTCAGGTCGTTTCCGCTGTCTCCCAGGGCCATTACCTGCTCCAGGGGGATCTCAAGCATCTGGCAGAGCCTGCGGAGAGCACCGCCCTTTGTGGCGTACTTATGGGTAATTTCCATATTGGAAGAGGATGACCAGACGGCGGAAACCTCCAGCCCTTTCAGGGCTTCTTCCACCTGGCTGTGAAGATCTCCGGGGATTCCGTTCAGATTTACCTTTTCCACGGCTCGCCGGGAATCTGTGCACAGGGGAAGAAGAGAATCCACTACCACGCCGTTCTGAGAGAGAATTTTATTGCAGTGGAAGGACAGCCCGGAAATCTTCTGCTGAGCCTCCAGAGACGCACGGGTGAGATAGAGCCTGCTGTCTGCGGAGAACTCTATGGGAATTCCAAACCGCTCAGAGAGGCTTACCAGGCCCAGGAGATCCGGTTCCTGCATGACCAGACTGTAGAGAATCTGACCGGTGACCAGATTGCGGATCTGACCGCCATTGCAGAGAATGCCGTATTCCTTCCAGGGCAGGGAGGTGTTCAGAAGAGGGGGCAGCAGCTTAAAGGGGCGTCCGGTCACCGGAGCGATCCGGATTCCCTTTTCGTGGGCCTTTTGAAGTGCGGCCTGGAGCCGGGGGGTGATGGTAATATGGTCCGGCTGGAGAGCCGTACCGTCCAGATCCAGGGCAATCAATTTTATATCCATTCAAAATCCTTCTTTCAGGGGCGGACAAGCACGAACTTCCGGCCTCCGGAAATGCAGTCCATCAAAAGCTGAGCATTTTCCGGCACTCGGCCGATTACATTCACCCGCTGGTCAGCTTTCAGGTCGCTCCGGATCATCTGAATTTCGCCGGAGTAGCGTCCGTAGCCCTGATTGTCCATGGTGATGGTTCCCCGCTCTCTGGAAACGCAGTTGCAGGGAAGAACGGTAGTTCCCGGGCAGGCATAGGTGCGGGACTCGGTAAAGCGGATCAGCCATTTGGGAGAATCCACCCGGCAGGTGAATACCTGGTCATAAAGATACTCGTATTGGCTGTCCAGTTCGGCAGGAACGGAGATGATACCCTCCCGGCAGAGTCTTGCAATCCGATCCTGTTCCTTCTGGCTGATTCCCGGATCGGCTACAAAGATATCTTCGATGCCGAACCGCAGAGCCAGATCGGCAAAGGCGGCAGAGGGGAGAACGTTTCTGTGCTCCTCCAGAGTGGGCAGGCCCTCATAAATGGGACCCCGCTTTTTGGTATCGCCGGGGATGAAGCACTGAACTTTCAGCCCGGCAGAGCGCAGAGATGCGGTGCTCTGGGCGAGAAACTCCCGATCCAGTCCGGTTTCCGGTCTGGGGTAGAAGTTGTGCAGAGCAAAAATCTGATTTCCACGGCGCATAATCGCCGCAGCTTCCTCGTAATCGGTGGTGGATGCGTTCAGAACAATCGGCATTTTTTCAGCCATGGCCCCGATTTCCTCTTCGGAGAATCCATAATCGATTCTCAGTGCCCACACATGTAGACGAAGGGCGAGCCGAATCAGATCCGGCTCGCCAAACATTTCTAATGTCTTCGTCGACACATCTGCGATGACTCTAAATCCATGCTCTGCCAGGAGGAGGCAGACGGATTCTGCCTGGCTGCAGTAATCCGCATGGTACTCTTCGCTGATGTGAAGGGAGAGGAACACCGGGGACCCGGTACCTGACCAACGCAGCAATGTGGGCCATTGCTCCTGAAACGTTGACAGGTACACAGAAAATCCCAGTGAATCAAGCATTTGCTACGTCGTTCTCCTTAATACCAAACCAGGTGATGATGAAGCCCATAACATAGGCAATCACCAGGCCCAGGATGAAGAACAGCATCATGAGAGGAGTCTTCATCAGGGGAGCTGCAACGATACCGGAGGGACCCCAGGCAATGGCCTGAACACCCATCAGCATGCAGAATGCGCCGCCGAAGCCGGCACCCAGACCTGCAGTGATGAAGGGCTTGCCCATGGGCAGGGTAACGCCGTAGATGAGGGGTTCGCCGACACCCAGAATACCTGCGGGCAGAGCACCCAGAATGGTCTTCTGCATACGCATATTCTTGGTCTTACGAGCCTTGATGTAGATAGCAAGAGCTGCACCAACCTGACCTGCGCCAGCCATAGCCAGGCAGGGGAACAGGGAAACGCCGCCCATCTGCTCCAGCTGTACGGAGTAAATGGGAATCAGGCCGTGATGCAGGCCCAGCAGAACCATGGGCAGGAACACAGCGGACATAACGAAGCCGCAGATGATGCTGACAACAGGATTGCTGGAAGCAACCAGCAGGTTCAGCAGGAATACCAGACCGTCAGAGATGTAGCCGGTCACGGGCATCAGAACGAACACATAGATCACGCCGGTTACCAGGATGGAAACCAGAGGAGTGACGATGAGGTCCAGAACATCGGGAACGTGCTTACGAACCCACTTTTCAACCTTGGACAGCAGGAACACGCCGACGATAACGCCGATGATGCCGCCCTTGCCGGTGGTCAGGATGGACTCCAGGGGAACTTCTGCGTTGTAAAGACCCAGAGCAGTGGAGATGGCAACGATCTGGCCACCGATGGAGGCTGCACCGATCATACCGCCCAGAGCGGGGGTAGCGCCGAAGACTTCAGCGGAACGAACACCGGTATAGATTGCGAAATAGCCCAGGAAGGCAGCGCCAAACAGGCTGAACAGCTGGTTCAGAATGAACCAGAAGCCGGCACCGGAGGCAATACCTGCGGCACAGGCGGGGATCTGACCCATCAGAGAAGCAAAGCCGTTGAACAGACCTGCTGCAATGATGGCGGGGATCATGGGGGTGAAAATGTTGGCAATCAGACGCAGGGCATCCTTCATCTTGCTCTGCTTCTGACCGGCCTTTACAGCGGCCTTGTTCTCTTCCCAGCTCTTGTCTGTGGAAGTACCGTTGCTGCCGAGACCGGCATCCTCTTTAAACAGGTCAGTGACCTTCTTGGCCTTGCCGGGTCCGAGAATGATCTGCATAGTAGCATCTTCTACAACACCCAGAACACCTTCGGTGCTCTTGAGGCCCTGGACATCCGCTTTGCTGTTATCTTTCAGGGTAACACGCAGGCGAGTCATGCAGTTGGTGGCACTGGCGACGTTTTCCTTACCGCCGACCAGTTCCAGGATTTTGCGGGAAAGTTCCTGGTTTGTCATTGTTGTACACCTCTCAATTTTGATAGGCTCCGAATTGCTCCGGAGTTTACTAAACAGCTCTGTAAGGCTGTTTGCGTACGGGATTTCAGCGGATGGCTTCCCGGACATGGCCTCTGGACTGCTCCAGACGGCGGGTTGCCTCTTCCAGGGTGCAATCAGCCAGAATCATGGTGATTGCGGTCTTTGCGGAGCCGTGAGCCTCATCGATTTTCTCGGTGGCTGTTTCCCGGCTGACGCCGGTGGCTTCCATCACAATGTTCTGTGCACGGACACGGAGTTTTTCATTGGTCTGCATCACGTCTACCATCAGGTTCTGATAGGCCTTTCCGGTTCTGACCATGGTTGCGGTGGAGATCATGTTCAGAATCAGCTTCTGGCAGGTGCCTGCCTTCAGACGGGTGGAACCGGTGAGAACCTCAGGGCCGGGAACCACTTCAATGGCCAGCTCTGCTGCCTGACCGATGGCACTTCCGGGGTTGCAGGAAATGGCAACTGTGTGGCAGCCGGTTTCCTTTGCGTAGGCCAGACCGCCCAGAACATAGGGGGTGCGTCCGGAGGCTGCAATACCGATGACAATGTCATTGGGTGCCAGGTGAATGTTTACCAGGTCTTCCTGACCCAGTTCCCGGCTGTCCTCTGCACCTTCCACGGCCTTTACAAAGGCACGCTCGCCGCCGGCAATCAGACCGACTACCAGCTCAGGAGCCACACCGAAGGTAGGGGGGCATTCCACAGCATCCAGAACGCCCAGTCTGCCGCTGGTGCCTGCACCCATGTAAATGATGCGGCCGCCGGCCTCGATGGAAGCAATTGCCCATTCAACACACTGGGCAATCTGAGGCAGGGCAGGCTTGATGGCCTCGGGAACTCTGGCATCTTCCCGGTTCATGGTGGTTACCAGTTCCAGGGGGGACATCATATCCAGCTCCATGGTGTTGGGGTTTCTGGTTTCGGTAGACATATTATTTAAGTTAAGACTCATGCAAAACTCCTCTCCAGCAGATGAAACCTGGTCATCTGCATATTGCTGCTTGTGCTTCTATGATAAGGGTAATTGCACTTTATGTCAATGAAAACACAAAATAAAGAAACTTTGTTTCAATGATTGGTGCAATTGACTGGAATTGTCTTTTTTGATGAAACTGCATAAAAATGCTCCCACTCGATTTATACATCTTGCACAAGCTAGGCGTGAAGAATTTGTGAATATAGCGAATAGCTTGAATGTATGAAAACAGATAGAATAAGGAAAGCTTCTGAAAAGGCGGTGTATAAATGACAAGCGCTCTGCTGAGACTGCGGGAAGCCTCCAAGGCCTTTACCCCAACTGAGAAAGAAATCGCAAAGCATATTCTGGATAATCCCACCCTGGTGGAAAACCTGAGCATCCATGAGCTGGCAAAGAAAACCTTTGCTTCTCCTTCTACCATTGTACGGATGTGCAACCATACCGGATATGCAGGCTACAAGGAATTCCGCAAGGCGGTCATCAGTGAACTGGTGCTCCGTGAGCAGAATAAGAAAATCGAACAGCGTGGACTGGGCCAGTCCAACAGCCTGGAAGATATTGTGGAAACCATCACCTATAAGAACATCATGTCCCTGGAGGATACCAAAAATCTGGTGGATCTGGATGTGATGCGAAAGTGCATCTCCCTGATTCAGAATGCCAGAATTGTCTATATGTTCGGCATGGGTGCCTCTCTCTGCGCCGCAAAGGATGCGTACCTCAAATTCCTGCGGCTTAACATCCCCTGTATTGTCAATGAAGACTGGCATTCTCAGCTGATTCAGGCCAGAAATGCCACCAGGGAGGATCTGGGAATCGTGTTTTCCTACTCTGGAAATACGGTGGAGGTTGTGGAGTGCATGAAGGCGCTGAAACAGAATCAGACCCCCATGATTGCTATTACCCGCTGTGTCTCCTCACCGGTTTCAGAGCTTGCAGATCAGAAACTCTATACCACGGCCAATGAAGCCCTGTTTCGCAGCGGCGCTATGTCCTCCCGAATTTCTCAGCTGAATCTGGTGGATATTATTTATACGGCCCTGACCAGCGATCAGTCCAATTCCTCTATGGATCAGCTTTCCAAGACCCACATCCATAAGCCGGGAGAGGGCTGAGCTGCCGGAATGTGTGTTTAAAACAGCATCGCCGCCGGAGAAGTATTTCTTCTCCGGCGGCGTTTTTTGTGCGGATGGAAACCAAGCAGGGAATCCCCAAAAGAAAGATGTGCAATTCTATCGAAGAGAATAAATATCTATTGGATGATAGAAAATGCTTGCTGAATGCATATAAAAATAGTATAATAGAAAAAACACTCCGAGAGAAGAGGTAGCTATGCTGACAAGACTGCTGTTTTTTCTGATTATTCAGCCCGGTGCATTTCTGAGCTGTTATCTGGTACATAAGATTGCACCAATCCGAAAGCCAGTAAAGTATGGCCTGATTAC
>RCNH01000695.1_pt1 | contig 12983 bp, 8 predicted proteins | sample 2041161 | NCBI WGS metagenome assembly RCNH01 (sample SAMN09708215, study PRJNA481090) | Feces metagenome, whole genome shotgun sequencing project. | biome: feces | host: Leptonychotes weddellii | place: Antarctica: Sion Island | collected 2010-03-01 | reverse complement strand
TCGCCTTTGGCAGCAGTGGTGAGGATTCCCGTTCCGATGGGTTTTGTAATGACCAGGTGATCTCCGGGTTTTACTGCACTGTTGGTAAGCATTTTTCTGGGGTCTACAAAGCCGCTTACACACAGGCCGTATTTGGGTTCCTTGTCGTTAATGGAATGTCCTCCTGCAATGGTACATCCTGCCTCTCTGACCTTATCCGCACCGCCCGCCAAAATCTCGGCGGCGATTTCAAGGTCTAAGCATTCCGGGAAGCACAGAAGATTCATTGCATGGGTGGGCCGACCGCCCATGGCATAAATATCAGACAAGGCATTTGCTGCGGCAATCTGTCCAAACTGGAAGGGATCGTCCACCATAGGCGGGAAGAAGTCCACCGTCTGAACCAGCGCCAACTCGTCACTAATTCGGTATACACAGGCATCATCTGATGTGTCGTAACCAACTAGCAGATTTTCATTTGGTAAATTTGGAATCTTACGCAAAACCTGCGCAAGGGCCCCTGGGGCCAATTTCGCTGCTCATCCGGCAGAGGAAGTAAGCTCCGTCAGTCTGACTTTCTTTGCATCCATATACTTCACCTTCCTTTCAGTATGGTTTGGATTCCCTCCAGGGCATAGGCCACTTCCTCCGGTGTGGTCTCGTGACCAAAGGAGAAGCGGACAGTTCCCTGCGGGAACGTCTGTAATGTTTTATGAGCATTTGGCGCACAGTGCAGGCCGCAGCGGGTCTGAATCCCGAATTTCTGTTCCAGCGCAAAGGAAACCTCTGCGTTGTCCAGTCCTTCAAAGTCCAAAGACACCACGCCTACCTGTAATTCCGGGTCCGCAGGTCCTGCCACACGGAGGGGCAGGTCCTGAACGCCCTGTAAAAACTGCCGGGTACACTGTTTCATGTGCTCCCGCACCGACTCCACCCCCTGCTCCAGTACATAGTCCAGAGCTGCATGGAGGCCGAAAATACCGGGCAGATTCATGGTGCCGGATTCAAAGCGATCCGGCATATAGCTGGGCTGAAGTTCGCTGTCGGAGGCACTTCCCGTGCCGCCGGTGGTCACAGGCTCCATGGCCTTGGCGAATTCCGGAGCCAACAGCATGGCCCCAATGCCCTGGGGGCCTAACAGTCCCTTGTGTCCCGGCACAGACAGAGCCGAAAGTCCCAGCTCCTCAAAATCAATGGGCAGATACCCTGCCGTCTGCGCCCCATCCACTGCCAGAGGGATTCCCCTCTCCCGGCAGATTTTGGCCACTTCCTCCAGGGGGAAAATGGTGCCGGACACATTGGAGGCATGGTTTACCAGAACCAGCTTTGTATTTTCCCGGAGCAGGGGCAGAAGGTCCTCCGCCCTGGTCCGGCCCTCTTTATCCGCAGGAATCCGGGAGAAGGAAACTCCCTGAGCCTGCAAATCCATGAGCGGCCGCATCACTGCGTTGTGCTCCAGACTGCTGACCACCACATGATCTCCGGGCTTCAGATAGCCCCGGAGAATCTGGTTCAGACTGTAGGTAGCACCGGGGGTAAAAATCACATTTTTTACCTTTCCGGGAAAATGAAACAGGGTTTTGAGCTGCTGTCTGGTCTCCAATACCACAAGTCCGGCCTCCGATGCCTGTTCATAGGTGCCCCTTCCTACATTCACTCCCATTTTCTCGATGTAATGGGCCATCGCCTGCCCTACGCCGGGAGCCTTGGGAAATGAGGTTGCGGCATTATCCAAATAATGGTGTTCCATCTTGGGATTCCATTCCTTTCTGTCAGAACATCGGAGGCCGGGTGTTTTTTAGCCTACGTATCCAGCCTTCTTCAGAAGCTCCAGAGCCTTCTCATAGTTGGCCTGGCTCATCATGACCAGAGGGCCGGTGCAGCCCATGCCGGTCTCGGCATAGATGCCGTTTTTCCACAGGACCTTTGCAGCGTCCTCCAGATCCATGACCTCAATGCCGGGGATGCTGGCGGTGCAGGGCTCTGCGGGAGGTGCCTTGACCTCCTCTTCCTCCTGTGCAGGCTTTGCAGCAGCCTTCCGGGCAGCCAGGATCTTCTCCAGGCCTGCCTTTTCAGCAGCAGCAAACTCCTTGTCGGCAACCTCAAAGACCTTGCCCTTTACCATCTGTGCGGCATAGAGCAGAGCGTTGGCAATGAGGGGAGCGCCGGAGGCACGGGAGACAATGTGGATCAGCTTATGGTAGCCCTTGCCGATGCCGGGGCCATAGCCATAGCCGGTGGCCTCGAAGCTGCCGCCGGTGGTGTAGGCACTCATCATTTTAATGAGCACGTTGCCGGTGAGAGAGTCGCAGACCAGAACATCGGGAGTACCCTGCAATACGTCGTTGCCACGCATCACAGCGCCGCCGTCGGCACGGGCAGAGTTGGCCCAGGTAAAGGAGTAGCCGCCCTCTTTCAGCTGATTCAGAGCCATTTCGGTCTGACGGGCGCCGTCCACATTCAGGATGCCCACAGTGGGCTCCTTGATTCCGGCGGCCTTGGCGGTAATGATGCCGTAAATGGCATTCTTAATCATGCCCTCAATGCGGTCGGCACTGGAGGTGCCGGTGGTGGTAGCCACGAACATCTCCCGGCCTCTGGCAGGAGTAATCACACGGCCCACGGTAGACACGCCGATGGGGAAGGGAAAATGCATGGTAACTGCACCGTCCACCTCACCGGATTCCACCATCTGCTCCATCTTCTTGTGGCCCTCGTCCTCGTTGGCCACCTCGATGGTGGTGACGCCCTCTGCCTTCAGAGTGCCGATGTAGTACACATCCACACCCTTGGCGGCTGCCATCTGGGCAGCTTCCATGGCGTTCTTCTCGCCGTGCTCACTGCCCATTCCGGTCAGTGCGATCTTGGGCTTGGGGCCGAAAGAACCACTCTCCAGGCCCTCTGCCATCTGCAAAAATGCGTTGGCAATGGTTTGTTCCAGATTCTTCATGGCTGTCACCGCCTTATTCAGCCTGCGCCAGCAGAGTGGCAGCAAACTCCTTCATGGCCTTGGCGATCATGCCCTTGACCTCGTCCTCAGAAACGCCGGCTTCTGCCTTCTCGGCACCGGTGTTGGCCTGAATCACGAAGGAAACGCCGTCAAACAGGTTGGTCATACGGCCCAGGAACAGAGAGCCCTTGCCGATAATCATAACACGCTGCATCTTGCCAGCCATGATGTCATTGCGGGCAAAGCCGATGAAGGGCACGCCGGAGGGAATGTGGCCCTGAGTGGGAGCCCAGCCGGTGAGGCCGTGCTTCACGGGGAAGGTAGCCAGATCGGCACGCTGCAGCTCGCCACGCTTAACAGCCAGAGCAGCAATCATCTTGTAGTTTGCCAGAGGCACATCACCGGCACCGGCGGGCTTGGTGATGTCGGGGTTCTGCATCTCGGGAGAGTACTTATCAATGTCGGTGATCTTCAGGCCTGCACGGTCCAGAGGATCGGTGACCAGAGAAGAAATAACAGCCTGAGGAGCGGAGCCGGTGCCAACGGTGTGGCGGCCCAGGATGGACAGGTTGAACTCGGGGCTGACGCCGTCATCCTGAGTGATGACCAGAGCGAAGCCGCCGATCATATCCTCCAGAGCAGGCAGGCCCTTCTTCACATGGTCCTTACCGTTCATGCCCAGCTTAGCGGTGCAGCCGCCGGCGGTAATCATAACGGTCTTGTATGCGCCGGAAGCCACCAGGGAAGCGCCTTCCACAATGGCGTGAGCAGGGCCGGCGCAGAAGCCACGGGCATCGGAGCCGGTGGCACCGGTGAGGCCTGCAATCTCAGCAGCAGCCTTTGCGAAGTTGCCGCCGCCTCTCTGGTTCATATCGCCGCAGGCTTCCTCGCAGCAGTCAATTACATATTCCACATCGCCCTTTTCAATGCCGGCGTTCTTCACGGCATGGAGCATGGACAGAACGGAAGAGGCCTTGGAGACCAGGTTCTCGTGCATCACATGGGCGGACAGGTTCACGTCGATGTCATGGGCACGCTTCACGCAGCCAACCAGAACATTGTTGTGGTACAGGCCCTCGGCGTGCTCGTCGCTGACCAGATGTGCAATCTCGTCGGCCTCCACGCCCTCATTGATCCGGGCCATGATGGCCTCGTCCATGATCTCATTGGCAGCCAGAGCTTCCTTATGAGCGGCAACGAAGCTCTTGTCCAGCTTCACCAGGTCGAACACGTCACAGGCCTGCATCAGCAGCAGGAACTCTTCCTGGGGCATGATCTGGCCGAACTGGCCGTACCGGGCGTTTACGTCGCACTCCTTGTCGCACCAGGGCTGTGCCACCTCAGCCAGCTCATCGGGGGTCTTGTTGCCGATGTAGACCTGGTTGGGCCAGTAAGCCAGCACCTGCTCATAGGTACGCAGATGGTTGGGAAGCTCCTTGAGGTATTCGCTGTCGGGGTTTACGATCCGCTCGGTTGTCTGGGTAGTACCGTTGTGCAGCACCATGTCGGGGGTATGGGCCAGGATGTAACCCGCACCCTTAATTACGCTTTTCATATGTAATTCCACCTTTATTGTAATTCAAAAATATATTAGAACCTTCTGAAATCTGTTCCAGGAGAATATTGCAATTGTCGGAAAAAAGAAGAGGCGGCAGCCGAAGCCACCGCCCCTCGTGTGCAACAATTCACAGGCTTGAATCACCCGACGGGGAATCAATACTTGCAGAACTGCTCGCGGATGGCAGTCATTTCCTGGACGATATCGTCAACGTCAAGAACCATTTCCATCATGCTGACCTGCTCCTCATAAACAGCAGCGTCAAACTCCTGCTTAATCTCAGGCTCGCACACATGATACACCTTGAGTCCCAACTGGACTCCTGTCAACGGACCGGCGAAAGTGGGGTCACCATTGGTAACCGTCTCAGCAGCAAGACCGGAAGCCTCGCCCTCAGCAGCACCCAGAAGAACAACAACGTTCTCGGGGCCATACTGCTCAGCAAACTCCTTTACTCGCTTCTGGTTTTCCAGATCCATTGCACCAGCGGCGGTTCACACGAAGCACTCAGTCGAGGAAAACACAACTTCAGCACCAGCGCTCTCGGCACAGGCAGCAATAGCCTGACCGGGAATGCCATCGCGGTCGCCGATAATAACAACCTTCTTATTAGCCAAAATGCTCATAACTATGTCTCCTTTCATCAGTTTTATAGAAAGCCGAACACGGCAATCTAGCAAGGGGGAGCTACACAATTAGATGTGCTTCTTAATCATAGCCTCTACGTTCTCGGGGGTAGCGTCATCCTTGACACACTCATCAATCTTGACACCGTTTTCGTAGACAGCCACAACAGGGAGGCCCAGGATCTTCTGACCGATGGCCAGACGGCGAGCCTTGGTGGTGTTCAGAGCACAGAACTTCAGCTTATCGCCGTACTGCTCTGCAAAGCCATGAACATGGGGCATAAGAGCTGCACAGGGAACGCAGCCGTCACCATAGAAGTCTACAACGACCTTACCTTCGGCCTGCAGAACCTCTGCCTCAAAAGTAGTCTTATCGAGTTCCAGCATTTCATTCACCTCCCTTAATTAACCTAAGTTTGCAATGTAGTGCTCCGCCTGCATGGCAGCGATAGCGCCGTCGGCAGCAGCGGTAACAACCTGACGCAGAGACTTGACACGCATATCACCGGCGGCATAAACACCGGGGACATTGGTGTGCATATTCTCGTCTGTCTTAATATAACCGTTCTCCATATCGAGAACGCCTTCGAACAGCTTGGTATTGGGCAGCAGGCCGATGAAGCCGAACAGACCGAACAGGCCGTCCTCTTCGTCTGCCTTGATGACGGTCTTCTCACCGGTCTTGGTGTTTCTGACCACCATGCTGGACAGCAGCTCGTCGCCGTCTACCTTCTCCACAACGGTGTCCCACATAAAGGACAGCTTGGGATTAGCGAAAGCCTTTTCCTGGATGGACTTAGCAGCTCTGAGCTGGTCTCTGCGGTGGATGATGGTGACCTTTCTTGCGAACTTGGTCAGGTACATAGCCTCTTCCACAGCAGCGTCGCCGCCGCCTACCACATAGACCTCGAAATCCTCAAAGAAGGAAGCGTCACAGGTAGCGCAGAAGGAAATGCCCTTGCCCACGAACTTGCCTTCGTTCTCGCAGCCGATGGGACGGGGGAAAGCACCGGTGGCCACGATGACGGTTCTGGCCAGGTAAGTATCCTTGTTACCGATCAGCTTCTTCACATCACCGACCAGCTCCACTTCCTTAATGACGTCGCTGGCACGCTCCACGCCGAACTTCTTGGCCTGAGCGGTCATACGGGCGATGAGGCTGGGGCCGGACTCGCCCTCTACCTCCTGACCGGGATAGTTCTCGATCTCGTTGGTAATGGCGATCTGACCGCCATCCTTGCCCTTCTCAACGATCAAAGTGGACAGTCTGCTCCGTCCAGCGTACAAACCAGCGGTAAGGCCGGCAGGACCGGCACCCAGAACGACTACGTCATAAATCTTTTCCACTTGTTTTCACTCCCTCTGAATATTTATCTGTAATAGTGCCTTGCGGCACAGGATGCTCCGTGGGTGACGGACAAATCATCATATCTGAAACCCCTGCTTCTCCCCTGTCCTGCCCCGGTTTTCCAGTTCGGAGGGACAGGAGCCATTCTTGAGGTTCCGGTGATTCGCCCACTTCTTACTAACCGCGATTGTAATATAGATTCGGTCTCATGTCAATAGCTCAGTAAATATTTATGATATTTTAACATAACCACCCCCTATATATTGTACAATTATAACAGTGTTAGAAATTCATTCTACATCATACTATTTTATTTGATATGATTAGACAATATTCGCAGAAGCCGGATTTGCGGATTTTATTTTTCGAGTGGGAAGCCCTCCGGGCAGAAACACTTTGGATCAGCCCCTTTCAGTGTCTACCGCCGAATGACTATGGGGTAGCCCCGGATCTGGCATTTTCTCCGGATGCAGGGACGATTTTGCATCCATATTTTTCATTCTTTTCGGGATTTGGCGGAAAAACACAGATCATTTCAGACAAAACGAACCCCATGCCCCCATTGGTCTGTGCAGCTGCAAAAGAAGCCCCCGGGGAGCATTCCTCCCCGGAGGCCGATGGGGTTTATTGATCTGCCCACTCCTTGAGGTGGTTCAGCTTGCAGAAGGCATCCCGGATAATATCCCCATGCTCCTGCATCCAGTCGCCCAGGCAGTCCTTCACATGGTAGATGGTATCCTGATACTCCGGCTCGTTGATCAGGTTCTTCAGCTCCAGAGGGTCTGCCTCCATGTCAAAGAACTGGTCTGTGCCGGCACCGTTGAACACATACTTATACTTGCCCTTACGGAACATCCGCTGGGTGACGATGATGGAGAAGGCACCCATACCCTCGGTGACAATCTCGTCGCTCCACTGCTGATCCTTGTTCTCAAAGAAGCCGTTAAGGGGCCGGCCGTCGCCGTAGCCGAAGGAATCGGTGGGATGATAGCCTGCCTCCTTCAAAATGGTGGCGTAGATGTCACAGGTGCCAACCAGAGCCTTCTGGTGGTAGCTCTCCTTGCAGCCGCCTGCGGGCTTGATGATGAGGGGGATCTTTGTGGTGTCGTCGTACATGCTGTAGGACTTGTTTTCCAGACCGCCGTGGCAGCCCTGATTGTCGCCGTGGTCTGCACCGAAGATAATCATGGTGTTGTCATAGAGGCCCTTTTCCTTCAGGTAGTCCACCAGGCGGCCGATCTGTGCATCGATGAGGGTGGTGCAGGCGTAGTAGTGCCGCAGGGTATCCTGGAAGAACTCCCAGGGCAGCTCCGGTCTGCGGATCAGGTTGTAGATTCTGGGGGCATCGGTCACATCCTCGTCGAAGGTGGGGTTCTTGGGGATAGTCACGTTGCGGTACAGATCCAGATACTCCGTGGGGGCAAAGAAGGGCTCATGGGGGCCCCAGAAGTTCAGCTGGAAGTAGAAGGGCTTGTCCTCCCGGGTCATCTGGTCAATGATGGCCTTGGCCCGCTCCACCAGGAAATACTCCACGGTGGACTCCACAGGGGTCACCACCTCACCCACGGTGGAGTGGTCGCCGGGCCGCTTGTCCTTGGTCTGGTTGATGATCTTGATTTCCAGATTGTTGTCCTTGAGGTATTGCAGATACTGGGGGAATTTCCAGCCGCCGCAGCCATGGCCGGGGAAGTCGTCACCGATATAGCCCAGCTCTGTGGGGACGGAGCCCCTGCCCAGATAGGGAGCCACCTCCAGGAAGCCCTTGTCCAGGATACCCAGCAGGGATCTGCCCTCCTCTGTAGCGGTCTTGTCCTTGCCCACGCCCAGATGCCACTTGCCAGTATAGCCGCAGTTATAGCCCACAGACTCCAGTCTGCGGTTCAGCAGGAAGGGCACGTCGCTCAGCTCATGGGTCCGGCAGCCGGTCTGATAGGAGTTGGTCTCCATACCGGTCTTGGAAGGATACAGGCCGGTCTGCATGGAGCCCCGGGCCGGGGTGCAGACGGGGCAAGAGGTATAAGCATTGTCAAAAATCACGCTCTCCTGTGCCAGACGGTCCAGAACAGGGGTCTTGCAAATGGTATCCTGTTTATAAAATGAGAGTGTATCCACTCTGTGCTGATCTGTACAGATAAAAATAATATTCTTGTGGTCGCTCATTTAATTTCCTCCTGAACATTGCCGCAGCACTCTGACGGCGGCATCCTTCTTTCATCATATCATTATTCCGGAAGATTGCAACCGGGTTATGTAAAAAAGTATCATTTCCTATACCGATTCAGAAAACAAGGCCCCCATGCAGGTTTTCACCGGCATGGGGGCCAACGCAATGCCCACTATGGCATTGGGGGAAGCAGGCAGGAGGGTGGGGAGTTGGACTCCCTCCTGCCCCGAAGTATCTTATTTCTTTGCTGCGGTTTCCATAAACCGCATAGCCACTGTGGCAATTTCACCTCTGGTGATCTTTCCTCTGGGTACCAAACGGGTTTCGCTGCGGCCCTCCATAATGCCCATGGCATTGGCCCACTGCATGGCAGGTCTGGCCCAGGCACTGATGGTATCTGCATCGGTGTAGCCCTCCAGCGTGGCAGAAGCAGAGGTATCATAGCCCTCATGCTCTGCGTACCGCATGAGCATCACCGCTGCCTGTTCTCTGGTAACGAATGCACCGGGGGCAAAGAGATGATTGCCTACGCCCTCCGTAATGCCCTGTTCTTCTGCCCAGCAGACAGCATCCCGATACCAGATCTTTTCCGGTATATCTGTGAAAGAGCTGGTCCCCTTTGTCTCAGGCTCTCCCGCCATCCGGTACAGGATGGTCACAAACATGGCACGGGTGGAGAAATGCTTGGGGGCAAACCGGGTGTCGGAAATGCCTTCCATGATTCCCTTCTGCCAGACATAGCGCACAGGCTCATAATACCATCTGTTCTGCTCCACATCCTCAAAGGGCATCTTCTGCTGCAAGGCTGCAAGGGCCTTTTCCGCATCAATCAGCGTTTGCAGATTCTTGACCAGTTTCTTCTGATTCTCGGTCAATGCCTCATAGGCCTCTCTTGCTGCACGAATGGCTTCCTCAGAATCCAGGGTCACTTCCCCGATCTTATCAATCAGGTCAGATACCTGATCTGCTGCCTTCTGATCTTCGGCGGCCTGTTTCAGAGCTTCCAGAGCCTTTTCGGCCTTTTCCAGAGTCTCCAGATTCCGTACCAGCTTCTTCTGGGTCTCAGTCAATGCCTCATAGGCTTCTCTTGCTGCACGAATGGACTTTTCAGAATCCAGGGTCACTTCCCCAATTTTATCAATCAGGTCAGATACCTGATCTGCTGCCTTCTGATCTTCGACGGCCTGTTTCAGATCTTCCAGAGCCTTTTCGGCCTTTTCCAGAGTCTCCACATTCCGAACCAGCTTCTTCTGAGTCTCTGTCAGTGCCTCATAGGCTTCTCTTGCTGCACCAATAGCCTTTTCAGAATCCAGGGTCACTTCTCCAATCTCATCAATCAGGTCAGATACCTGATCTGCTGCCTTCTGATCTTCGGCAGCCTGTTTCAGGGCTTCCAGAGCCTTTTCGGCCTTTTCCAGAGTCTCCAGGTTCTGAACCAGCTTCTTCTGGGTTTCGGTCAGAGCCTCATAGGCCTCTCTTGCTGCTCGAATGGCTTCCTCAGAATCCAGGGTCACTTCCCCGATCTTGTCAATCAGGTCAGATACCTGATCTGCTGCCTTCTGATCTTCGGCGGCCTGTTTCAGGGCTTCCAGAGCCTTTTCGGCCTTTTCCAGAGTCTCCAGGTTCCGAACCAGCTTCTTTTGGGTTTCGGTCAGTGCCTCATAGGCCTCTCTTGCTGCACGAATGGCTTCCTCAGAATCCAATGTGACATTGCCAATCTTGTCAATCAGTTCCATAACGCCATTGGCTGCCTGCTGGTCGTGGTTGCTGCCCAGAACGGTCACTGTGACAGACACCATCTGACCTGTCAGCTTTTTGAACTGCTCATTATCGGGGTACCGCTTTGCGTAGCGTCCATAAGTCTGGCTGCCCAGGCAGGCGGTAATGGTAACCTCAGTGTCGTTCTTAGGCACCCGAACCAGAAGGTTCTCGTGCTTCACCACTGCGGGATTGCTGGAATGGAAGAGATTATAATTTTCGTCATATCCCTCCTTGGGAATGTCTGTGGGAGCAATTCCCTTGTAGGTGCGATCTTTATAGTTGTACACCCACACCAGGTCTTCCCCATTGCGGTAAACCTCCTGGAAGGGATGGAGGTCTCCGGTCACGGCATCTGCACTTGCATTTCCATTGGCAATGCCTGCAAAGAAATTAGCCTTGACCTGCTCCATCAGTGCCACTTCTGCATCGATTTCCTCCTGGCTCATAGGCAGGACGGTGATGCTTCCCAGCTCCTTACTCAGAGATTTCTTGGTGGCTTTATGGGTAATGGTCACTGTGAGCGGTACCTGAGCCGCTTCCTGACCGGGCAGAGGACGGTACACATTGGCTCTGTAACCATTGACTTCCACTGCATCATTGCCGGCTGTGACGGTCAGAGCGTACTTAGCTCCGTCAATACCCAGCTTTCTGGGGGTCAGAAGCTGAATGTCTCCTGTCACATGAGCAGGGTCAATGGGGGTCTCGGTCTCGGAATCCTTGAGCTTATCCAGGGTGTAGGCATCCAGAGCCTTCTGCATTTCCCCATCCACAAGAGAATTGCCGCCCAGAACAGTCACTGTAACGGGCTTGCTGATGGTGATGGGAGGCTCATCGTCAGAGGTCTTATTAAAGGTGATCTGAGCTGTAAGAGTAACCTCCATATCCTTCTGTGCCGGATAAACAGCACCGATGCAGTCATCAATGGGGAGCCTGCCGGGTACCACGGAAATCACCTTGCTGTCAGAGGTCCAGCCGATGGTAGACCAGCCATACCCCTCCAGCAGAACCGGCAGAGTCAGATTGGATTTGACATGAGCGGCATCGGCATTTTCGCCCTTGATGCAGTCAAAGGTCAGAGCCTGTGCAATCTGTCCCATGTCCTCCCGGACCCGGTCTGCATCCCAGGGAATCATTGCCATAGCGGTAACGGAAACCGTGGCCTCGTTGTAGGTCAGCAGGAACTGAATGTCCCGGACCGTGGAGCCGTGCATGGTGGCAACTGCGGGGTCCTGATAGAAGTAGGAGATGGTTCCGTCCTGGGCGATGTGGGCATCCTGATCGGTCCCATTGGCATTTACGCCCACATTGGTAACGCTCACCTGAATCCGGTCTGCCTCCAAAGGCAGGCCCTCCTTCTGAATGGTCTTTGCTGCATACTGATTGAGGCAGGTGCCGATATTGGTATCGGTGCCAAAGACCGGCTTCAGTCTCACAGAGCCCATGGCCTGTGTCAGCTTCTCCAGGGTCTTTTGGTCGGACTCCTTCTGAGACAGCACCGTGATTTCAAAGCTCCGGCTGTCGGAGGCACTGCCCTTGGTCAGCTTTGCGGTCAGGGTCACAACTGCGGTTTCGCTCTTGGGCAGGGTTACAACGCCCTCATTGCTGATGATCTGGGGATTGCCGCTTTCCCAGGTAATGACAGAGCCATTCTGTCCGGCTGCTGCCAGCTCCAGTGTCATGGGAGCGGTAACGGTGGTGGGTGTTACGGTAAGAGCGGCCTTATCCGCTGCCACAGCCTTCTCATCCTCGGTCTGCTCCGGCTCTGCGCCGCCCTGCCAGGCAAGGACAGGATAGCCCTGATTCAGCGTGCCGTCTGCATCCCCCCGGAAGGCCTGACCCAGGGTTCTCACCATGTCCTGTGCTTTCAGCTCTGCCTCTGTTTTGGAGGTTGCCTCACCGGTACCATAGCCAATGCCGCCGGTACGGATGGTGCTGGAATTATAGCGGTAGTAGTAGCTGTTTTCCAGATAGTAGGTGTTGAGCACCTGGCCCACGGTGGTTCCGTTGGGATCGGCTACAGAGCCCACCACAGCACCGCAGAAGGGATCTGCGCTGCTGCCTGTGCACTTGATGGTGCCTGCATTGTAGCCGGTGTGGACCATGGCACCCTGGGTGTTGGCAATACCCACCAGACCTGCGGTGCGGCGGGGACCGGAAATCTCACCCATATTGTAGCAGTTACGCACCGGGGACTGATCCACTTCGCCCACAATGCCGCCGATGCCGCCGTAGTTGTCCCGTGTGGCAGATACGGTGCCATAGTTGGCACAGCCGGAGACTTCGGCATAGGAATAGCCCACAATGCCGCCCAGATATGCCTTATAATAAGACTGGAAGCCGTTGGCGTTATAGCTGGTGGTAATGGTACCGTAGTTGGCGCAGTTTTTAATGGAGCCTGTATCATACACCACGCCCACGATGCCGCCTACACGCTGACCGTCGGCGCTCACATCGGCCCGGTTGATACAGCCCTCAAAGGAACCATAGGAGGCTCTGCACACACCGGCTGCATTGGAGGTACCGGCAATGGAGCCGGTGACTGTCACATTCCGGATCAGGCTGCCCTTTGCACCATACCCGAACAGGGCATCATTCAG
>RCNH01000694.1_pt1 | contig 12985 bp, 10 predicted proteins | sample 2041161 | NCBI WGS metagenome assembly RCNH01 (sample SAMN09708215, study PRJNA481090) | Feces metagenome, whole genome shotgun sequencing project. | biome: feces | host: Leptonychotes weddellii | place: Antarctica: Sion Island | collected 2010-03-01 | reverse complement strand
CTAGCGGTATTGCTTATGATCCCTGTCTTGCTTTTCGGATGCTCAAAGCCGGAAAATTCGTCCCAAGAGTCCACGGCAAACACGGAAAATACTGTCCAGATTGATGAAAGTAGAATATATATGATTAAATGGGTTGCAGAACCCTATTCGGATGAAGAAGATGAGTCGTCTCGTTGCCTTCATATTGACGACCGTTTTGAAGATGAAGCACTGCAATCTGCGATTGCAGATTTGAATCTTACCTATCCTCTTTCTACCGATGAAAGAATGAAAGAATATGCCTGTGCAACCTTTAATATTTTTACAGGAATGGGATATGCAGATCCTGATATGATTCCCGGGCGTATCTGTCATTATTCTGACGGGATATGGTGTATTACGTATGAAACTGATCTTTATGAAGTATGTGGACTTCCTAGTCTTTTCCGAACATTTTATGAGATTTATGTTTCAGAATTGGACGGACATGTGATTGACTGCATCTGTGTCGATCTTGCACATGAATTTGACGATTAAAAGGAGGCTGTTCCTATGAAAAACTGGAAGTTGTGTGGGATATTTCTTTCTCTACTGTTATTATTTACAGGCTGTATGCAAGAAAAAGCTCCAGATTCTCAACAGGAAGCACCTACAGTTCCGCAGGAAGAATATGAAACGTATCTTCATACAATACTATGGAAGGGAGTTCCTGCACTTGTAAATGTGCCCTTCAGGTACTATACCGAAGGAGAATTGGAAGCACCTAAAAGGGAAGTTTATGAAAATGAGGCATTACAGAAAGGAGCAGCTGAGCTCTTTGCAGGACATAAGTTGGAAACAAAAGCTGAGATCACAGAGTATGCCAGGTTGCTGATGCCGATTTTAAGGGAATCCGGCTGTCTCCCGTCCCAAGAGATGGAGGCATGGACAGCCGTTCATCATTCCAATGGAATATGGCTATTCGAATATCGCGGTGTCAACAAGAATAAATCGGATTCGGAATCCACACGATATATTTATGTGGATGTCTACATTAGTGATGCGGATGGGCATGTCATTAAACTGGAAAATATAGAAGTATAGAATAAAGGTTAACTGTTTTTACTTGGAGAATTTAATGCAAGCATGTATAAAGCCTGTTATGCAATCAGAGCACTGTTATAATCAGGCCTGGAAAGGAAGAAATGCAAAACCATCATTTAATGGAACTAATACAATGACAATTTGATATTAGTCATCATATAAGATACAAAAATGCAAAGAAATTGCCTCAGCTTTCCTTTGCACAAGGTGCTGGTTTTCAATTGCATATTATCACCAGAGGAGCAGTGCATCAGGCACTGCTCCTTTTGCTTGGTAAGACTGTACTGACGGCCTAATAAATAGGTGAATTCTGCCGGGATTGTATACCCACAGGAAATTCTGGTGATAATAGGGCCGAACGGAGGATGCACCATGTACACTTCCCAAAAAGAAACACTGGCTAAATATTTGCAGCTGAAAACATGGAATCAGCTGCTGCTTATGCAGGGAATCATTACGGAGAAAGAATTTCGGCAGATGAACACAAAAATTTTGGAACGCTATCCCATAGATTCCGGGAATACTCACTGAGTATTCCCGCTTTTTTTACGATAGAAGGGAAGACCTGATTCCAGAAACTGGCGGTTGACTCGGTCGTTGTGCTTTACTATACTGTAGATAATGATGATAAAACGAAAGGTGAAACATTATGGACATTCATTCCGTCCGTCAGGAATTAAAGCGGCACAGCATTTATGGACTGCCCCTGCGGGTCACCTATTATGCCCGTGTCTCTTCGGAAAGCGATGAGCAGCTGAATTCTCTGGGCAACCAGATTTCCTATTACGAAAATCTAATCCGTCAGAATCATGCCTGGACCTTTGTGGCGGGCTATATTGATGAGGGCCTCTCTGCGGCAACCACCAAAAAAAGAGAAAACTTCCACCGTATGGTGGAAGACGGAAAAGCAGGACTGTTTGATCTGATTATCACCAAGGAAATCACCCGTTTTGCCAGAAATACGTTAGACTCGATTCAGTATACACGGGAGCTTCTGAACGCCGGTGTGGGTGTGTTTTTTCAAAATGATAACATTAACACCTTTGATGAGGACTCGGAGCTGCGGCTTACGATTATGTCCGGCATTGCTCAGGACGAGCTGAGAAAACTCAGCAGTCGTGTGAAATTCGGACATCAGCAGGCCATCAAACACAATGTGGTACTGGGAAACAGCCGGATCTTCGGCTATATCAAGGACAGCGGGCGACTGATGATCGATGAAGATGAGGCACCTATGGTGCAGGAACTGTTTGCGCTGTACGCTACAGGAACGTATTCTATGAAACAGATCGAAACCCTTTTTTGGGAAAAGGGATATCGCAACCGTAACGGCAAAAAAATTGCTCACACCACCATGTCGGGCATGATTTCCAATCCGAAATATAAAGGGTATTATGTGGGCAACAAGGTTCGGGTGGTGGACCTGTTTACAAAAAAACAAAAATTCCTCCCGCCGGAGGAATGGGTCATCTTTAAGGATGAATCCGGAGAGATCGTTCCCGCCATTGTTTCTGAGGAACTTTGGGACACGGCCAATGCGGTTCTGAAAAAACGCAGCGAGGATGTAAAGAACCGACAGGGAATCTGCAATCACAGCAATCTGCTGACCGGAAAACTCTATTGTGCCCACTGCGGAACGGCATACTACCGAAGAGATTCTGTGGATCGCCAGGGAAACAAAAACAGCAAATGGGTCTGCTCCGGCAAGATTAAAAACGGTGCGGATTCCTGTGAGTCCTTCGCCATTTATGAGTCGGAAATCAGGCCGCTGCTGCTGGAGGTGTTTCAGGAAGCAGAGCCGCAGGTGGAAGCACTCATTGAGGAGTATGTTGAAATGTATCAGTCTCTCCACAGGGGAGACGAAATGGGCAAACGGCTTGAGGCCCTGGAGCACACCATTGAGACGGTGCAGAAAAAGAAGCAGAAGCTGCTGATGTTCAATGCCATGGGGGAGCTCTCCGACAGGGATTTTCTGGCAATGAACAAGGAATGCACCCAGGAGCTGGAGGCGGCGCAGAAGGAGCGGGAGGAGCTGACCGCACAGCGGGACAACGCCGCTGACTTTAAAAAGCAGATTGAAACCATCCGGAACTGTCTCCATCAGGCACAGAAGGATGCGGCGGAAGGGGTAATCAACAAGGAGTTTGTGGATCGATATATTGATAAAATCATTGCGACACCGGAGGGGAATGATACCCTCCACCTTCAGATCAAGCTCTTTACAGGAGAGGTTACAGACAAATATCTTCAGAATCTCAAAAGTCGTACGGGTCACACGTTCAAGAAGATGATCGAGGCTTACGAGCAGGGCCTGAAGTAAGAAATACAGCGAGGGGCAGCTTTTTATAAGCTGCCCCTCAACGTTTGTTTTATGCTCAGGATTCGATTCCATCTTGTTGTTTTGCCACTCGATAGGTGTAATAAATGTCAATGGGCAAGGAAACCAGTAGAAGGCCCATGGAAATCAGGAAACAGGAAATGCCTTTTGACAGAAAACAAATCAAAATCATTGCGATACCAATTACAATAAAGGTGATTCCTCCAAAGCGTTGACTTTTCTTCCAGGTCGTTTCGTTTTTCATACTCCAAGTGGTTCGCAGTCCCAGTACGGAATTCATACGAACCTTGGGCATTGCATTGCCAATGACCACAAGAAAAAGACCCAATAACCCAACCATGATTTGGTAGATGTCAACGCAGAGAGAGGAGAGGTTCTCCACCTTCTGAAAAGAAGTATACAAAAAATAGAAGGTCATGGCATTAAACAGGACAAGACCTAAAATCCCGGCGGTGATGCAGACTTTTTCATTGTTTGAGCCACTGTTTTCCCCGCTGTTTTCCTGCTTTGCGGCAAATTTTGTTACCAGCAGCATGATGATGCCAAATACGACGATAATGACCGGGAAAATGAGAGTTTCGTATTTGCTGCCCCAGCGAGTGACCTGCTGGTTAAAATCATAGTGGGCCGGGATTTGATCCGGCAGATACTGTAAGGCAACAAGGGTTACAGCCAGAGGCAAAAACATCAGTACATAATAGAGAACCGCTTTTTTCGTTTTCATTTTGACCCTCCTCGCAAGTCGCTGATCCAGACGATTGCTTCATCCAGAACAGACAGGTTGAGCTCGTAATAGATGTAATTTTTGAACCGGGTTTCATAAATGAGATCTGCTTTTTTCAGCTTTGCCAGGTGATAAGACAGGGCCTGTGGTGTCATATGCAAAGCCACTGCCAAATCCCCGGAGCTGATTTTTCCTTCCCGTAATTTCAGTAAAATGTTTCTTCGGTTGTTGTCTGCCAGGGCGGACAACACTTCAGGGACGCCCAATCTATCACCTCCAAACTATTTCAAATAATCTTTAAACAGATTCTAACGCTGCGGCCGTTGCTTGTCAAGAAGTATTTCAAAATATTTTTAAATAGAATTGGGACTGCACAAAAAAGAAAGTAAAAAATGTTCCGATTCTCCAGGAAAATAGTGTGGAAACCGGAAAAACTGTCGTTGCTTTTCCTGGGAAACTATAGTAAAATGGGGATATTACCCCCACTTCGGGGCAGGTGAAAGGAGTCTCCTATGGAGAAGAAAGTGAAGTACTTTATCCGGCGACTTGTAGTGTATCTTTTGGGCTTGTTCATTTTGGCACTGGGTGTCAGCGTGTCGGTGAAATCCGACCTGGGGATTTCTCCGGTCAATTCCATTCCCTATGTACTCAGTCGGGTTACGGGACTGGAGCAGGGGCTTTTGGTAACTCTGGTATTCTGCGGCTTTGTTCTGATCCAGATTCTTCTCCTTCGCCGGGAGTTCCGGCTTGTCCAGCTTTTGCAGGTATTGTGTGCCACGATCTTCGGCTATTTCGTCTCCCTCACCAACCGGATCGTCTGCTTTCCGGTGCCGGAGGCCTACATTGCCCGGCTGGGACTGGCCCTGCTCAGTGCGGTCCTGGTTGCGGCGGGCATGTTCCTGTACCTCTGCGGCAACCTGATTCCCCAGCCTGCGGAGGGTCTGTGTCTGGCCATCGAAAAGAAAACCGGCTGGAAGTACTCCAATGTAAAGGTATTTTTTGACTGCTGCCTGGTTTCCTCTGCCACCATTATTTCTCTGGTGGGTCTGGGTACCGTGGTAGGTGTCCGGGAAGGAACCCTCATTGCCATGCTGGGCGTGGGCAAGCTGATCGGACTGATGATCCGGTATTGGAAACAGCCTGTCACACGATTCTGTGAACCCCGGGAAACCGTCCAATAAAACAAAAGAAATAAAAAATGTGGTGCCGTCTCACCCGAAGGAGAGACAGCACCACACTTTTATTTGTTACGCTTAGGCAATCAGGAAGAACTTCACCAGGAACAGAAGGGAAATGGCGTAGGTGAGAAGGGAAACTTCCTTGAACTTGCCGGACAGCACCTTCATGAAGGTGTAGACAATCATGCCCAGGCCGATGGCGTGGCCAATGGAGCCGGAGATGGGCATGGAGATGAGCATGACAGCCACAGGAGCCAGCTGGCTCATGTCGCTGAAGTCGATGTTCTTGAGACCGCCCAGCATGAGGATACCCACATAGATGAGGGCGGAAGAGGTGGCAGCAGCGGGGATGATTGCAGCCACGGGAGCCAGGAACATGGCAGCCAGGAACAGGATACCGGTTGTAGCGGCAGTCAGACCCGTGCGTCCGCCAGCTTCCACACCGGAGGCAGATTCCACGAAGGTGGTAACGGTGGAGGTACCGGTCAGAGCACCGGCAATGGTACCGATGGCATCGGCGGTGAGAGCCTCACGCATCTTGGGCATGTTGCCCTCCTTGTCCACCATACCGGCCCGGGAAGCAGTGCCCAGGAGGGTGCCGATGGTATCAAACATATCGATGATGCAGAAGGTAATGACAATGGAAGTGGCGGTGAACCAGCCAATCTTGCCCAGCGTTGCGAAGTTGAACTTGAAGAGGGTGGTTTCGGCCATATCCTTGAAGGGGGGCACGAAGGAGGCGGTTGCCAGAGAGGCGAAGGGGTTCACACCCAGAACCAGCCAGGAGCCGCCCCAGTAGATGACGGAAGCGGTGAGCATACCCAGAAGCACGGAGCCCTTTACCTTTTTCCGGTCCAGAGCGAGAATCACGAACAGGCCCACGAACATAGTAATGACGGTGAGCACCAGCTGCTCGTAGTTGGCACCGGCAGCGGCCATGTTGTCGGATACGGTGCGGGGGGTCAGGGAGCCGAAGAAGCTGCCCATAACGGTGAAGCTTGCACCGCCCTGGCCAAAGACCTGGGCGTTGGAGCCGAAGCCGATGTTCAGCAGCATCAGGCCGATGGCAGGAGAGATGCCCATGCGGATGCCCAGAGGAATGGCCCGGACGATCTGCTCACGGATGTTGAAGATGGAAAGCACCAGGAAAATGATGCCCTCGATCAGGATGATGCAGATAGCAGCCTGGAAGCCTTCCAGATAGGAGACACCGGCAGCAACGGCAATGTTGGTGACGACCACGGCGAAGAAGGAGTTGAGGCCCATGCCGGGGCCGAGGCAGAAGGGCTTGTTTGCCAGGAATGCCATGGCAAACATACCGATGGCAGAGGCAATACAGGTTGCCAGGAATACTGCGTTCCACAGTTGGGGAACGGGTTCGGTGTCACCGCCAAGTCCTGCGCCAAAATTGGTCAGAAGATTGGGGTTCAGAGCGATGATGTAGGCCATAGTCATAAAGGTTGTGAGGCCTGCAATCAGCTCTGTGCGGATGTTGGTTTTGTTCTCTTTTAGGTGAAAGAGCTTTTCCAGCATATTGGATTTCCTCCCTATTAAATATTCGTGAACATTATAACATCATCTTGTTAAGTTGACAAGAAGCATATTGTCACAAAATGTTAACAAATGCAAAAATTCCCCTTCATTTGTCGGTCTGTCTGCACTGTTCGGAGAATTGGAGGGGAAACATGGGATATATGGTTGCATTTTTGGAAGAAACATGGTATATTCCCCTTCAGCTGGGAAATTACCCACCCTTAGCCCACTGAAAACAGATGGAAAAACGGCCTGATTTCGGGGTTTTGGAGGGCGCTGAAGGGGACCTGCATGGAATTCACACCGCAAAATGGACAAATTTCGTGGTTTCAGCAGGATTATTATGTGAAAACTATTGAAAAATACGAAAAAATGTATTTTTTGGATTGATTTTATAAAGGTTTTGACTTACAATAGACCGGAAAGCGGGGCAATGTCCCTGAGAGACACAGGAGGGGTCCCTATATGCTCAATATCGTCCTGGTTGAGCCGGAAATTCCGGCAAATACTGGCAATATCGCCAGAACCTGTGCTGCCACCGGCAGCGTCCTTCATTTAATCAAGCCCTTGGGATTTGACATCTCGGAGAAGGCTGTGAAGCGGGCAGGTCTGGACTATTGGCATCTGGTGGATGTAAGGGTCTATGACAATCTGGAGGAGTTCTTCCGGAAAAATGAGGTCCGGCAAATGTGGTGCCTGTCAACCAAGGCACCTAAAGTTTATGCTGAGGCCCGGTTCCAGGATGGCTGCTACCTGTTTTTTGGAAAAGAGACCAGGGGCCTTCCTGAGGAATTTCTGGAGCAGCACCGGGAGCAATGTCTGAGACTGCCCATGCGTGCCGAGGCCAGAAGCCTGAATCTCAGCAACTCTGTGGCCATTACGGTGTACGAGGCCCTGCGTCAGTTACAATTTCCCCACCTACAGGAAACTGGAAAGATGACAAACTGGAAATTGCCAGTTGTGCCTGAAGATTAACAGGAGGCTTAGTTATGAACTACAATAAGAAATCCATTGAAGATGTAGAAGTAGCAGGCAAGCGTGTGCTGTGCCGCTGCGACTTCAACGTTCCCACCAAGGACGGCAAGATCACTTCCGACAAGCGGATCGTGGCTGCTATGCCCACCATCGAGTACCTGGTAAACCACGGTGCAAAGGTGATTCTCTGCTCCCACATGGGCAAGCCCAAGGGTGAGTGGAAGCCCGAGCTGAGCCTGAAGATCGTGGCCGATCGTCTGTCCCAGCTCCTGGGCAAAGAAGTCATCATGGCTTCCGATGTTGTGGGCGAGGATGCAAAGGCCAAGGCCGCTGCTCTGAAGGACGGCGAGGTCATGCTGCTGGAGAACGTCCGTTATATGAAGGGCGAGACCAAGAACGATCCCGAGCTGAGCCGGGAACTGGCTTCCATGGCTGACCTGTTCGTGAACGATGCCTTCGGTACCGCTCACCGTGCTCACTCCTCCACCGCCGGTGTGGCAGATTATCTGCCTGCTGTCTGCGGCTACCTGGTGCAGAAGGAAGTCGGCATCATGGGTAAGGCTCTGGCCGATCCCGAGCGTCCCTTCGTGGCTATCCTGGGTGGTGCTAAGGTTTCCGATAAGCTGAACGTCATCAACAACCTGCTGGAGAAGGTAGACACCCTTATCATCGGCGGCGGCATGGCTTTCACCTTCCTGGCTGCCAAGGGCTACAATGTAGGCGCCAGCCTGGTTGATAATGAGAAGATCGATTACTGCAAGGAAATGATGGCTAAGGCTGAGGCCAAGGGCGTCAAGCTCCTGCTGCCTGTTGACACCGTGGTTGCTGATTCCTTCCCCAACCCCATCGATGCAGAGATCCCCGTGGAAACCGTTATGTCCGACGCCATTCCCGAGGGCAAGATGGGCCTGGATATCGGTGAGAAGGCCAGCGCTGAGTTCTATGAGGCTGTAAAGGCCGCCAAGACCGTTGTCTGGAACGGACCTATGGGCGTGTTCGAGAACCCCGTTCTGTCCAAGGGCACCAAGGCCGTTGCTCAGGCTCTGGCTGATTCCTCCGCTGTGACCATCGTCGGCGGCGGTGACAGTGCTGCTGCCTGCGAGCAGCTGGGCTTCGCTTCCCAGATCACCCACATTTCCACCGGCGGCGGCGCTTCCCTGGAGTTCCTGGAAGGCCTGGCTCTGCCCGGCATCGCCTGCCTGCAGGATAAATAATTCCCGTTTATCTCCGGCAGCGGGGAAGTAAACACCTCTCCGCTGCCTTTTTATCATAGATTTAAGTTTTTTGGAGGCATAAAAAATGAACAGAAAGTACCGCAAGACGATCATCGCCGGTAACTGGAAGATGAACAAAACCCCCAGCGAGACCAAGGAATTCATGACCACCTTCAAGAGCATCCTGCCCAAGGGCCGTTGGTGCGACGTGGTGTTCTGCGTTCCTGCTGTGTGCATCCCCGCTGCTGTTCGCGCTATGCGTGAGACCCGCGTGGGCATTGGCGGCGAGAACATGAACGCCAACGCTTCCGGCGCTTACACCGGTGAGATTGCTGCCAACATGCTGGTGGACGCTGGCTGTAAGTACGTCATCATCGGCCACTCCGAGCGCCGTGCTATGGGCGAGACCGATGCCGATGTGAACGCCAAGGTTCTGGCTGCTCTGGAAGCAGGCCTGACCCCCATCATGTGCTGCGGCGAGACCCTGGAGCAGCGTGAGGCTGGCATCACTGAGGAGTGGATCACCATGCAGATCAAGGCTGGCCTGCAGAATGTTCCCGAGGACAAGATCCGCAAGGTCATCATTGCTTACGAGCCCATCTGGGCCATTGGCACCGGCCGTACTGCTACTCCTGAGCAGGCTGAGGAAGTCTGCGAGAGCATCCGTACCGTCATCCGCAAGCTGTACAGCTCCAAGAATGCCCGTGCAATCTCCATCCTGTATGGCGGCTCCATGAACGAGAAGAACGCTTTCGAGCTGCTGGCTCAGCCCGACATCGACGGCGGCCTCATCGGCGGCGCCTCCCTGGTGCCCGAGAAGTTCGTGCAGATCATCGAAGCTGCCAACCAGCCCACTGTCTGATCGAATTTTATAGTACCTCTGAAACACCGCAGACTTCGGCCTGCGGTGTTTTTTTATACCCATTCCGTGGGTAAAAATTCACTCTGAAATCAAAGAAAATAGTACCCGGATTTCTGCTGATACAGGCTGTTTTAATATAATATCTTGCATAATATATCTGCATAAGTTCATTATTGAATAATTTGTGTACCATAATCTATTGTAATATGTATATTGCTATTTCACAATGTTGTGAAATAGCAATTTTCTGTTTCCAATGAAAAAATACTTAATATTCGGAGAATCATGCAGTTATATGGGGAAGAATGGCTGGTTTTTGGGGAGAATAGGCGACAAAAAAAGGCTGACAATTTTGTTGCGATTCAACGAAATAAATCATTTTTACAAAATCGCTTGACAGTGACAATACAAAATTATATCATATTGATATGGAAATTCTACATGTGAAAAATGTAGATTAAGCCATAAAGGGATTGAAATGGGGAGTTTTCAATCCCTTAAATTTGTCACCTGCCCCCTGAGGACAGAGAAAGAAAAGGAGAAAAACATGATGGAAAAGAGTTTGTTGAATCGATTGCTTTCCCTGATGCTGGTTGCAGCAGTCCTGTGTGGATTTGCGATTCCGGTACGGGCTGCTGAGGAATCGGCTTCCGTCCGCTTCCAGCAGGTGGACAACAGTGAAGTGACTGCAACACTTCCTGGCTGTGAACCTGTCACATCCCCGCAAGAGGACACATACGCCCCCACCGATGTGGTTCGTGTCTCGATTGTTCTGGAGAAAGAATCTACTGTGGAAGCCGGCTTTGCCATGAAAGACGTTGCACAGAATGCTTCCGCTATGGCATACCGTCAGGAGCTGCAGGCCCAGCAGGAGCAGGTAACAGCCTCCATTGAAAAGCGTCTGGATCAAAAGCTGGATGTGGCCTGGAACCTGACTCTGGCAGCGAACCTGATTTCCGCCGATGTGGAATACGGCCAGATCGAGGCCATTGAAAAGATCTCCGGTGTTGAGAAGGTTCTGATTGAGACCCGCTATGACCCTGCGGTTGTCAGTCGGGAAGAAACAAACAATCCCAACATGGCTACTTCTCCCAAGCAGACCGGTTCCGCCATCGCCTGGGCCTCCGGTTATACCGGCGCAGGCGCACGCATTGCCGTGATCGATACCGGCATCGATACAACCCACCAGTCCTTCAGCGAGGAGGGCTATCAGCACTCCCTGGCCTGCCTTGCGGAAGAAAAGGGAATGAAGCCGGAAGAATTTGTAGAAAAGCTGAACCTTCTGGATGCAGAAGAGGTCACTTCTGTGCTGGATCAGCTGCATGTAAAGGTTGATCCCGCTCAGGCCTTTGTAAGCGAAAAGATCCCCTTCGCTTACAACTATGTGGACCACAGCTATTATGTCACCCATGCAGAGGATACCCAGTCGGAGCATGGCTCCCATGTCTGCGGCATCGCTGCTGCCAATGCTTACATCCCCGAAGCAGACGGCACCTTCTCCAAGGCGCTGGATTCCGTAAAGGTGCAGGGCGTTGCCCCAGATGCCCAGATCATCGCCATGAAGGTCTTCGGCAAGAGCGGCGGCGCTTATGACTCTGACTATATGGTTGCCATTGAGGATGCCATCATCCTGGGTTGTGACACCGTGAACCTGTCTCTGGGTGCCGCAAATCCCGGCAGCTCCCGTCATGCCAACAAAGAATATCAGGCCATTATGGACAATCTGACTAAGGCCGGTATTGTGGTTTGCATCTCTGCGGGCAACAGCGGAAGCTGGGTGCAGAACGCAGCCAACGGCGGCTATCTGTATGCCGATGATGTGAGCATGCAGACCAACGGCAATCCCGGCACTTATACAAACTCTCTGGGTGTGGCTTCTGTGAACAACGACGGTACCACCGGCCTGTTCATTCAGGTAAAGGATGTGCTGGCGGTTTACAATGAAAGCCCGGATAAGCATAAATCCCTGGCAACCCTGGCCGGTGAGCAGGAATACATCCTCATTGACGGCAACGGCACGCCTGAGGAATGGGCGGCTGTGGGCGATGCACTGAAGGGTAAGATTGCACTGTGCAGCCGCGGCGGAATCGCCTTCTTTGAAAAGGGCATCAATGCGGTGAATGCAGGTGCCATTGCAACGATTATTTATAACAATCAGCCCGGCAGCATCAACATGGATCTGAAGGACTACACCAAGACCGCTCCCTGCGTTTCCATTACCCAGGCAGCAGGAATGGATATCCGTGAAAATTCCGAACCCGTCACCGACGACACAGGAAAGGTCCTGTATTACACCGGAACAATGACGGTTTCCGAAGGTGTCGGCTCTTCTCAGCTGGAAAGCGAATACTATACCATGAGTGCATTCTCCTCCTGGGGTGTTCCCGGCAGCCTGGAGATGAAGCCCGAAATTACTGCACCCGGCGGCGGAATCTATTCCGTTTACGGCACCACTCCTTCCGGCGGCGGTTCTGACATGTATGAGAATATGTCCGGTACCTCCATGGCCTCCCCTCAGGTGGCCGGTATGGGCGCACTGGTTGCACAGCACATCAGAGCCAATCAGCTGACAGAAAAAACCGGTCTTACCCCCCGCCAGCTGATTCAGAGTTTGCTCATGTCCACAGCAGAGCCTGCGGTGAGCGGTGACAGCGGCTGCTATTTCCCCGTCATTCAGCAGGGCGCCGGTCTTGCCAATGTGGGCAATGCAGTGAATGCAGACAGCTATATCACCATGGACGAAAATGCAACAAAGTCCTTTGCAGACGGAAAGGTAAAGGTTGAGCTGGGCGACGATCCGGAGCGTACCGGTGTGTATAGCTTCTCCTTTAATATTCACAATCTGGAATCCACTGACAAGGCCTTTGCATTGTCCGCTGATTTCTTCACCCAGCAATACTTTGAAGACTACGCCAACAACAGAAAGAACGAAAACCAGAAGGCATTCTATATGGACACCAAGACCGTCTCTCTGCCGGTCAATGTCACATGGGAAGTGGACGGAAAGACCCTGGCTCCCAGTGATTTGGCTGTGGGTCTGGACTTTGACGGAAACGGCTCCGTAAATGCTGCCGACGGTCAGGTACTTCTGGACTATGT
>RCNH01000692.1_pt1 | contig 13032 bp, 9 predicted proteins | sample 2041161 | NCBI WGS metagenome assembly RCNH01 (sample SAMN09708215, study PRJNA481090) | Feces metagenome, whole genome shotgun sequencing project. | biome: feces | host: Leptonychotes weddellii | place: Antarctica: Sion Island | collected 2010-03-01 | reverse complement strand
CAAAGAAATCGTTAAATAAACTCGGTAACCAATCTTGATTGTAATTTCTTCTTACAGGTATCATAATTAAGTCCTCCATTTTTTAAGTTTAACATCTTCTCCGGATTGAACCTCCTTTCGATATTCAATTCACAGGGAGTATGTTCAATAAGCGTGCCATCCCGATTATCAAGCCATTTTGACCGTTTTCATTGCCTTTTTGTGATAGGTTGTGACGTTTTGTCATAAACACCTCAATAAAATAAATTATTCAGAAAATTATCCAACACACAAACTTCCCTCAACTATCTACAACACAATGATTTGGCAAAAAATCGGGGGGGGGTATTCTTTTGAAAATTTTAAAAATATTTTATGAATCCATTGCACAAATGGATTTATTTTATATACTTTTGCGCCCATTAAAATAGCGGACATTCGGGACTTCCCGCCCAACCTCGGGAAGCCTTTGCCACCACCAACCACGGCTTCGATTTTACGCTGAATTTTGACCAATGACGAATTGACAAAATAAAAAAATAAAAGCTAAACTGATGAAAACTTAGACAATTACACCTATCCACCACTGCTTTTATTCAAAAGCAAAACAATCACTTCAAACTAATCTAACTTATTATTCATGGAAAACAACATTCCTACAGGTAAAAGAGCCCGTCTTGCCAAGATGTGCTTCAAATGTCTGTTTATGATGCTGTTGCTATGCTTCGGTAACTTTGCGGGAGCAATGGCACAGAATCAGCAAGGCGTCTCCGGTAACGTAAAGGATCAATCCGGAATGCCCATGGTCGGAACAACAATCATCATCAAAGGTACTACCATCGGTACAGTTTCCGACATTGATGGAAATTTCCACATCGCCGATGCCAAGGCAGGCGATATTCTCGAATTCTCACTCGTTGGTTATCAGAAGCAGGAGGTTACCGTCGTAGCAGGCACTCCCATCAATGTAGTGATGAAAGAGGACAACCAGGTACTCGAGGCCGTAGTCGTCACTGCCCTCGGTATCAAGAAATCTGAAAAAGCGCTGACTTATAATGTTCAGGAAGTCGGCGGTGAGTTGGTCAACAAGGTCAAGGCTGCCAACTTCGTTAATTCACTCAGCGGTAAAGTCGCAGGTTTGCAGATTAATGCCAGTGCATCGGGTGCCGGTGGTTCGACACGTGTCGTTATGCGTGGTGTGAAATCAATCAGCGGTAACAACAACGCCCTCTATGTAATTGACGGTATTCCCATGCCCGACCTCCGCTCGTCGCAGACCGAAGGTACTTTCGAGACCCCCGATGGTGGTGATTTCGAGGGTATTTCGAACCTCAACCCCGAGGATATCGAGTCGATGACCGTTCTTTCGGGTGCTACCGCAGCCGCCCTTTACGGTTCGCAGGGTGCCAACGGTGTCATCTTGATTAACACCAAGAAAGGTCAGGAAGGCCGCGTGAGAGTCAACTACTCGAACAACACGGTATTCTCGTCGCCCTTCATTCTGCCTCGTTTCCAGAACACCTACGGTACCGATGCCACCGCTCCTTCGATGAGCTGGGGCAACAAGCTCGAGACTCCTTCGTCTTACGACCCCGAAGATTTCTTCCAGACAGGTTTCGAGGAGAGCAACGCCATTTCGGTTTCGGGTGGTACAGAGACCAACCAGACTTACTTCTCCGCAGCATCTCTCAACTCGCGCGGTATTGTTCCCAACAACGTCTACAATCGTTACAACTTCACTTTGCGCAACACCACCGAGCTTATCAAGGACAAGCTCACCATGGACCTCAGTGCAACTTACATGCACCAGTACAAGCGTAATCCTCTTATCCAGGGTCTCTATCACAACCCCTTGATTCCGGTTTACCTGTTCCCCCGTGGTGATGAAATTTCGAAGTATCAGGTTTACGAGCGTTACGACGCCACTGCAGGTTACATGAAGCAGTTCTGGCCTCTCGAGTTCCTCAACGGTGTCGAGAACCCCTGGTGGGTGACCAACCGCGAGTTGTTCGAGAACACCGCACAGCGTTACTCGTTCAATGCCACTTTGAAGTGGGATGTAACCGATTGGTTGAGCCTGACCGGTCGTGTTCGTACCGATAACACCGTAATGGACTACACTCGTAAGATTTACGCATCGTCCAATACCCTTTTCGCATCGGCTTATGGTAACTACCAGAACAACAAAGTTCAGCACAACAACCTCTACGCCGATGTCCTCCTCTCGATTAACAAGAACTTCTTCGACGACAAGTTCTCTGTAACCTTCAACTTTGGTGCCAGCATCCTCGACGACAAGAACAAGGGTGTAGGTTTCGAGGGTCACCTCGCAAGCATCGCCAACAAGTTCTCGGTTTACAACATCGATATGAACCACTCGCAGACCAAGCCCTATGCCGATCGCTACCACGACCAGACTCAGGCTATCTACGCTACTGCACAGCTCGGTTACAAGAACATGCTCTTCCTGGATGTTACAGCACGTAACGAGTGGGCTTCACAGTTGGCCTTCACTCCCGACTGCAACATCTTCTATCCTTCGGTAGGTCTTTCGGCTGTCATCTCTTCGATGGCTGACCTCTCAAAGGTTGGTATCTCGTTCTTGAAGGTTCGTACTTCATACGCCGAGGTAGGTAACGCTCCCCAGCGTTTCATCACCGGTGTAAACACCCCCATCCAGACAGGTGGTATCATCAGCTCCGACACCTACGCTCCCGCCATCAATCTGACTCCCGAGCGTACCAAATCATTCGAGATTGGTATGAACGCCAAGTTCCTCAGCAACAAGATTTGGTTGGATTTCACTTATTATAATACCAACACCTACAACCAGCTCTTCACCTACAATGCTCCCCCCAGCACAGGTTACAAGCGTGCTTATGTAAATGCAGGTAAGGTGAACAACTGGGGTATCGAGGCTGTCCTCGGTTACAAGAACAAGTGGCAGGAGTTCACCTGGTCGACCAACGTGAACTTCTCTATGAACCGCAACAAGGTAAAGGAACTCGTTCCCGAGGGTACTCGCGATGTTGCCGGCAACCTCATTACCATCGACGAGGTGAACATGGATTACGGTGGCTACCGTATGAAGGTTAATAAGGGCGGTTCAATCGGTGACTTCTATGTAACCGGTCTGAAGACCGATGACCAGGGTCGCATCTACGTAGACCCCAACACCAATACCGTTACTCCCGACCCCAACACATGGATTTACGGTGGTAACACAGAGGCTCGCTGCCGCTTGAGCTGGAACAACCAGTTCTCTTACAAGGGTGTGAACCTCGGTATTCTGTTCGACGCACGTATCGGTGGTCGCGGTGTTTCTGCAACTCAGGCCCTCATGGACCGTTGGGGTGCATCAGAGGATTCGGCTCTGGCTCGTGCCAACGGCGGTGTATGGATTTCGCACGACCAGTGCATTCCCGATGCACGAGCATTCTACGCCAACAACGGTAACGGTATGTCAATGTTGTCTCACTATGTTTACAGCATGACCAACGTACGTCTGCGCGAGCTTTCAGTCGGTTATGACCTGCCTTCGAAGTGGTTCAACGACAAGGTACGCATGAGCGTTTCACTGGTGGGCCGCAACTTGTGGATGATTTACAACAAGGCTCCCTTCGATCCCGAAATCACTGCTTCGACCGGTACTTACTACCAGGGTCTCGACTACTTCATGCAGCCCAGTTCGCGTAACATCGGCTTCAGTGTAAGACTCCAATTCTAAAAACAACGAACACATGAAACGATTAAAATATATCACAGGAACGGTCACAGCTGCCATGATGATGGCTTGTACAGGTGACTTCGATTCCTTCAACACCAATCCCGATGCCGTGCAGACGGTGGATAAGAGGATTTATATCACCACCATGCAGATGGATGCCGTTATCCCCTGTAGCGATGTAGGTGCCAATGAGTTCCAGAGAGCCTGCAACCTGATGGGTGATGCCTTCGGCGGTTATCTCGCCCCCACACAGGCTTTCAACGGCGGTAGCTTCACCTGCACCTATGACCTCGACGGTACAGACTTCAACAACGTACCTTTCTCGGTAGCATTCACCAACGTGATGCCCGCATGGTTGAACTTGAAGTATGCTCACAAGAACGGTCAGGTAACCGACGACACCTTTGCCATTGCAGAGGTTTTGAAGGTACTCACCCTGCAGCGCGCTTCCGATATCTACGGTCCTCTTCCTGTTTCTCACTTCGGCGAGACAAACAACCCCTACGAGTCACAGGAAACCGTATATAAGAATCTTTTCACTGACTTGAACGCAGCCATTGAAATTCTGAAGGATTATGTAGCCAATGCAGGTACTGCGCGTCCTCTCCAGAAGGTGGATGCCGTTTACCACGGTGACTACAAGCAGTGGCTGAAGCTGGCCAACTCCGAGAAATTGCGTATGGCCATGCGTATCCGCTTCGTTGAGCCCCAGTTGGCACAGCAGTATGCCGAGGAGGCTGTAAAAGACGGCGTCATCGAGAACATCGAGGACAACGCTACTCTTAAGAGCCACGGTTCTATCAAGGTGTACAACCCCCTCGAGGAGGTTTGGAACGCTTATAAGGATACTCGTATGGGCGCAACCATCGATGCTTACATGAACGGTTATGAGGACCCCCGTCTGGCCGCCTTCTTCAAGCCTTGCGAGGATGGTGGTTACCACGGTCTGCGCAGCGGTTTGAACGCCATGCTGACTGCCGACTACCTCGAGCTTTCGGTTCCCAACGTATCGAAGACCACTCCCGTGATTTGGATGCTCGCTTCCGAGGTCGCATTCCTGCGTGCCGAGGGTGCAATGCTCAACTGGAACATGGGTGCAGGCAACGACGAGTCGTTCTACCGTCAGGGTGTACAGCTCTCGTTCGCAGAGAACGGTCTGAGCACAGATGCAGCAGATGCTTATCTCGAAAGCGAGAACCAGCCCGCAGCATTTACCGATGCTTCGAACTCTTCTACCAAGTATGACGCTGCAAAGCCCTCGACCGTAACTCCCAAGTGGAACTCGGGCGACAATGAGGAGCTGAAACTCGAGCGTATCATCACCCAGAAGTGGATTGCGATGTTCCCCAACGGCCAAGAGGCTTGGTCGGAGTTCCGTCGTACAGGTTACCCCAAGGTGATTCCCATCGTCAACAACATGAGTGCAGGTAAGGTCAGCACCAACAAGCAGGTTCGCCGTATGACCTTCCCCCGTTCGGAGTACTCGAACAACGCCTCTGGTGTAGCCGAGGCCATCGCTCTGCTGGGCGGTAGAGACACCGGTAGCACCAATTTGTGGTGGGACAAGAAATAATCAACCTAAAAACCAAGAAATCAAATGAAAAGATTCATTAAATATATTATGGCTGTCGCCATGCTGGGTGCCTCTCTGGTTTCCTGCTCTGATTGGACAGAGACCGAGCGCGAGATTACTCAGCATCCCGACCAGCAGTCGTCCATCGTTCGCGACGATGCCTACTATCAGGCTTTACGCGAGTACAAGAAAACCAAGCACAAAATTGCATTTGGTTGGTACGGTTCATGGACTGCCGTGGGTGCATCGTATCAGACCCGTCTGGTCAGCGCTCCCGACTCAATGGATATTATCTCAATTTGGAGCCAGTGGCACTCACTGACCCCCGAGCAGATTGCCGACAAGGAGTTCGTACAGAAGGTAAAGGGGACAAAGGTAACCTACACCATCTTCTCGAACAGTCTGCCCGAGCCCTTCCTCACAGAGATTGGCAAGGGTGAATACACCGATGAGGCTATCGAGGCTTATGCAAAGGCTTATGCAAAAGACTCGATGGACAAGTACAACTACGATGGTATCGACATCGACTACGAGCCGGGATGGGGTGCTGAAGGCCCCTTCGTTGGTCACGACAACGAGCTCTTCACCAAGCTGATTACAGCCATGAGCAAGTACGTAGGTCCCCGTTCGGGTACAGGTCGTCTGTTCATCATCGACGGTGTTCCCTATGCAGCTGCACACGAGGTAACCGACTGCTTCGACTACGGTATCGTACAGGCTTACCACTCGTCGGGTTACTCTGACTTGCAGAGCCGTTTCAACAACGCTGCCAACAAGGGTTGGAAGCCCGAGCAGTACATCTTCGCCGAGAACTTCGAGTCTTATTGGAAGACCGGCGGTGTAAACCACCAGTGCCAGGACGGTACGGTTGTTAACTCATTGCTCGGTATGGCACGTTTCAACCCCATTCAGGGTTTTTGCGCCGGCTTCGGTGCATACCACATGGAGTATGAGTACGCCAACACCACAATGCCTTACAAGTACATGCGAGAGGCCATTCAGGAGTTGAACCCCGCAGGTGGTGCACTCGTTGTATCGCTCTCGCCCTCGACTGTCGTTAAGCACTCGCTGATTCTCAACGCCAACGGTTCGGTTACCGGTTCGGTTGAAGACACCTTCGCGCTGAAGTTCGCTCGTCCTACCGACGCAGAGGCTACTTTCAACGTAAGCGTTGACAACTCGCTGGTTAGCAAGTTCAACCTCAAGAACGGCACCGATTATGCAGAATACGACGCTTCGAAGGTTACGGTAAATGCTCTTACCGTTGCAGAGAATGCTCTCAGCACTGAGGACACTCCCGTTGAGGTAGATATCAAGGGTATCACCGCTGGCGAGTACCTGATTCCCATTGTGGTTTCTCTTCCCGAAGATGAGAAATTCACATCGAAGGAGTCTTTGGTACACTACCTACTCATCAGTGTCAAGAGCATGGACATCGATATGACTACTATGACACTGACTGGTACAAAGATTCAGCCCACCGAGGCTTGGACCATCGATTGCTTCCGTGGCAAGAATTCTTCGGGTGATACAGGTATCCTCAACTTCACCGATGCAAAGAAGGCCGATATGTTCGATGGTTCAATCAATGACTACGGCTTTTGGCAAGCGTCTTACCGTTCATGGGGACGTGAAGGTGGTAACTTCACCATCGTCATGGACAAAACCTACAATGTATCGGGATTCAGATGGCACGTTCCCGAAAATAAGGACGATCCCAATCCCGACTGCATCGAATTCGTTTACAGTACCGACCGCGAAGAGTGGCACAGCCTCACAAACGGTGTGAAATTCAAGCCCGCCATGTCTGCCGACAGATGGAAGGTATTCCAGTTCTCAAAGCCTGTCAATGCAAGGTATATCCGTGTGTATCTTGCGCCTCATCACGAAACACGAAAATATGTTAGCATGGATGAGGCCGAAGTATATACCCCTACAAAATAATTTTAACTTGTAAAAAGATATGAAACTGCATAATTTGTTTTCTCCGCTTATAATGATGGCTGCCGTAATGACAGGCTGTCAGGAATCAGCGGATACATATCCAGCATTATACATGACCGATGCCCAAGCTCGCCCCGACAGATCGGTTGCTGTAGACGAGCTTCCCACAACGGCCAAATTCACCGTGTCGTCATCGGTTGTTGTCGGACAGAATGTCGATGTCGAACTAACCGTATGCCCCCAATTGCTAGACGGCTACAACGCCAAGTACGGTAAGAACTATCAGATGCCTCCTATGGAGAGCTTCAAGCTCAGCTCTACCACCACCACTATTCAGGCTGGTTACAACACCTCGACCGATGTGGAGTTCTCGCTGACCACCATGGATGGTTTCAAAGAGGGTGTTACCTACTGTGTGCCCATCACCATCAAGTCGGTAAAGGGTTCGCTCTCTGTTCTCGAGCCCAGCCGCACACTCTTCCTCGTACTGAAGACCCCCGTCATCAGTAAGGGTATTTACCTGGGACCCAGCAACATATACAAGGTTGAGGCCTTCCAGGAGGATTCGGACCTCTCGGCTCTCAAGGAGATTACTCTGGAGACTCGTGTTTACATGAACCAGTTCAAGGACTCCGACCCCTACATCAGCTCTATCATGGGTATTGAGGGTGAGTGCGCAATGCGTTTCGGTGACGTGAAAGTTCCCAAGGATTGTCTCCAGATTTGCCACGGTGACTACCAGCCCGCAGCAGCCGACAAACCTCTGTCGCTCCACAAGTGGTACCACATAGCCGCTGTATGGACAGGTTCTACATGGGATCTCTACATCGACGGTCAGTACGCAACAGGTGTTGCCACACAGGGTGAGACCATCAACCTTTCGAGCAACAACTCGGGTGGTTTCTACCTCGGTGCTTCTTATGGCGGTGGTCGTCCTCTCGACGGTTATGTTGCCGAGTGCCGTGTATGGAAACGCGCTCTGTCGCAGTCGGAGATTGCCAACAACATGAACTACGTTGATCCCCAGTCTGACGGTCTGGTTGCTTACTGGAGAATGAACGAGTGGGAGCCCTATGGTAGCGGCAACCGCGTCGTTGACCTCACAGGCCACGGATACGATGCTATCGGTGGTGACCAGAAGCCTTTGATGATTGACACCAAGTGGAACTAATCCTTCCGCTTTAGATACTTGAAAAACATCGTGCGAGGTAATCGCACGATGTTTTTTTATGTCCCTACCCCATCGGAACAACCCCGTTTTGTCGCACGGAAATATTACAGCCGGTGGCTTGGGGGTGCAAAAAGAGGGGACTTTCGTTGATGAAAGTCCCCTCTTTTTGCGTGGTTATGACAGATATTACTCCTCGACCAGGCAGGCGTCCAGCTCGCGCGCCAGTTCCTCCTTGTTGAGGTTCTGACCGATGAAGACGATTTTCTGCATACGGTCGCCATATTTGGCGTCCCAATCTCTCACCAGACCGGGCTCCTCCTCCATCAGTTTTGCCAGCTCCTCCTTGGGCATGGTCGCGTACCAATAACCATACTGTGACAACTGCTTCTGCGAACCTGCCTGCTCGAAGACATACGACTGGTCAAACTCATCGGAGAAATAGCACAGACCCTTGGCGCGAATGATGTTCTTCGGCCACTTCTTGGTGACGAAGTAATCAAAATAGTTCTTGTCGAAGGGGCGTCTTCTGAAATAGACATAAGTGCCGATGCCGTACTCCACGGTCTCGCCCTCGTCATGGTGGTGATGGTGGTGGCAATGGCAGTGCTCGTCATCATGACGACAATGGCACTCCTCATCGTGATGGTGGTGCTCATGCTCCTCGTCATCGTGGTGGTGATGTTCGTGTTCGTCACTCTCCACGTGTTTGGAAATCTCCTGCAACCAGCCTGCCGACGATGCCACGGCGTTGAAGCGGAAGCCCTTGGTATCGACCAGACGCTCCAATTCCACATCGGCATAGTCGCATTCGAGGATGTCGGCCTTGGGCTGGAGGGTGCGAATAATATTCTTCATACGCTCCAATTCCTCTGGTGCGACCTCCGACACCTTATTGAGAATCACAAGGTTGCAGAACTCTATCTGCTGAATGAGCAGGTTCTCGATGTCGTCCTCGCCCACCTCCTGAGGATTCAGGTTGTCGGCGCAGTTGAACTCGTCCTTCATGCGCAGGGCATCGACCACCGTAACGACACTGTCGAGACACAGGTGACCGTACTTGTTGTAAGCACCGCCCAGCTGGGGGAAGGTGCAGATGGTATTGGCAATGGGCAGGGGGTCGCAAACACCGCTGGCTTCGATGACGATATAATCGAAACGCTGCATCTTCAACAACTCGAACAGCTGGTCAATCAAATCGTTCTGCAAGGTGCAGCAGATACATCCGTTTTGCAGCGCCACCAGACTGTCGTCTGACGAATTGACCACACCGCCATGCTGGATGAGGTCGGCATCGATATTGATTTCGCCGATGTCATTGACGATAACGGCGAATTTTATACCCTTCTTGTTGTTCAGAATATGATTGAGCAATGTGGTTTTGCCACTGCCCAAATAGCCGGTAATCAGCAGTACCGGCACATCTTTGACTGCCATAATTATTGATGTAATTTAAAATTTTTCATTCCTTTATACGCTGATACCCAATATCATGAGAACACCTCCACAAAAAGGCCGTTCTTTACATTTTCCTCAACGCTTTCGCTGCAATGTTCCCCTTGAGTCGGCGACCCGAAAAACGGAACACAACAATGAAGCAAATATACGAATTTGCCGCCGTAAAAACAATGCACTCCCAATTTGCAGAAAGAGTCGTCACCAAAATGTAATGCTCCGGCCCCACAATTCCCCATAAATTGCTACTTCGGCGATGGAATATTTTTTGTAACTTTGTTTTGAAACAATAACCACTAAAAACAGATTACTATGGAAAAGTTCATTTTTTTACAATACCCCCAGTGCGGCACCTGCAAGAAGGCCAAGAAATGGCTCGACGAGAACGGCATTCCCTATGAGAGCCGCCCCATCGTGGAGGAGAACCCCACAGGCGAGGAGTTGAAGTCATGGATTCCCAAGAGCGGACTCTCCAGCCGCAAGTTCTTCAACACCTGCGGTGCCAGCTACAAGGAGATGCAGTTGAAGGACAAACTCCCCTCGATGAGCGAGGACGAGCAGATTGCCCTGCTGTCACAAAACGGCAAGCTCGTGAAACGCCCCCTGCTCGTTGGCAAGGACAAGGTGCTGGTCGGCTTCAAGGCCGAGGAGTGGGAGAAGCTGAAATAGCGCCCCGCAGATTTTGAAATTTTAATCATTACAAAACCATGAAACCACTTCTTGAACACAAAGTAGCCGTCGTAACGGGCGGCACACGCGGAATAGGCTATGCCGTCGTCCGCAAGTTTGTAGAGGAGGGTGCGACTGTCATTCTGTGCGGCTCGCGCGAGGAGACCGCCACAAAGGCACTCGCCCGAATCAAAGAGGAATTTCCGACAGCCGAAGTCGATGCCGCATGGCCACGACTCAACGACCGCGAGTCGGTGAGAAAGACCTTCGACGACATCGTGAAGAGCTACGGACACCTCGACATTTTGGTCAATAATGCCGGCATCTCACAGCGTACTGCCTTTTTGGAATACACCGTTTCGGAGTATGACGACATCATGGATTTGAATGTGAAATCACTCTTTGTGTGTGCACAGGCCGCAGCCGAAATCATGAAGGCACAGGGCGGCGGTGTGATACTCAACACCAGCTCGGTGGTCAGTCTCTACGGTCAGACCACGGGCTTCGGCTACCCCACTTCGAAATTCGCCGTCAATGGACTGACCAAGTCCCTGGCGCGTGAGTTGGGTGCGTATCACATACGTGTCAATGCCGTAGCTCCGGGTGTGGTGAAGACCGACATGGTGGCAGCACTGCCCAAGGAGGTCATACAGCCCGTCATCGACCGTATCCCCATGGGACGCATGGCCGAAGCCGACGACATCGCCAACGCCTTTCTCTATCTGGCCAGCGACATGGCCGCCTACGTGTCGGGAGAGATTCTCTCGGTAGACGGTGCCGTGGTCATCTGACCCGTACGACACACCATCCAAGAAAGAGACACACGGAATTTCCCGTGTGTCTCTTTCTTATTTTATACAGCGGTCGGATTGTCGGGGAGGGCAACCTCGATTCGTGAAAATCGGCAGGAAGATGTCGATTATCTCCAATAATTCTTCAAAATCGGACATTTATTCTTCGGAAATTGTATCTTCGGCGAAGATGTAATAATTTTGAAAGCCAAATTAAAACGGGAACAGATGAATACAATCTTAATTATAGACGATGAACCTACCATAAGAATGCTGCTCGGTCGTATCCTCGAATTGGAGGGTTACGAGATTCTGCAAGCCAAGGACCGCCAGTCGGCATTGGCACAACTTCGGAAATCGGCTTCGGAGGTAGAGGTCATTCTCTGCGATGTATTCCTGCCCGATGGCAACGGTGTGGAGATGATTGCCGAGATGAAGGAGCTTGCCCCTCATGCCAACATCATTCTGCTGACGGCACACGGTAACATCACCGACGGTGTGCAGGCCATCAAGAACGGTGCTTTCGACTACATCGTGAAGGGTGACGACAACCGCAAAATCATACCTCTGGTGAGTCGCGCCATGGAGGAGGTACACACCCGCGCCAAGAGCCGCCCCACTCCTACTCGCAACGGCAAGAGCCTAAAAAAGGGATTTGACTGCATCATCGGTCAGTCCCCGGTCTTCCAGCACACCGTGCGCATGGCAGAGAAGGTCGCAGCTTCGGAGGTATCGGTACTGCTCACCGGTGAGACAGGTACGGGTAAGGAGGTCTTCGCCAAGGCCATACACAAAAAGAGTCCGCGCAGTGCCCGCCCCTTTGTGGCCATCAACTGCTCGGCATTCAGTCGCGAGCTGCTCGAAAGCGAGTTGTTCGGACACATTGCCGGTGCATTTACGGGTGCGGTGAAGAACAAGAAAGGTCTGTTTGAGGAGGCCGACGGCGGTACGCTCTTTCTGGACGAAATCGGAGAAATGGAGTACGGCTTGCAGGCCAAGTTGTTGCGTGCCCTGGAGACGGGCGAGTTCATCAAGGTGGGCGACACGCAACCCACAAAGGTGGATGTGAGAATCATCGCCGCAACCAACCGCGACCTGAAGAAAGAGATTGACAACCACCGTTTCCGTGAGGATTTGTACTTCCGTCTCTCGGTCTTTCAGATTGAGTTGCCTCCCCTGCGATGCCGACAGGGCGATGTCAGACTCCTCGCCGACCACTTCGTGAAGACCCTCTCGGAGAAGATGAATCAACAGGCTGTACCTTTGAGTGAGGATTGTCTGCGCATGATGGAGGAGTACGCCTGGCCGGGCAACATCCGCGAGCTTCGCAATGTCATCGAACGCTCGCTCATCGTCTGTGACGGTCAAATCACGCCCAACGACCTGCCCGTGGACATCTACATGAACAGCAACAAAAATTCATCGTCACTCCAGCAGTTCGACTTGGCATCGGTCGAGCGCGACCACATCGCCAAGATACTCAACTACACCCACGGCAACAAGACCGCCACCGCGCGACTGCTGAAAATAGGACTGACGACCCTCTACCGCAAAATCGAAGAATACGGGTTGTAGATTTCGCTCTCGACCCTCCCGATATGAAAATACCTTTCCATTTTGGAAGGGTATTTTTTTATGCCCTCTGCCCGAGGAAAACACTACATCACTGAACCACAACACAATAACCGACTACACGGAATATTGGCACACCTTTTGAAGATAGGCA
>RCNH01000691.1_pt1 | contig 13033 bp, 14 predicted proteins | sample 2041161 | NCBI WGS metagenome assembly RCNH01 (sample SAMN09708215, study PRJNA481090) | Feces metagenome, whole genome shotgun sequencing project. | biome: feces | host: Leptonychotes weddellii | place: Antarctica: Sion Island | collected 2010-03-01 | reverse complement strand
TCAGGTGAAATACCATGACACCTACCGTCACAGAGAGAACGTCAAAACCTATGTCTGGACGAATCAGAGCAGTAAAAATATTCTGACAGGCGAAAGTTACACCGGAGTTCTGATCAATCACAGGCGGGAATCCAAGGAAGGCATCAACCGCCATGTGCCGGAGAAAAGCTGGGTTCAGTATGAGGGAGCGAGCCTACCCGGTGCTGATTGAGAAAGACCAGTGAGAGGAAGAAACGTTCAGCAGGGCCTCATGCCCGGCCTGCCACCGGCAGGCTGGATATAGATGGGTTCGAGTCCTGTCTACCATAACAACGCAAAAGAAGCACCCCCAAAGGGGTGCTTCTTCTGGTGCGGGCGACAGGACTCGAACCTGCACGCTTTTGGCAGTGGAACCTAAATCCACCGAGTCTACCAATTCCACCACGCCCGCATATGGGCGGTCAGAGAGCTTGAAATCGCACACCATGACCGCACTGTTTTGTTCATTTTAGCATGGGTATGTTTGCTTGTCAATGCGCAATCCGGCGCAGCCGCAAATCAAATTTCGGTTTTGGGCTAGTTGCATAAAATGTGCGGGAAGATTCCGCAGTTTTATTGGAATTGTTCTTGACATTCCAGGTATAGCTAGGTAAAATATATCTGGTATAGTGTGCGCAGATGGGGCCGTTTGCCCGCTGCGTTTCATTTTGATCCGGCATCTGCCGGGGTTTGCGTTTTGCGCCTCGTGGCGTTTATTTGTGTGATAGATTTGCCGCTTTGCGGCTGGAATTGCCAATTTAACAACATGGGGCCATTGCGCCACCTCTGGAGATGCTTATTCTATGAAGGAGGTGTGCTGAAAAGATTATGGAACCGTTACAAATTGTATTGATCGTCCTTGGTGCGGTCCTGTTGGCTGCGCTGAGTTTTGCTATAGGCATTGGATATCGCAAGCGTGTGGGTGAACGGGAAATCGGCTCTGCGGAGGCAGAGGCAACCCGCATTATCAATGATGCGATTCGCAGTGGCGAGAGCCGCAAAAAGGAGATGCTCTTAGAGGCAAAGGACGAAATCCATAGATCTCGTACAGAACACGACAAGGAAGTCAAGGAGCGGCGCAGCGAGCTGAGCAAGCAGGAGCGCCGGCTGCAGCAGAAGGAAGAATCCCTGGACAAGAAGACCGATGCCTTTGAGCGCAAGGAAGAGGAGCTCTCTCGCCGTATGGCTGAGGTGAATCAGACCCGTGCCCAGGCAGAGGAGATCAGAAAACAGCAGGTTGAGACTCTGGAACACATTTCCGGCCTTACACAGGATGAGGCCAAGCAGTTCCTGCTGGACAGCGTGGAGCAGGATGTGCGCCACGAGACTGCCATGAAGATCAAGGAGATCGAGCAGCAGTTTAAAGACGATGCGGATGAAAAGGCAAGAGAGATCCTCTCCATTGCCATTCAGCGCTGCGCTGCCGATCACGCCGCTGAGGCCACCGTCTCCGTTGTGCCCCTGCCCAACGATGAGATGAAGGGCCGCATTATCGGCCGTGAGGGCCGCAATATCCGCACTTTGGAGACCATCACCGGTGTGGATCTCATCATTGATGATACCCCCGAGGCCATCACCGTCAGCAGCTTTGACCCCGTGCGCCGGGAGGTTGCCCGTCTGGCACTGGAAAAGCTCATTGCGGACGGACGTATCCATCCCACCCGTATCGAGGATATGGTTGAGAAGGCCCGTCGGGACGTGGACCGCACCATCCGTGAGGAAGGTGAGCGGGCATGTTATGAGACCGGCGTACACAGCCTAAATCCGGAGCTGATTAAGATTCTGGGCCGCCAGAAGTACCGTACATCCTATGGTCAGAACGTGCTGAACCATTCCATTGAGGTGGCACATATCGCAGGCCTTATGGCTGCGGAGCTGGGCGTGGATGTGACCCTTGCAAAGCGTGCAGGTCTGCTCCATGACCTGGGCAAGTCCATCGACCACGAGGTAGAGGGCAGCCATGTGCAGCTGGGTGCAGATCTGGCCCGGAAGTTCAAGGAAAATCCCATTGTTGTCAATGCCATTGAGGCACACCACGGCGACGTGGAGCCCAAGTCCGTGATCGCCGTGCTGGTTCAAGCCGCAGATGCGGTATCAGCCGCACGTCCCGGCGCACGCCGTGAGAATGTGGAAAACTACATCCGCCGTCTGCAGAAGCTGGAGGAGCTGACCGGCAGCTACCCCGGTGTTGAGAAGGCATTTGCCATCCAGGCAGGCCGTGAGGTTCGCATCATGGTGAAGCCCGAGGATGTCTCCGAGGACAACATGATTATTCTGGCCCGTGACATCGCAAAGCGGATCGAGGCCGAGTTGGAGTACCCCGGTCAGATCAAGATCAATGTGATTCGGGAGACCAAGGCTGTAGAATACGCCAAGTAATGAGGGCTGAGATTTTACGGCATACAATATGATCGCATGTAAAAACGGCGTGACCTTCGGGTTACGCCGTTTTGCTGTTCCGGAAAAGGTGCAGAGGGTTCGTCCGGCTCCGGCATTGGCCGGAGAAGTTGATGTGGAGATCATGAGAGTGCCGCACCATTCAGAAATGGGATCCAGGCGGCAGACCACGCTTGGAAACATTGCCTTTGGGGACTTTGTTTGCTATACTGAAGCAGAAAGGAAGTGAGGATATGAAGGCAGACTGTCATATCCATATGGTGCTGGACGGGATGGACTGGAAGAAAGCCATCACACGACACGCTCAGCGCCCCCAGGAGGCCTATATCCGCAGAGTTCTGGTGCGATACCGGGAAGAGGGATACACCTATCTCCGGGACGGCGGTGACCGCTGGGGCGTGGGGAAACTAGCCAGAACCCTGGCCGGGGACTATGGGATCACCTACAGGACCCCGCTGTCTCCCCTGTGCAAAAAAGGCCACTACGGCAGCTTCATCGGCACAGCCTTTGAGAGCATGGGAGACTTTGCCCCTCTTGTTGCAAAAACCAGAGAGCAGGGCGGCGATTTTATTAAGATCATGATATCGGGACTTATGGATTTTGACCGCTTCGGGGTTTTAACAGAGCAGGGCCTTGCTGCCGATGAGATCCGGGAGATGATCCACATTGCCCATGAGGAGGGCATGGCGGTGATGGCCCACGCCAACGGAGCACGGACAGTGCAGGCGGCGGCGGAGGCCGGGGTGGACTCCGTGGAGCACGGAGCCTATCTGGACGGAGAGGCCATGGCAGCCTTGGAGCAGGCCGGGACGGTCTGGGTACCTACTCTATCCACCATCGGCAATCTGAGGGGCACAGGCAGATTTTCAGAGGGGGATGTGGAGCGAATCTTAAACAGCGCCCTGGAAAACCTAACGGTCTACAAGGGACTGGTGGCCCCCGGAACGGATGCAGGCGCCTGGGCGGTCCCCCATGGGGTGCAGACCGAGCAGGCGCTTCTAGCCCAGGCGGGCATCGGCCCGGAGCGGCTGGAACGGGGAATTGCCCGGATCATAGAAAAGTTCTGAAACGAAAGAAAAGCTGTCTTACAGGCGTAAGACAGCTTTTTTCTATGGGAGAATTTATACAGGGGCCTCTTCCAGCGGAGTGATGGACAGACCCAGCTCTTCCGGCAGAAATCTGGGACACACGTTTTCGGAGGAGGTGATCACGGAGGCCGCCAGCATGGAGCCGATCTCCACAGCGGAGGACAGGTCATTACCATAGGTAAGGCCAATGGTCACACCGGCGCAGAATGCGTCTCCGGCACCGGTGGTGTCCTTCACCTGCACATTTCTGGCAGGGCAGATGCCTTTGTCCCCGTGGCAATCGGCGTATACCGCACCTTGATTGCCCATGGTGACAACCATGGAGGGGATATTGGCACGGGTCACCTTCTGGGAGAGAATATCCCGGAGCTGTTCCGGGGTGCTGTGGCTGTAGTCATCCAGAAACAGAAGTCCGGCCTCCAGCTGATTGCAGATAAAGCAGTCAAACCGCTGCAGCAGATCCCGGCGCTCCACGGCGATGCTCATATTGGATACCATGCCTACGGCTTTCACATGGTGCTTTTCCGCCAGATCCAGGGTGTGCTTGACGATCTCCTTGTCCAGGTCCACCTCCAGCACCACGGAGTCCGCAGCGGAGAAGATCTCGTCGCCCTTTTCCTCCAGAAGCCCCACCAGGGGCAGCATGTTGGGGCGCTTGGAAATGGAACCGGCCACATCTCCGTGGTTGTCCAGCACCACCAGCCAGGTACCCATACCGTCGGGCCGAGTCATCACGTAATCCACATTTACCTTGTGCTTTTTGAGCTTCTGCAGCACGGCAAAGCCCATGGGGGAGTCGTCTACAATGCCGAGATAGGTGGGGCGCAGCTCCACATTTGCGATATCCTCAACCACGTTTCTGGCGACACCGCCGTGGACATACTCCACTCTTCCCACGTTGCGGCCTGTGGGGACGTAATTGTCCTCCGGAAAGCCCTTAATATCTACAAATGAAGCGCCGATTACGACGATACTCATATAGTTTCCTCCGCTCGATCTGTTTTGTACCATCATATCATAAAATGTCGAAAAGAAAAGAGAAAATTCCGGAAAAAAAGAATCACCTCGTTTGAGGTGATTCCAGCATGTTAAAGGCCTGTCATTCTGAGGGTGCGAAGCAGCCGAAGAATCTTTTAGATCCTTCGCTGTCGCTCAGGATGACAAAAGGGAAAGCTGCCTTGCTTGATTGCTGCGCCCATGTGCACATGGGCGCGGTGACAAGGCGTTTAAACCGTCTGGAATCCTCTCGTTTGAGGTGATTCTAAAGATGCCGTTATTTTGCAGGGGAGACAGCGGTGATATGGGGGTTGGCGCCCTCGTACCAGTACAAGAAGCCCTCCATGTCGATCTTGTCGCCCACCTTCAGAGCGGTAACCGCCTTGTAAACATCGGTGGTGTTGTCGCACAGGTAGGATTCCACGGTGAAGGTGTAGGTCTTGCCGTCCAGGGAGACGTTGAAGTACAGGTCGTCGCCGTCCTGGCCGGAGCCGTCGTATTTATACAGGAATGCAACCTCATTGCCGTCGGCATCCTGAGAGGGCTCAACAGTCATGCCCTTGAAGGTTACCAGCTTGTTCTGATGCTTCACAAGCTCTTCGGTACCCAGGAGCTTGGTGACATCCATGGGTTTTGCCTCGTACTTGCCGTCCAGAATTTCAAAGGTTGCGTCGATGATTTCCACTTCGCCGGACCACTCAGCCTTGTAGCCGGTGACCTTGATCTTAGTACCCTTGGTGAGCTTTTCGTAGTTCTCCTGGGAGCAGGCCATGTCGTACAGGAAGTAAGCGCCGTCGGCATCCTGTGCGTAGACGGTAGCCTTGTCCTCCCACCAGGACTGCTTGGCCTGAACATAAGCCTCAATCACAACTTCGGACTCGATGGGGGCATTGGCGTACTCTTCGTAGGTCATAACGCCCTCGGATTTCTTGCTGGGGTCATCCTTCTTGGAGCAGCCAAAAAGGGACAGAGCAAGAACAGATGCCAGGAACAGTGCAACGAATTTTTTCATCTTTATTCCTCTTTTCATAGTGTGTTTGGCGATTTACCAACAGAGCACATTATACACCTTTCCAAAAAGAAATCAATCTTAATGGGGCCTTATTGGGCCTTTTTCTTGCGAAATGCCTTAAAAACGGCATAAGATACAATAAAAACCCATGTAAGAGCCAACAAACTCAGCAGAATTACCGAGGCGGTGGGGAGCCTGCCCAGATCTGCGGAAGTCTCAGAGGAGAGGGCGTTCTGCTTTCCAATCTGATCCAGCCGGTGGAGGGAGGAGACCTCCCGGTACAGGGTTTCAAAATAGGCATCGTCCACGGTCTGCCCCCGCCGTACAGACTTGGCGGTGTTTTCAATGAGCTGTCCGGCGGCATCCCGCAGAGAGGCGGAGCCGTTGAACACCGGGGTCACGAAGGTGTTTTCCGTGTTGTCCAGCAGCATCCGGGAGGCCTTCAGCTTCACGTCGTAGTAAAACTTGTTGTCCTCTCCGGCCCGGGACAGATAATCCTCATACTGGGGGGCGCTCTGGGCCTTGGAGGTGACCGGCACATAGCCCTCCGTCTGGGCGTAGGCGATCTGCACCTCGTTGGTCAGCAGATACTGGGCAAAGAGCCAGGAGGCCATAACCTCCTGGGGATCTGCCTTGTTGAACACGCATACAGAGGGCCCCTGGGAGATCATCTGAGGATGTTCCGGATCCAACTGAGGAATGGGGCGCACCTCTGTCTCAAACTCTACCAGCTTGTCCTGGCTGATGTCGGACAGGGGGGCGTGAGTACCCATCCAGGTGGAGCCTGCGGTGGAGTCAATGGCAAAGACACACTGGCCTGCATTTAAAAAGTTAGCGGGATAACTGGAGATCTTAAAGGTGGAAAAGGCACCGGTTTTTACGTGGGATGCGATGGTTTCCAGGATTTCCTTTGTGGTGTCGTTGAAAATCTCAATATTCCCGGCTTCGGTTGCGTAGCCGCCGCCGGACTGGCGCAGCAGCTGGATCATCATATTGTCGGTGGATTTGTAGAGGAAGGGAATCATCACCGGCTGGCCGTTTAAAAGGTAGTTGCCGTCGGCTCCCTTTTTGGCGGCTGCCTCTGCTACCTCCCACACAAAGTCCCAGGTGATCTCCTCCGGCAGGGTGTAGCCCAGGGCCTCCACATAGGTTTTGTTGATGTACAGGGCCTCCGTGGAGCGCATATAGGGCAGGGCGTAGCAGTGCCCGTCGAAGACGCATTCCTCCAGGAATTTGGGCAGGATCTCCTCTTTTGTGGGGCCGTCAAAGGCCACCTGACTGCCGCCCATTCCGTATTTTTCATGGGTCAGCAGCTCGTCCAGAGGGACAACACTGTTGGTGCCGCTCAGATAAGTGGCGATATGGTCCGGGTAGGTGATGCACACATTGGGGGTGGTTCCGGTGGAGATATTGGTAATAACATCGTTGTAGATCTTCCCGTAATCGGTGTACAGCCGCAGGTTTACATGGATATTGGGGTAAATGGCCTCAAAATCCTGGATGGCCTGGTTGTAGATGTTGGTCTGGGTCTTGTTGGTGTCGTTTTTGGCCCAGAAGGTGATCTCGTATTGCCTTGCGGTGTCAAATTCCTCCGGGATCTGAAAGGCATCCAGCCCCCGGGAGCCGTGGCAGCCTGTAAGGGCCAGAAGGGAGGCCAGCACCAGAAGCGCACAGAGAAACGATTTGAACTTTCTCATCCCTTGATCCCTCCTCTGGATACGCCCTCCATGATCTTCTTGCGGAAGATGAGGAAAAGCAGGATCAGCGGCACGGAAATGACCACAACGGCGGCCATCATAGCTGGGATGTTCTCCCGCCCGAAGCCATTTTCCCGAATGGCCTGAATGCCGTTTGAAACCAAAAAGTAGGACTCTTTGTCGGTAATGAGCCGGGGCCACACATAGGAATTCCAGCACTCAATGACCTTTAAAATGGTGATGGTGATGAGCGTTGGCTTACAAATAGGCACCATGACCTTCAGAAGGTATTTGAGATCCGAGGTGCCGTCCACTTTTGCGGCGTAGTAAAGCTCGTCGGGAATCTGGGAGAAATTCTCCTTGAGCAGATAAATGTAGAAAACAGAGGTGACGGAGGGGAGGATCAGACCCAGAAAGGTATTGCGCATGTCGAGATTTGTGATGGTCACAAAGTTTGTGATGATCACAAGCTCGCTGGGGATCATCATAAGGGACAAAAACAGGGTAAAGGCCAGGTCTTTGCCCCGGAAGTTCAGCCTTGCAAAGGCGAAGGCAGCCAGTACCGTGACCACCAGCATAATGGCGGTGGTGGCCACCGTGAAAATCACCGTATTTAAAAAGTAGCTGCCCAGAGGCACGGCGGTAAAGGCCTGGACGTAGTTTTCCAGGGTGGGGGACAGGGTGAAAAGCTGGGGGATGTACTCTGAGTTGTAGGCCCCGTAGCTTTTTACGGAGGACAGCAGCATCCAGTAAAAGGGGAAGAGCACAATGAGCGCCCAGATGGTCAGAAGCACATAGGTAATGGTGCGAAGGACGGTTTTGCGCCGTCTGGCAGACAGGGCTGCCCGTTTGTAATTGGTTTCGTTTACCATATCGATTTCCTCATTCATAATGGACATGCTTTTTGCTCACCAGCAGATTGATGCAGGTGATGGTGAGCACAATGGCGAATAGGAGGATTGCGGCGGCAGAGGCAAAGGAGGGGTAGCCGCCGCTGCTGCCATAGAGCATGTCATATACATAACCCACGATGGTGTTCATACCGGCGGCGTTCAGATCGGTGCCGAACAGGGCCACCGCATCGCTGTAAGCCTTAAATGCCCCGATAAAGCCTGTGATAATCAGATAAAACAGAGTGGGGGAGATCATGGGCAGGGTGATTTTTGTGAACATGCGCAGCCGGGAGGTGCCGTCCACCTTGGCGGCGTTGTAGTAGTTCTGATTGACGGAGGCCAGAGCGCTGGTGAGAATCAGAACCTTAAAGGGCATAACCACCCAGATGGTATAAAAGCAGAGCACGAACATTTTTGCCCAGTAAGGCCCGTCGATGAAGTCCACCGGCCCTGCGCCGAACCAGGACAAAATGAGATTGGCAAAGCCGTCTGTGTAGGGGGTCTTTTTGAAGAGAATCATAAATACAAGACCCACCGCCAGGGTGTTTGTCACATAGGGCAGAAAGTAAATGGTCTGGTAGGCCTGCCGCAGAGGGCGGATCGAGCTGAGCCCCACCGAAAGCAGCAGGGCAATGCCTGTGGACAAGGGGACGGTGATGACGACCAGAAGAAATGTGTTTTTGAGTGCCTGCAAAAAATAGGGATCGTGGAGCACATAGGAGAAGTTGAACAGCCCCACCCCCTGATAGGTCTGGGAGGCAAAATTGTAGCCCTCCTCAAAGGAGTAAATAAGCACATCAATGAGGGGGTAAATCATAAATACGCCCAGAAACAGGAACGCCGGCAGCAGATACAGCCATGCCTTTTTATTGTTTTTTTCCATAGTGTCTGCCCTGCCTTATTCCCAGCCGAAGGGCAGCCGCTTACCGGTTTCCTTGCAGAAGAGGAACACCTTCCGGGGATCCAGGGAAAAGCGCACGGAGGAAGAGCCCGTATCCACTGCGTTTTGGGCGCTGATGATGGAGCGGATGGTGCTGCTGTGGCAGGCACTGTGGGTAGACACCACGCTGATATCCCGGCCCATGATCTCCACGCCCTTCAGCTCACAGGTGAGGGGGCCGTCAGGATCCAGCAAGAAGCCCTCCGGGCGAATAGCTGCGGTGACCTCCTGGTCGGAAACGCCCTTGCAGGAGAGCACTGCCTCCTGTCCGATGGTGAGCATCCCGTTTTTGACAGCGCCGGAAAACACGTTGATGGGGGGCGTACCCAGAAATTTGGCTACAAAAAGATTGGCAGGATCGTCATAGACCTGCTGGGGTCTGCCCACCTGCTGCACCACACCGGCATTCATTACAACAATCAGATCGGAGATGCTCATGGCCTCCTCCTGATCGTGGGTGACGAAAATGGTGGTGATCCCGGTCTTGCGCTGAATGCGCCGCAGCTCCTCACGGGTTTGCAGCCGCAGTCTGGCATCCAGATTGGAAAGAGGCTCGTCCAGCAGAAGGATCCGGGGCATTTTCACAAGGGCTCGGGCGATGGCCACACGCTGCTGCTGACCGCCGGAGAGCTCACTGGGCTTTCTGTCCATCAGTTCCTCAATCTGCACCAGCTTTGCGGCCTCCATGGCCTTTTCCAGCATCTGGGGCTTTGTGAGCTTTTGGGTACCCTTTAAATTCTCCAGAGGGAACAGAATATTCTGCTTGACGGTGAGGTGAGGGTAGAGCGCATAGTTCTGAAACACCAGCCCCACCCCACGCTTTTCCGCAGGCAGCTGGGTCACATCCTCATCCCCGAAAAAGATTTTTCCACTGGTGGGCTTTTGCAGACCCGAGAGCAGATTGAGGGTGGTGCTTTTTCCGCAGCCGGAGGGGCCAAGCAGACCGATCAGGGTTCCGTCGGGGATTTCCAGGGTGAAATCATTCACAGCGACCACTTCTCCGGGGGCTTTTTTATTGCGGCTGGGGTATGTCTTTGTCAAGTTCTGCAGAACGACTTTCATGGGATACCATTCCTTTAGCTTTATAATGTAGAGTGCGCATACTTATTCCATTATATTCCTTTTAAAATGCGATTGCAAGGAGATTGACCGGGAAAAAGGGGGATACAGATGGCTTTTTGTTTGACAGAGCCAGCTGCTGCCACTATAATGATCGGTAGAAAACAAGTTTCGACGCGGAAGGAGAACCCTATGCCCAATATTATAGAAATAACGGATTTTGAGGCTCCGGAGCTGGACGTGTATGCAAGACTTACCGAGGCCCAGCTTCTGAACCGGGAGGATCCCAAGAAGGCCCTCTTTATTGCGGAGAGCCCCAAGGTGATTCACCGGGCGCTGGATGCCGGATGCGTTCCCGTATCTTTTCTGGTGGAGCGAAAGCACATCCGCACAGAGGCCAGAGAGGTGATCGAGCGGTGCGGCGAGATCCCGGTCTACACGGCGGATTTTGAGGTGCTGACCAAGCTCACGGGCTACAAGCTGACCCGGGGAATGCTCTGCGCCATGAAGCGGCCGGAGCTATTGACGGCAGAGCAGGTCTGCCAGGGCGCACGGCGGATTGCGGTGCTGGAAAATGTTGTCAATCCCACCAACATCGGTGCCATCTTCCGGTCTGCGGCGGCTCTCAATATGGATGGGGTGCTGCTGACACCTGCCTGCTGCGACCCTCTGTACCGCCGCTCTGCCCGGGTGAGCATGGGTACGGTGTTTCAAGTACCCTGGACCTATCTGGGGGAGAAGGTTGCCCAGTGGCCGGAGCCGGGGATGCAGAGACTTCGGGATATGGGCTTCAAAACGGCGGCTATGGCTCTCAGCGACGACTCTGTGACCATCACAGATCCCGGGCTTAATGGGGAGGAGAAGCTGGCCATCATCCTGGGAACCGAGGGGGACGGCCTTACGGAAAACACCATTGCCCAGTGTGACTACACGGTAAGGATCCCCATGTCCCACGGAGTGGACTCCCTCAATGTGGCGGCTGCCAGTGCGGTGGCCTTCTGGCAGCTGGGACAGGAATAAAAAAGCGGAGAAAGCATGGTTTATCACTGCTTTCTCCGTTTTTGCATCGAAAAGGAGCCGCCCGCCCCGGGAATCTCCAACCCTGCCCTGCGCACACAAATCCCCCGGCCAGCTGGGCTGCTTTGGCCTCTGGCCACTGATTTGCCGAAGGTGTCGTGACAGTATTTGTAACTTTAAGTACGGAAAATGGATGGATTTCCTGTCATTCTGACCGTTAGCGAAGAATCTTAAGGGAAAGATTCTTCGTCGCTGCGCTCCTCAGAATGACAGAATAACCCTCTCATGATTTTGTTTTCGGAAGGTAATGCTTTTGGCACACAAATACCCCGGCCAGATACTTCTGACCGGGGTATGTTTCTAGGATGATTTGTTTTTCCGGCTGCGTTTTGAAAGAAAAACGTGCCGAAAAAGCGGGTGGAGAAACAGAATATAGATACAAACGCCCAGTAAAAGGCCTGTAATCACCAGTTTTGCGGCATCGGCGCCCTGCCCGTCCCGATACAGGGTATACCCGATCCAAAGAAGCAGTCCCATAAGCGCCAGATATGCGGCAAAAGCGCCCCACAGGAGTACATGGTACAGGACGGTGAGACCGGAAGAGGGTGTGCCTCCCTTTTTGGAGGCCTGGGCCGTCCATAAGAGCCGGGCCAGCATCAGCGCAGCTGCGTAGAGAAGTATGAGAATAATCAGCCAGTGCATAGGCTCACTCCTTTCGTGGTTTCAGTATAGTATGTGGATTTACGGAACGCAAGCAGAAAATCCGGATTGTCCCACAAAAATGGGGTGCAGCGCCACCGGTCAGCACAGTTTTCCTACCGCTTAACGCAATTTTGTGACAGGCAATCAAAGATATGCTATCATGAAATCGTAAAAGGAAAGGGGCGCAGAACATGAAATTTACACTGCTGATACAGAAAGAGCAAGAGGAGGAAGTCCGGGCAATTGTCCACCGGGAGAGCGAGTTTACGGAAAAACTGCAAAACATGGTGCTGCAATATACCGGAACCGATCAGCTCCCAGCCTACCGGGAGGATGAGTGTAAGCGGCTGAGCATTTCGGAGGTGGAATGCATTTTTGCGCAGGGAGGGAAGACCTGGGCGGTGGACGGGGCCGGACGGGAGTACCGCCTTAAGTACAGGCTTTACGAGCTGGAGCAGCTTTTGCCTCAGAATTTCATCCGCATCAATAAATCGGCGCTGGCAAATCGGAACCGAATCGAAAAGCTGACCGCCAGTTTTAACGGGTCTGTGGATGCGGTATTCCGGTGCGGCTATCAGGATTATGTCTCTCGCCGGTGTCTTGCCGAGATCAAAAGGAGTATGGGATTGAGATGAAAAAGACAAATTTGGTAAGCGAGTTTTTCAAAATCGGAGCCATGGCAGCAGGGGGCGGCCCGCTGATCCTGGCCATCATTTACGGTGTTCTCTTTTGGACGGGGACGGTAACGGTGCTTCCTGCCTGGGAGGTGGTGCTGGGGATCCTCACAAGTATGGTGCTGGCCTTCCTGGCCGGGGGCATCAGTGTCATTTACCGCATTGAGACGCTGCCCCTTATGTGGGCCTCCCTGCTGCACGCCTCCATCCTCTATCTTGACTATCTGATTATTTATCTGGTCAATGGATGGATCCGGTGGGAGCCGGTTCCCATTCTGGTCTTTACCGGAATTTTTCTGGCAGGATATTTTGTGATCTGGTGCTGCGTGTCCTATTCCATCCGGCGAAACATCCAGAAGATGAATGCAAAGCTGACAGAATCCTAAAAAAGGCAGCGGAAAGAGATACGCTCTTTCCGCTGTCTTAGACTGTCGAAAAACTCCTTCGGAGGTTTTCGACAAAGGGCTGCGGTCTGACCCGTGCATAATTTGTCCGCTGATTGCGGACAAATTCCACACTCTCAGACCGATATGTATTTTT
>RCNH01000690.1_pt1 | contig 13036 bp, 11 predicted proteins | sample 2041161 | NCBI WGS metagenome assembly RCNH01 (sample SAMN09708215, study PRJNA481090) | Feces metagenome, whole genome shotgun sequencing project. | biome: feces | host: Leptonychotes weddellii | place: Antarctica: Sion Island | collected 2010-03-01 | reverse complement strand
CTCTCAGCAAAAGACCCACACAAAGTGCGGGTCTTTTATACTACTCATTCAGACAACCCTAAAAAGCGCTGTACTTTTCCATTACGACTACAAGAAAACAAGTCTTTCGAATCACATACCAGCTGCAATTCTCCATCAAGTACAATGCCAACACGATCAGCTAAGACTTGCGCTTCATTAAAGTCGTGTGTTACAAGCACAATCGTGCAATCAAATTCACTCTTAATAGCGCAAAACATTTCATACATGTGAGACTTTGTGACGGGATCTAGAGCTGAAAAAGGCTCATCAAGCAGCAAAACACGTGGTTGTAAGATTAAGGCACGAGCAAGCGCCGTACGCTGTGCTTCACCACCACTAATAACACCGGGGAACCTATCTTTAATACACCTAATATCAAACACTTCAAGCATAGTATCCACACGCTTTGAAATTTCCTCTTCGGGCACCTTATGACGACGCAGTCCATAGGCAATATTCTCAAACACGCTCATATGAGGAAATAACGCATAGTCTTGATACAGCATGCCTATACGACGTTCGGAAATTTTAATTTCATTAATAGGACAACCATCTATACATACGCAACCGCATGCTGGCTCAAATACACCTGCAATAGATTCCATAAGAACAGTTTTACCTGAACCAGTTGTACCCAAAATAGCAAATACTTCATGCGGCGAAATATGTAAATCATCTACACGCAATGCAAACGTACCACGCTTTACGCACATATCTTTAATCACAATATCAGCGGCTGTCATCTATATCACCTACCATAGAACAACAACGATGAGACGTATGATATGCGCCTTTGCATACACGATACTTTATGCGCTTTGCACATGAATATAACCTTTTAGGAGCTCCTTGAGTGCGATTGGTCTTAATACGCTGTTGGCCAATAGGGCGATCCAAAACGTTAGCAATGACAAGCGTTGTAGCCGACAGTAACAGCATAATCATAGCTGTAGCCATAGCTGTTTCCGTATTGCCTGTCGAGATACTTAAGTAAATACTGCCCGCAAGTGTTTCGGTCTTCATACGTGTAACACCTACAAGCATCAACGTAGCCCCAAACTCACCCATTCCTCGGGCCCATGTAAGAACGGTTGTAGAAATAATAGCATTACGACACAACGGCAAAATAATCGTAGTAAATATCTGTGCTCGAGTTGCACCAAGTGTTGATGCGACAAACTCCATGCGAGGACTGACTGAGGCATACGCTGTACGAATCATGCGAATAGCAAACGGTAAATTAACAATCAATTGAGCGAAAATAATGCCTACAGGCTGAAATACAACCGCAAAACCTATCTCTTTTAATGCTTTTCCGAAAGGCGACGAAAAAATTAACAGCAATGCAAAACCGAGCAAAATATAAGGCAAAGAAAGCGTAAGTTCCATAAGAATTTCAGCAAGCTTTTTACAGGGCATATAAGTACGAGAAAGCGCATAAGCCGTAGGAAGCGCAAGCAATAAACAAATAGTCGTTGAAATAGTAGACGTGACAACACTCATTTTTAAAGAAAACAACACTTCTTTTGAAGTAACAGCATCACCAAAATGAGCCATACCGCCTGCCACAATAGCAATAATAGCGCTACCAATAAACAACAAAACAACTATAGCAATACCTATGGCTATCCAAGAAAACCAATCTATTTTTAAACGACGTTTAATCTTCATGTTTCCCTAAAAAAGAATCGGGGCTGAGTATTCAGCCCCACACACTTTACAAAATCAAACTAGTTAGCAGGCTCGTAACCGTAAGACTTCCAAATGTCCATAGCAGTATCAGAAAGCATGAAAGTATTAAAGGCATCAACCAATTCAGTATCACTAGCAAAAGAAAGCTGTGCCGCAGGAATAGTTTTAATCATTGTATCAAGGTCATGAGTATCCACAATGACGGCACCATCAGCCTTAACATTTTCTTTCCAAACAATACCTGCGTCACCCTCGCCCTTAGCTAAGGCGGTCGCAATCTGGGGAGCAGTAGTAGTGGTAGAAATTGCATCCCTTGCAGCTAAGTCTTCCCATAAGCCTGCATTAGTCAATGCCTTTTTAGCAATTTTACCAATTGGGGTAGATTCTGGATCACCGATTAACAGCAAGTCAGCATTCTCAAGATCCGCAAGACTATGAATGTCTTTAGGGTTGTTAGCAGGCACAGCTAAAACCGGAATATGCTTTACCAAGTCAACACTACCAGTAACAAACTCATCAACGCGCTGAAGCTCTTCAGCAGAACCCGCAATAAAGAAATCGCCAGACTTAGTAGTCTCAATTTGGGTCTGAATTTGAGCTGCATTTGCAAATGTTACTTCAACCTTACAGCCGGTTTCTACATTAAATGCATCAGCAATCTTTTGGAATGGATCAGTCATACCGGCACCACAATAGACCGCCAAAGCCTTACCTTCATACGGCAAGGCTTCACCTTGGACAGACTCTAGTTCACTCTGAGCTTCATTCTCAAACGAAGAACAGCCTGCTAACACACCCATCATAAGGCATACTATCAAAGCCAAAACAACGCCAGGAAACACACCTCGACGTTTTTTAAATTCAGTCATTTTTCCTCCAATGAATTATCGTTATTTGATAATAATATTCTTTAAGTGAGATAATTCAAGAGAAGATATCACTTTATAGACGCTTAAGTATATTCGTCAATCCACCATAGCTACAACATACCATTCGTTTTATAAACATACATTACATAAAAATGACCTCCTTGCACAAAACGCTGCACTAGAAGGTCATATTTTCAAAAAAAACGAGCTGTTAGAATTCAACAACTTCAGAATCTTGTTGTGCTTGAGCCTTTTTGGCTGTCAGCATCAAAAACTCAACATTATTGTCAGTTTTTTTCAAGGAGCGGATGAGCATATTCATTGCCTTATCAGTAGAATTCATGCCAGACAAAACACTGCGAACGCCCCATACTAACGGAGCCTCTTGAGAGTCTAAAAGTAATTCTTCCTTACGAGTACCAGACGTAATAGGATCAATTGCTGGGAAAATACGGCGGTCAGCAAGATAGCGATCAAGCTTAAGTTCCATATTGCCCGTACCTTTAAACTCTTCGAAAATAACTTCATCCATCTTGGATCCAGTCTCAATAAGAGCAGATGCCAAGATAGTTAAACTACCACCGTTTTCAATATTACGTGCTGCACCCAAGAAACGCTTAGGAGGATACAAAGCGGTTGAGTCAACACCGCCAGAAAGAATACGACCAGAAGCAGGTTGTGCTAAGTTGTAAGCACGAGCGAGACGCGTTAAGCTATCGAGCAAAATAACAACATCACCACCATTTTCAACTAAACGCTTAGCACGTTCAATAACCAATTCAGATACAGCAATGTGATTCTCAATTGGCATATCAAATGTAGACGCAATAACTTCGCCCTTAATAGAGCGCTGCATATCAGTAACTTCCTCGGGGCGCTCATCAACCAACAAGCACATTAAATGCACTTCAGGATTATTGGTTGTAATTGAAGCAGCAATATCCTTAAGAATAGTAGTCTTACCAGCCTTAGGAGGAGACACAATCAAACCACGCTGCCCCTTGCCAATAGGAGCAACCAAATCAATAACACGAGCAGTAATGGATTGTTTTCCATGCTCCATCTTTAAGAGCTCGTCTGGAAATACAGGCGTCAAATCCCCAAAACGAACACGTCGTCCCATCTCGTCTAGAGGTACATCATTAACGGTAATAATCTGCTGTAATGCCGCATATTTCTCGTTCTCTCGAGCAGGACGAACCTGACCCCTAATATAGTCACCCTTGCGCAAAGAGTTACGGCGAATAACAGACAGACCAACATAGACGTCATTTTCACCCGGCAAATAACCAGAAGTGCGCAAAAAGCCATATCCGTCTTGCAAAATGTCCAAGATGCCTTCAACTTCAATAAAACCTTCGGCTTTTAAGGAGGCTTCTAATACCTTTTCAATTAATTCAGCCTTTTTAAGGCCCTTAACATCAATTTCAAGTTCGGCCGCCTTAGCACGCAACTCTGCAACTTTAAGCAATGCCAAATCTTCGGCAGTAGTCTTAGGCACAACAGGCTCACGATTTGTGCTTGCGGCATGCGCACGACGCTGACGACGATGTGAATTAGTGTCTTGGTTACGACGGTCACGATTATCACGAGATTCACGAGACTCACGCACAGGGCGCGGTGTACGATGAGTATCTGATTTCTGAGTACTTACATGCTTAGAATTGCGACTTGAACGTCCAGGACGAACATCAGGATTTACATATTCATATGCTGTTTTATGCTCAGTACTTTCCTGAGTCTGATTAGTTTGATTATCAGTGTGCTTATCTTCAGACTCGGATGCCTCATTGACTTGCTCACTTTGAAACTTTTCTTCAGCATTAATGCGAACAACTCGCCTACGACCACGAGTAGTAGATATTCGAGCCTCAGTTGGATTCTGCTCTAAAACTGTAGCACTTAAGTTTTCTTGAGCAACTGCCGCGTCCTCAACAAAACGATCAGAAGCACCGTCAGCTTCAGTTGACGTAACAAGTTCAGCTTCAACGACAGCTTTAGGCTTACGGCCACGTCGTTTAGGAGCTGGTTTAGATGCTTCCTTAAGTGCCTCCTTAGATGCTTCCTTAAGTGCTTGTTCTACCGAAATAGGCCCTTTAGCTGTATCTAATGCAGAGCGAGAAATCTTAATAAGCTCTGTAGGCTTAGTTTCTATAGGACTAGATAATATTGTCTGCTGTGGTTTTTGCACACACAAAGCTTCAGAAGATACAGATTCAATTACAGTAGCCTCACGGGAGTCATCAATGTCCTGGACCGGATTTCCTGCACTTTTTCGAGTAGAAGTTTTTCGAGTAGAAGAACGGCGAGTAGTAGAGCGAGTGGTTGTCTTCTTAGATGAAGAAGCCGTCTTGGTTTCAGAAGTAATAGATTCAGAAACATTAGGCGTTTCTGACGAGGTTTCTGCTTGGCCTTTCTTAGGTTCAGCCTTTTCAAGCTTAGCTTTAGGAGGTCGACCACGACGTGCGGGTGGACGCGAGGTAGAGGCTGTCTTCTTTGCTCGAGGAGTACCTTTTACGGGCTCTGTGACGGATTTCTCCGCCACAGAATCCATGGAAGTCTTAGCCTCGCTAATATGGTCGTCAGCTAAACTCATGCGTTAGCAACCTTCTCCCAGTCCTTCATAAAGGACTCTAAACCACGGTCGGTCAAAGGATGCTTAATCATTTTCTTCAAAACCGTAAATGGAATAGTTGCAATGTCAGCACCCATTAATGCAGCCTGAGTAACATGATTAGCGCTGCGGATAGAAGCAGCAATGATTTCAACCTGCTCACCATTTACGGTGTCAGCAGTAAAATCATAGTTATTAATTGCGGTAACAATATCATTAAGTTGCATCAAACCATCTTCAGAAATATCGTCAAAACGACCAACAAATGGAGAAATATAACGAGCACCAGCACGAGCAGCCAAGATAGCCTGAGGAACACTAAAACACAAGGTCATATTACAACGAATACCCTCATCGGATAAGGTGCGACATGCGGCCAAGCCCTCAACAGTAATAGGCAGTTTTACTACAATATTTGGAGCAATCTTAGCCAATTCGCGGCCATCAGCCACCATTTCGTCGCGAGTCATAGCAACGCTTTCGGCGCTTACAGGACCATCGACAATTTCACAAATACGACCCATATGACTATGAAAATCATCAACCTTGCCGCCAATGCGGGAATACAAACTTGGATTCGTGGTGACGCCAGCTAATGCGCCCCAGCTTGCCGCTTCTTTGATCTCTTCAAGATCAGCGGTGTCCACGAAGAACTTCACTTTTCCTCCTTATATGTTGGGCTTGCCCTAAGGCATACGACTCCTGAAAACCTTACACACTTGTCAAACACACCGTTCTGTATGCGTAAAATATGTAAGATGATCTGAAAATGAAAATGAACAGAATAGTTCATGTAAGGCGATAATAACACAACAAGGGGAGCATATCACGCTCCCCTTGTATTAATTATACGTAAAAATTAGCTATCGCAGCTTTTTGCCTTGATGAATCTATACTTACTTTACTTCCACCAATTCAATTTCAAAAACTAAATCTTTACCAGCAAGTTCATGATTCATATCAACAACAACCTCTTTGTCGTCAACAGAAACAACCTTTGCAGGAACAGGGCCCATTGGGCTATTCAGATAAATTGACTGACCAACAGGAAGTTCATTAGCATTTGGAACCTGCTCAATCGGAAAGTGCATAATAGCATCTGGATTAACTTCACCATATGCATCCTTACATGGAATATGGACAGTTTTCTTTTCGCCAACTTCCATATCTTTAACAGCAGCATCAAAACCAGGAATCATCATGCCAGCCATACATGTAAACTCCAATGGCTCGCCGCGATCATAGCTAGAGTCAAACTGAGTGCCATCTTCTAGCGTGCCACGATAATGCGCTTTAACGGTTTTTCCTTCATTAGACATGTAAGTTCCTCTTTCTTTTAGCCACATAAGTGGTTGTATAATATACACAGCTTTCGCTGCATCACGCATAAGACAGTTATGCCTCATATTCCTGTTTAGGCTCTTTTTTAACAGCAGCAGCTACAGGAGCAGCTGTCTGAGCAGACACGGACTTTTTAGCTACTGGCACCTGAGTGGATACCTGTTCTTCATCATTAGTGCAAACAGCAATAGGCGAAGGGGCTTTTGTATACACAACAGGATTCTCTTGACTTGAGGGCTGCTGCCAGACAGATGCAGCGGTAGGTACTGTAGCAGGTACAACTGAAGACGTATACGACGTAGGCTGTGACACTGATGCGCACGTATCAGGAATAATACGTGCGCCACATATACGGCAAAACGCACTACCAGCATCGATTGTAGCACCGCATGCTGGGCATACCGGATAAGCAACGGCTGCTTTCTGAGCAGAGACTTCAGTCTCTAACGCAGCAATTTTATCCTCAAGCTCTTTAATCTCCACATCACAAGAAGCGATATTGTCAAACAATGCTTCCCTACCTGTCCTAAAGGCAGGATCAAAACGCGTTAATCCATATAACTCGGCACCTAACGCAGAACATGCATTGGTACGACGAGCACGAATCTCAGCAATCTTGGTACGCATCATCAAAACTTTACTATTACGCTCGACAACAGCAGTGCCCTTGCTGAAGGTATTGGACAAATTATCTAAAATACCCATAATGCCCTCGCTTTCTTACGAGAGAAGTTCATCTCTCGTAACACACATAACTAATTAAGCTTGGAACCTAATAATTGATTGATAACCTTAGGGTTGCCCTGACCACGCATTTCTTTCATGCATTGACCAACAAAAAAGCCCATAAGACCAGTTTTTCCACCCTTATATGCCTCAACCTTGTCAGGATTAGCAGCCAACACAGCATCAACAACTGCTTCAATAGCACCAGTATCGCTTACCTGCTTCATACCGCGTTCTTCAACAATTACCTCAGGGTCTTTATCTTCATCTAAAATAGCAGCAAATACCGTTTTAGCCTGCTTTGAAGAAATAGTTTCAGCATCCAGTAGCTTGACTAACTCAACCATACGTTCAGGAGTTAATGCACATTCAACCAAAGAACAATCAGAATGTGTATTTAAGTATGCTGACAAATCGTTAATAATGATATTAGCGATAGGCTTAGCAAATGCCCCATCAGAGGAAATTTGCATGCACGCTTCAAAGAAGTCAGCCATGACGGGTTCTTCGATAACATGACGTGCATCATAGGAAGATAAACCAAAGCTTTCCATAAAACGTTCACGCTTGGCATCTGGAAGCTCAGGAAGCTTAGCACGTACGTTTTCAATAAATTCATCAGACAAGTTAAACGGAGTCAAATCTGGCTCAGGGAATAAACGGTAGTCGTCTGCAGTTTCCTTTACGCGCATAACAATGGTACGCTTAGCAGATGGATCCCAATGACGAGTTTCCTGATAAATGATACCGCCTTCTTCAAGCACTTCTGCCTGGCGACAAATCTCATAAACCAAACCATCATGAAGGTTTTTAAAACTGTTCATGTTCTTAAGCTCAGTCTTGGTACCAAGGCGAGTCTCGCCACGACGACGCAAACTAATATTGCCGTCGCAACGCAAGCTACCTTCTTCCATAGAACAGTCAGAAATACCGATTGCTAAATAAATCTGACGAAGCTTCTGCATAAACAAACGAGCTTCTTCGGGAGTACGCAAATCAGGTTCAGTAACAAGCTCAATCAATGGTGTACCTGCGCGGTTATAGTCAACCAAAGAGTGGGTTGCACCAGCAATGCGGCCTTCGCCGCCACCAACGTGAACCATCTTACCGGCATCCTCTTCCATATGGATACGAGTAATACCGACTTTTGCAGTGTAACCATCTTCGGTCTTAACAATATTCTCGCGCTCTTCGCCTATAGCAAGTTCATCTAAAGCGTAACGCTCATTAGCACCAGCGCCATCAACTTCCAAATTCAAATGTCCGCGCATACAAAACGCGATAGGACCTTGGGTGGTCTGGAAATTCTTGGACATGTCTGGATACATATAGTTCTTACGATAAAACGTTGACTTTTTTTCGATATCACAGTTAGTGGCTAAACCAGCCAAGCAAATACTTTCAATAGCCTTTTTGTTCGGGATAGGTAAAGCGCCTGGTAAGCCTAAACAGATTGGACAGGTATGCGTATTAGGGTCTGCACCAAACTCCAATCCACAACCACAAAACATCTTGGTCTTAAGCGTAGTTAGCTCACAATGGATTTCAAGACCAATAACAGCCTCCCAATCCTTGAGTACCTCTTCAAGTGTTTTCATCAATAACCGCCTTATTCCTTATGAGCGCTAAAACTAGGAGCAACGGGAGCTGCGCCATATGCGCGCTCTAATGCTGCTGCAGCACGGAACATTTCACCATCTTTAAAGTGTGGACATACCAACTGAACACCAATAGGAAGGTTTGATTGTTCGCCCAACCCACATGGAACACTCATACCACCATTACCAGCGATGTTAATGGAAACCGTAAAGATATCAGACAAATGCATCTCGACAGGATCGCCAATCTCACCAAACTTAAAAGAGGTACGGGGGCTTGAAGGTAACAAAATCAAATCACACTTCTCATAAGCTTTCTGATAGTCCTCAGTAATAAGAGTACGTACCTTTTGTGCTGGTAAATAATACTTTTCATATACACCGGAGCTTAGTAAGTAACTACCAAGCAGCATACGACGACGAGCCTCAAGACCAAAACCAATCTCACGACTTGCATTGTATTGGCTTTCCAAGTCATGATGACCAGGGTCACAATAACCATAACGTACAGCATCAAAACGAGACAAGTTAGAAAATGCCTCACAAGGGCCTAAAATATAGTAAGCACTAATGGCATCCTGAGCGTGAGGAAGATCAACAGTTATAATTTCTGCTCCCATCTCATGAAGCTTTTCCGCTGCCTCGTAAGTACGTTTTTTAACTTCATCAGTCAAACCACGTGCTTCCATAAATCCAGGAACAACACCAATACGCATTCCCTTAACATCGCGCTTAGTATCAGCAATAAAGTCATGTTCGAAATCATGAGATGTGCAGTCAAAACTATCGCGGCCAATAAGGACATTCATAGCATAAGCAGCATCTTCCACCGTACGAGCAAAAGGACCGACCTGGTCTAAAGAGCTCGCAAAAGCAACAACGCCAAAGCGGGAAACTAAACCATACGTTGGCTTAACACCCACAACGCCACAAAAGCTAGCAGGTTGACGAATAGAACCGCCAGTATCGCTACCTAGAGTAACACAAGCCAAACCAGCAGCTACAGCTGCAGCACTACCGCCAGAAGAACCACCTGGTACGCGTTCTAGGTCCCAAGGATTTTTAGTAGGGCCAAAGTAAGAGGTTTCGGTAGAAGAGCCAAATGCAAACTCATCCATATTCAATTTACCTAACGCAATACCGCCAGCATCAATCAAACTCTGAACGCATGTTGCAGTATAAGGAGAGACATAGTTCTCAAGCATCTTAGAAGAACACGTGGTATGCGTACCCTTAAGGTTCATATTGTCCTTAAAAGCAACAGGGACACCAGCCAGAGGACCCAACTCATCAAAGGTACCAGCTGCTAATGCAGCATCAACAGCAGCAGCAGCAGCATATGCGCTCTCTTCGGTCAATTCCAAAAATGCATGCACATCGGTATCCGCCTGAGCAATGTGTTCAAAGCTCATCTGTGTAACATCGTGGGCACTAAATTCGCCAGCCTTTAAGCCTTCACGAATTTCACGAATAGACATATCAGTCGTGTACATTAGTTATCATCACCACCCAAAATAGCAGGAATTAAGAAGCTGCCATCTTGCTTGCGTGGGGCATTAGCTAAAGCCTGCTCCTGCGTGAAAGATTCAGTTACAACGTCTTCGCGCATAATATTTTCCAAACAACCATATGGATGCGACGTAGGCTCAACGCCGTCCAAGTTAAAATCCAAAATAGGTTGCAAGTTATCAATGATAGCATTGAGATCTTTAGTCATTGGTGCAAGCTCTTCGTCAAGCAAGCCAATGCGTGCATAGTCTGCCAAGCTGCGCACGTTCTTTTCTGTAAGATGAGCCATCAAACTTCCTTTCAGAATCTACGGCTTTAATTATTTAGTAACGTTGAACTTAAAGTGCATAACGTCACCATCCTGCACAACATATTCTTTACCTTCTTGACGAAGCCTACCAGCTGCGCGACAGCCCGCCTCACCACCAAGTTCAACATAGTCTTCAAACGATGCAGTTTCAGCTTTAATAAAGCCACGTTCAAAGTCGGAATGAATAACACCAGCGGCCTGTGGAGCCTTAGCACCAATAGGAACCGTCCATGCACGTGTTTCGGTTTCACCTGAAGTAAAGTAACTCTGAAGACCGAGTAACTTATATGCCTCGCGAATTAAACGAGACAATCCGCTTTCCTTAAGACCCAATTCATCTAAAAACATCTGAACATCTTCAGGATCAAGCTCAGACAAATCAGCTTCAGTCTTGGCACAAATAGGAACGGGAATCTGTCCATCAATTTCAGGAAGGTCGCTGTTAAGCTGATCCTCATCAACATTAGCAATGTAAAGCATCGGCTTCATAGTCAACAAGCACAAATCTTTAACAGATAAAGCTTCTTCTTCTGTGAGCTTTAAAGTCAAAGCACGGTGTCCCCCATTAAGACCATCTAAAACCTTTTTTGCTGTTTCAAACTTGAATACAGCAGCTTTATCTCGCTTGGATTCTTTTTCCAAGCGAGGCAAAGCTTTGTCTAGCGTAGCGATATCGGCCAAAATCAATTCAGTCTTAATAGTCTCAACATCACTTTGCGGGTCAACCTTTTTACTTACATGCTCAACGTTAGGATCACTAAAGAAACGTACAACTTCACAAATAGCATCAGTCTCACGAATATTAGCCAAGAACTTATTACCTAAACCTTCGCCCTGGCTTGCACCAGCAACCAAACCAGCAATATCAACAAATTCAACCGTTGCAGGGACAATCTTGGCCGGGTGGTCCATTTTTGCTAGCGCATCCAGGCGGGTATCAGGAACGGGAACAATACCTACGTTCGGCTCAATAGTTGCAAATGGATAATTTGCAGCAAAGCCACTCTTTTTTGTAAGAGCAGTAAACAATGACGACTTGCCAACATTAGGCAAACCAACAATACCAATAGAAAGCGCCATGAATGCTCCTTTGTCAGACACTCTAAATCGTCTATAAAAATCTATAACATTTGAATTTTACACTAGATTTCGTAAGAACTGTAAAAACCAGACAAAAAAAGAAGCGCCCGAGCAAATCGGGCGCTTCAATGAAACCTAGAAGGAGAACAATCCTAATGACTGCGCAATAAATGCAACCAAGATTACTGCCAACATAACGGGTGCAATATACTTAATGGTAACAGCCCAAACGTTAGCCAAACGGAACCTGGAAGACTCACGTACTTCATCAATAATAACCTTAGGACCAATAATCCAGCCAACAAAGATGCAAGTGAGCAATGCAGCAATTGGCATCATGACGGAATTAGAAACAAAGTCTAAGAAGTCCAAAATAGTGGAGCCCTCGCCTAAAGGCTGAATGAAGGACAAGGAGCTATAGCCCATGTTTACAACCAAGCCCATAATCAAAACAAATGCAGCTACGATAACAAGAGACTTCTTGCGATCAAGCTTAGTAGAGTCATGAACGATAGAAGTGCAGGTTTCAATAAGAGAAATTGCAGAAGTCAATGCTGCAAACAACACCAGCAAGAAGAATACGAAACCCAAAACTGGAGCCGCAGCACCTAAGTTTTGGAAAACCTGAGGCAAAATAATAAACATTAAGCTAGGGCCAGAATTAGATGCGACAGCCTCACCAGAACCTAACGCCGCAAAAGTAGCAGGAACAATCATCAAGCCAGCAAGAAGAGAAATACCAAAGGTGGTACCAGCAATCTGAGTAACGCTAGAGGTAATCTTCTCAGATTTCTTAAGGTAAGAACCATACGTAACCATGATAGCCATAGCTAAAGACAAAGTGTAAAACGTCTGGCCTAATGCCGCAATAATCAACTCAGGCGAGAACTTAGAGATATCTGGAATGAGATAATATGCCAAGCCATCCATAGCGCCAGGAAGAGTTAATGAGTAAATAGCAACACCGGCAGCCATAACAATCAACAAAGGCATCATAATCATATTTGCCTTTTCAATGCCACCATTGACACCCATAGCAACAATAGCGACGGCAAGCAAAACAAATAAAATCATATAGAAGGCACTCTCTGCCCCAGTCGTAATAAAACTAGAGAAGAACGCACCACCATCAGATAATGCCGCAGATCCATCTGTGATATACCCAAACATATACTTGGTTACCCAGCCACCAATTACACAGTAGTAAGGAACAATAATAAATGGAACAGCAGACATGAAAAAGCCAATGAAAGCATAGCGCTTACCAAAGCTCCTA
>RCNH01000688.1_pt1 | contig 13071 bp, 10 predicted proteins | sample 2041161 | NCBI WGS metagenome assembly RCNH01 (sample SAMN09708215, study PRJNA481090) | Feces metagenome, whole genome shotgun sequencing project. | biome: feces | host: Leptonychotes weddellii | place: Antarctica: Sion Island | collected 2010-03-01 | reverse complement strand
CATCATCAACTGATACCACATCAGGAGGTGCAGCAGATTCAACTACTGCTACTACTCCTTCTACTCCAACCACTACACCAGCTACTACTCCTTCTACTCCAGCCACTCCACCAGCGGCATAATATAAATAAAGGACCCTACGGGGTCCTTTTTTAGTATCTATACAAAAAGGGTGGATAGGACTTGTATCCTATCCACCCTTTATCATTTACATGATGAAAATCTTATGATTCGATACGGCTTAGTTTATCGATCAGAATCTCAAGACGCTCAGCACTTTCTTCATTAGTTGAGATAACAAGCAAGGTATCGTTACCAGAAACAGTACCCATAACACCTGGAAGCTCAGCAGCATCAATAGCAGCAGCAATACCAGCAGCTGTTCCAGGCTGTGCCTTGATAACAACAAACTGCCCAGAACGAACGATTTCGCTTGCAAGTTCATGAATCATACGCTGAAGGTGAAGGTCCTCACAAAGAGCGTATACACCGAGCTTGTGTTTACGAAGTCCCATGTCTGCAATATCACGTGAGATTGTAGCCTGAGTGCAAGAATATCCTGCTTCCTCAAGAGCATCTACGAGGTGCTTCTGAGTCTTGATTGATTGCGAACGTACAATGTTTCTGATTGCCTCCTGGCGATCATTGCGCTTTTTCACGATTTCATCTCCCTTTTAAATACGCATTGTCAATTGTCAGAAATAAAGACCATCAAACGATGGTCTAAGTCTTTATATAAATTTGTGACGTATCTCAAATTTATGTACCAGATATAACCGAGCCATACGCGGTTTCTGGAATAATAATATACACAATTTGAGTATATACAGGAGAAGAAATATAAGTTTTTTCATTAAACGGTAAAAATTGAGGTTTAAATGTTACTTGAAACCGCAATATACATATTACCTACAAAAGTTAGATAGATTCTCTTTCAATAGCGGATATAATTTCATCTTCATTCATGACCGGTATTGAGAGGTCATTTGCCTTATCGAGCTTAGATCCCGCATTCTCTCCAGCAACAACATAGCTCGTTTTCTTAGATACAGAACCTGAGACTTTAGCACCCATATCTTCAAGCTTCTTCTTTAATTCAGAACGCTTATATTGAGTGAGAGTTCCTGTGAGAACAAAAGTCAAGCCAGCAAATGGTTGATTCTCGCTGACAGGAGTGTCATCAATCATAGAGACCTCAGCCTCTTTAAGCCTATTGATCACTTCGAGGTTTGCATCGACAGAGAAAAACTCACGAATCTCGTGGGCCATCTTATCGCCAATACCTTCGATAGAGGTGAGCTGCTCTTGAGTTGCATGCATAAGTGCATCTATAGATCTAAAGTTCTTAGCTAAAACTCGAGCAACATTAGCGCCAACACGAGCAATTCCGAGACCGAACAAAACAGATGCAAGGCCCCTTGAACGGGATGCATCGATGTTAGTCATAATTTTATGAGCACGCTTATCACCCAGTAGGACAACGTTGCCCTCCCCATCTTCGCGACCCAAAGTCATAGAAGCAAGTTTTTCTTCGGTAAGGTTAGTGTAAAAGTCTGCCGGATCTTTAACTAAATCACGTGCAATAAGAGCATTGATAATCTCTTCGCCAAGACCATCGATGTCCATGGCCCCGCGAGCAGCCCAGTGAATGAGTCGCTCGGATCTTTGTGCTGGACATTCAATAGAGACGCACCGATAAGCCGCCTCACCTTCTTCGTGCATAATCTTGCTGTGGCATGAAGGGCAATACTCAGGCATCTCAAAAGGAACAGCCCAATCAGGACGCTTTGAAAGGATTGGCTTTACTACTTCAGGGATGATATCTCCTGCCTTGTGAACAACAATCGTATCACCAACGCGAACATCTTTACGTCGAATCTCATCAAGATTGTGCAGTGTAGCACGAGCAATTGTAGAACCGGCTACCTCAACCGGATCAAATTCAGCAACAGGGGTTAGAACTCCTGTACGACCAACCTGGATACGAATCTCCCTAAGCACTGTTTCCTTTTGCTCAGGTGGGAACTTGAATGCAATTGCCCATCGTGGAGCACGGGAGGTGAATCCTAAAACATCTTGATCGGTATAGTTATCAACCTTAACAACCACTCCATCGATGTCGTAATCGAGCTTCTGCCTGAGCTCTAAAGCATCTAAACAGTACTGATGTACTTCCTTATCGGTGTTGCAAACTCTTGCATACTCATTAACATGGAATCCGGCTTCTTCAAGCCAATTTAGGAAAGTTGATTGGCTATTAACATCAAGATAGCGAGTGGATGCAGCAGCATAGATAAAGGTCTTAAGCTTGCGCTCTGCAGCTATGCGAGGATCCTTTTGACGAAGTGATCCAGCAGCAGCATTGCGCGGATTAGCAAAAGGCATCTTTCCTTTTTCTTCAGCAATCTCATTGAGATGTGCAAACTGCTCCTTGGACATATAGACCTCACCACGAAGTTCTACACTTGTGCCAACTCCGTCGTTTGTCATGTGCTTGAGAGCATCGGCATGGATCTCATGAGGAACATCTTTGATGGTTAAGACGTTATGGGTTACATCCTCACCCACAACTCCGTTACCACGCGTTGCAGCACGGACGAGCTGTCCATCAACATATGTAAGCGCCACACCTAAACCGTCGATTTTTAACTCACAGGTATACGTATGTTTGCGTCCTTCGAGTGCCGATTCCGTACGAGCTAGCCACTCATCAAGCTCTGCGAGGTTCATAGCATCATCTATTGAATACATCTTTTGTTCATGCTCGACAGGCTCAAATTTATTCGAAACGTAGCCACCGATACGCTGAGTATAAGAATCAGGGGTGATTAAAGATGGATACTTTGCCTCGAGCTCCTGGAGCTCACCGAGCATCTTGTCGAATTCATAGTCGGAAATTTGAGGATCATCGAGAGCATAGTAGCGATACGCATTGTAATCGAGCATACGGCGAAGCTGTGCCATACGCTTAATCTCATCTCGTGATGCCCCTGATGCAGTAGATTCAACATTGGAATCTTGAGAAGGCAACTCTGCCTCATCTGTAGGCTGATCAAAAAGAGAAGGTTGGATATAGGACTTATCTTTGCCCTCATTACCTAAATCATTCTTCGTGGAAGTCATGAATGCCCCTTCTGTTGTATTTCATAGATACGTCTTTAGATGTATAAAAGCGCACCAAGGACAAAGCCTCAGTGCGCATATCCTTTTACTTATACTACCCTATCAAAATGAAGTTACGAGTAGTAATAAGAAGTTATATCGAATACCTATTTTAATGTGGCAGTATAGCCAGCATTGTTGACGGCATCAACAGCTGTTTGTGCTGACGCATCATCAGGAAGCTCTACACTTGCAGCTTTAGCATCAAGGTCTACAACTACATCTTTAGCTCCAGGAATTGCCTCAAGTGCCTCACGTACGTGCTTAACGCACATCTGACACATCATTCCCTCTACATTTAACTCTACTTTCTTCATTTTTTGTATCCTTTCTTCATCAGAAGTTAGCTTCTCATTCATAACAGACTCTTGAGAGGTATATACCCATTTACTCTTCCAACCCTTAAGTCGCAAAGCGTTCGAGACGACAAATAGAGAACTAAGTGACATGGCTAAAGCACCAAGCATAGGATTCATGCCAAAATCTAAACCAAATAAACGTGGAACACCAGCAGCAATTGGAATAAGAATCACATTGTATATAAGTGCCCAAAACAGATTTTCACGAATGTTCGTCATGACAGCACGAGAGAATTCCAAGGCTCTTGCAACATCGAGAGGATCGGACTTCATAAGGATAACGTCAGCATTATCGATAGCCACATCTCGTCCAGCCCCAATAGCAATACCAACATCAGCGCGCGCAAGAGCAGGAGCATCATTGATACCGTCTCCTACCATAGCAACCGTATGACCATCACGTTGGAGTTTCTGGATTTCAGCATCCTTATCTTTAGGTAACACCTCGGCTATAACATTATTGATACCAAGATAATCGGCAACACGTTTTGCAACAAATTGCCTATCTCCACTTAGAAGAGTTGTTGCTACTTTTAAGCTGTTCAAAGCGGATACAGCTTCTCGAGCTGTTGGCTTTAATTCATCATCAACGATAAAGAGGGCTTGGATCTTATTTTGATATATAAGATACAAAAGCGTCTTATCTTTATCCTGCTCGTTGAGAACCCCGTTATAGGTGAGGTGATAATCTTCAAGCATGGATGCATTACCAAGTGCGACATCTACCACATCAAACTTTGCCTGAAGTCCCTTGCCCTCAACAAATGAAAAGTCCTCAATGTTAGAAGCTTTAGATGTAGCACACGCATCAGTAAATGCTTGAGCCAAAGGGTGAGATGATTTCGATTCAAGATCTGTAGCTAGCTGCAGAGCCTGCTCGGAGGTAAGCGTTGCGCCATTGCACATAATGATGTGCTCCAAATATGGCTTTCCCTTTGTAAGGGTTCCCGTCTTATCAAATACCACCTCGTCGATACGTGATAGCTGCTCAAGCGTTTCAGCAGATTTGATCAATATGCCCATCTGTGCGCCTCGTCCAGATCCAACCATTAAGGCAGTTGGAACAGCAAGGCCAAGAGCACATGGACAACTAATGACAAGTACCGATATGGCATAATTGAGCGCCATTGCGATATTGTGAGATGCTATCAACCATGCGATAAGGGTTATAAGAGACAGAATCATAACAGCCGGCACAAAGATTGAAGCTATTTTATCCGCAATACGCTGGACTGGAGCCTTGGATGATGTTGCCTCCTCAACAAGACGTACAATAGATGAAAGCTCTGTATCCTCACCCGTCCGAGTAATGCGTATCTTTACCCAACCACTAACGAGTGTTGTTCCTCCTGTAATCGAAGATCCATTCTGTTTGTAGACAGGTAGGCTTTCTCCCGTGAGCGCTGATTCGTCACATGATCCAGCACCGTCGATTACTTCTCCATCTGTTGGAACATTGTTGCCTGCCTTAACAATACAGATATCTCCAACCTGAAGCTCATCGGTAGGAACAACAGTTTCCTTACCATCCTTAATAACAGTTGCTTGCTTTGGCGAGAGCTCTATAAGAGAACGAAGAGCATCTGTTGTACGATGCTTTGCGCGTTTTTCAAAATACTTTCCCAAGCCAACAAGAGAAACTATCATTACGGCTGAATCAAAAGTAAGTCCCATAAGAATTTTATGAGCTACTTCTGGGTTTGAAACAACATCAAATGAAAGCTTAAAGAGGTTATAAAGGGCATATATCAATGAAACACCCACGCTCAAAAAGATGAGTGAATCCATTGTTGGCATTTTATTTTTGAGCGCGCGAGCTCCTTTTGCAAAGGTTTCTCTATAGAGATATATGACAGGAATACTCATAAACATCTCTATCAAACCGAGACTTACATATCCTGATGGATGTTGTGCAAACTCAAAGAAAGGCCATCCGAACTTTACACTCGCCCCAAGCCAAAATACACAAAATGCAAGGATGAGGGCAACGGTAACCTTATTTTTCTCAGATTGGATGCTTTGCTCATTGGTTTTTGTTGTACTTGCAATCTGCTTTTCTGCTGTAGCTAATGCGCCCTCAATACGATAGGAGGCAACGTGATAACCAGAGCTTTCAATAGCATCTGATACTTTCGATACAATCGCCTCACCACTTTCGGCATTGGAGGTGTCGAGATCTATGAGAAGTGTATTTTGTAATAGGTTAACGCGCGCACTTTGCACACCACTTACGCTAAGAGCAGCTTTCTCAACATGTGAAGCACAAACTGCACAGGTCATACCCTGGACATCAAGAATATATTTCATCAAAATACTCCTACATATACTTCGATACTAAAGCAATAACTTCATCGATTATTTCTGTTTTACCCTCTTGGATATCATCAACAACGCATGTTTTCATATGCTCTGTAAGAATTTCACGAGAAACTGCGTTCAATGCTTTTTCTACAGCGGAAAGCTGAATGAGAATATCCTTACAATAGCGATCTTCCTCAATCATATTCTTAATACCACTTATTTGACCCTGAGCTCTGTTTAATCGTTTGATAAGGGCATCTTTCGTCTCAGGGCTGCGGGGTTTCTTTTTATAACAACATTGGATTTCATCGTTTGTTACTATTTTTTTATCTTTAGTCATAACACACCTCAATAATTTGTATTTAAACCTAATATACCCCTATAGGGTATCTGTATACAAGTTATAAAATAAAAAGCCCGGTCGAAACCGGGCTTAAATTTATTCTTTGTTATGACCAAGAAGATCATCTAAATTGAATGGTGATTTATTTACATCCTTTGGCTTTTGCATGTTTTCATCACTACCAAGTGTGAGCTCTGTTGTCATCTCACGACCCTTATGGATATAAAGAACGTTTATCTTTTGTCCAACTTCGCGTGAACGTACAGACAAAATGAGACTTCCTGCTGTTGTGATTTGTTCTTTGTCAATTCCTACAATTACATCTCCGGCCTTAATACCAGCAATGTCAGCAGGAGATCCAGGAGTAACCTCTTGTACATAAGCACCCTGGCTAACAGGAAGATGCTGGGCACGTGCGAGCTCTGGAGTTACATTCAACAACGTGGCTCCAAAGTAAGCGTGTACAGGCTGCTTTCCATCGATGATGGTGTTGGCAATCTTGATTGCATAATTGCCAGGAATTGCAAAACCAACTCCAGCATTAGATCCTGAAGATGATTGAATAATAGAATTAATACCAACGAGCTGACCTTTTGCATTAACTAGGGCGCCACCAGAGTTTCCTGGGTTCATAGCTGCATCAGTTTGGATCAAATTAGTATAGATGGTGTTTCCGTTATAGGAAGGAAGCATGGTATTTCGATAAAGTGAAGATACAATTCCTGTTGAAACAGACTGATCGAGTCCAAAAGGACTTCCAATGCTCATGACCCAGTCTCCTACTTGGAGATCGGCCGAATCACCAATCTCAATAGGTACAACCTTTGCATCACCAATATCAGCTTTAACAACTGCAAGATCGCTTGAAGGGTCTGCGCCGGTTAGTTGAGCCTGATATTGATTATCCTGAATATTAACCTGTATTTTCTTAGCACCCTCTACCACATGGTAATTGGTAAGGATGTAGCCTTCCTTGTTTAGAATGACACCAGATCCACCGGCTTCTCCAGAAGGCGTCTTTACGTATATAGATACAACACTTGGAAGCGCTTTCTTAGCAACTGCAGATGCAAGTGTGGCGTCTTCTCCTTGAGCATTAATTACAACATTTGCAGGATCTGACATAGGACCCATAGGGCGAGGTTGTCCTATAAAACCAAAGAACCAAAAGAGCAATATAACAACAAAGCTTGCAACAACGCCGGATATAGTTCCAAATTTAACTGCCTTCTTTGCAACTTGAGCCTCAAATTGCTCAGATGCAGTTTTTTGAACAGGTTCATTCGCGTCTATATTGAAAACTTCTTCTTCGTTTTTGAATTCCTGGTTGTCAACTGGATCATCAATTGATGTGTCCTGTACTACAAACTCAGCATCTGGAATAGCCGGCATCTTAGGCTTTTTATCACCGTCATTAGAAGTAGGTGGTATAGCGTTATTTTTCTCATCTGACATAAAAGAGCCTCCCTATGAAAACTCGATTTAAAACAATAGATACATACCCCTAAGAGATATGTATCTATCTGTCATATTTAAATTCAAATAATATGCATCCGAATAAATGAACTATTCAGATATAACACTCTTTAGGTTCTGAACATATAACCAACGCCACGGACTGTCTCAATGTGAGAAGCAATCTGAGGGCCTACCTTAGAACGTACACGTCTTACATGAACATCAACGGTACGTGTTCCTCCGCAATACTCAAAGCCCCATACACGATGAAGGAGTGTCTCACGAGTGTATGCACGACCTGGGTGTGTTGCAAGGAAGCTCAAAAGTGAGTATTCCATCAAAGTTAAGTCGATAGGCAAGCTATTTACAAGCACCTGATAGGTAGCAAGATTAATAGTCATGTTATCGATGGTGATAATATCAGAAGATTCAGCATCATCCTCAGGCCAAAGCAAACGAGAAATTCTGAGTGTGTACTCAGCTTGCGTTGCATTGCCCACGATGAAATCTGAAGTTATAAGACCAGGAAATTCTACGTCACCCAAGCGCATTGGGTCCTCAATGAAAAGGACTGGAATCAATCCATTTTGAACAACGAATTCATTTAAGTCAGACATAAAGGAATTAGTAACGTTGTTGTGGTCAACAATGACAAGGTCAAACTCGTAGCCAGAGTTGATTGCCTGCTGAAACTTTCCAGGATCTGATAGTAAAGTGGATGCATCAATCTCATTCGAAACCGCACGGATCATATCATGATAGCGCGATGTAAATGAAACATATAGTATGTTTCGATGGTGCACGAGTCCCCCTCCTTCCTTTAGATGGTCAGTTTGTGACTATCATAAAAGAATACCACATAAATTGAAATTTTATTCCACTATATCCTAGAAGCCAGCATAATGGCGTTTAATTTCCCAATCTGTGATGTAGCTGTTGTACTCGGTCCACTCTTTTTTCTTAGTCTCAAGAAGATAGTTGAAAATATGATCTCCCAAGGTTTCGCGCATAAGCTCACTCTTCTCAAAGTGTGCAATTGCTTCACCAAGATTCTGAGGAAGACGAACGCTGTTATGTGCCTGCTTTTCAATTGATTCAGCATTAAATACAGAATCAGAAGTCTCTGCAGGGAGCTCCAGCTTCTCTTCGATTCCCTTAAGACCTGCAGCCAAGGTTACAGCAAATGCAAGATATGGGTTACAGGTTGAGTCAGGCATGCGAAGCTCAGCGCGAACACTAGCAACCTTACCAGGCTTGAACGTAGGAATGCGAACATAAGCACTGCGATTTTTGCGACCCCAATTAGCATAAATTGGAACCTGACCTGAAGGAATCAAGCGCTTATAAGAATTTACCGTAGGATTGGTAACTAAGCTAATCTCAGGCGCATATTTCAAAAGACCTGCAATGTAGTGTTTAGCCAAATCAGAGAGAATCACTCCCTCTTCACCTTCGCCACCCCAGAACAAGTTCTTTCCGTTGGTATCGAACAATGATTGTTGAATAAAGAAAGCATTACCAGGTTTATCAGCAAAAGGCTTAGGCATAAATGAAGCATACATACCGTCGGTATATGCTTCTTGCTTGATAACGAAGCGTGCAGTAATGATATTATCCGCACAGCTTCCCGCCTCAGAAAGACGAAGCTGGATGCCATGCTGAGATGGACTTACTGCATGATAAGAATATGCGACAGGGATACCCATCTTCTCAAGTGTTTGAGTTGTATTGCGACGAGTATTGAGCTTAGAGTCAAACGGAGTTAGGTCAAAGTATTCTGCATCATCAACAGGTGTAGGAGTTGATGGATCTTTGAAATAGAAGTATTCAAACTCAGGACCTACAACTGGCAAATAGCCAAGAGAAAGAGACTTCTCAAACATACGACGGAGGCATGCACGAGGATCGCCATCAAATGGCTCTCCCTGAGGAGTCTTCACATCACAAATCATACGTGCAGTTCTTCCACCATCGCTCCAAGGGAGAATCTGGAAGGTTGTAGGATCTGGGAAGATAAGCATGTCAGATTGCTCATAAGGTGTAAATCCATTGATGGCACTACCATCAAATCCAATACCCTCTTCAAATGCTTCCTCAATATCTTCAGGTGATACTGCAAGGGATTTAAGATTGCCCAAAACATCAGTAAACCAAAGGCGGATGAAGCGAATCTGTCGCTCCTCTATTGTTCTGAGAATAAAGTCGATATTCTTTCCGTTTGGCATAAGAACCCCGTTCATAATGTATAACTTAATAAAAATAAGACGTACTACGAAACTGTAGCACGCCTTATCGTATTGCTTAATATGTAATGCCTTCATTTAATCTAAATTTAATCATATGCAAACATACGCCTCACAAGGCAATGTTTAATCCATTATTTAGATTCCTTATCAGAAACTGCCTTCTCCATGTCAGATACCATTTTATCTGCTGATGAGCAGCAAGATCCACTACATTCATCAGAGCCTGAGCAACCAACACAGCCTTTGCTCTTGATAGATTTTCTGATAGCAAAAAATACAGCAACAACGACAGCAATGATAATGATGATATCAACGATATTTGGCATGATCCCTCATTTCTATAAAAGTAAACCTTGGCTAATTATATTACTTTTATACTACAAATGGTGTAAGAAATCGATAACGATATCTGTCGATTGTTACCCAATCACAATTCTTTAAGCAGTAAAGAAAATCATGATGATGATTAGGATAAATCCTACAAACTCAGTAAATGAGTAGGTGGTTCCAAGGAAGATCATAGAAGTTAGGATTGCCATGAGAGGCTCTGCTGAATTAAGAAGAGCAGCCTTCATAGAACCAACTTCTTTGGTTCCCTGCAAGAACAGTGCATACGCACCATAAGTTCCTACAACAACCGAAATGACAACCAAGAAGATACCAAACGCATCCAAAGTTGGCATCATTTCCCATGGCTTTACGATAAGGGAAAATACGATGCCTACGATAAGCATTGCAATACCATTTACAACAAATGAGCCAAATTCAGAAATAAGCTTTACAGATGCGATAACCAATACCGCAGCAGATAAAGCAGTTCCCATTCCCCACCAAAAACCTTCAGGAGAGAGCTTGAGCTCATGGATATTTCCACCCGTTGCAAGCAAGAATGTACCAACAAGAGCTAGAACAACGCCGATTGATTCATTGCGATTTGGCTTACTCCAGGTTCTAAAGCAGGTATAAATCATAACGAACAATACTGAAAGCATCTGAAGAATGGTAGCCGTTGCAGGGTTTGTTGTTCTAATCGTTTCAATATACGTAAGATTTGAAGCTAGAACACCAAAGATACCTAATGTAAAAATACGAAGAATATTTTTAGGACTAGACCATGCAGCCTTGAGTTCTTTCTTGTTTACAAAGAATGCTGTTAGCAAAAACAACCAGCAAGAACCTAGCTGTCTTACAGATACAAGCCAGGATGAATTAACATGATACTCATCAAGAAGGTACTTAGCTACCGTAGCGTTTGCACCCCAGCAAGCAGCACCCAAAAGAGTAATTATGCAACCTTTAATAAGTTTTTTCTTTTCCTCTGTCATCTCACCGAACATATCCACCACCTATTACCTAGACACGCCAGCGTCCTTGTTCGATAAGACATCAAGCCAGCATGATAAAATTACACGCCTTGTACTATAACAGTTACACCATCAAGAACTAAGCCCTGAAAAAGCTATCACTCAATCCATACAGAAACATCAAGAAGCAACGCTGGTCACTTCTTGATGCTATGTGATACATAAAGTATAAGTTATATGTCTTATTTATCCTCAGAGTTTAAGCTATTGAGATAGTCAAGAAATTCAGACTTCTGAACACGGTTGATACCAGAATGTTGCACATCCGTTGTTTCAGGCACATCGATATTAGCCAAACGTTTTAAAACCTCACGAACACGAGGACCACAGAACGTACCCTGGCACCATCCCATACCTGCACGTGTTCTACGCTTAACACCATCGAGAGTCGTTACCGGAATACCGCGACTGATGGCATCTTTGATTGTTCCTTCAGTCACTTGCTCACAGCGACACACCATGCGCTCGTCACCCTCGTCCATCTCAACCAGGTGAGTAATTTCGTTGAGTGGCTTGAGCTCCTTGCGTTTGATAATAGGAGCACGATAAGGGTTATAGGAAGGATCTTCTACAAGGTCGAGAAGATTGTTCTCAATAATGATATCGGCCACCCTATCAGCAATAGCAGGTGAACTTGTAAGACCCGGAGATTGAATTCCTGCACATTGAATAAATCCCTTAACCTCTGATTCCTCAATGATGAAGTCATGAGTTGAAGAAGTAGCACGAACACCTGTGAATGAGCGCAAGAACAGCTGAGGATTAATCTTATCAGTTGTTTGGAGGGCTTGCTCATAGATTTTAACCAAGCGTTCGGTATGTGTACCTTTGTCGACCGTATCTTCATCCTGAGCATCAGGTCCCAAGAGCAGATTGCCATGATAGGTTGGAGTTACCAAAATACCCTTACCCATCTTCGTTGGCATCTGGAACAATACATGTTTGACTAAGGAGCCAGATCCTCGTACGAAAAGGATATACTCACCACTTCGAGGGATAATCTTAAAGTGGTCGAGTCCTACCATATTGCTTACTCGAGCAGAGCTAATGCCTGCACAGTTGATAACGAGCCTGCTGTAGTAAATATTCCCCTCAGCATCCTTAATCTCAAAGACATCATCGATCTTCTTAATGTGTGCTACCTCGCAGTTAAGCTTAAGCTCAACTCCATTGGTAATAGCGTTTTCCATCATGGCTATAGCCATCTCATATGGACTCGTAACACCTGCACCCTTACACCAAAGAGCATATTTAACATCTGGGTTGATGTTTGGATCGAGCTCTAAAATCTTGTCGTGGTCAATAATCTCTAAATCATCGAGACCATTGAGCTTACCGTTTTCCTTTAGGTCCTCAAGCTTTGAAAGATCATTCTCATCGAAAGACAGAACCATAGAGCCAATTGGATCGAAGCCAAAGTTAAGCTCCTTATCAAGCTCAGCAAATTGCTTGCGCCCCTGATAGCAAAGACGACCTTTAAGCAAATTATGACTCTCAGCATAACCACCATGAACGATAGCTGAGTTTGCTTTAGTAGCACCCATAGCTACGTCATTCTCGCTTTCAAGTACAAGAATATCGAGCATATAGCGACTTAATCTACGTGCAATTGTTGTACCAACTATTCCAGCCCCAACAATTACAACGTCATAAACCTTAGTACCTTCAGGTATGTTATGAGATGAGCTCATAGACTACCTCCCTCTCCCTTTATTCAATAATGCTACTTCCACAATAACATTTATGTATATATTACTTCATACCACAGCATTTTCTAGCTACGTTTTATGACTATTTATAGATATAACCAACTTTTATATATACAAACACCAACAAGC
>RCNH01000687.1_pt1 | contig 13082 bp, 10 predicted proteins | sample 2041161 | NCBI WGS metagenome assembly RCNH01 (sample SAMN09708215, study PRJNA481090) | Feces metagenome, whole genome shotgun sequencing project. | biome: feces | host: Leptonychotes weddellii | place: Antarctica: Sion Island | collected 2010-03-01 | reverse complement strand
TTAAAAGTTGGTGGAGTTGGTTTAAATTTAAATTTTGCAAATAATGTTATCTTATATAACCCTTGATGAAATGAATCTGCAGAATCACAAGCTATGGATAGATTACACCGTATCGGTCAAGAACAAGAAGTAAATGTTTATAAACTTCTATATGAAAATAGTATTGAATCTAACATTGAAAAATTAAAGAAAAATAAGATATGGCAAAGATTATCCTCACAGGCGACCGACCCACGGGCCGTCTTCATTTGGGACACTATGTAGGTTCGCTCCGCCGCAGAGTGGAGTTGCAGAACTCGGACGAGTTTGACAAGATTTTCATCATGATTGCCGATGCTCAGGCACTCACCGACAACTGGGACAACCCCGAGAAGGTGCGTCAGAACATCATCGAGGTGGCACTCGACTACCTCTCGGCAGGTCTCGACCCCGAGAAATCGACCCTCTTCATTCAGTCGCAGATTCCCGAGTTGTGCGAGCTGGCGTTCTACTACATGAACCTGGTCACCATTCAGCGTCTCCAGCGTAACCCGACCGTGAAGGCGGAAATCGTCCTCAGAGGATTCTCGGAGAGCACCGCCGAGGACGATGCTTCGCAGAAGCAGGGCATTCCCACCGGTTTCTTCACCTACCCCATCAGTCAGGCTGCCGACATCACGGCTTTCAAGGCGACCACCGTACCCGCAGGTGAGGACCAGAAACCCATGATTGAGCAGACCCGCGAAATCGTACACAAGTTCAACTCTGTATATTCGGGTTCTTTGGTGGAGCCTGAAATTCTCCTGCCCAACAATGCCGCCTGTATGCGTCTGCCGGGAACCGACGGCAAGGCCAAGATGTCGAAGTCGCTGGGCAACTGCATCTATCTCTCCGACTCGGCTGCCGATGTGAAGAAGAAGGTGATGAGCATGTACACCGACCCCGACCACCTCAGAATCGAGGACCCCGGAAAGATTGAGGGCAACACCGTCTTCACCTATCTCGACGCCTTCTGCTCCGACGAGCAGGTACAGCGTTTCACCACCGACTACCAGACCCTTCAGGAGATGAAGGACCACTACCAGCGTGGCGGTCTGGGTGACGTGAAGGTCAAGAAGCTGCTCATCGCCGTGCTCAACGAGACCCTCGAGCCCATTCGCGAGCGCCGCCACTACTACGAGGAGCGCATCGAGGAGGTCTTCGCCGTGCTGGAGAAGGGTTCGCAGGTGGCACGCGCCGCTGCGGCAGAGACCCTCAACGAGGTACGCGATGCCATGAGAATCAACTATTTCGCCGACAAGGAGCTTATCCGCGAACAAGCCGAAAAATATAAAGAGACTTTAAAATAAGTAAGAGATGTATCTGCAGGATATGTCGACACGCGCCGAGCGTCTCTACATCTATTTCATACACCTGACCCGACGACTGTCAACACGTCAGACCATGATGCTGTTGGCCGTCCTCATCGGTGTGCTGGCAGGACTGGGCACCTACTTTTTCGAGGTGCTGCTGTTCGCCATCAAGAGCGGACTCATGAGATGGTTTCCCAAGGAGAGTGCCCATTTCCTCTTCCTGGTCTATCCCTCGATAGGTATCATCTTCGCCACGCTGTTCGTCAAGTACATCGTGCGCGATAACATCTCGGAGGGCGTCACGAGGGTGCTCTATGCCATGTCGAAACGCAACTCCATCATCGTGCCACACAACTGCTGGACCTCCATCGTGGGCGGTGCTACCACCATCGGATTTGGTGGTTCGGTCGGTCCCGAGGCCCCCATCGTACTCACGGGTGCGGCACTGGGTTCGAACGTGGCGCGTCTGGCGCGTCTGAACTACAAGAACACCACCCTGCTGTTGTGTTGCGGTGCGGGTGCTGCCCTGGCAGCCATCTTCAAAGCCCCCATCACGGGTGTGGTCTTCGTGCTGGAGATTCTGATGCTCGACATCACGGCAGGCTCGGTCATTCCCCTGCTGATTGCCTCCATCACCGCCACAACGATGGCCTTCATGTTGCGCGGTTTCGACCCCATCATCGCCATGACCCTGCAACCTGCCGATGCCTTTGAGCTGTGGCAAATTCCCCTCTTTATCCTGCTGGGTGTCCTCTGCGGACTCATGTCGTGGTACTTCACCTCGATGAATTCACGCGTGGGTGCTTTCTTCAAGACCCTCGACAACCAGTACAAACGATGGATGTGGGGCGGTGCCATTCTCGGTATCCTCATCTTCATCTTCCCGCCCCTCTACGGTGAGGGTTACGAGGGTTTCCTCTCGCTGATGCACGGCAATGCCGAGCAGCTGTTCGACAGTTCGCTCTTCTACCGTTTCCGCGAGATTGAATGGGTGGTCATCATCTTCGTCATCGCCACCATGTTCTTCAAGGTCATCGCCATGGCTGCCACCAACGCGGCAGGCGGTGTGGGTGGTACGTTCGCCCCCTCGCTGTTTGTGGGTGCGTTCACGGGTGCCGCCCTCGCATTGATTTACAACGCCCTCGCCACATGGTTTCCCACCATCTTCGGTTGGGAGGTGTCGGTGGCTTCGTTCACGCTGGTGGGCATGGCAGGTGTGATGGCAGGTGTGATGAATGCTCCGCTGACCTCCATCTTCCTCATCGCCGAGCTGTCGAACGGTTACGGGCTGTTCATTCCGCTGATGATTACCGCCTGCATCTCCTTCGCCATGGGCTACTACCTTGACCCCGACTCCATCTACACCAAGCAGTTGAGACAGAAGGGCGAGTTGCTGACCCACAACAAGGACCAGTCGGTATTCGTCTTCCTGCGTCTGAAGGATTTGATGGAGACCGACTTTGTGAAAATCAACCGTTCGATGACACTGGGCGATTTGGTCAAGATTATCTCTACGGGACACCGCAACATCTTCCCCGTGTTGGACGATGCCGGCAAGTTGCTGGGTGTGGTGCAGCTCGATGACCTGCGCGAGGATATGTTCAAGAGCGAGAACTACCCCAACAAGATTTCGCACTACATGATTCAGCCGCCCGACATCATTCTGGAGCACGAGACCATACAGAGTATCCTGCCCAAGTTCGAGGACAAGCACACCTGGATGCTGCCCGTGGTGGACAAGCGCGGTCACTATCTGGGTTTCATCTCCAAATCGCAAATCCTCAACGCTTATCGCGAGCAGCTGGTCAAGATTCAGCAATAGCGACAGACGACCTTCGGGTCGGAATTTAGCATAAGAATAACGGACAATCTTTTCGGGTTGTCCGTTTTCTTTTCGGGTTGGGTTGCGATGGTGAGCCGTGTGACGAGGTTTCGGTGGAGGGTCGTCAGTTCTCGAAGTATGCTGAAGGGACGATGTGCAAATTTGCGAAGAATATCCGCCCCAAACACTTCCGTTCTATCCTCCTTTTTTCTATCTTTATAGTCCTAAAACTTCAAACATCATGGAAAATATCACCCTGCCCGAATGGGCAAAGGAGTTGGATTGTGCCATCACGGTATGCGACCGCGACTGCATCATCATCTATCAGAATCGCCGTTCGGTGGAGGTCAATGGAGAGATGACGGGACAGTCGATGCGTCCGTGTCACAACGACCGTTCGAAAGCCATCATCGACCGTCTGCTCACCGAGGACGGCAAGAATGTCTACACCATATCGAAACGCGGTGTACGCAAGCTCATCTATCAGACCCCGTGGCGCAAGGAGGGCGACATCTGCGGTATCGTGGAGTTCTCGCTCGAAATTCCCGAGGAATTTCCCCACTACGTCCGCAGTTAAAATCCGCGCAAGGGGCATCACGCCCCACACAAGCAACAAAGAAAGCGCACTCTCCCTCGAAAGGAAAGTGCGCTTTTCTATCGCGTAATCTTTGCGTGGCGGTCTCTTATTTCTCGTCCGCCACCCGACTCGCCCGTTGCTCGATTTGTCCGGACTCGATTAGAGCTTGATGTCGTAAATCTGAATGACACCGACCAGCTTCTCGTTCTCGTCGGCCACCAGCAACGAAGTCACCTTGTTGCGGGTCATCATCTTCTCCGCCTCGATGAGTTTCTCGGTGGGAGCAATGGTCTTGGGGTTCATCGATGCGATGTCCGAAGCCTTGATGTTGAAGAAGTCTGCTTTCAGACGCTCCATGGCACGGCGCACATCACCATCGGTGACGATACCCTTGATTTTATCGTTCTCGCAGATGACAATCAGACCCAGACCGCCCTTCGAGATGGTGTGAATCATCTCCGTGCAGGAGCAGTCCGCCGAAACGATGGGCAGGTCGTGCGAACGCATCACATTGCCCACGGTCATCAACAGACGGCGACCGAGACTGCCACCCGGATGCAGGCGTGCAAAGTCGATGCTCGTAAACTCACGCAACTTCATCAGCGACACCGCCAGCGCATCACCCATGGCAATCTGTGCCGTGGTCGAGGTGGTGGGCGCCAGATGCAGGATGCAGGCCTCCTCCTTGACACCCACATTGAGGTGCACATCGGAGTTCTTCGCCAGTGTGGAGTCGTCCTTGCCGGTCATCGACACCATCATATTGCCGTTGGAGTGGATGAAAGGCACGATTTTGAGAATCTCGTCCGTCTCACCCGAATAGGAGAGCGCCAACACCACATCGTCCTTCGAAATCATACCCAGGTCGCCGTGGAACGCCTCGCCGGGGTGGAGGAAGAAACTCGGTGTGCCGGTCGAAGCCAGCGTGGCGGCTATCTTGCGGCCGATGAGTCCCGATTTGCCCATACCCGTAACCACACACTTGCCGCTGCAATTGAGGATAATCTTCACAGCGCGCACAAACTCCTCACCCAGGGTCTGCTCCATGGTGCAGAGTGCCTCCATCTCGGTGTGGATGGCTTTGCGGGCGACGGTCAATATTTCATTGTCGGAAAGTTCTAACATGACAGTAATTTTTTGATTAGCGATTCCAAATCATCCAATTTCAACATATTGGGGCCGTCACTCTTGGCGTTGTCGGGGTCGGGGTGCACCTCGAAGAAGAAGCCGTTGGCACCGAATGCCTTGGCTGCCAATGCCATCGAGGGGACAAACTCGCGGTTGCCACCCGTCTTGCCGCCTGCGGCTCCGGGACGCTGTACCGAGTGGGTGCAGTCCATCACCACGGTGGGCGCGATGCCCAGCATATCGGGGATATTACGGAAATCGACCACCAGATTGTTGTAGCCGTAGATGTTACCGCGCTCGGTGAGCCAAATCTCCTTTGCTCCCGAGTTGAGCGCCTTCTCGTAGGGGTATTTCATATCGACACCCGACAGGAACTGCGCTTTCTTGATGTTCACGATTTTTCCGGTCTTGGCAGCCGCCACCAACAGGTCGGTCTGACGGCACAGGAAAGCCGGTATCTGAATCACATCGACCACCTCACCCACAGGTGCGGCCTGCCACGATTCGTGGATGTCGGTCAGCAGTTTGAGTCCCCACTTCGACTTCACGTCCTGCAACATCAGGAGTCCCTTCTCCAGTCCCGGACCGCGGAACGAGGAGAGCGATGTGCGGTTGGCCTTGTCGAACGAGGCTTTAAAAATAATGTCGGTGCCCAACTCGCGGTTGATGGCAACGATTTTCTCTGCCACGGTGTCGAGCAACTCGGCAGATTCGATAACACATGGGCCGGCGATAAACTTCATAATTTTATCTGTTAAATTCGGGATGATGTTTCAAAAACTCCTCGGCACGCGCCAAATCTTCGGGGGTGTCGATACCGATAGTCTCGACATCGGAGATGCCGACACCTATCTTATAACCGTTCTGCAACCAGCGCAACTGCTCCAGCGACTCGGCTTTCTCCAACGACGATTGGGGCAGGGAGGTCACCTCCATGAGGGCTTTGGTGCGGAAGGCGTAGAGTCCGATATGTTTGTAGAAGGTGTGATTCGAGAGCCACTCCTCACGCGGAATGCCGCGCAGGAAGGGAATCACCGAACGCGAGAAATAGAGGGCACGCTGCTCGTTGTCCAACACCACCTTGGGGGAGTTGGGGTTTTCGAGTGCCGCCAAACCGTCCGCCTCGGTGAAGGGTTTCACCAATGTGGCGATATCGACCTTCTCGTCATCGAAGCAACGCTTCACGGTCTCAATCTGCGAACGCTGAATGAAAGGCTCGTCGCCCTGCACATTGATGACCACATCGAACTCCTTACCCTGCTTGATATACGCCTCGCGACAACGGTCTGTGCCGCTGCGGTGCTCCGTGGAGGTCATCACCACTTTGCCGCCAAATGCTGTGACGGCATCGTAGATTCTCTCATCGTCGGTGGCCACCACCGCATCGTCCATCACGGCAGACACCTGTTCGTAGACCCTCTGAATGACGGTCTTACCGCCCAGCACCGCCAAAGGCTTGGCCGGGAAGCGCGTAGAAGCATAACGCGCAGGGATAATAGCTATAAACTTCATATTATTCAAGTGCTATGTTCAGCACATCTTGGTTGGTCTTTACATAGTGGAAGGTCACACCCTCGACATATTCGGGTTTAATCTCCTCGATATCTTTGCGGTTCTCCTCCGAAAGCAAAATGTCGGTGATGCCGGCACGCTTGGCAGCCAGAATCTTCTCCTTCACACCGCCCACGGGGGTCACACGACCGCGCAGGGTGGTCTCGCCCGTCATCGCAATGCGCTCCTTGACCTTGCGCTCGGTGAAGGTCGAAACGATGGAGGTGACCATGGTGATACCTGCCGAAGGTCCGTCCTTGGGAATGGCACCCTCGGGCACGTGGATGTTGAGGTCGAACTTCTCGAACTTCTGGGGGTCGATGTTCAGCTCCACATAGTGCGCCTTGACCCACTCGAAGGCAATCTTTGCCGACTCCTTCATCACATCGCCCAAGTTACCCGTCAGACTCAACATACCCTTTCCGGGGGTCAGACACGACTCTATATATAATATGTCGCCACCGACCTCCGTCCATGCCAGACCGGTCACCACACCCGTCATGCCTGCCACCTCGTACTCCTCGTTGAGGAACTTCGGGCGGCCGAGAATCTTCTCCACCTCCTCGGCAGTGAGCTCAGGGTTGAACTCCTCCTCGAAGGCGATGTGCTTGGCACGGGCACGGGCAATCTTGGCAATGTACTTGTCGAGCGAACGCACACCCGACTCACGGGTGTACTCCGAGATGATTTTCTCGATGATGGCGTCCGACATCAGCAGCTGGTCCTCCTTCACACCGTGCAGTTCCTTCTGCTTGGGCAGCAGGTGACGGCGTGCAATCTCGATTTTCTCCTCCAGCAGATAACCGGCAATGTTAATCATCTCCATACGGTCGCGCAGCGCAGGGGCAATGTTGCCCACGTTGTTGGCCGTGGCGATGAACAAGACCTTCGACAGGTCGTACTCCATGTCGATGTAGTTATCGTGGAAGGTGGTATTCTGTTCGGGGTCGAGCACCTCCAAAAGGGCACTCGAGGGGTCGCCGTGGTTCGACACCGTGATTTTGTCCACCTCATCGAGGATAATCACGGGGTTCGACGAACCGCAACGCTTGATGGTCTGAATAATTCGGCCGGGCATGGCACCGATGTAGGTACGGCGGTGACCACGGATTTCCGACTCGTCGTGCAGACCTCCCAACGAGATACGTCCGAACTTACGGTTCAGGGCTGCCGCCACCGACTTACCCAGCGAGGTTTTACCCACACCGGGAGCACCGTAGAGGCAGATGATGGGCGATTTGAGGTCACCCTTGAGTTTCAGCACCGCCAGATGCTCGAGGATACGCTCCTTGACCTCCTCCAATCCGAAGTGGTCGTGGTCGAGCTGCTCGCGGGCACATTTCAAGTCGAGGTTGTCCTTGGTCACCTCATTCCACGGCAACTCCAGCAACAGCTGCAAGTAGGTCATCTGCACGGAGTACTCTGCCACGGCAGGGTTCAGTCGCTCGACCTTCTGCAACTCCTTCTCGAAGGTTTCACCCACCTCCTTCGGCCAATTCTTCTTCTTGGCCTCCTCGCGCATCTTGTCAATCTCGGCGTCCTCGCCGTCACCCAATTCGTCCTGAATGGTGCGCATCTGCTGCTGGAGGTAGTAGTCGCGCTGCTGCTTGTCGATTTCCTGCTTCACGCGCTCCTGAATCTCGTTCTTGAGGTCGGCCAGCTGCTGCTCGCGAATGAGAATCTCGAGCAACTTGCGGGCACGCGCCAGCAAACCGGGAGCTTCCAACAGTGCCTGACGGTCATCGTCGGCCAGCTCCATGTTCGAGCAGATGAAATTGATGATACCACGTTTGGAATCAATATTCTTGATGGCGAAAGCCGCCTCTTTGGGCATCGACGACGACACGTTGATGATGTTGAGTGCCACATCGCGGATAGAATCCACCAGTGCTTCAAACTCCATGCTGTTCATGTCGGGAGCCGTATCGCGCAGTGCGGTGACACGTGCCTTGAAGTAAGGCTCGGTGGCCACATACTCGCAGATTTCGATTTTCTCCAGACCGTTGAGTATCACCGTGAGGTTGCCGTTGGGCATCTCCAGAATCTTGATGATACGTGCGGCCGTACCCACTTTGTACATGTCTTCGGGCGAGGGAATCTCCACCTCGCTCTCACGTTGGAGCACGGCACCCAGCAATCCGCCCTCGGCATTCACGGCTCTGACCAGAGCGATACTCTTGTCGCGACCCACCGTGATGGGGGTTATCGCACCGGGAAAGAGTACCGAACTGCGCAGGGTGAGAATGGGCAAGGTTTCGGGAAGCTCGGTTTCTTCCTGCATCTCGTCACCTCCTGTCACAATGGGGATAACACGGTGTTTGCCGTCGATAATCTCGGGCACCAGGTTCAAATCGTCGATTTCCAATGTCTCTATTTTATCTTTTTTACTCATAGTTTTCCTATCCTGCAAAATAATATGTTGCAAAGGTAACGAATTTTCATTAATTTTTATTTTATCTTTCACAGATTGTTAATAACTTTGCACCTCAAAACATTAATGTTAATTCATCGCGCTATGCAAATCGCAGACAAATATGCCCCTCAAGAGATAGAGGCTAAATGGTATGACTACTGGATCGGTCACGATATTTTCCATTCGGAACCCGATGAGCGAGAGCCTTATACCATCGTCATTCCTCCCCCCAATGTGACAGGTATGCTGCACATGGGACACATGCTCAACAACACATTGCAGGACGTTCTGGTACGTCGCGCCCGTATGTCGGGCAAGAACGCATGCTGGGTTCCCGGCATGGACCACGCTTCGATTGCAACGGAGGCCAAAGTGGTGGCCATGTTGCAGAAGCAGGGCATCGAGAAATCGTCACTCACCCGTGAGGAGTTCTTGAAGTATGCCTGGGAGTGGAAAGAGAAGTACGGCGGTGTCATTCTCCAGCAGCTGCGCAAATTGGGCGCATCGTGTGACTGGGACCGCACCTGCTTCACCATGGACGATGCCCGCACAGAGGGTGTCATCAAGGTATTCTGCGACCTTTACAACAAGGGCAAGATTTACCGTGGTGTGAGAATGGTCAACTGGGATCCCGCTGCCAAGACCGCCCTCTCGGACGAGGAGGTTATCTTCAAGGAGTCGCACGGCAAGCTCTACTACCTGCGCTACAAAATCGAGGGTAGCGACAAGGCCCTCATCGTAGCCACCACACGTCCCGAGACCATTTTGGGTGATACCGCTCTGTGTGTCAATCCCAATGACGAGCGATACAAGTCGCTGCCCCAGGACGCACGCGTCATCGTGCCTCTGGTCGGCCGTTCGATTCCCGTCATCCGTGACGAGTATGTCGACATCGAGTTCGGTACCGGTGCACTGAAGGTGACTCCGGCACACGATGTGAACGACTACATGCTGGGTGAGAAGTACGGTCTGGAGACCATCGACATCTTCAACGACGACGGTACCATCAACGACAAGGTGGGCATGTACGTGGGCGAAGACCGCTTCGAGGTACGTAAGAAAATCGAAGGCGAGTTGGCAGCTGCCGGCCTGCTGGAGAAGACCGAGGACTACACCAACAATGTGGGTTACTCGGAGCGTACGGGTGTAGTCATCGAGCCCAAGCTCTCGATGCAGTGGTTCCTCTCGATGGAGGATTTGGCAAAGCCCGCCACCAAGGCAGTCATGGAGGACGAAATCAAGTTCGTACCCGAGAAATACAAGAATACCTACCGCCACTGGATGGAGAACATCAAGGACTGGTGTATCTCGCGTCAGCTGTGGTGGGGTCAGCGCATTCCCGCCTACTATCTGCCCAAGGGCGGCTACGTGGTAGCCGAGACCGCGGAGAAGGCGTTGGAGCTGGCTCGTCAGAAGTCGGGTGATGCTTCGTTGCAGCTCACCGACCTGCGTCAGGACGAGGACGTACTCGACACATGGTTCTCATCGTGGTTGTGGCCCATCTCGGTATTTGACGGTATCCGCGACCCCCACAACAAGGAGATTGAGTACTACTACCCCACCAACGATTTGGTGACCGGTCCCGATATCATCTTCTTCTGGGTAGCCCGCATGATTATGGCCGGCTACGAGTATCGCAACGTGATGCCCTTCAAGAATGTTTACTTCACGGGTATCGTGCGCGACAAAATCGGCCGCAAGATGTCGAAGCAGCTGGGTAACTCACCCGACCCCCTCGACCTCATCGCACAGTACGGTGCCGATGGTATGCGTATTGCAATGCTGATGTCGTCATCGGCAGGTAACGATGTGATGTTCGACGAGTCGCTCTGCGAGCAGGGCCGTAACTTCGGCAACAAGATTTGGAACGCTTACCGTCTAGTCAACGGCTGGTCGGTAGATGCCGCTGCCGCACAGGGCGAAACAGAGGCCAAGGCTGTGGCATGGTTCGAGGAGCGTCTGAACGAGGTGTTGGCCGAGGTAGAGTCCGACTTCAAGTCGTACCGTATTTCGGAGGCCTGCATGACCGTTTACCGTCTGTTCTGGGACGACTTCAGCGGTCAGTACCTCGAGATGGTGAAGCCCGCTTACGGCGCACCCACCGATGCAAAGACCATGGAAGCCACACGCCGCTTCTTCGACATACTCATGCGCACGCTGCACCCCTTCATGCCCTTCGTCACCGAGGAAATCTGGCAGGATTTGGAGCCCCGCAAGGAGGGCGAGACCATCTGTCTGGCACAGATGCCCGCCATCAAGGAGGCCGACAAGCAGCTGCTCTCACGCTTCGAGCTGGCTCGTGAGGTCATCTCGGCAGTGAGAAACATCCGTAATCAGAAGAACCTGCCCCAGAAGGAGGAGCTCTCACTCAACGTTATCCGTGACGAGAACTTCCCCGAGGAGTTCATTCCCCTGATGAAGAAGATGGCCAACCTCTCGGAGGTCAGCTTCGTGGAGGAGAAAGACCCCACGGCAGCCGCCTTCATCGTCAAGACCACCCAGTACTTCGTTCCCATGTCGGGCAAAATCGATGTGGAGGCCGAGCGCAAGAAGCTCGCCGAGGATTTGAAGTACTACGAGGGCTTCTTGAACAGCGTAATGAAGAAACTCTCCAACGAGCGTTTCGTGAACAACGCACCCGAGAAGGTCGTGGCCAACGAGAATGCCAAGAAGAACGATGCCGAAGCCAAGATTGCAGCCATCAAGGCGCAGTTGGAAGCTCTGGCCTAAGTGTCGATAGAAAGAAATGTCCTTCCCTGCAACAACGGGAAGGACGTTTTTTTATATCTAACGGAAAGTAAAATCCCTAAATTGAAGCATTTTGCCATCCATCACCATCTACACTGACGGTTCGTCGCTGGGTAATCCCGGTGCCGGAGGTTACGGAGTGGTCCTCCTGTCGGGTCCCCACCGCAAGGAGCTCTCGCAGGGCTTCCGTCTGACGACCAACAACCGCATGGAGCTTATGGCTGTGTGTGTGGGTCTCGAAGCGTTGAAGTTCGAGGGGTCGGACGTGACCATCTACTCCGACTCGAAGTATGTCGTTGATGCCGTGACCAAAGGCTGGGTATTCGGCTGGGAGAAAAAGCAGTTCGCACAGAAGAAAAACCCCGACCTGTGGCGAAGGTTTTTGAAGATTTACCGCCGTCATCATGTGCGTTTCGTGTGGGTCAAGGGACACGCCGAAACCGTGGAAAACAACCGTTGCGACACCCTCGCCGTGGCAGCCGCCAACGACAAGGCACACCACGCCGAAGACACGGGTTATCGCGAAGAATAGACCTTCGCGGACAACGCCCCCGAGCGCAGGGCACGCCCCAAAAAGTCCGTTCGGAAGCATTGTTTTTCACTTTGTTACCCGACGGTAGCAATTATTTTGTATATTTGCACCAATTAACGCTGCCGATACCCCGTGTATCGCTCCTGCCCCGAGGCGGTCAGATAGCGCAAAACCCCAAATAAACTGTTCGGAATGTTCAAGACTTATATGAGGCTTTTGGATTTTGCCAAACCTCTCGAAAAATACGCCATCCCCTATTTTATCTTCTCGCTGCTCTACGCGCTGTTCAATTCGTGTACATTTCTGTTGATTATCCCCATACTCAACACCATGTTCGATGCCGACTACGCGTTTCAGTATGTCGACAAGCTGCCGCCGCTGGAGCTCAACGAGGCGTACATCACCACGCTGTTCAACTACTCCTACACCCAGCTCTTCGACGAGTTCAAGGTGGAGAACGTGTTGATGCTGTTGGCGGTCATCACCATCGTCATCAGCTTCCTGAGCAACCTGTTCAGATATTTGGGTGCATGGACCGTGGAAAAGCTCCGCACACGCACCCTCCAGAAGATGCGTAACCAGATGTTCTCCAAGGTGATGGACATGAACATCGGCTTCTTCACCGACCAGCGAAAGGGCGATGTGATTTCGAAAATCACTTCGGATGTCAATGTGGTGCAGTTCTGCATCACCAACACCTTGCAGGTGGCTTTCCGCGAGCCGTTCCTCATCATCTTCTACATCGTCATGATGATTGGTATCTCGTGGGAGCTGTCGCTCTTCTCGATACTCTTTCTGCCCATCGTGGCACTCATCATCGGCAACATTGTCAAGCGTTTGCGCCACCCGGCACGCACCTCGCAGAAGCGTATGGGCGAGTTGGTCTCGACCCTCGACGAGTCGCTGTGGGGTGTGAAGGTCATCAAGAGCTACAACGCCACCCCCTATGTGGAAAAGAAATTCTACGACATCAACGGCGA
>RCNH01000686.1_pt1 | contig 13101 bp, 9 predicted proteins | sample 2041161 | NCBI WGS metagenome assembly RCNH01 (sample SAMN09708215, study PRJNA481090) | Feces metagenome, whole genome shotgun sequencing project. | biome: feces | host: Leptonychotes weddellii | place: Antarctica: Sion Island | collected 2010-03-01 | reverse complement strand
CACGCCCAACTTTAATTCAGGCTTGTTTGCGCCGTGAAAATCACTGCCGCCGCTGGGCAGCAAACCGAAGGAATCTGCAATCTGCGCAGCCTTTTGCGTGGTTTCCGCGTCATACCGGGGGTAGATTGTTTCCATTCCCCGAAGGCCGCACGCAACTGCCCGGGGAAGGAATTTCCGAATTTCCTCTTCCCTGAGATTCAGGAACGGATGCGCCCAAACCGGAACCGCCCCCAGATCACGGATAAAGGAAATTGTCTCATAGGCATCCGGGCGCTTTGGCGGGTTGTAATAGCCGCAGGCGGGGTTCAGCAGCACCTTAAATGCCTGTTGTATGGACTCCGTCACGCCCTGCCGGGTCAATTCCGCCGCAATGTGTGCCCGGTTGAGATACCCATCCGGTCTGGCGTTCTTCAGTTCTTCAAAGTTCAGATGATACCCCGCATGATTGAGGTTATCGATCAGTTCCCGGTTGCTTTCTTCTTTCCGGCGCAGAAAATCATCCAGCAGCCCATTCACGGCATCATAATGCTCCGGGCGGATCATAAGCCCCAGCATATGCAGCTCTGTTCCCTGATACTCGACCGAAAACTCGATTCCCGGCACCGCCTCAACAGGTTTTCCCTCTGCCGCTGCCATAAATCGAGGCAGTCCCGCCACAGTATTATGGTCGCACAGAGCAACGGCAGCAAGACCGATGCGGACACTTTCCTCAATCAACTGCTCCGGTGTCCATGAACCATCAGAAAAAATGGAATGTGTATGCAAATCGCAGGCCTTTTTCACAGAACATTCTCCCTTTCTATTCATTATATTCATGTCATATCCTATCCTATTTTTCTTTTCTTGTCCAGTCACTGTTTACATCCAAAAAGGGGCACATTTTCCTGTGTCTCAGGCAATCACCAGTTCCATATTCAGCCTTTGCTCAAATCCCATTTGACAGGCTTCGCATTTTTTGCTATGATTTGGAAATTGGAGGTTTTCTTATGATGGAATTTATACAGTCCGTAAATGCGGCTATCAATGATTTTATCTGGGGTGTTCCCGCCATGGTCTGCATCCTGGGCGTGGGACTTTATCTCACCATTCGTTCCGGTTTTCTGCAGATCCGCCGCTTTGGATACGCCATGCGCAGTACCATCGGTCGCCTGTTCTCCAAAACGAAAGCCTCTCAGGGTTCCATTACCCCCTTTCAGGCTGCCTGTACCGCCCTTGCCGCTACCGTCGGCACCGGTAACATTGCAGGCGTAGCAGGTGCCATTGCCATCGGCGGTCCCGGTGCTATTTTCTGGATGTGGGTTTCTGCCCTGCTGGGCATGGCCACCAAATTCTCCGAAGTCACACTTGCTGTTCATTTCCGTGAGAAAAACGCCAGCGGAGAATATGTGGGCGGTCCCATGTATGCAATTAAGAACGGTCTTGAAAAAAAGTGGCACTGGCTTGCCTATCTTTTCTGTATCTTCGGTCTGGGTGCCGTGTTCGGTACCGGCAATGCAACTCAGGTCAACACCATTTCTGCGTCAGTTAACGCTGCCCTGCTGAATTTCAAGCTGATTTCCCCGGAACAGACCAAGATCGTCAATCTGGTCATCGGCATTATTATCGCCATCGTGGTTCTGGTGATTCTCCTGGGCGGTGTCAAGCGGATCGGTCATGTAGCCGAAAAACTGGTTCCCAGTATGGCGCTATTGTATATCGTGCTGGCTTTGGGTGTGGTGCTTCTCAATATCCGCAGCGTACCCGCTGTCTTCGCCAGCATCTTCCGGGGTGCCTTCCAGCCCATGGCCGTCACCGGCGGTATCGTTGGTTCCTTCTTCCTCAGCATGAAGAAAGGCGTATCCAGAGGCATCTTCTCCAATGAAGCCGGCCTCGGTACCGGTTCCATCGCCCATGCCTGCTCCGATACCGATGAGCCGGTGTTTCAGGGTATGTACGGTATCTTTGAAGTGTTCATGGACACCTTTGTGATCTGCACCATGACCGCTCTGGTGATTCTTCTCAGCGGCGTTCCCATCCCCTACGGACAGGATGTGGGTGCAGAGCTTACCATCTCCAGCCTCACCGCTGTCTATGGAAACTGGGTTTCTATTTTCACCGTCATTGCGCTGTGCTCTTTCGCATTCTCCACCATTCTCGGCTGGGGACTGTACGGTAACCGCTGTGCAGAATTTCTCTTCGGCTCCCGGGCTGTGACTGTGTTCACCGTGCTGTATGCTCTGGTATCCATCGCCGGTGCCACTATGGATCTGGGACTGGTATGGGGCATTACTGATACCTTCAACGGTCTTATGTCCATCCCCAACCTGATCGGTGTATTTCTCCTCTCCCCTGTTGTTTTTAAGCTGACAAAGGAATATTTCCGGAAGCATTGAGTTTATCACTTTTTCGACCGCCGAACATTCGGCGGTCGTTCTTTTTTCTCTCTGCTCACTTGACCAAACGCCTTAACCTGCTTATACTGTTCTTATAAAATGCGCCATATACTTTCTGGCTGCATTATCTATTTTTAACAAATAAGGCTTCCACTCGCCACTTCCCTGCCCGAAGAACGGCGCTGGCAGTCAAATCGCGTCACAGGAGGGATTTTTATGATGCAGTTAACCCCTGAGCAACAGGGAATCTTAGACGGAGCCAAGGGTCAGACCATGGCCAAAGTCATGAAGACGCTGGTCATGTATGGTGAAATATTCGGAGCCGACAAGCTTGTGCCTGTCACTTCCCAATATAATCATCTGGTCACCTCTTTCGGTCTGAAAGCCCTGGGTCCTGTTTATGAGCTGATGAATCAGCTCATCGAAGATGGAGCCATCTCCCAGCAGAAGTTTTCCGTCGATCCCCGTCCTTTGGATAAGAATGTCCCGGCAAACTTCCTGCAAAACTTTGTTTTCAAGAATTTCATGTACACCCGTCAGGATTTTTATGAGGAGCAGCTGAAAAAGCTGGGGCTTATGGAAGACAATGCCTTCTCCTGCGCCTGCTACCTGGACGAAGTGGGAAATCAGCCTAAAAAGGGCGATATTCTCAGCTGGGCAGAATCCTCCGCTGTTGTTTACGCCAACTCCGTTTTGGGTGCCCGCTGCAACCGGAACTCCGGCATCATGGACATTATGGGTTCCATTGCAGGATTGGTTCCCCATTTCGGACTGCTGACAGACAAGGGACGGCAGGCTACCTGGATCGTAAAGGTTGCCACCACCAAGAAGCCGGAAGCGCAGCTTCTCGGCTCTGCCATTGGTATGCGTGTCATGGAGGATGTTCCCTTTATCACCGGTATGTCCAAATGGCTGGGCACGGAGCTGAATGACGATAACAGAGCCTATCTCAAGGACTTCGGAGCTGCCACCGCCTCCAACGGTGCTGTAGGACTCTATCACATTGAAAATCTCACACCCGAAGCCAAGGAGCTGGGTGCAGGGCTGGTCTCGCCCGGTGCCAAGGTCTATGTGATTGACGATGCAGAGCTGGAGCGGGTCAAAGCAAATTATCCCGTCATGTGGAAAAATCCCAAGGTGAAACCGAAGCTGTGCTTCATCGGCTGCCCTCACCTTTCCATGCAGCAGCTGATTGACTGGACGCAGCGGGTAGAAGACGGTCTCAAGGCTTCCGGCCACGAAAAGGTGCTGGTGCCTACCGTGTTCACCACTGCCCCGGCAGTGAAGGAAAAATTCGAGCAGACGCAGTATGCTGAGCGGCTGAAAGCCACCGGCGTAATTCTCTCCTATATCTGCCCCCTGATGTACATGAATAATCCCATGTGCGCATCCATGCCGGTGATCACCTGCTCCAATAAGCTGCGTACCTATACCACCGCCCGCTACTATACGGAAGACGAAATTCTTGCTGAAATCACGAAAGGAGGTGCCTGGGCATGAGAGAATTTAAAGGACGGGTTGTTGCCCCCGGCACTGTCACCGCTTCTGCGCTGGTTTCCCATGGCGGTCTCAACACTCTGGCTTCGTTCCAGAAAGCCCTGCAGTTTGGCGATAAAAAGGCAACCTGCGGCGATCAGAATAACCCCGATCTTTACGGCAAGCAGATGGCAGGAAAAGCCCTGTGCCTCCCCCAAACCATCGGCTCCACCACCGGCGGACTGGTACTTTACTGTGCCTGTTCCATGCAGCGGCAGCCCGCCTGCCTGCTGTTTTCCAATCCCATTGATTCGCTGGCTGCCGCCGGTTCCATTCTGGCTTCCGTCTGGCTGGATGGGGTCAATATGCCGGTAATCGACAATCTGGGAGAGAATTTTCTGAACTATGTCAAAGACGGCATGACCATCACCGTGCAAAACGATGGCACGGTTCTGGTGGAGTGATTTCAGCATAAACGCAATGAAACACGGAGGCACTTCTATGGAAAAGTACATTATGGCTCTGGACGCCGGCACCACATCCAACCGCTGTATTCTCTTTAATGAGCAGGGTGAAATATGCAGCGTTGCCCAGAAGGAATTTACCCAGTATTTCCCCCACCCCGGCTGGGTAGAGCACGATGCAAACGAAATCTGGATTACTCAATTAGAGGTAGCCCGGCAGGCTATGGCCAATATTGGCGCCACAGCCGTAAATATCGCCGCCATCGGTATCACCAACCAGCGGGAAACCACCATCGTCTGGGATAAAAATACCGGTGAACCCATCTGCAAAGCCATTGTCTGGCAGTGCCGCCGTACCAGTGAATACTGCGATACTCTGAAAGCAAAGGGTCTGGAGGACACCATTCAGAAAAAGACCGGTCTTGTGATCGATGCCTATTTTTCCGGCACAAAACTCCATTGGATTCTGGAAAATATCCCCGGTGCCCGGGAGCGGGCGGAGCGGGGCGAGCTGCTCTTCGGTACAGTGGAAACCTGGCTGATCTGGAAGCTTACCGGCGGCAAAGTTCATGTCACCGACTATTCCAACGCCTCCCGTACCATGCTCTTTAATATCAACACCCTCTGCTGGGATACGGAGATTCTGAAGGAATTGGATATTCCTGCCTGTATGCTGCCGGAAGTCAAGCCCAGCAGCTGCGTATACGGAGAAGCCCTGGCGCAGTTCTTCGGCGCCCCCATCCCCATTTCCGGTGCTGCCGGTGACCAGCATGCCGCCCTCTTCGGGCAGACCTGTTTTGCCGCCGGTCAGGCAAAAAATACATACGGAACCGGCTGCTTCATGCTGATGAACACCGGAAACAAGCCGGTATTCAGCAAAAACGGTCTGCTGACCACCATTGCCTGGGGACTGGATGGAGAAATCACCTATGCGCTGGAAGGTTCCATCTTTGTGGCCGGTGCTGCCATTCAATGGCTCCGGGACGAACTGCGGTTCATCGAATCCGCAGCCGACTCCGAGTACATGGCACAGAAGGTGAAAGATACCAACGACTGCTATGTGGTTCCTGCCTTCACAGGTTTGGGTGCCCCCCACTGGGATCAGTATGCCCGGGGCACCATTGTCGGTCTCACCCGGGGCTGCAATAAGTACCATATCATCCGTGCCACGCTGGAAAGTATCTGCTACCAGTCCAATGATGTCCTGCAGGCTATGATTGCCGATTCCGGCATTGCTCTCACCGACCTTAAAGTGGACGGCGGCGCTTCCGCCAACAATTTCCTGATGCAGGTGCAGGCCGACATCAGCAACAGTCCCGTACAGCGTCCCCGGTGCGTGGAAACCACCGCTATGGGTGCCGCCTATCTGGCAGGACTTGCTGTAGGCTACTGGCAGAGCAAAGAGGATGTGCTGAAAAACTGGGCCATTGACCGTACCTTCACCCCTGCCATTACTCCCGAAAATCGGGCAAAGCGAATCAAGGGCTGGAATAAAGCCGTCAAATACGCCTACAACTGGGCCAAAGACTAAACTGCAATCACTGACCGCCGGATACCCGGCGGTCAGTTTTTTCTTCTCTTGTTTGCAGAAAACATATTTGTAAAAATTTCGCCGTACACAGCCAAGACCTTCCTTCTCCGTGCCTTGTCGCTTTCCCATCTCGCAGCCGTTTTTCCTTCCGAAAATCCGTTTCTGCCTTGCCATCAGTGCCTATTTGGGGCTGGGTAAGCAGGATTTTGCAGAAATGATCGCTTGCTGACACACAGGCAGCAGTTTTTTATGGACACTTTCGCAAAAAAATTGCGTTTCCCCTTGTAATATCTGCCATTTTGGCGTATACTTTTCCTATGTTAACCCAATATGCAAGCGAGGTATGTAAAATGGATTTGATTTCCGTTCGTGATCTGTTTAAGCAGACAGAAAAGTTCGCCGGACAGAAGGTAACTGTCGGCGGTTGGGTCCGTTCCATTCGGGCCAGCAAGCAGTTTGGCTTTATCGTTCTCAATGACGGTACTTATTTTAATCCCGTTCAGGTCGTGTACCACGACACCATGGATAATTTCATGGAAATCTCCAAGACCAATGTAGGCGCTGCCCTGGTCGTCACCGGCACTCTGGTGCTGACCCCGGATGCAAAGCAGCCCTTTGAAATTCAGGCAGACACCGTCACGGTAGAAGGTGCCTCCTCCAGCGACTATCCCCTGCAGAAGAAGCGCCACAGCCTGGAATTCCTGCGTACTATGAATCACCTGCGTCCCCGGACCAACACCTTCCAGGCCGTGTTCCGTGTCCGCAGCCTGATTGCCTATGCCATTCACCAGTTCTTCCAGGAGCGGGACTTCGTCTATGTCCACACCCCTCTGATTACCGGTTCCGACTGTGAGGGTGCCGGTGAAATGTTCCAAGTCACCACTCTGGATCTGCAGAATGTCCCCATGACTGAGGATGGCAAGGTGGACTACTCCAAGGACTTCTATGGCAAGCCCACCAACCTGACTGTTTCCGGTCAGCTGAATGCTGAGACCTTTGCCATGGCATTCAAAAATGTCTACACCTTTGGTCCTACCTTCCGGGCTGAAAACTCCAACACCACCCGCCATGCTGCCGAGTTCTGGATGATCGAGCCGGAAATCGCTTTTGCCGATCTTGCCGATGACATGGAGCTGGCAGAGGATATGATCAAGTACATCATCTCCTATGTGCTGGAGCACGCTCCCGAGGAAATGAACTTCTTCAACTCCTTCGTGGATAAGGGGCTGCTGGATCGGCTCAACAATGTGCTGAACTCCGACTTTGGCCGCATCACCTACACAGAAGCTGTCGAGATTCTGGAAAAGCACAACGACAAGTTCGATTATCCTGTACACTGGGGCAGCGACCTGCAGACTGAGCACGAGCGTTACCTCACTGAGGAGATCTTCAAGCGTCCTGTTTTCGTCACCGACTATCCCAAGGAGATCAAGGCTTTCTACATGAAGCTGAATCCCGACGGAAAGACCGTTGCCGCTATGGACTGTCTGGTTCCCGGCATTGGCGAAATCATCGGCGGCAGCCAGCGTGAGGACAACTACGAGCTGCTGAAGAACCGGATTGAGGAACTGGGTATGAACCCCGATGACTACGGATTCTACATGGATCTGCGTAAGTACGGCTCCGCCCGCCATGCAGGCTTCGGTCTTGGCTTTGAGCGCTGCGTCATGTACCTCACCGGTATGGGCAATATCCGGGATGTTCTTCCCTTCCCCAGAACCGTTGGTAACTGCGATCTGTAAAAATTTTCCTGCTGCGCCGCATTTATTGCGGCGCAGTTTTTTGCTTTTCTGTCGCTTTTTCCCGGCAATATCACAAATAGATCCGCACATCCTAAGAAAAAAGGAGATGGATTTATGAAAAAGAAGATTTTTCTGCTGATTCTCTCGGTTACACTGCTTTGCGGCTGTTCCCGTCAGCCGACGGTAAAGCCGAAAGTTATCACAAAAATCACCATCAGCGGTCCCAATCTTTCCGAAAGAGAATATACTTCCCCGAAAAAGCTTCAAAAATTTCTTTCCTACTTTCGCAGCTTTGCAGACCGCCCAACCGGAAACCGTGAAGCAGCATCCGGTACCGGTGCCTATCACATCGTCCTTCACTATCAGGATGGAAGCCGGATCACATGGACTCAGACTGAGGACAATTATCTGAAACAGGGCGGACAATTGTGGCAGCAAATCCGCCCCGGGCAGGAGCGCAGACTCCGTCTTCTGCTGGCCGCTGTCCCGGAAGATAAAAATTAGCTGTATCTTCTAATGTTTTTGAAAAAGAACTTGACAGGACCGGATTATAATGGTAAAATGGAGCCTGCAATGGTGCTCAGGCATCTGAGATTTTATGGGCCCTTAGCTCAGTTGGTCAGAGCCTCCGGCTCATAACCGGATAGTCCCGGGTTCGAATCCCTGAGGGCCCACCAGTAAACATAAGGCTCCGCCTTTTTTATAAGAAAATATAGGGGTATAGCTCAGTTGGTAGAGCAGCGGTCTCCAAAACCGCGTGCCGAGGGTTCAAGTCCTTCTGCCCCTGCCAAGCCTCACGCTGCAATCGCAGTGTGAGGCATTTTTAATGCTATTCCGACTTTTCATTGACGAAACCAGCCTGATCGGATATACTGGTCTTCAGATAACAATTTCTCACACAGGAAGTGACTTACCTTGAGACTTTCAAAAATTCAGGAATATATGCGAAATAAAAATATGCCCTTTACCTACAGCGAAGAAAATGGCTGCGGCAGCATCGATTTTTATCACCGTGGTCTTTCCTATCACATCTGGGAATACCCGGCACCTGAGCGTGGTGCCGACAGCAATGTCCGCACCTGTGGGCGCAGTGAAGACTTTGAGGGCAACTACGAAGACGATATTCTGTCCATCTTAAAAACATGGTAAAAAACATCCGGCTTTCTCTCGAAAGCCGGATGTTTCATTTTATTCAGATCAAAGTTTTGAGATCCACATATTCCAGACCCAGAGCCTTGGCAACATTGCCATTGGTGCAGCAATGTCCATAGACATTCACGCCGTTTGCAAGACCTGCATCTGCCTTTGCAGCCTCCTCAAGCCCCTTGTCTGCAATGAGCAGACCATAGCGCAGCGTGGAGTTTGTAAGGGCAATGGTAGAGGTATAGGGCACCGCACCAGGCATATTGCCCACGCAGTAATGCACAATTCCCTCTTCAATGAACACAGGATCATCATGGGTGGTCACATGAGAGGATTCGCAGCAGCCGCCCTGATCGATGGCAATATCAACGATTACAGAGCCTTTCTTCATCAGAGGCAGATGCTCCCGTCTCACCAGCTTGGGCGTTTTGCCGCCGGGAATCAGCACAGAGCCAATCACCAGATCTGCTTCTGCCAGAGATTTGCGGATATTGGCCTCGGTGCTGTAAAGCGTAGTCACAGATGCACCGAACACGTCCTCCAGATAAGCAAGACGGTTGGGGTTGATGTCCAGCAGGGTTACCTGTGCATCGATACCTGCTGCTGCTTTTGCCGCATAGGTACCGGCGATACCGCCGCCAATGATGACAATTTTACCACGCTCCACGCCGGGAACACCGCCCAGCAGGATACCTCTGCCGCCGTATGCCTTTTCCAGATACTTGGCGCCTTCCTGAATGCTGAGGCGTCCAGCGATCTGGCTCATGGGGCGCAGGCAGGGCAGATTGCCCGCAGGATCGGTAATGGTTTCGTAAGCAACAGCCTTCACGCCCCGCTCCATCAGTACCTTTGCCAGCGCCGGGCAGGGTGCCAGATGGAGGTAAGTGAAGAGGATCTGTCCCTCTCTGAAATAATCGTATTCACAGGGTTCCGGCTCCTTGACCTTTACGATCATCTCCGCTTTTGCGAAGATTTCCGCAGCTGTATCCAGAATGACTGCACCGGTTTTGGCATAATCCGCATCTGTAAATCCGGCACCTTCACCCGCACCGGTCTGCACATAGACCGTGTGACCATGGGCAATATAATCTGCGCAGTTATCTGGGGTCAAGCCCACCCGATATTCGTGGTTTTTCAGTTCTTTTGTTGTTCCGATAATCATACTATCATTTCCTTTTCTGGTTTGCCTACAGGAATCTGCCGGAAACGATGGCTTTCCGAAAACCTGCGTGCCTTTTTTATATCATATGCAAATTGGGAATGTCAATTCTTTTCTTTTGGCAGAATCTTCCGCAAAGGCTGAATAATTTCCTTATTTTTCCTCCGGAAGCCGGATGTCATAGCTATTGTCATGGAAATCAACAGTAACCACCGTTCCGTCACTAAACACCGTCTGCTGGCGCATCCAGTCGTGATCCAGGAATCTGTGACTTACCATCTCGCATTTTGCAATCCGCTCCTGCAGCGCTGCCACAATCCGATACCGGGCAATTTCTTCCTCCAGATGCTTTTCTGCTCCATCGTCGAAGGCTCCGTCACAATTGGGATAAGCGCCATCCTTATCCATATAGGCTGCGCCGCCGTTTAAGAGGGCATAGAGCATATAGTCTTCCTGTCCTTCCAGCTTGTCCATGAGCCAGGGCAGGATTACGCAGTCATGGTACACCAGATTAAACAGTGGTGTGGGAATGCCGTGTCTGGGGCTGCCGGGAGCCTGCAGCATAAATTCATAGGGACCGTAATGAGCAAACACCAGGCTCTTCATCGCCCAGTCCGACACTTCCTCAGAGCTGGGCAGAATGTTCTTGGAAAGCAAATACTGGAAGCAGGCGTTTCTGTACTCAAAGCACTCTTTTCTGGTCATTCTGTGCCGGGGATTGTCGCACTCGTCACCTTCATTACAGGTAAACACATCCAGATAAGATGCCTCCAGATGGATGCCGTGGCGCAGCACCTCTTCAAAATTCCGCTTCACATAGTAGGGAGCCTGAGAAGCGCAGAGGTAGGTCTGTCTGCCGCCTGCCCAGCGAGCCATTTCAAAAATGGAGCCATCGGGTGCCTGGCAGGCAAACTCCCGGTCAAAGCTGGGAGCATCAAAATAGTAATCCCGGTACTGATCGTGAAGTCCGAACATATAGCCGCACTCCTGAATCGTATCAGAAAGGGACTTGAGCCCTTCCCAGCCGCCGGCTTCCCGGCAGGCAGGCAGATAGTCCGGGTGCTTATTGTCGTATCCCGGATCGCCCCAGCCGTCCAGATGCAGATAGAGTTTCTCAACGCCCTTTTCATGGTAATGGCGAATCTCTGCCTCACGGGTGGAGAAGGGCACCAGATGGTCATTTTTCTCCGGATGCTCCGGGTCATAGTAGTAAGAACCGGGTGCCACATGGGTCTTGATGCCCTTGTGGACAATGGCAGAGCCGATCAGTTTATCCACCAGCGGATTTCTTGCCGCTTTTTCCGCAAGGCTGGTGAAAAGTCCCGTTTCTTTCACATAGCTGCGATAGACCTTGCACAGGTCATTATAGTCGCAGTTTTGCAGGAAAGAATACTTCATCACCCGCCGATAGGCCATTCTGCCAAGGCTGGGGAGCCACCGAATTGAGAGGTGGGTATAGGGGCCGTTTTCCGGATGATCCACCTGATAAGCCGCATCCCAGGGCTGCTGGCAAATGGCAATATAGCCTCCCTCCGGTCTTACCTGACCGAACCAGGGCATATAAGCCGCACAGCTGCACATCTGACCGTCAAAGGTCAGCTTTCGCACCTCATTTTCCCAGGTGTTGGGAAGCAGAAGACCCTGCATCACCGTGAGTACGCTGTACCACCGATCACTGCAGGTGTCAAACTCCATGAAACCGGGCCAGTAGATTGCCTTGACATCCAAACCGGAATCATCAATGGGCAGGATTTCAAAGTAAACATCCTGTGTGCTGTCCTCAATCCAGGCAATCGTCTCAAAAGAGAAAGGAATCGGCTTTGCGTGACTGGTAAAGCCACAATATTCCGACCGGATTCCCCTGCCCACGCCTGTCGTCCAAAGGCTGTGGCGAATGGATTTCGCATCCGCAAAGAAGATTTCCTCCCCGTCTTTTGCAACAATCCTTGCCCGGAAATCGTCTGACCATTTCCAGACTGTTCCCTCTGCGGTCACAGTAAACGCAAGGGTTTCCTCTTGCAGACTCAGCGCAACCGCTCCGCTTTCAACCGTTAGTTTTCCCATGGCTCATGCCCCTTCTCTTTCGGAATTTTCGTCTATGGTATCATGTTTTATTCTCTTTCGCAATCCCAAATATCAACTACTGCAAAAACCTTATTGCAGCAATGCAGACGCACTTGAAAAGAAAAAAATGCAGAGGTCAAAGCCTCTGCATTTTCTGTTTTGTTTCACATTTTCGCAGGAAAGCATCAAAGCACAGCTGCTTCCTTTTCAGCCTTTTGCCGCATAGCTTCTCGCTGCTTCTCATAGGTCTCACCCTTTGCCTCACTGCCGTGAGCACCTGCCGGATGGTATGTGGGTACAATATCCTCAACAAGATTGCGAATATCACCAATCTGCTCCTCATAGGCGGCAATCATCAGCTTCTGCATCTTCTGCAGGAACTGATCCACATCAAAGGGAATGGGATGGCCGATATGAATCAGCTGGTTGGGCGTTGTGCGCATTCCCTCTTCCGCCATCAGCTTTTCCTCATACAGCTTTTCGCCGGGGCGCAGACCTGTATAGGAAATCTGAATATCCTCATCCGGCTTGAGACCCGACAGCTTAATCAGATTTCTTGCCAGCGTATCGATCTTAACAGGAGAGCCCATATCCAGCACGAAGATTTCACCGCCCTTGGCATAGGTACCAGCCTGCAGCACCAGGGAAGCGGCTTCCGGAATGGTCATGAAATAGCGGATAATGTCAGGGTGTGTCACCGTAACCGGACCGCCCTTGGCAATCTGCTCCTTGAATCTGGGAATCACAGAACCGTTACTGCCCAGAACATTACCGAACCGGACTGCCACGAACTCAGTCTTGGGATTTTCAGGGAGCTTCGGAAGAGTTACAGACAGATCTTCCAGTTCCTGATTGCGGATGTGCAGGACAGGAAGATCCTGAGCCCTTCCATCCTTGATCTTTCGGTCAAAGGTCTGAATTACCATCTCACACAGTCGCTTGGAGGCGCCCATGATACTGGTGGGGTTTACAGCCTTATCGGTAGAAATCAAAACAAAGCGCTTACAGCCATTCATCATAGCTGCATAAGCTGTCTTATAGGTGCCGATTGCGTTGTTCTTGATTGCCTCACAGGGGCTGTCTTCCATAAGCGGTACATGCTTATGGGCAGCTGCATGATAGACAACCTCCGGCTTGTACTTTGCAAATA
>RCNH01001045.1_pt1 | contig 13105 bp, 10 predicted proteins | sample 2041161 | NCBI WGS metagenome assembly RCNH01 (sample SAMN09708215, study PRJNA481090) | Feces metagenome, whole genome shotgun sequencing project. | biome: feces | host: Leptonychotes weddellii | place: Antarctica: Sion Island | collected 2010-03-01 | reverse complement strand
CCCAGCCGGAAACCAGCAGGCAGGGCACCTCGAACAGCACCAAGATCGGGGACTGGCTGGCGGACATATTCAGCAGCACAAACCGCAGGCAAAAGGCATCAAACAGGAAGAAAACGCTCAAAATCAGCGCCGATATTTTACGATCTGTATTTTTCATTATCTTTTCTCCTTTTGGTTTTGTTTCTTTGAGGGGTTTCGAGGTCGTTTGGGACCGCAAATTCAAAAGCGGTCCGTCTGCACGGTACAAAAATCTCGGCAGCGCGGGATTTTTGCAAAACGTTATACAGGAGAAAAGGACGGGCCGCAAGGCCCGTCCTTTTTGGATTTTGGATTATTCCTCGGTATCCTCGGCCTCATCTTCCATCGGTTCTTCCTCGATGGGAGCTTCGGCTTCGCGTGCCTCTTCGGCTTCGAGCGCTGCGCGCTGTTCGTCGGTCAGCTCCTCGTCGCCCTCTTCCAGCTCCGGCTTTGCCACTTCCTTGGTGTCGTCGTGCTCGGTGCGGGCAACGGTAACCACACGGTCACCCTCCGCAATACGCATGACGCGCACACCGGAAGCGTAACGGCTCTGGCTGGTGATGTCCTGAGCGTGCATACGGATGATGATGCCCTCCTGACTGATCAGGATGATGTCATCCTCTGCGTCCAGAACCTTGATGCCCGCAACACCGCCGTTGGTGTAGTTGCGGATGCCCTTGCCGCCGCGGCCCTGAATGCGGTAATCCTCCACCGGCGTGCAGCGGCCCTTGCCCTGCTCGGTAACGGTGAAGACGGAAGCGCCTTCGCGCAGGATGCCGACACCCACAACCGAGTCGCCCTCATCCAGACGGATGGCGCGCACACCATGGCCCAAACGGCCCATAGGACGGGCATCCTGCTCGTTGAAGCGGATGGACATACCGTTCTGGGTAGCCACGATCAGCTCGTTTTCACCGGTGGTGATACGGCACCATGCGAGGGTATCGCCCTCGTACATGCTCACGGCCAGCAGGCCGCTCTTGCGGATATTCTTGTAGGCCTCCACGGGGGTGCGCTTGATGATGCCCTGACGGGTGACCATGGTGAGGTAACCCTCGGCGCCCTCGGCGGGAACGCCCAGCATCTGGATCACGTTCTCCTCGTTTTGCAGCGGCAGCAGGTTCACGATGTTGGTGCCCTTGCTGGCGCGGCTGCCCTCGTAGATCTGGTAGCCCTTGAGGCGATAGATGCGGCCCTGATCGGTAACAAAGATCACGTAATCGTGAGTGGAGCCGATGAACAGGCTCTCCACAAAGTCTTCGTCCTTATGCGACAGACCGGAGATACCGCGGCCGCCGCGGCGCTGCACCTGATAGGTGTCCTTGGACTGGCGCTTGATATAACCGGCATGGGTGAGGGTAAAGACGCAGTCCTCCACCGGGATCAGATCCTCGATGTCCACTTCGCCGGAAACATGAGCGATCTCGGTGCGGCGGTCGTCGCCGTACTTTTCCTTGAGGGCGAGCAGCTCTTCCTTCACGATGGCAAGCACCTTGCTGTCATCGGCCAGAATCGCAGACCACTCGCTGATCTTTTCATGCAGCTCTTCCAATTCGGCCATGATCTTTTTGATTTCAAGACCGGCCAAACGGCCCAGCGGGAATTTGCAGATTGCATCTGCCTGCGGCTCATCAAAGCCAAACTGCTCCATGATGGCAGCCTTTGCTTCGGCCTGACCGCCGCCGCAGTGACGGATGGCATAGATGACCTCATCCACAATATCCACAGCGCGGGCAAGGCCTTCCAGAATGTGAGCGCGGTCCCGAGCCTTTTTCAGGTCAAACTCGGTACGGCGGCGCACAACCTGATCCTGGAACGCGGTGTATTTCTCAAGGATCTCCTTGAGGGTCATGAGCTTGGGCACACCGTCATCCAGAGCGATCATGATAACGCCCACGGTGTCCTGCAGCTGGGTATATCGATACAGCTGGTTCAAAACCACCTGCGGGTTTGCGTCCTTTTTGAGCTCCACCACAATGCGCATGCCGTGACGGTTGGATTCATCGTTCAAATCGCTGATGCCGTCGATGCGCTTTTCTTTGACCAAGTCCGCAATGCTCTCAATGAGGCGGGCCTTGTTGACCATGTAGGGGATCTCGGTGACAACGATCTGGAAACGACCGTTTTTCTTCTCCTCGATCTCTGCACGGCCGCGCAGAGTGATCTTGCCGCGGCCGGTGGCGTAAGCGGCACGGATGCCGGAACGGCCCATGATGATGCCGCCGGTGGGGAAGTCGGGGCCGTGGATGTGCTCCATCAGGCCGGCAAGGTCGATTTCGGGGTTGTCGATGAGGGCAACGGCACCGTCGATCACCTCACACAGGTTGTGGGGCGGGATGTTGGTGGCCATACCGACCGCGATACCGGTGGAGCCGTTGACCAACAGGTTGGGGAAACGGCTGGGCAGCACGGTAGGCTCTTTGCGGGTCTCATCGAAGTTGGGGCCAAAGTCCACAGTGTCTTTTTCGATGTCGGTGAGCAGTTCCACCGCCATCTTGCTCATGCGGGCCTCGGTGTATCGATAAGCAGCGGCGGGGTCACCGTCCACAGAACCGAAGTTACCTTGACCGTCCACCAGAGGATAGCGCATGGAGAAGTCCTGTGCAAGGCGGACCATTGCGTCGTAAACCGAAGCGTCACCGTGAGGGTGATAAGCACCCAGCACAGCACCCACCGTGTCTGCCGACTTGCGGTAGGCATGGGAGGGGTCGTTGTTGCGCTCGTACATGGTATACAGGATGCGGCGGTGGACCGGCTTTAAGCCGTCCCGAACATCGGGAAGAGCACGGGCCACAATAACCGACATGGAGTAATCCAAAAAGGCCGATTCGATCTCTTTTTTGACGTCTCGGACGATCATTTTGGACTCGGTGCCGGGAATCATCACAATTTCATCTTTCAATCTCTTTTCACCTGTTCTTTCTTACTCTCAAAACCGCCCGGCTTACACGTCCAGAGTGGCGTATTTTGCGTTGCGCTCGATGAATTCACGGGCTCCACCTTGTCACCCATCAGGATGGTGAAGGCCTCGTCTGCCTTTTCGGCGTCCTCGATCTTGATCTTAACGATCACGCGGTTGTCGGGGTCCATGGTGGTTTCCCACAGCTGCTGGGGATTCATCTCACCAAGGCCCTTATAGCGGCTGATCTTGGCACCGGGCATCTCCCGGCTGATGGCGGGCATTTCTTCCTCGGTGTAAGCGTAACGGATCTCCTTGCCCTTTTGCAGCTTGAAGAGGGGAGGCTGGGCGATATAAACATGGCCCTCCTCGATGAGCGGGCGCATGAAGCGGAAGAAGAAGGTGAGCAGCAGGGTGGCAATGTGAGAGCCGTCCACGTCCGCATCGGCCATGATAAAGACCTTGTGGTAGCGGAGCTTGGACAGGTCGAATTCCTCACCGATGCCGCAGCCCAGAGCGGTGACCACAGGCATGAGCTTTTCGTTGCCGTAAACCTTGTCAAGACGTGCCTTTTCCACGTTCAGCATCTTGCCCCAGAGGGGAAGGATGGCCTGAATGTTGGAGTCACGGCCCATCTTGGCAGAGCCGCCAGCAGAATCACCCTCGACGATGTAGATTTCGGTTTTGGTGGGGTCCTTCTCGCGGCAGTCGGCAAGCTTGCCGGGCATACGAGAGGTTTCGAGAGCAGACTTGCGGCGCACAAGATCTCTTGCGCGGCGGGCAGCCTCACGGGCACGGGCAGCCTGCGTGGCCTTTTCAAAGATGGCCTTGGCAACGCCCGGGTTTTCCTCGAGGAACTCGTGCATTTTGTCGTAGACCATGCCGGAAACAAGACCGCGGATCTCGGTGTTGCCCAGCTTTGCCTTGGTCTGGCCCTCAAACTGCGCCTCGGTGAGCTTTACGCTGATGACGCAGATCAAGCCCTCACGCACATCGTTGCCGGAGAGGTTTTCGTCCTTCTCCTTGATGTAGCCCTTTTCACGGCCGAAGTCGTTGATGACACGGGTGAGTGCATTTTTGAAGCCTTCTTCGTGGGTACCGCCCTCGGGAGTGCGCACGTTGTTGGCAAAGCTCAGGATGACCTCACTGAAGCTGTCGTTATATTGCAGAGCAACCTCAGCCAAGGCATCGCCCTGCTGGCCCTTCAGGTGAATGACCTGAGGATGCAGAACGTTGGTCTGGCGCTTTTCGTTCAGGTGCTTTACGAAGTTGGAAATACCGCCCTCATAGCACATACTCTCGGTGAGGAAGGAGCCGTCCGGCTGGCGATGCTCTTCACGCTCATCGGTAAGAGTGATGCGAACACCGGCGTTGAGGAAGGCCTCCTCGCGCAGACGGGTGTTCAGAATGTCATAGTCGTACTCGGTGGTCTCGAGGAACATCTCGGGGTCCGGCTTGAACAGAACGGTGGTACCGGTCTTGTCGGAAGGGTTCAGCTTTTCGAGCGGGCCGTCCGGCACGCCGCGCTTAAAGCTCTGGCGGTACTCATAGCCGTCACGGCAAACGGTAACGGTGAGCCATTCGCTCAGCGCGTTTACAACCGATGCACCCACGCCGTGCAGACCGCCGGCCACCTTGTAGCCGGAATTTTCGCCGCCGAATTTGCCGCCTGCGTGCAGCACAGTGTAAACGACCGTTACTGCGGGGATGCCGAGCTTGGGCTGAATATCCACCGGGATGCCGCGTCCGTTATCCGACACCTCAATGAGGTTGCCCTCCTTGATGTTGACCCGAATATTGTCGCAATAGCCTGCCAGCGCCTCATCGATGGCGTTGTCCACGATCTCGTACACGAGATGGTGCAAACCGCTGGGGCCGGTAGAGCCGATATACATACCGGGGCGCTTGCGAACAGCCTCAAGACCCTCCAGCACCTGAATCTGACTGCCGTCATATTCGTGCTCTACCTTCTCCTCCAGCGGAGTGGTGTTCACCTGATCTGACATTCTGTTTCCTCCTTGAACTTGGGGTGTTAAAGGCCGCATCCCTCTTTTTGATTCGGCCTTGTTTTGAAAAGGACCGTTCCGGTCCCGGAAAGCGTTGCGGAAAAGGGGCTGTATTTAAAAGCGGCCCTTTTTGTTGAGATGACGGACACGGGCAGCACGCCGCTGCAGCGTCTTGGCCGAAATGGGGCTCAAAAAGACCGTGTCCATGGGAAAATCGGTGAGGACAAAGCTCTTGGGAACATCGTCGCTCAGCGATACCACCGCGCCCTCGGTTTCGGCACGGTTCAAAAACTCTCTTGTGCGGGAAGAGACCGAGCAGGCATCCAGATCGAAGATGCCGATGATGTCTCGGGTGTTGACGATGTAGTCCTGACCAAGATGCAGATACACGAAAACTCCTCCTTCGGGGTGTTAAAGGGCGGTGAGTTTGCCCGCTTCCATGCGGAACACCCGGCCCGAGGTTTTTTCAAACAGACCCGGATCGCAGGCGGTCACGATGGTTTGGCCCTTTTGCATACGGGTGAGGAGATAGTCCTGTCTCCCCTCATCCAGCTCGCTGAGCACATCGTCGAGCAGCATTACCGGCTGCTGACCGGTAACGGCAGCCGCCGTACCCGCTTCGGCAAGCTTGAGACTGAGCACCGCACTGCGCTGCTGGCCTTGGCTTGCGTATTGACGGGCGGGAAGGCCCTTTAAGAGCAGCTCCATGTCTTCCCGGTGCGGGCCGATCGTGCAGCAGCCCGCAATGCGGTCTTCCCGGCGGGAATCCCGAATTCGCTGGGCAAGCTCGCCCGGCTGGAAATTGCCCAGATACCGGACGCTCAGATCCTCCCGCTCGCTGCTGATCTCGGCATAGTTCTGCGCGGCCATCGGCCCCAGCTGCCGCAGATATTCCCGGCGGCGGCGCACGATCTCTTCGCCCTGCGCGGCAAGGTCCATATCAAACGCATCGCACATCAGATCCGCGCCGGGGGTGCGGTTCCAGTGCTTGAGCAGACTGTTTTTTTGAGTGACCAAACGGGTGTACCGGCGCAAAGTGGCAAGGTAACCCGGGTAAAGCTGGCACAAAGCAGCATCCAAAAAGCGCCGTCTGCCGTCAGGGCTGCCCTTTACAAGGCTCAGATCGTCCGGCTGAAAGACCACCGCGCCGAATCGGCCCGCAAGGGCAGAGGCTCTTCCCACATCGCCGCCGTTGAGCCGGGCCGTGCGCCCGGGGCGGGGAGTATCCGGCCCGCCGACCGTGAGCAGAATGTGATCTGCGCCCAGATCACTCTCCACTTCGGCATCCAGAAGGGAAAAGGCTTCGCCTGCCCGAATCAGCTGTGCATCCTTTGCCGGCCGAAAGCTCTTGGCTCCGGTGAGCATCCATACCGCTTCGAGGAGATTGGTTTTGCCTTGGCCGTTTTCGCCGCAGATCACGTTGAGACCCGGGCCCGGCTCAAAGGAAACCTCCTCAATGTTGCGCCAGTTTTGAACCGAAAGACGCCGAACTCGCATCAGCGGCCCTCGCCGATGGCTACGGTTTCGCCGTCCAGAGTGATTTGGTCGCCGGGGCGCAGCTTTTTGCCCCGCATGGTGCAGACTTCGTCATTGACCTTGACCTGACCTTCCTGAATCAGGATCTTGGCTTCGCCGCCGGTCTCCACCAGACCCGCAAGCTTGAGCAGCGAGTCAAGTTTAATATACTCTGTGTTGATTCGGATAATTTCCATGTTGCTTCGTCCTTCCGGAGTTTGTACAATCGTCCGTGCCTACGCGCGGGCGCGTTATATAGAGTTTGCATATTTATGCATTTTGTATGCAGGGATCAGTCGTTCTTAAAGCGCACGGGCAGGACAAGATAAATAAAGTCGCTGCCTTCCTCGGGCAAAATCTTAACGGGGGAGAGCGCACCGCTCATTTCCAGAACCACCCGTTCCTGCTTGGAATTGCGCAGAGCGTCCAGCAGATAGCGGTTGTTGAAGCCGATTTCCACAGGATCGCCCTCGATTTTTGCGGAAAATTCGTCCACAACTTTGCCCAGATTGGTCTGGCAGCGCACAGTGACCACGTTGCCGGAGAAGAGAATGCGCAGCGGATTTTTGAGACGCTCGGTGATGATGAGGCTTGCGCGCTCGATGGTGTCGATAAAATCACGGGTCTCGATGACCGCGCGGGTGCGGAAACCGTCCGGAATCACGTTGTTGTAGTTGAGGAATTCGCCTTCGATCAGGCGGGACATGATCATATATTCGCTGGTTTCAAACACTACGAACCGACGGTTTGCCGAAATCGAAACTTCTTTTTCGTTGTCGGTCAAAAGTTTGTTGACCTCAGTGAGGGTTTTGGCCGGAATGATGATGCGGATGTGCTTTGCTGCCTGGATCGGACGCTCCACGATAGCCAAACGGTAGCCGTCCAGTGCAACAACCGTGAGTTTATCCTCTTCGATGGCAAAAAGTTCGCCGGTATGAGCGGGTTTTCGGTCATCTTGGCTGACTGCGTAGAGGGTTTTTTCGATCATTTCTTTCAAATCGCCCGCTTTCATGGAGAAGGTGGGCTCGGTGCCGGGGTTGGGCAGATCCGGGAAATCGCTGGCAGCAATGGCCAAAATGTCGAATTCAGCGACACCGCCTTTTACGGTGGCGTTGCCGTTTTCGTTGGTGAAAATGGTGATCTCACCGGCAGGCAGACGGCGAACCATGTCTCCGAGAAGCTTTGCCGGCAGAACGATCTCACCGGGTTCACGAACATTGGATTCGATGGTGGTGGTGATGGCCATTTCAAGATCATAGCCGGTAAGGGTCAGCTGAAAACCTTCGGCTTTGAAGAGGATACCCTCCAGAGCCGGTACGGAAGAGCGAAGGGTGACCGCACGGCTGACGCCATCAATGGCAGCGGATAGTAAACTCTTGTCACAAACGATATTCATAGGAACGTCTCCTTTTTTGCTGAGAGTTGAGAGTTTGAAAAAATTGAAAAAAATAGAACGTAGAACATACTAGTCAACAGAAGAAGTAGTAGTGTCTGTGGAAAATGTGAAAAACCCGGAAAGAGCCTTGAAATAGGCCGGTTTGAAGATTGTGGAAAATAAAATCCGTTTTGTTCGCAAAATGTTGAAAACTGAAAAACGAAAAGTTTTTAACAGCAATGGTTCATAACCGGTTGTTAAATGTTAATAACTCTGTGGAAAAGGTTGATAACTTGTTAAATGCTTTTTCGGGGGTTTTGACGACCGTTTTTGATGGATTTTAGGGGTTAAGAACGGACATTTTTGATGATGTCTTCCACGGTTTCTTTGAGGCGGCGATCCTTTTCCAGATTGGTTTCTACCGATTTGAGAGAGTAGACAATGGTGGAGTGATCGCGTCCGCCGAACTCCCGGCCGATGTCTTCCATGCTCATGCCGGTGATCTCGCGAACCACATAAATGGCGGTCTGGCGAGCGGCAGAGATGGCAGCGGTACGGCGTTTGCCGCGAATATCGCTGGGAGCTACATTATAGGTACGGGCCACCTCACCGATGATCTTTTCAATGGTGATGGGCACCGGCTGGGTTTCGCTCAGGATGTCTTTGATGGCATTTTTGGCCACGCTGATGACCGGCTGAATGCCTTCGAGCATATAGTAAGCGTTGAGTTTTTTGACAGCGCCTTCCAGCTGACGGATGTTGTTTTTGAGGTGATTTGCAATGAATTCAGCCACATCGTCCGGCATTTCCAGATGGAAAAGCTCTGCTTTGCGGCGGATGATGGCAACACGGGTCTCAAAATCAGGCGGCTGGATATCGGCGGTCAGGCCCCATTCAAAACGGGTGCGCAGACGCTCTTCCAAGCTCTTGATTTCCTTTGCGGGGCGGTCGCTTGCCAGAACGATCTGCTTGCCGGCACCATGCAGGGTATTAAAGGTATGGAAGAATTCTTCCTGCGTACTCTCTTTGCCGGCGATGAACTGGATATCGTCAACCAACAGGACATCGGCTTCCCGGTATTTTAAGCGGAACTGCTCGGTGCTGCCCTCGCGGATGGCGGTGATGATCTCGTTGGTAAAGACCTCACAGTCTACATATACAATATTAAAGTCGGGATGATTTTTGTGGATCTCGATCTGGATCGCCTTGAGCAGGTGGGTCTTGCCAAGGCCCGACTGTCCGTAAATGAACAGGGGGTTGTAGGCACCCGAAGGATTGGAGGCAACAGCCTGAGCGGCTGCATAGGCAAACTGGTTGGAGGGACCTTTAATGAAGTTTTCAAAGGTGAAGTCGTAACGGCCGTCTCCGTCGGAAACCGGAGTCTGAATGTGGGGGCCGGCAAAGGGTGCGGGAGCTGCGCTCACCGAGGGAGCCGGAGATACCGAAGCTGCGGGAGCGGCCGGAGTTTGGGTTTCGGCAGGGGCCGGAGCGGCTGCCGCCGCGGGGACCACCAGATCAATCTCCACATCAAAGCCCAAAATGGACTTAAAGCCCTCTTTTAAAAGGGGGAGATACCGGTCCCGCACAATGCCGCGGAAAAAGTCGTTGCGCACCGCAAGAGTCACCCGGCCGGCGCCCTCAAAGCTGACCGCTTCAAGGTCGCTGATATACAGATTGTAGGTGGCGTCCACCATTTGCTCGCGGCAGTAAGCCTTGACCGCGTCTAAGACGTCTTTGAAAGAATCCATTGTTGATCTACGCTCCAAACTTGTATTTTATCGTCAATTCTGCTTCCTTTTAAAAAATAGTTTTTTTGCTGCACGGCCCCAATAATCAAGACCGAAGGGAAGCATACAAAGAAGGAAGGGCACATATCCGAGCAGGTAACGGGAGCGCCATTCCCAAAAAAGCTCAAAGAGGAACATTCCCAAAAGGGAAAGCTGCCAGAGAAAAAGCCCGTCTGCTTTGAAGCAGCGCTTTTTCAGGCGATACAAAAGGGTACCCAGCATGGAGAACAGCAGGGTAAAGTGGAAGACATTCATAAAAAGGAACCACGGAGCCGACTGGCGGGAGCTGTTATTAAAACGGAGCAGCCAAGGGGAATCCGGGTGATAAGAAAAAGGCCGGGGGTACTGGTTGGTTTGGTAGCTGCCTTCGCCCCAAACAGCAATCACCTTTTTATTGGTGAAAAGCAGGTCGGTCAAAAGACCGCGGGTGACGAGCCGTCCATAAAAAGAATCCCAGCACTTTTTGGAACGGTAGGCATAATTGTGGCCCATGGCGATGACTTCTTCCCGCTCCTCGGCATCATAAGGGCCGTTGGGGCTTTGGGCCATGCTGAGATAATGGGTGATGGGAAGGGCCATGCCCTCGTGATCCACCGGATTTTCGCCAAAAACACCGGACTTTTCGTAAAAAGCCTTAAAGCTTAAAACAGAGCCTGCCACAAAAAGGGCACAGAGCAAAATGGCTCCTACCCGTTTTAAAGCAGATACTCCGTCGGCAAACAAAAGCCAGATAAAGCCCGCGATGAGGAACACGTAAAGGGTTCCTTTCATCTGACCGCCCAGACCCATGGCAATGCCTGCAAGGCAGGGCCACACAAGACGGTGCGTTTTGTAAAAGCAGCTCAGAAACCATGCGGCGGCCGTGATAAAGGGCAGACACAAAAGATCTGTATAATAGAAGGGTACATGGGAATAGAATGGGATAAAAAAGAACCATGCAGCCAGAGTGAAAAAAGCATTTTTTACGCCAAAAAAGTTTTTGGCGGCAAGATAGGTGAGCCCCATGGAAAGAGTGGTGGACAGAACGCTGATGGCGGCGCCGAAAATTTCGTAATCGCGCGGGCCGAAAACAGCACGGCAGAGCCAGAACCAACCGGAAAGAAAGGCCAGAATGAACTGGTTGTTTTCACACCGCTGGAAATATTCGATATGGGGAACATGGGCCGAAAAAGGATGCTCTGCCACAAAAGCAGCTGCTTCCCGTACCACCCAAATATCCCAAGGCTCCTGCAGGGTGTCCATCATGAGCTGCCGTGCAAAATAGCTTTGGATGCAGGCAAACAGCGCAAGCAGGCTTAAGACCAAAAGGATGCGCCGCCGCTTATTCTGCAAAAAAGCAGAGATCAAGACACTGCGTTTTTTAAGGAACAGCACCAGTACCACAAGGGCAGAAAGAAAAAAGATGAAACCGACAGTCAGCGCCAGGAGATTTTGCCGATTCCAAAAAAATGACATGAAAAAGACATACACAAAGCAGATGGAGGCAAAGCCGTAAAAACAGGCCAAAAGCGCAGTACGGAATTTGTTCATACACTCCTCCAAAATACAGTTTTACTTAAATAATATATCACAAAACAATTGTTAGTTCAATGTTAATAACAAAGAAAGCCTATACTTTATTATATATAAAAGGGGAAAGCCTGTGGAAAACCGTTGAAAAATGAAAAAACTTACACGAAAAAAGAGCGGCGGGAATTGACGACCGATTTTTTCTGATTTTTCGGTCGTCAACTCAAAGTTCCAAAAACGAATTTAGAAAAATGAAAAAAATGGGGATGAAACCACTGAAAAACCAGCAGAAACAGCGGATTTTGCGCAAAACGGACTTGACAAAGCGGGGAGCTTTCCAGTATACTTTTAAGATGCAAGGTCATCCCCATCGATAAGGGGATCTTATTCAAAAAAATATGACCCGAATAATGGGGAATTGGAGGATTGCAAAATGAAGAGAACTTATCAGCCTAAGAAGCGTCAGCGCAGCAATGTTCACGGCTTCCTGAAGAGAATGTCCACTAAGAACGGCCGCAAGGTCATCGCTGCCCGCCGTGCAAAGGGCCGCGCAAAGCTGTCTGTCTGATAGCTGTAAAAACCATTAGATTGGTAATTTTACAAGGCCGCTGATTCTTGGATCGGGGGCCTTGTTTTTGAATCCGGAGGAAAATCATGCGATACCGGCCTATCACCCGAAATAAGGAATTTTCCCGGGCTTATTCCCGGGGTAAGTCATATGTTCACCCGAAGCTTGTTCTGTATGTGATAAAGAATCGGGTAGGCCATACCCGCGTGGGACTGACCGCCACCAAAAAGGTGGGCTGTGCTGTGGAGCGCAACCGGGCACGGCGAGTGATCCGGGCAGCTCTTTATAATGTGCTGCCCTACGATGTGGGTTCCGTGGACCTTGTGTTCGTGGCCAGAGGACAGACCACTCGCTGCAAATCCGGAGAAGTGGAGGAGGCTGCCCGGCAGCTGCTGGAGAAAGCAGGGATCCTTTCGTGATCGTGCGGCTTTTGCAGGCTCCCATCCGATTTTATCAAAAATTCATCTCTCCGCATCTCGGAAAGAACTGTCGGTTTTTACCCACCTGCAGCCAGTATGCACTGGAAGCGCTGGAAATACACGGACCGATCAAGGGACTTTTATTGAGTATTTGGCGGATCTTACGCTGCAACCCTTTTGGAAAGTGCGGCTTCGACCCGGTACCCCCCAAGGGGCGCTGGATAAGCGAAGACCGAAAACTGCACTGAAAGGGTTTTTTTCCATACCTCTTGTGACTTGCCGGACCGCGCGCGGACAAGTCCTACGATAAAAAAATAAAAAGTCCCGGTGCGCGGGACGGGGCAGAATGGAAAAAATATGGGATTTTTTGGTATTCTTGGCACCCCGCTTGGTTATGTAATGAAGTGGATCTATGACTTTTTGGGCAGCTACGGCTGGGCACTGATCGTGTTTACCGTGCTGGTTCGTCTGGTCAGCTTCCCCCTTCAGATCAAGCAGCAGAAAAACATGGCTCGACAGGCTGCGTATCAGCCGATGATCGCAGAGATCCAGAAAAAGTATGCAAAGGATCGCAACAAGCAGAGCGAGGAGCTGATGAAGCTTCAGGAGGAATACGGATTCAATCCGGCCGCCGGCTGTCTGCCCATGTTCCTGAACTTCTTTGTGATGTTCGGCGTTATCGAGGCTGTTTACTACCCCCTGCAGCACATCCTGCACATCGGCAAAGACGTGCTGAACCAGATCGCCGTGAGCATGGGAACACAGAACAATATGTATTTCCAGTCTGACTTGATCCGTCAGGTCAAGAGCGGCGCAGCAGATCTTACCGCATTTTTGTCCGCTGATCAGATTGCATCCATTCAGGACTTTAACGTAAGCTTCTTTGGAATGGATCTGACCATGAAGCCCGAAATGGCCTTCAATATGCTGCTGATCTTCCCCATCCTGTCCATCCTTTCCATGGCACTCGCAAACGTGATGACCATGAAGATGAGCGGTCAGGAGATGC
>RCNH01000685.1_pt1 | contig 13109 bp, 11 predicted proteins | sample 2041161 | NCBI WGS metagenome assembly RCNH01 (sample SAMN09708215, study PRJNA481090) | Feces metagenome, whole genome shotgun sequencing project. | biome: feces | host: Leptonychotes weddellii | place: Antarctica: Sion Island | collected 2010-03-01 | reverse complement strand
CCGCCAGGCTGCAAAGAGGGGAGCTTTTTGTGGTGGGCTGCTCTTCCAGCGAGGTCACAGGCGGCCGCATCGGAAAGGCCAGCAGTCCCCAGGTGGCCCAGGCCATTTTGGAGGGCATCCTGCCGGTGCTGAAGGAAAACGGGATCTTTTTGGCTGCCCAGTGCTGTGAGCATCTGAACCGCACCCTGATCGTGGAGCGGGCCGCCGTACAGGACGTGGAGCAGATCGTCAGTGTGATCCCGCAGATTCATGCAGGCGGCAGCTTTGCCGTGGCGGCATGGAACGCCTTTGAGCAGCCCACTGCGGTGCATACCGTGCGGGCAGCGGCAGGGCTGGACATTGGCGATACGCTGATCGGGATGCACCTGCGGCGGGTGGCCGTGCCGGTGCGCCTGGATATCAAGAGGCTGGGTCAGGCCAATCTGGTGGCAGCCCGCACCCGCCCGCCCTTTGTGGGGGGCAGCCGTGCCGTATATGCCACACCGGAGCAAGGAGGAGAAGTGCGTTGACCGAACAGGATAAGGAGCTGATCCGCCGGAACGTGGAGCGCATCCGCAGCCAAATGCAGGAAGCCTGCCGCGCGTCCGGCCGTGATCCCAAGGAAGTAAAGCTGTGTGCCGCCAGCAAGGTGCGGGATGTGGAGACCGTGAGCTATGCGTCCACCCTGCCCATTGATGTGTTTGGCGAAAACCGGGTGCAGGAGCTTGTGCAAAAGCGGGATGCCGGGGCCTATGGCGAAACGCCCTATCATTTTATCGGCCACCTACAGACCAACAAGGTCAAGCAGGTGGTGGGCTGCCAGCTGATCCACTCGGTGGATTCCGACAAGCTGCTGCAAAAGGTGGATGCCGAGGCCGAAAAGATCGGGGTGGTGCAGAACATCCTCATTGAGGTGAACATCGGCGGGGAGGAGAGCAAGAGCGGCTGCACCCCAGAGACCCTCTGGGAGCTGCTGGAGCAGGCGGGCCGCTGCAAAAGCGTCCATGTCAAGGGCCTGATGACCATTCCCCCGGTGGCGGACAGCCCGGAGCAGGCCCGGCCCTATTTTGCCAAAATGCGGGCGCTGTTCGATGAGGCCGCAGCCAAAGGGCTGCCCAATGTGGAAATGGAGATCCTTTCCATGGGCATGAGCGACGACTTTGCCGTTGCCATCGAGGAGGGCTCCACCATGGTTCGGGTAGGCACCGCCATTTTTGGGCCTCGCCCACCCTGGCACCCGGCCCAGGGCTGAAAAAGTACAGAGCGATGAGCGGCATCCCCGCAAAAGGGGATGCCGCTTTTTGTGTGCCGGTGTGCCTGGCGGGCGCTGCTTCTTTGCGGCAAGGGTATTGCACCGGGTGAAAAAGGGGCTTATAATGAAACCACCGAATCACCAGAAAGGACGGTAGCGCTATGAAATTGTGGCAGTACTGGTTTATGAGGATGTATTATGGGATTTTTGGCGGCAAGACCTGGAAAAGTGCGGGCCTGCCGCCCACGCTGCGTTGGATCAATACAGCGGGGTCGCTGATCCTGGAAACCAATACCATGGATGCGGGCTGCATCGGCGGTGTGAATGAGGAGCATCAGCAAAAGGTGCTGGATTCTCTGGACGGCAGCTGGGACATCACCGACCATGACAGTGCTGTCAAGGAGATCACCCAGCTGATCCAGCAGGGGATGCGGGCCGACTTTGCCCGCGACATGGCCCGCGGCGGCGGCGACAAAAAGCTGCGCCAGCTTTGGGAGAGCCAGGGCGAAAATGCACTTTTAGGCTGGGATTTGTGCCGTGCGGCGTACATCAGCAGCTGGTGCTTTTGTGCTCACTATCTGAGCCTGGACGAATTTATGGAGCTGGCGGTGACGGCGGGCGAGCAGCTGCAGCAGCACTTCGAGAGCTGGGATCAGGCAATGGAGAGCTATCTGGCGGGGCTGTGGTACTGGATGGAGCCGGAGGACGCAGAGGACAGGCGGAGCTATCGGCTGCGGGTGAAGCTGTGGAAAAAGCTGCGGCGGCCCGGCTGCGGTGCCTATGGAGTGACCGCCTTTTTCACCCCGCTCACCACCCAGCTCACCGATGCGGAAAAGGCCCGGCTGGGTGTGACACATTTATAATTGAGGATCGTTTTATGTGGGAATTGATGAAATGGAAGATCGAAGCGGATAGCGACCTGCCCCCGGAACTGGAAGCCCAGCGGATCAAGGTGATGAAGCGGTTTAAGCGGCTGCCGCTGCTGGTGCTGCGGAAGAGGTCAAGGAGCTGTCCTTCGAGGAACTGCTGGAGACCAAGGTTCCCAAGATCGAGATTGTTGACATGGGCGTCAAGTACAAGGGCCACAACCCCGAGTCCAAGACCTTTGTCACCATCGGCGAGCGTATCCACTGCATCTCTCCGTCCATCCGTAAGGCTATGGACGAGCGTGATCCCGCTCCTATCCTGAAGCGTGCTGCTGAGCAGATCGCTGCCGGCGCTACCTATCTGGACGTCAACATCGGACCTGCTGAGAAGGACGGTCCCGAGCGTATGATGTGGGCTGTCAAGCTGCTGCAGGAGAACTTCAACAATGTTCCTCTGGCTCTGGATACCGCCAACAAGCGTGCTATCGAGGCTGGTATCAAGGTTTATAACCGTACCAACGGTAAGCCCATCGTGAACTCCGCTGACGCCGGTTCCCGTATCTCCAACATTGACCTGGCTGCTGCCAACGATGCAATCTGTATTGCACTTTGCTCCGCTGACGGTATCGCAAAGGACAACGAAGAGCGCATGAAGCACTGCCACAACATGCTGGAGCGTGGTATGAGCCTGGGTATGGATGCTACCGACCTGTGGTTCGACCCCCTGTTCCTGGTTGTTAAGGGTATGCAGGACAAGCAGATGGAAGTTCTGCAGGCTATCAAGATGTTCGCCGACGAAGGCCTCAAGTCCACCGGCGGTCTGTCCAACAACTCCAACGGTGCTCCTAAGGCTGTCCGTCCCATCATGGACTCCGCTCTCGTTGCAATGGCTATGATGCAGGGTCTGACTTCCGCTATCGTTAACCCCAACGACCTGCGCCTCATGGAGACCATCAAGTCCTGTGACATCTTCAAGAACCACGTTCTGTACTCCGACTCCTACCTGGATGTCTAATTTGTACAGCGCATAATTCCTTATACATTTCCCTGCGTTATTGGCCGGGAGGGATCCTCCCTCCCGGCCTTTATGCACATTTCCCCTATATTAAAGACGGTAAGAAGGCCGTCCGGGCAGGGAATCATTGCCACTGGCAATGATGAAGACTTGGATTTGCTGCCTTTGGCAACATCCCAGAAAAGGGATCATTGCCACCGGCAATGATATGCTATTTTGATTCGCTGCGCGGAGCACCACCCTCCCGGCCTTTATGCACATTTCCCTAAATTATAGGCAGTTTCACAGGCCGTTCGGGCTGGGAAACATTGCCACTGGCAATGATGAAGATTTGGATTTACCGCCTTTGGCGACACCCCAGAAAAGGGATCATTGCCCCCCGGTAAGGGGAGATCTTTGCATTCCCCGTGCACACACTACCTGGACTTATCCGGCATTTTCCACGCTGCAAATATGGTTCCTGGGCCATTTTCCAGGGTTTCTAAGGAACAAACCGATTTCTTTTTGCTTGCTTTGTTAGAGAGCGCATTCCCGCATTTTGCGGATTTTTACCTTGTATATTCAGCCTGAGGGGCTTTATATAAATTTCCAATGTTACAATTTGGGAGGAATTCACATGAGCGTATTAACTGATCTGATTTATGGCGGCTCGAACGCCGTTGCAGGCCTCACTGAGGGCGCTGTCAACGACGCCATTGCCAAGTACGGCGCAGAGAAGGAGATTGCTTTTCCCGATACTGCATACTTTTTCCCCACCATTTACGCAGCAACCGGCGTAAAGGTCAAGACCTTGGGAGATCTGCCCGCCTGTGTGGGCGTTCTGAAGAGCCTCATTACCAACCAGGAGGATCTGGGCCAGGCTCTGAACGCAGGCCTTGCCACCGCTGTGGGCGCTGAAATCCTGGAGGGCCTCAAATACGTGGAGGGCGGCAACCCCTACGAAAACGACTCCGGTATCGGCTTTGTCCCCGACCCCGTGATCCGCAGTCTGGGTGTTCCTCTGGTTACCGGCGATATCCCCGGCGTTGCCGTGGTGCTGGGCAAGGCCGACGATGCCGCCGATGTGGTGAAGGTGGTCAAGGACTACCAGTCCAAGGGCATTATGACCTTCCTCATCGGTGACGTGATCGAGCAGTGCGCTGAGGGCGGCGTGAAAATGGGTCTGGAGCTGCGTGTGATTCCTCTGGGCCATGATGTGACCGCTGTGATCCATGTGGTTACCGTTGCCATCCGTGCCGCACTGATTTTCGGCAATGTGCAGCCCGGTGATCTGGCAGGATTGCTTGCCTATACCAAGCAGAGAGTTCCCGCTTTTGTGAACACCTTCGGTGCCATCGACAATGTGGTGGTCTCCGCCGGTGCCGGTGCCATCGCTCTGGGCTTCCCTGTGGTTGTGGATATCGATCTGGGCGAAAACCAGGTTCCCGGTGCGCTGGAGTCTGTGCTTGACCACAATGAGACCGTTAAGAAGTCTCTGGAGCTCCGTGAAATCAAGATTAAGGTCACAGAGCTGCCCATTCCCGTTGCATTTGCCGCCGCTTTCGAGGGCGAAATCATCCGCAAGTCCGACATGCACAACGAGTGCTGGTCCAATAAGAACCCCACCGCTGAGCTGGTGGTCATGCGTGAGTTGGACGAGATCGAGGATCACAAGATCAATATTATCGGCCCGGACTTCGACGAGGCCAAGGAACTGGCTCTGGCTACCTATGTGGAGGTTGCCGGTAAGAAGATGCAGGTGGACTTCGAGGCAGTTATCGAGCGTAAGTTCCACTCCTGGTTCAACTACATGGAGGGTGTCATGCACACCGGTCAGCGTAACCAGGTTCGTGTCCGTGTTTCCAACGCCGCCTTTGAGGCTGGTCTGCGGATCCGGGACTTTGCGGAAGTCCTGTACGTTATGATTATGAACGAGTTCGACGCCGTTGTGGATAAATGCCAGGTCACTCTGATGACTGACCCTGTGGAGGCAGGCAAGTTCCGTGACGAGCTGGCAATGCCCCGCTACAACCAGAGAGACGACCGTCTGGCCTCTATGACCGACGAGTCCGTTGACCGCTACTACACCTGTATCCTGTGCCAGAGCTTTGCACCTGCCCACTGCTGCGTGGTCACCCCCGAGCGTCTGGGCCTCTGCGGTGCTGTGTCCTGGCTGGATGCCAAGGCAACCAACGAGCTGGATCCCAACGGCCCCTGTCAGCCCATCTTCAAGGAGGGGCTGATCGACGAGCGTACCGGCCGTTACGAGTCCGTCAATAAGATGGTTGCGGAAGCCACCCACGGCGCTGTTGAGAACGTGACCCTGTACTCCATCCTGGAAGACCCCATGACCTCCTGCGGCTGCTTCGAGTGTATCTGCGGCATTGAGCCTATGTCTAACGGCGTGATTATCGCAAACCGTGAGTACGGCGGAATGACACCTGCCGGCATGACCTTCGGCGAGCTGGCCTCCTGCACCGGCGGCGGTGTTCAGACCCCCGGCTACATGGGTCACGGCCGTCACTTCATCTCCTCCAAGAAGTTCTGCGCCGCAGAAGGCGGCATCGAGCGTATTGTCTGGATGCCCAAGGAGCTGAAGGACGATGTGGGCGAGCGGCTGAACAAGACCGCCAAGGAGCTGTACGGCATCGAGAACTTCACCGATTACATTGCAGACGAGACAGTTACCACCGACTGCGAGGAGCTGCTGAACTGGCTTACCGAGAAGGGCCACCCGGTTCTGGGTCTGGAACCCCTCATGTAAGCGTGAGCAGGGAAAGTTACCCTGTATATAAATCCCATTTTCTCCTTATAGCAAATCTGAGGTGCGGCGGGAGACCGCCGCACCTTGTTTCGTAATACAATACCACAGGAAAGGAACCCTTCCCTATGAAAGTGATTTTCCAAATTGAGGGCGCTAGCCCTGTTGAAATCGAATGCAACGCCGGTGATAATCTGCTGGAGCTGGCAAGACGGGCCAATGTTGCCATCGATGCCCCCTGCTCCGGCAACGGCTCCTGCGGCAAGTGCCGTGTAAAGCTGGTAGAGGGGGAGCTGGCTACCATCCCCACCCGCCATATTACCGACGAGGAATATGAAGCCGGTTGGCGGCTCAGCTGTAACTGCAAGGTCATGTCTGACTGCACCGTGTTTGTGCCGGATATCGCCAGCGCATACCAGTCCCGCATGAAGACCGCCGACCTGTCCTCCCCGGAGGAGATCGCCATTTTTTCCAGCGCCCAGCAGGATCTCCAGGCCCGGGGCATTCACTTTGGCACCAACTGCCGCGGGGTCACTGTCACCATGGACGAGCCCACTCTGGACGATACTATGCCCGATAATGAGCGCATCTCGCGGGCATTGTCCGAGACACTGGGGGTTTCCCGTGTGGTAATTCCTTACCACGTTATGGTGACCCTGGCAACCAGACTGCGAGACAACAAATTCCATGTGACCGTAAAGGGTACTCTGGAGGAGGACTGCTTTACCTGTATGGAGGTGTGCGGCCCTGAGGACACCCGGCTTGTAGGCTGTGCCATCGATATCGGAACCACCACAGTCACCATGGTGCTGTGCGATCTGGAATCCGGCGAGATCCTGGCTAAGGGCTCCTCCGGCAACGGTCAGATCCGCTACGGTGCGGATGTTATCAACCGCATTATCCAGAGCGGCAAGACCGGCGGCAAGAAAAAGCTGCAGGATGCCATCGTAAAGGAGACCATCACCCCCATCATTGCAAACCTGTGCCGTGCCGCCGGGATCAGTGCAAACAGCATCCTCCGTCTGGCCATCGGCGCCAACACCACCATGAACCATCTGCTTCTGGGGGTGGATGCGGAGCCTGTCCGTATGGAACCCTATATCCCCAGCTTCTTCGGCTGGAATGATCTGAAGGCCGGGGACCTCAAGCTGCCTGCAAACCCCCTGGCCTCTGTGTCCATTGCCCCCAATATCGGCTCTTACGTGGGCGGCGATATTACTGCCGGTACGCTTGCCTCAGGCATTTGGGATATGGATGAAATGAGCCTGTTTATCGACCTGGGTACCAACGGCGAAATCGTCTTCGGCAACCGGGATTTCCTTATGAGCTGCGCCTGCTCCGCAGGCCCTGCCTTTGAGGGCGGCGACATCTCCTGCGGTATGCGTGCAACGGACGGCGCAATTGAGGCCTGCACCATCGATAAGGACACCATGGAGCCAGCCTTTACCATCGTAGGTGACCCGGGACAGAAGCCCGTGGGCATCTGCGGCTCCGGTATCATCGACATCATCTCGGAGCTGTTCCGCTGCGGCATTATCAATGCCCGTGGCCTGTTTGTCCGGGAGGGCCAGCGGGTGAAGCGGGACGAGCACGGTTCCGGACGCTTTGTGCTGGCAACGGCGGAGGAGTCGGAGACCGGAAGAGAGATCTCCCTCAATGAAGTGGATATCGATAACTTTATCCGGGCCAAGGGCGCTATTTTCTCCGCCATCGATACCCTGCTGGCGGCGGTGGATATGTCCGTTGAGATGATCGATAAGGTCTATGTGGCTGGTGGTATCGGCTCCGGTATCAATATGAAAAATGCGGTCAATATCGGCATGTTCCCGGATGTGGAGCTGGAGAAGTTCTGCTATATCGGAAACTCCTCTCTCACCGGCGCCTATGCCATGGTCATGAGCCAAATGGCAGAGGAGAAGACCGCAGAGGTGGCTGCCAATATGACCTATCTGGAACTGTCCACCTATCCCACCTATATGGATGCCTTTGTGGCGGCCTGCTTTATCCCCCACACCGATTCCAGACTGTTCCCCAACAGCATTCAGGAGGCATAAGATGCAGATAGAAAACCACAAGGAAGAAGTGCCCTTTGCTTTCTATGAGGAAAAGTATAAAAAGCTGGAGCCGGAGGAGGTTCTGGAGCGTGTTCCGGATGTGCGCTGGGACGGGAAGGAATTTACCGTAAAGCTCCTGGGCAGAACCTTCGCCCTGGCCCATCCTGTCTACGGCATTCGTGCCACAGACGGGGGCGCTGTGCCGCCGCTGCCCACTCAGACCTTCCTGCTGCGGTATCTGCTGGAGGGCAAGAAGACGGCCTGGCAGGGGCAGTGGAAGACCTTCCGAGAGATGCCCTGGGGGGAACTGTACATTAAGCCCTACACGGGCCGGGTTCTGACCCGTGCGGCCTTCACCCTGGGAACCCGGGTGGATGCCTTCCGGGCAGCAGCTGAAAAAATGGGAGCTGTACCTGTAAACCACGGCGATGCAGGATACCTGTTTCCGCTGATCGGCGATTACCAGATGCAGATCATGGTCTGGGCCGGGGACGAGGAATTCCCCCCCAATGCCCAGGTGCTGTACTCCGATAATTTTGAGGAGGGATTTGCAGCTGAGGACCGAGTGGTGGCGGGCGACATTCTGATTTCCACCATAAAAGCCAATATGTGAAAAAAGGAGAAGCATTTGCTTCTCCTTTTTAAAATTTTGTTGGAAATAACGGAAATGATTGACATAATAACCTTGAAAAACCAGAGACTTGCGCCTATAATAGAAAATGTGTTCTAATTATGAACAAATGAGAGGTTTGGGGGCTAGGACTTGAATCGGAAACTAATTGCATCGGTGCTGGCGGCTGTCCTTTCCCTGGGATTTCTGCAAAAGGCATCTGCCCATGGGTCGGATGGGGACGCAGAACTTAGAAGCAGGATCTGCAGCGACTACGATGAAACCCTTGCAGCCACGGAAAAGGAGAGCCTGGGGGGCTACTGCGGCCTTATGACCAGCTGGCAGCTGTATTTCATGGGCATCAACCGCCAGGTGATCCCTGCGGACGGCAATAAGCAGTTTGACCTTTACCGGAATATGAAGAAGACCACCGGGGGATACACCGTGCATCCATATCCGGCGGAAAGCGATACCCTGGAGCAGGCGCTGCGGCGCATTTCCCAGAACGGAACCCGGGATGTGTACAATATCCTGGTGGGCTTTGAAACCACCACCACCGAGGCCGGAGCCCAGTATGGACATTCGGTGGTGATTTACGGGATCCTGGATGGAATGGTCTATTTTACAGAGAGCTTTCAGACCTCCTTCGGCCCGGGCGCCGGAGAGGTGAACCGGGTCACCATCCGGCAATTTGCCAACTACTATGCAAACTGGATGGAGTATGAGGGTCTGATCCATTTTGAAAAGGAGACCTATCTGGATAAGTGCAGGGCCTATCCTGCCAACCTCTTTGTGGAGACGACTTATCCGGCAGAGCTGCTGACGGAGCCGTATCCTGTCCAGCAGCAGGAGGTCAGCTCCAAATGCTCCAGAATTGCAGCGAAGGGGGAGCGGCTCTGGGTCACCGGCCTGTATGAAAACACCGCCGGAGTGTATTACTACCAGGTTGTGGACAGCGGACAGGTCCGCTACGTGGAGGCCGTTTGCACAGAGCTTTTGCAGTTTAATGAACAGGAAGATATCCAGCTGATCCCGCCGGAGAAACCGGCCAGAAAGGCCTCCTGGCAGCCCCGGGGTACGATCAAATCTGCCCATGCCGCCATGCGGGCGATCCGGATCCAGGTGGCGGACAGTGCGGAGCGGCCTGTGGGCTCCTATGCGCTCATGAAGCAGTCGGAGTATTATTCCCTGGAGGAGCCGGATATTCAGAAACTGCTTGCAGACTGCCCGGGATATTCGGATTATACATACGGCCTTTCGGTGGATGCGTACAACTGCTATGTAAAGGACGGAAACCTGTGCACCGATGTGCGGACGGTTCCTGTGCAGCTGTCAGTGCCGGATGCGAGAATGGCCGCAGCAGCCGTAAAGGAGTACGAAGACGGCTGGACCTATGAGGGGGGACGGTGGTATTTTTACCGGGACGGAAAGCCGGTCAAGGGCTGGCTGACCTATAAAAATGTGTCCTATTACCTGGATAGCTCCGGTGCGGCCATGACGGGCTGGCAGGAGATCCGGGGTAAGAAGTGCTTTTTCACCGACACCGGAGCCATGTGTACCGCCCCGCAGCCTGCCAAATAAAACAGCCCCATGCGGCCCAGTGAAGTGACCGCATGGGGATTTTCTATTTTGTAAAGTCAATGCCCTTGCGCTCTGTCCAGTAGGTGAGGGCAGAGGAGATCTGGGGCTCGGGCAGGTCAAAATAGTCTGCCAGCTGCCAAAGCTCCGTGTAGCCGTCGGCAAAGGCGGTTCGGAAGGCCTCCTCATTTAAATACTGCTGTGCGCTCCAGCGGTTGGCCCGATACTCGCTGCGCTCCACCAGCTCATAGGGACTGTCCACCTTGTGCAGGGCCCCCGTTGCCGCATGGCCCAGCTCATGGTAGCAAACGCCACGCAAAAGCCGGGTGGAGTGGATTTTTGAGAAATCTAAGAAAATGGCGTAGTATCCGCCGTCCCGCATAGTCATACCCGGGCCTGGGCTATCGGGAAAGGGGATCACATCCACCTGGTGCTCCCGGCAAAACTCATAAAAATCAGATAATTCACACACGGTTACTCCCCCTGCTTTCCTGTTCTCCGCTTGCGCATAAGCCGAACCATGTCCCGGACGGTTTCCTTTTGCGCCTCGTCCAGCTCCTTGAAATCGCCGTAAAAGGCGATATCCACCTGATCCAGAATATCCGGTTTCTGCTCACTGAGCTGGGGGGACTCTCTGTCCTCCTGCCCCAGCAGATGCCCTACGGAGACACCGAAGAACGAGGCGATTTTCTGAGCGGTTTCGGCACTGATTCCTTTCTTGCGCCCCATCTTCAGATCCGTCATAAGCCCACGGCTGAGCCCCAGCTCAGCGCATAACCGGCCCGGACGGATTCCGCTGGACTCACATAGTGCTGCGATGCGGTCATATAAAGTATCCATAGTGTAACCTCCGCTCAAAGAAGGGGGATTCCCTGCTTTGCGTTGTAATGGCGCAGCAGATGCTATGTACGCTATCGGGTACAAAATCTGTGCTACACATCTATTTTAGTACTCAATCGTGTACTTGTCAACTGAGAAATAGGGATAAGTGACGCTTTATCGAATTATATCGTATGATGGGGGCAATCAGAGGATACCCTATAAAAAGGGAAATAAATCGGACTGACTCCGGCGCTGAGGGGCGGCGGCAGAGAAAATGAAAAGAATTTACCCGGACGACAAAAGAAGACAGAAAATAGGGTTGACAAGAAAATGCTGGTATGCTATAATAACTGAGCACTTAAGAAGTGCAACAGAATATCGCGGAGTAGAGCAGTTGGAAGCTCGTCGGGCTCATAACCCGGAGGTCGTAGGTTCGAGTCCTGCCTCCGCAACCAGATTTACCCCTAATTCTTCGGAATTAGGGGCTTTTTTATGCATAAAAGTTAGATTTTTATCTGGTCAACATAATCTTTTCTAACAGCTTTCTAGCAGACAGTTTTTTGAACGGTTAAATAAGTTTTGGATACTGGTAAAACACGAAAAAAACAACATAAAAGCGGCCTAAAAAGTTATGGAAATAAGGACTTGTAAAATGACCAAAAATTAAATTTTGCTTTTTATCTTTCTGGAAAGCCCATTTTAGGGCCTGTGGGGAATTTCATTTTTTTGAAAGGTGACCTTTTGCCTCAAAAGTGTTATAGTATTTTATAGAAGGGTGGAAGATAGCGATGGCAGTGCTTAATGATTTATTTAAAGCATCCTGTGAGAGGATTGGAATTCAACAACTACCCTGTGCTGTGTTTTACAGTTCGTCCTATGGCATCCGCTTTCAGATCGGCGGGGACGAGGAAATTTATTTGGGGGATCACCGAAAACCAAATGGAGCGTACATTGAAAATGCAGTAGACCGGGCGCTGCGTATCTATGCCCAGCTGCCTGCAGCTCCGGACATTCTGCGGATCGACGATTGTCCTAACCTATCCATTTCCGGCCTGCCTGCACCTGCTAAGAGGGTGGGGGACAGCGCCTATTGGCAAATTGATAAAGAACCGGAATTTCTACGGAAACTGTTCCGGGAGATCGTTCGGGCAGAGATCGATTCCACCGGCATTGAGGGACTGGTGTCCAATGTGTATTTCTTAAACAGCCGAAAGAATGTGCTGTTCCATCTCTGCGATGACCGTGGTGCTGATGTGGTGGCGGCGGATCAGGAGCTCCTGCGCCCCCTCTATGAATCCTGCAAGGAATGGATTCTGGACTACGACCGGGAGAGGATTGACTTGATATTTCAAGATTAGCCTGTGCACCCAAAGGGGTACAGCCATGCTGGCAGCACCCTCCTTTTTGCTGCAAATATGTGCTGCCCATTTCCCCCAATAATGATTTCATAACAAAACCCCCTTTGCGGATTCCATCACAGCAAAGGGGGTTTTTTGACGAATGTACGGATTGACAAGGATGGCATCCCGTGTAATAACTGAGCAATCGCCCCAATTATTCGTTGATAATACGAAAATCAGAAGGTATAATGAACACATATTCTGGGCACAGCAAGGTGTGGTCTATGACAGCCAGCTGTAAAACATATAACTGAGAAAGATCTCTCCCAAAGAGCGTATTGCAAGACGTCACAGGCAGAATCGAAGCCCAGACTAAGTGAACTTTACGGGATGCTGTTGTTGGCGTACTTAGAGTCAGATAATGGCGAGAGAAAAAGATTTCGCAATGAAAAGTAGAAATAGGAGCGAATTCAATGGACAAGCTGAGAATGCAGACGGCGAATAAGGCCGATGAAAACTATAGAAAGCTAGCGGAGCTGTTTCCCAATGCGGTGACGGAGACAATCAACGAAAAAGGAGAGGTTGTCCGGGCCATCGACAAGGATGTGCTGATGCAGGAGATTTCCTGCACGGTTGTGGACGGCAAAGAGGAGCGGTATCAGTTTACCTGGCCGGATAAGAAAAAGTCTGTCCTGCTTGCCAATGCGCCCATCAATAAGACCCTGCGGCCCTGCCGGGAGGAGAGTGTGGGAAGGGATGGCACTCCCGGCGGATTTGACTCCGAAAACCTGTATATTGAGGGCGACAACCTGGAGGTTTTAAAGCTCCTGCAGGAAACCTATCTGGGCAAGAT
>RCNH01000684.1_pt1 | contig 13122 bp, 11 predicted proteins | sample 2041161 | NCBI WGS metagenome assembly RCNH01 (sample SAMN09708215, study PRJNA481090) | Feces metagenome, whole genome shotgun sequencing project. | biome: feces | host: Leptonychotes weddellii | place: Antarctica: Sion Island | collected 2010-03-01 | reverse complement strand
CAAATGGGAGCGGCCCTTGCTGCTTTTATATTGTTTGGGATGACCGGATCTTCACATCCCGATAGATCAAAACTCCACGTACTGCGGCGTTGCGGGACCGATCAGCACACGATTTGTTTCAAGCTGTTCGCCGCGTACCTGCTGCAAAATCAGCTGTGCGCAGGCCTTGCCGCCCTCACGGAATCCGGGACGGCTTACCAGAATCCGAGGCTCAGGCAGCACAGGCATCTCTGCATCGGAAAGGCTGGCAATTTTGATATGCCGATTGCTGCCACTCAGCAGCGAGCTGAGGTGCTTTACCATGATTGCCCAGCTGCATACAACTGCATCATTCGGTTCAAAGTCGGCAATCACCGGAACAACGTCTTCCATCATGTGCTGCTTGCAGATACGGCTGAACGTTGCATAACGTTCTTCATTTACGCTGTTTTCTGCCTCTTCATAGGGCAGCTGAATCACCGTAAACTCCGCGTGCGGGAAACGGGCAATGGCGCGGCGCAAGCCCGCTTCACGATAGCGCTCCTGTGCTGTAGGTGCGCTGGGGCGCCAATAAAGCAGCCGACTGGCGCCTTCACCCAGCAGATAGCATCCCAGCTCAAAGGCGCCGCGCTCATAGTCGAAGCTGACCGAAGCCAGAGAGCTTTCCGGCGGGCAGCAGTCGCAGGCTACAAACGGCAGATTATTGGCCAGAATCATTTTGCGGCACTGGTCTGTAGGCCAGCCGCCGTCCGAGGAAATATAAATAATACCATCTGCCCGGCGCTGGAGCACACTGTCCAGATAATCCGGATAAATGGAAGCCCCGTTGCTGTTCTGGTCAAACAGCATCAGCCAATAGCCTTCCTCCTGTAAACCGTCGCGAATACCCTGCAGGAATGAGCCGAATCGAGTCAATGTGACAGATTTCTCCAGTGCAACACTGATGCAATGGCTGCTGTTGTAGCGCAGCGAGCGTGCAGCACCATTCGGCACGTACTGAAGCCGCTCTGCCGCTTCCAGAATTGCTTTCCGTGTTGCCTCGGAAATCTTATGGTCTTTATTGTGGTTCATCACATAAGATACGGTGGTAGGCGATACGCCTACTTCCATAGCTACGTCCTTAATTGTCGGTCTCGATTTCATTCAGGCACACTCCGTTTAAGTCAAGATCGCAGCGCTGCACACAAAAAATTCTTCTGCACGTTTTGATCTTTCACGGGTTCTGCTTCCGCGTGGTGCTTTTAGGGAAATGCACCGGCGATCCGGCCGAAAAAAACAGCGTATGACGGTCTATTTTTTTACTTCATCTACAGCATATGTTCAATACACATTATCATCAGTAGTATACCAAATTCAGCATTTCACGTCAATACGTTTCCGTTCACGCAGCCCTGTCCTTATCGCTTTTCTTGCAGCTTTTCGGCGCATAGTGTGCATGATTTTTTGACTGGATAAAGCTTATTTTCGGTGATATACCGAATCCGCCGACAGCAGCAGACGCCTTCCTTTCGGCTGCTGTTTTGGTCAGCGTCTATACCACGTTTTACGAAAGATTTCATATGAAATAAAGGATATGCATCAACGTCACATCGGCAGCAGACACAGGACACTGTACCGTACTGCATCTGTGCAATAGCGGGAATAAGCCTTGCTTTATTGAAAAGCGGCCCCGGAGAATGTTCTTCGGGGCCGCTTTTTGTCCTTTTTGCTCAGCAGTTTGCCTGCCAAAGCAACTGTAGAACAGCATCGGTATTTTCTTCCGAATACTCGATTTCCGACGAATAAAGTCTCGCCAGCTCCTGTAAATTTTCCTGCGTACATCCGTCATTTTTCTCCTGAATCCAGCACAGTCTGTACAGGATCTGACAACTCAGCACAGCAAATGCCAAGCGTGCTTTCAATTCCGTTTCGTCCTGTGCCGGGGGCAAGTGACGATACAGAAAATATACGCCCAACTGCTCAAAGGGAATCTCCAGATTTTCCAGCATCGGTACTTCTTCCGCCTGCGGGAGCGCCGCAAGTTTTTCCAGCTGCCGATCCCAACTGCTGTCCAGACGTTCCAGCTCCGCATAAAAGCCGGCCCACTGGGCATTGCTCCGATTGGGCAGCTTCACTTCAAATTCGCTCAGCAGACGCTGTAAGCGCTGCTGTAAAGGAGCGGTGCGGTCCTGCAGGATTGCAATAGCCCGGCCGCGAACGGCCAGCACAGCCGCTTCCAACCCGTCCTGTTCCTCTGTCTGTGTGTCCAGATCATATTCCAGCAACTGCGTTTTCTCTTTGCGCCCCAGAATCAGTGCAGCCACAGCTTCACAGCAAAGGCCCAGACCAATCTCCGTGCGATCACTGAGGTCGTTGCGGAATCTGGGATGATCGCTGCAAATCTGACAAAGGGCTTCTTCGCCCAGATTCAGAATCAGCTCGCACAGATTTTGCCGGTTCAAAAACGGACAGCGCTCGTTCTGCGTCAGGCGAAAATGGGGGCAATCATCCAATACCAGATTGGCCCGCAGCTTTTCACCCAGCTGCCCATCAATCTGCGCATACCGTTCCAGAGCATCTTGGTCCACATCAATTTTCCAGCCCTCACAGCAGGTGTGCTGGCATTGATCCGCAATACACCTGAACTGCGCATAATAATCCGGTACAACTGTTTTCATATCTTACTCCCCGATCTCTATTTACCACAAAATCATATTGTTGGAATCGTGTCCTGCCCTGCAAGAGGAAAGCTCACCAGCAATTCAAATTTTCCATTGGCTGTCTCGGTTTCCAGCACACCTCCGTACCTCGCCGCAATTTCACGCATTCCTCTAAGGCCCAAGCCGTGCAGTTCCTTATTCTTTTTCGTTGTGCTCAGGTCTGCGTGCTCATCCCCCGCCAGGCAATTTTCCACACGCAGCATAAACAATCCGCGCTCCGCTTTACAGCGAACCCGAATCTGCCTGTTTTCAGCTTTGCGCGAAGCTTCTATGGCATTATCCAGCGCATTGCCAAGCAGCGCACACAAATCGGTATCTGTAATCGGAAGATCCGCCGGCAGCGAAACACTGATATCCGCCGGGATGTTTTCCCGCGCCATTTCCTCACGTTTAGTCAGCAGCACTACATTTGCAATCTCATGATCGCAAAGGCGGGCGGAACAGCCCAGCGCCTCAGAATCCGTTAATTCCAACAGGTACCTGCGTGCTTTTTCTGTTTCTTTTCGCTCCAGCAGCCCCAATGCCGCATTCAGATGATTGCGCAGGTCATGGCGCAGCGTGCGCACCTGATTCTGCTCCCGCTGCAAGCTCTGGTAATACACTTCCCGCATTTCCGCCAGGGCCGCCTCCTGTGCCTTTTTTTCATAGTCCGCCAATACAAGGATACTGCGCAGCAAAAGCAGCGAAACAAACAGCGCCATCGGCAAAATGATCGTTCCCTGAAACCAGTTCAGGTCGTGCAGCAAAACCGATTCCGGCATCCAGTAAGCAGGCAGAATCAATACGGCCAGCACTGCCAAGGGCAAACTTGTCAGGCCTGCACACAGTTTCCACAGATGATGCGGCAGCTGAATCCCTGCCTTCGGCAGATGGCGGCGAAACAGCAGATAAAAAAGCCCGAATGCAATGGGACGGACCAGCCGACAGGCCAGATCATAGACTCCATAGGAATTCAGCGGAACGAAATACGTATCTGCCATGGCGCAGACCGCCATAATGAAGCAGAACAATATGCTTCCAATGGTGACGCGCCCCAGCCAATCACCTTTTGTGGCTATAAGAAATGCCGCCATGTAAAACGGGAACGTCATTGCAAAGTTGTTATCACCAATCCAAATGACCATGCCGCTGGTCAGCATTAACGCCAAAAATAAGAGAGGTGATGCCCAGCGTTTATCCCGGATCTGTACAAACCGTTTGCAGACGCTGAACAGAAACACACCGTTTCCCATAAGCGCCATACAAAGAATGACCATAACCTGCAGCTTATTTATGTACATTGATTGCTCAATCCTCCAGTGCAGTGCGGGTCAGGGCCAGCAGCGCCGCCTGATGGCAGGAGCGGCTGATGGGAAGAGTATGCCCTTTCACCTGCACCTCGCTGCCGCAAATGCGCTCAATAGCCGCTGCACGCACCAGATAACGCTGATGGATGCGCACAAAGCCACTGCCCTGCAATTCCTGCTCCACCTGATCCAGCTTAGCGTAAAAGCTGTAACTTCCGGAGATGGTTACACAGTTAACCTTGCGCCGATCTGATTCAAAATACAAAATCTCCCGGTGCGGAATGCGATACCAGTTGTCTGCGTTATGGCAGGCGTACACTGCATCTGCGGTTTTGCAAATCCGGCTCAGCGCCCGGGTCAGAACCTCTTCCAGCTGCTGACGCCGGGCCGGTTTCATCAGATAGCCCAGCGCATCCACACCGTAGCCATCGAACACATAATCCGAAAAGCCCGTTACAAATACAATCTGCACGGTGTCATGCTTTGCACGCAGCTGTTTTGCGGTTTCCAGCCCATTTATTTCACCCATCTCGATGTCCAGAAAGAGCAAATCAATCTGATGCGGGTGATGCTCCATCCACCGCATCATGGTTTCCCCGCCCGAAAACTCGTATATGGTATTTTCCACCGCCCGCTGTTCCAGAATGCTTTCCAGCAGCCAGCGCAGGCTTGTCCGGTTTTCTGCATTATCATCGCAAATGCCAATGGACAGCATCATCATCTCTTCCTTTCCGGAACGCTTTTTGTTTTTTCATTTTAACATAGATCCGGTTTTTCTCAAAACCAAACTTTACACAAAACCTGCTGTTTATGACAGGGCTTCGCCAGGCATTACAGTATCTCTGCAAGATATGACATACCCGATTGCCGGTGCTATTGGGGATATGCTATTCTGTGCGCAGAAGAAAGGAGCGATACCATGTTATCTGTTCAGAATCTGCATAAATCCTATCCCGTTGGCAGCGGCAAGTACGAAGTTTTAAAAGGCATTTCGCTGCAAGTGGAAAACGGCGAATTAGTCGCTGTCATGGGCTCTTCCGGTTCTGGAAAGACCACTCTTTTGAACTGTATCTCCCGCTATATTCCTTCCGACTCAGGAAAAATCTTTTTGGACGATCTGGATCTTGCTCTGCTGAATGAAGAGCACATGGCTCAGGTGCGCAATGAAAAACTGGGATTTGTATTTCAGGATTTTTTGCTTCTGGACGGCTTGACCATTCGTGACAATATCATGCTGCCCCGAATCATTGGCGGCCGCACAGATCCGTCCATGGAAAAAAGCGCCGATATGCTCTGTGATCTGTTTGGTATTTCCCATATTAAGAATCAATACCCTGCCGATATTTCCGGCGGCGAGCGGCAGAGAACCGCTGTAGCCCGTGCTCTGATCAACAGCCCCCAGCTGATTCTGGCCGATGAACCCACCGGCAACCTGGATTCCAAATCTGCACAGGCTGTGATCGATGCATTTTTACGTGCTAAAAATGATCTGTCAGCCACTATTTTCATGGTCACCCATGATTCCTTTGCCGCAAGTTACTGCGACCGTGTCATCATTCTGAAAGACGGCACCGTGCGCAAAACGCTGGTGCGCAGCGGCATGGATCGCCGCGCCTTTCAGGATGCGCTTTTGGATGCAATCCGTGAGCTGAGCGAGGTGAATCCATGATGCATGACCTGCATTCTGTTTTTTCTGCTCTGCGCAGACGCGGAAAAAGTCAGTACACGCTGCTTTCCGGATGTCTGTTCTTTGGCAGTTTGCTGATCACCGCCTTTTGCATGATGCTCTATTCCCCCACGGTTCAAAACACTTTGCCCCCCGGCGGCGACTCGCGCAAGCAGGTCATGATGGTTTTTGTGCTTGCGGTCATTGGGTGTGCTGCGTTTTGCGTCTATGCTGCCGGCCTCTTCTTCCGCTATAAGTCCCGCGAATGCGGCGTATTTTTAGCGCTTGGCATCAGCCGTCACACGCTGAACCGTCAGATGTGCCGTGAGGTATTGGGAATTGCGCTGCGCTGCTGTGGGCTGGGCCTTTTGTTTGGCACATTGACCTGCTGGGTTCTGTGGTGGATCTTTCGGCTTGTGCTGGTGGATACACCGGAAGTGCTGCTGGTCTTTGATCTGCGCGGTTACATAATCCCCTTACTGTTTGTGTTTTTTGTAATCACAGCACTGCTGGTGATGCAGCATCGTTTTCTGGCCCGCGTAAATGTTTTGGATATTATTCAGGAAAGCCATCGGGCCGAGCCGATCCGCTCTGTTCCGCGCTGGTACGGCTGGGGCGGAATCCTGCTGATTTTGACGGGCGGTCTGCTGGGGTACTTTGTGCCTTCGTTCTGCGTACTGGTTTTGCACTGGTACGCGCCCAGTGCCCTCTCAGCTGTTTTTTATCTGCCTGCGCTGATCGGGCTTTATTGGGTTCTGCTTTATTCTGTTGTGGGCGGCTGGCATCGTGGAAAAAATCGCTATCCGCATTTGATTGAAAGCAGCATGATGCAGTTTCAGGGCCGTCAGACCGTGCGCAATATGCTGGTGATCACGGTGCTTGTTGCCGGTGCATACTTTGCCGCATTCTACGTACCTGTCATGATGACCGGAAGCAATCTGGAAATCCGCAGCCGCCCGATGGACTACTCATTTTTCTATCGCGCCGATCAGGATATGCTCCGCCGGGGTGACATTGATTCTCTGGCCGCAAAACATGAAGTGACCGTAACGGATTATGTCGAAGCGCCCTCTGTTTCTCTTGCCGTAGACGGCAATACAGAGGTAGAAACGGATGGCCCGCTGGGCACCACCTACACGCTGGAATATCGCAGGCAACTGGCAGAGGCGCGATTTTTCTCTGTTTCCGCATGGAATGCGCTCACCGGGGATTCTCTGACCCTGAAGCCTGGTGAAAGCGCTGCAACGCCGGATCGCTATGGCGAATTTTGTGAAATCGGGCTTGTCACAAACCCTGTCACCGGAAAAGAGCTGGCTGTGCACACCCTGCCGGATGCTTTAAGCAGCACCCTTTTTCATGATATCCACGTACTTTCTGATGCGGATTATGCCGTCATCTCACAGGATCTGCCCGCCGAATGGCAAGAAGTTCAGGTGGTATTCAATGCTCAAAATGACAGCTATGCCTTTGCCCGGGACCTGTTTCACGCTCTTGTACAACATTCCGGACCGGAAACCGCTGTTCCGGACGGGTATGATCGTGTAATGCGTGCCGCCTTGCTTGCATCCGGCAATCCTTACTGGGCAGACCACCCGGAAGATTATTCCATTCCCTGCATCAAACTTGATGAACCCGACAGTTCCGCCTTTCGCATGAACTGGATGTATATGCCCCGATTCCGGGAACTGGACCGCGGAGATTTTGTTTCCACCTTTGCTGTATTTCTGCTGTTGTTTATTTTTGTTTCTCTGCTGTGTTTCGCAGCGGTCTTCGTAATCCTGTACACCCGCAGCCAAACGGTGATTCTCTCCAATCTTTGGGTTTACGAAGATCTGCACAAACTGGGCGCCTCCAATGCCTTCTTGCGCAAGACTTCCAAGGGACAGATTAAGCGGGTCTTTCTGGCCCCTCTGCTGATCGGTACTCTGATCATTCTGGGACTGTTCACGCTGATTTTAACAGCGAACAGCGGCACTTTTGCCATCAATGCAGCCGAGTGCCTTGCGCTGTTCAAGTGCCTGATCATTGTTGCGGGAATGTCCTGCCTCTTGTTTGTACTTTACCGGAAATGTGTAAAAAAAGCCTGGCACACTCTGCGTATCTGAATCTTGGCTAAAACAAAGAATCCGAACCGGTCTTCGCTGAAAGACTGGTTCGGATTCTTTTCACTTTGGTGCGGGTAACAGGACTTGAACCTGCACGGGGTTTCCCACTAGAGCCTAAATCTAGCGCGTCTGCCAATTCCGCCATACCCGCGTATAAACCGGATTGCTCCGGCTGCTGATAAAATTATTCCACGACCAAAGTCGTGCTGTCCCCATCCTGCTGGGTGTACACATGCTTGCCGATAATCGTGCGTAGATTGCGCAGATCTTCCGCTTCGCCGGTAAACTCCAAGTGGCATACCTGCGCATCTTCCTGATTCAGGTCCTCGTAAAAATCAGACACCAGGCACCAATATTCGTCCAACAGGTCCTCCAGCGGATACTGAGAAAGCTCTGCTGCACTGCTGCCCTCGCCATATTCCGGCTCCTGCACAAACATGAGCGAAGTAACACAGGATGTAATTCCATCCGGGGCGCTGTATTCATAGATGCCCTCTTCCAGCCGGGTATATGCGTTCGTGCTGTACTTGGGCGCATCAAAGTTCTGAATCTGCTTCACGCGGGACCTCCTGCTCTTTTGTGCCTTCATGGGGCTAAAGTTGTTTCTCTATTTTATACTAAATCAAGATTTTATGCAACTGTAAAATGCAGCCGCCGAAATTTAATGCTATAATGGTGGAAATCAAATTTGATCTGCTTATTGATATTTTTAAAGGAGATTTTCATGCACGACCAGCACATTCTGCAAACACAGTTGGAACAATACGCTGCCGGGCAGCTGTACCCTTTGCATATGCCCGGGCACAAGCGCCCGGTCTGCCCCGCTCCGGGTCTTGCCTTTTCCTGGGACATGACCGAAGTTGAAGGTGTGGACGACCTGCACGAAGCCGAGGGCATCTTGCAGCAGGCCATGCAGCGCACCGCTGCACTGCATGGCGCAGCACGCACCTGGTATCTGATCAACGGCAGCACCTGCGGCCTGCTTGCCGGTATTCGGGCACTGGCACCGGCAGGCAGCAGGATTATCGCAGCGCGCAACTGTCACAAGGCAGTGTACCACGCCATCGAGCTGGGCGGGCTGCATCCCTACTGGCTCGTACCGCCCATTCTGGACAACTGGGACGTATATGGCAGTATTTCTCCTGAAATGGTGGAAAACGCCCTGCGTGCCTGCCCGGATGCTGCCTGTGTTGTGCTTACCAGTCCCACCTATGAAGGTGTCATCAGCGACATTGCCGAAATTGCACAGATCTGTCACCGGCGCCAGGTTCCTCTGCTGGTGGACGAAGCCCACGGCGCTCACCTGGGTCTTGCCGAGGGCTGGCCCGGCAGTGCGGTACAGCTGGGAGCCGATCTGGTGGTACAGAGTGCTCACAAAACACTGCCCAGCCTGACCCAGACAGCCCTTTTGCATCTGGGGCATAACAGCCTTGCGAATCCGGACCAGGTTGCACGGCAGCTGGGTATCTTTGAGACCAGCTCGCCCAGCTACCCGCTCATGGCCAGTCTGGACGGCTGCACCGGCATTTTAGCTTCCGACGGTTCTGCTCTGTTCCGAAACTGGACGCAGATGCTCGCCGCCTTCGATGAGGCCACTCAGGAACTGAAGCATCTGCGGATTCTGCGCCACGGCTCACACACCTGCCTTCTGCATCCGCACATTTTTGATTTTGACCCGGGCAAAATTCCGGTATTCACAGGCGATACCGACTGGACCGGTGCAGATCTTGCTCAGCTGCTGCGCCAGCGCTTTGGCTTTGAAACCGAAATGACCTGCGGAGATCTTTGTCTGGCCATGACCAGCCTTTGCGATGATCCAACGGCACTGATGCGCTTTGCACAGGCTCTCTGCACGCTGGATGCCGAAGCCTGCCCCGCAAACCGCCCGGCTGCTCTTACCCTTCCCGCTCCGGGGCCTGCGGCATTGACCATTGCGCAGGCTGTACTGCGGTCTTTCGAAACCATTTCGCTCACCGAAGCGGAGGGCCGCATCAGCGCAGAATATCTGTGGGCATATCCGCCGGGCGTACCTCTGGTGGCACCGGGCGAGCAGATCACCGGCGAATTGCTAAATGCCGCAGCTGCATTGACTGCGCGCGGTACCCCTTTGCGCCATTCTCACTGCAAAAAGGCGGATTCCATCGCGGTTTTGGCTTGACAAAAAGCCCATTTTGCGTGTATTATATACTATAAGTTCATTTACGATAAGGAGGGAAACTTCATGTCTCACATCCAGACCCTGAATACCCGTGATATGGCTAAGAGCGTTCAGAACGGCGGCTGCGGCGAGTGCCAGACTTCTTGCCAGAGCGCTTGCAAGACCAGCTGCGGCATTGCCAACCAGGCTTGCGAAAAGGCCGGCCAGGAATAAGCTCTTTTGTTACAAGCCGGAGCGCCCAGCGTTCCGGCTGTTTTTATGTTTGCAACCATTGGAACCGGCGCCGACCTTCGCATTTGAAGGGCCGCGCCTTTTTTAAGGAGAAACACATGATCCATCAGTACAAATTGAACGGCTACAACATCGTGCTGGACGTTTACAGCGGCAGCGTCCATGCCGTGGACGAGCTGGCCTATGATGCCATTGCTCTGGTTGACCAGGGCAAGAGCGAAGAGGAAATTACCCGCCTGCTGCTGGAACAGTATGTCGATCATCCTGAAGTAACCGCTCAGGAAATTCACAGCTGCCTTGAAGACATTGAACAGCTGCGCCGTGACGGCCGCCTGTTCGCCGAGGATACTTATGCCGACAAGGCTTTCGATTTTAAGAACCGCAGCACTGTGGTCAAGGCGCTGTGCCTGCACGTGGCCCACACCTGCAATCTGGCCTGCAGCTACTGCTTTGCCAGCCAGGGTAAATTCCACGGCAACACCGGCCTGATGAGCTTTGAAACCGGCAAACAGGCTCTGGACTTCCTGGTGGAAAACTCCGGCACTCGCCGCAACCTGGAAGTGGACTTCTTTGGCGGTGAACCTCTGATGAACTTTGAGGTATGCAAGCAGCTGGTTGCCTATGCCCGCAGCATTGAAAAGGAAAAGAATAAGAACTTCCGTTTCACCCTGACCACCAACGGCGTGGGCATCACTGATGAAGTAATCGAGTGGGCCAACAAGGAATGCTACAATGTCGTGCTGAGCCTGGACGGCCGCAAGGAAGTCAACGATCGTTTCCGCGTAGACTGGCAGGGCAACGGCAGCTACGACCGCATTGTGCCCAAGTTCCAGAAGCTGGTTCAGTCCCGCAGCAATCTGGACGGCAAAACCTACTATATGCGCGGTACCTTTACCCACCACAACACCGATTTCACCAACGACCTGTTCCACATGGCCGATGATCTGGGCTTCACCGAACTGTCTATGGAGCCGGTGGTAACCGATCCTTCCAGCCCCTCTGCTCTGACCGAAGAGGACCTGCCCGTTCTGTTCGAGCAGTATGAACTGCTGGCCAAGGATATGCTGCGCCGTGAAAAGGAAGGCAAGCCCATTACCTTCTATCACTACATGATTGACCTGGAGCACGGCCCCTGCATCTACAAGCGTATCTCCGGCTGCGGTTCCGGCACCGAATACATGGCTGTTACCCCCTGGGGCGACCTGTATCCCTGCCATCAGTTTGTGGGCGAAGAGAAGTACAAACTGGGTGATGTATGGCACGGCGTGACCAACACCGCCCTGCGCGATGAGTTCAAGCTGTGCAACGTATATGCCCGTCCCGACTGCAAGGACTGCTGGGCACGCCTGTACTGCTCCGGCGGCTGTGCTGCCAACGCCATGCACGCTACCGGTGACATCCACGGCATCTATGAGTACGGATGCAAGGTGTTCCGCAAGCGTATGGAGTGCGCACTGATGATTAAGGTTGCCGAAGCTCTGGACCCGGAGCTGGCACCCAAGCACCAGAATGCACTGGCTCCCGACTGCGGCAGCGACTGTGACAGCTGCGGTCAGGACGCATAAATTTTAACCGGTCAGAGTTACCAGCGAAGCCGGTGGCCTGTGTCCCCGGAAGAACATAATACGAACAACGCCCCTCGGAGAGGCCGTAAACGATCAGCTAACTATACTGCTGATCGTTTACGGCCCTTCGAGGGGCTGTTTTTGTGTCTTAATATTCTCACCGCCTGTAAACGGGTCTGTTTATTTTCTTAAGAGGTACTGCTCTGTAATATTTCCTTCATCTGACTGTTACTTTATGTCCCCTCTTTGATTTTTCTTTCTGCTGCTATATTTCGCCCAAGATGCAATAATAATGGAGTGAGCGGCGGAGAGCCACAAGCAACAGAAAAACAAAAAGCGCCCAACCGGACATAATCCAGCCGGGCGCAGCAATGAATATTGCACCATGCACCTACACGATACAGTTCATATTCATGGGCAGCTTTACCCAAGTGATGGGCAAAGCTTTTTTAACTGGTGCAACTCATGAATAAAGTATTCCTACCGGATTCAAGAGATGTTTTTTCATATTTGTCCTGTCCCTTGGCTTTTCGGCCCCATTTTATTATGTGTTGTCACTTGATATTTCAACTTTTACGCTCCCCTGTGTATCAGGATCAGTTTGTGCGCTAAATGTAAAAGACGCAGTTGTTCCGCCGGGTATTTCAACGGTTTCAGTTACGGGTGCGGTCATATTGATAAGCTCTATTTCACCCTCTTCGTTCGTATAGCTCAATGTCATTGCAATCGCGCCTGACTCTTTTGAAGAAACTATCTTGATTTTATAATTTGCATCATCTTTCAATTCAATCGTTTTTTCCACTTTACTGTATTCTTCTTCGTATTCCTTTTTCAGAAAATGATACTCAAAACTTCTGACTGTCTCAAACTCCTGACTGCTGCACGCAGATAAAGTGAAAATCATACAAACAGCAACCATAATAATAGTGATATTCTTACATTGTTTCATCTTTTACAATCCTCCCATCTTCGATGGAAATAAGTCGTTTGGCGTATGATGCTACCTTTTTATCATGAGTAATTAAAACAACTGTTTTTCCTTGCCGGTTTAGCTCCGTGAACAGCTGCATGATTTCAGATCCGGTTTTGGAATCCAGTGCTCCCGTTGGCTCATCTGCAAGGATCACATCGGCACCGCAGGCAACCGCTCTTGCAATGGCAACACGCTGTTTTTGTCCGCCCGAAATATGCATAGGTTTCTTTTTAGCTAAATCCGGAATAGCCGCAAGTTTCAGGGCATTTTTAACGCATTCCTGCTTTTCTTTTTTTGTGAACTTTCGTTTCATCAAAGGGATTTCTACATTTTCGCCAACTGTGTATTCAGGAATTAATGCAAAATTTTGAAACACGAATGATATCTTTTTCCCTCTGACTGATGCACGAACCCGCTCATTTGCATTGCCCATGTCTTGTCCATCAAAATAATAACTTCC
>RCNH01000683.1_pt1 | contig 13135 bp, 17 predicted proteins | sample 2041161 | NCBI WGS metagenome assembly RCNH01 (sample SAMN09708215, study PRJNA481090) | Feces metagenome, whole genome shotgun sequencing project. | biome: feces | host: Leptonychotes weddellii | place: Antarctica: Sion Island | collected 2010-03-01 | reverse complement strand
AACAGCTCAAAATTATGGTGAACTGCTTACAGACAATGGTACACAGAAAATATGGATGGAAGATGAACAGTCAATTAAAGAAAAGATGAAACTGATTGAACAGTACGGACTGGCAGGTGTGGCTTCATGGAAGCTGGGATTTGAAAGAGCAGATGTCTGGAATGTAATCAGTCAATATTTACAGTAAGAAAAGATAGAGGTGGAGTATTATGGGAGAACATGAAATATTTAAAACAACCCTGATGGGCGGATACGATAAGGAAGAAGTTCAGGAATTAATCCAAAAAATGAAAGATGAAATGGCAGAAGTGCAGGTGAATTACAGAAAGCAGCTTGCAGAGAGAGATGCGAAAATAGCAGAACTTCAGAAGCGTATTGAATTAAAAGAAGCATATCAGACACGTATGGAAGAAGACATTAAAGAAAAATATCAGAAGTACATTGATAATTATGAAAGCATTGGAAAGCTTGTGTTTGAAGCGCAGTTAAAATCTGACAGTATGCAGAAAGAAGCAGAAGAAAAATGCAGTAAAATGATCGAAGAAGCAGAGGCAGAGGCAAAACGCCGAGTAGAGTCTGTCCAGTCAGAGATTGACGATAAACTTTTAGAAGGAAAGAAAAAATATCTGGCTGTTCAAGAAGAAATGAATGGTATTGTAGAACTTATCAATCAGGCACAGAAAAGATTTATGTCCTCCTATAAAGAGGTACACCAGATTATCAACAGTATGCCAACTTCCTTAAATGATATTGAAGATGTGGTAGATTTGGAAATCCAGAAATTAGATGATATTTCTTCTGATGAAATTTTAGATACAGATAAAGAGGAAGAAGTTCATCTTGGCGATACACAGGAATTAGATATTCTTGATTCTGTGGACGATATTTCAGATTTAGAAGAATTTGATGAAGATGATACAGACGAACAGGATGAAGATAGTAAACTTGCAATGCAGATATCAAAGCTTTTAAGTGAGGAAGATGAAGCAATGATGGAAGAAGAATTGGAAGATTTCTTCAAAGAATAAAGGATAAGATATGTATGAAACCGCTTTCGAAAGAAGGCGGTTTTTTCACGGCGTATGGTTTTTACGTTTTTTGCATATATTGAACCAAATAGAAAAAAGGTGATGTATATGAAAAAAAGATGGTTAAAGGGACTTATGACAATTTGCATGCTGTGCGCAGTCTATCTTTTGTCAAGAGAGGGAGCTATGCTGGCAGGAAAGAACTTAACAGGGGATAAAGGGCTTATTCTCATAGACAGTGGGCATGGGGGAATTGATCCCGGTGTGGTGGGAATTGGAGGAGTGAAGGAAAAAGATATCAATTTGAAAATCGCTAAAGAACTTGCAAGTACACTTGAAAAAAGAGGATATAAAGCAGTTCTCATAAGAAAAGATGATAAAGGGCTATACGATGGGGAAAGTAAGAATAAGAAGGTGCAGGATATGCAGAAGCGATGTGCTATGATAAAAGAAGAAAAACCTTTGCTGACTGTGAGCATTCATCAAAACAGCTATCAGGATGAGGCGGTATGTGGACCTCAGGTATTTTATTACAAGGACTCTGTAGAAGGTGCCAATCTTGCAAAATGTATACAGGAAGAATTAAATACACAGTTGGAGGTGGAGAATCCTAGAACGGAAAAAGCAAACAGTACCTATTATCTTTTAAAACGCAGTGAAGGCATACTTAATATTGTAGAAACGGGATTTCTCACAAATGGAAGAGAGGCAGAACTTTTGCAGACAAAAGAATATCAGAAGAAGTGTGCAGATGCCATTTGTGATGGAATTTTAAAATTTCTAAAAATAGTAGAAATGGGTAAGAAAAATGTGGTATGATAAGAACGTATGTAAATTAGAAATGAAAGGGAAGAAGGCACAGTGAATACAAAGTTAGTCAAAGTAGAGAAGGAATGTCCTGATTTACAGATTATGAAAGAAGCAGGAGAAATTCTGAAAAACGGCGGACTGGTGGCGTTTCCTACCGAAACCGTATATGGTCTGGGTGGTGATGGATTAAATGCCCGTTCATCAGAGAAAATATATACAGCGAAGGGAAGACCTTCTGACAATCCTTTGATTATACATATCGCAGACATGGAAAGCCTGAATAAGATTGTCAGACAGGTTCCTGAAAAGGCAGGACTTCTTGCCGAAAAGTTCTGGCCGGGACCGCTGACAATGATTTTTCAAAAGAGTTCTGAAGTACCTTATGAAACTACGGGAGGTCTGGAAAGTGTGGCAGTGAGGATGCCAAATCATCCCGTTGCTCTGGCTCTTATTAAAGAAGGAGGCGGATATATTGCTGCACCAAGTGCCAATACTTCAGGAAGGCCCAGCCCTACAAAGGCAGAGCATGTTGCAGAAGATTTAAGCGGCAAAATTGATATGATTGTAGACGGAGGAAATGTGGGAATTGGACTGGAGTCCACGATTGTAGACTTTACAGAGGAAACTCCGGTTATCCTTCGTCCCGGCTATATCAATCAGGAGATGATTGAGGCGGTGATAGGTCCTGTTCGTATGGATAAAGGACTTTTAATTTCAGACGAAAAGGTAAGACCGAAGGCGCCGGGAATGAAATATCGTCATTATGCGCCTAAGGCACAACTGGTTATTGTACAGGGGAATACGAAGAACGTAACTGCACATATTAATCAGGTCTGCGAAACCCTGCAGCAGGAAGGGAAAAAAGTAGGAGTCATCGCAACGGATGAAACAAAAGACGTATATCAGGCAAATGTGGTAAAAAGCATCGGTACCAGAGAAGACGAAGAAGGAATTGCAAGACATCTTTTTGGGATTTTAAGAGAGTTTGATGAAGAAGATGTAGACTGTATTTATTCCGAGGCGTTTGATACGCCAAAGATTGGACAGGCAATTATGAACCGTCTGTTAAAGGCTGCCGGACATCATATTATTTATTTATAAGGAGGTAAAACATGATAGCATTAGGCTGTGACCACGGTGGTTACGAATTAAAACAGGAAATTATTAAATATTTGGAAGAAAAGAAAATTCCATATAAGGATTTTGGATGCCACAGTACAGAAGCGGTAGATTATCCCATTTATGCCAGAATGGTGGGAAAAGCAATTCAGACAGGAGAATGTGAAAAGGGTATTCTGATTTGTGGTACAGGAATTGGAATTTCCATTGCAGCAAATAAAATGAAAGGTATTCGTGCAGCACTTTGTACAGATTGTTTCTGTGCAGAAGCTACCAGAGAGCATAACGATGCCAACGTTTTAGCAATGGGAGGCAGAGTCGTAGGACCGGGACTTGCAGTAAAAATTGTAGACACATTTTTAAATACAGAATTTTCTCATGCAGAGCGCCATCAGAAACGTATTGATTTAATAGAGGAATAAGCAGAGAATAAAGGAGAACAAAAGAATGGCAAAAACAATGGTTATGGATCACCCATTAATTCAGCATAAAATCGGTATTATCCGCAGAAAAGAGACAAGCTCAAAGGAGTTTCGTGAGTTGGTAAGCGAAGTTGCGATGTTTATGGCTTATGAAGCAACCAGAAACTTAAAACTTGTCGATGTGGAGATTGAAACTCCTATTATAAAGACAACAGTAAAAGAGCTGGCAGGTAAGAAAATGGCAGTTGTGCCGATTTTAAGAGCTGGTCTTGGTATGGTAGAGGGAATGATTACCATGGTTCCGGCAGCAAAAATAGGTCATATCGGTCTTTACAGAGATCCGGAAACTTTAAAACCGGTAGAATATTACTGTAAACTGCCTGCTGACTGCGGAGAAAGAGAAGTATTTGTTACAGATCCTATGCTGGCAACAGGTGGTTCTGCCGTAGCTGCAATTACCATGTTAAAAGAAAAAGGTGTAAAAAATATCCACTTTATGTGTATTATTGCAGCTCCGGAAGGTGTAAAAGCATTGCAGGAAGCACATCCTGATGTGGATATCTATATTGGAGCTTTAGATGAGCATTTGAATGACCACGGTTATATTGTACCGGGACTTGGTGATGCGGGAGACCGTATTTTTGGAACCAAATAAGAGGTGAAAAATATGACAGGAAAGAGAGACGGATATATTTCCTGGGACGAATATTTTATGGGAGTGGCAAAGCTTTCGGGAATGCGTTCCAAAGATCCGAATTCTCAGGTGGGAGCCTGTATCGTAAGTGAGGACAATAAGATTTTGTCCATGGGATATAATGGCTTTCCTATGGGATGTTCTGACGATGAATTCCCATGGTTCAGAGAAGGTGCAGAACTTGATACGAAATATTTCTATGTGACACACAGCGAATTAAATGCGATTTTAAACTATCGCGGCGGCTCTTTAGAGGGAGCGAAGCTTTATGTATCGCTGTTTCCCTGTAATGAATGTGCAAAGGCAATTATTCAGTCGGGAATTAAGACGATTGTTTATGAATGTGATAAATATGCAGACTCTCCTGCAGTAAAAGCATCAAAAAGAATGCTGGACGCAGCAGGTGTGCGTTATTATCAGTATAATAAAACTGGGCGAAAGATAGAGATAGAAGTATAAAAATAAGAGGGAAGCTGCCGGGAAAATCCGGCAGAACCTCTTGACAAAAAGGATAAATTCCAATAGAATGGGTAAAAGTAAAGTGACGAAGAAAAGGAATAGTATGTGAATGGAACTCTAAAGAGAGAAAGCCGCATGGTGAGAGGCTTTTGTGGGAAATCACAGAACCGGCCTTGGAGTTGCCTGTGAGGAGCAGGACGTGGGCTTTGACGTTAAAAAAGCAAAGGAAGTGAGTAGTCCGGATAAAAATAAATAAGATAGGACTGCTAATAAGGGTGGTACCGCCGGGTAGAAGACATCGGTCCCTAGAAGATAGGGAGTGTATGTCCTTTTTTTATGCAGTTATACAATGAAATGGAATATATGAGTTAGTATCTTGTATCAGGCAGGAAAATGTGACATGAAAATCCCTATTATAAAAATAAATAAAAAATCTAAAGGAGAAAGTGGTTATGGCAAATAACAAAAAACTGGTAGAATCAATTACTTCTATGGAAGAAGATTTTGCACAATGGTACACAGATGTAGTAAAAAAAGCAGATTTAGTTGATTATACAAGTGTAAAAGGCTGCATGGTAATCAAACCGGCAGGCTATGCAATCTGGGAAAATATTCAGCATGAATTAGACAGAAGATTTAAGGAAACAGGAGTAGAAAATGTATATCTGCCAATGTTTATTCCGGAAAGTCTTCTTCAGAAGGAAAAAGACCATGTAGAAGGATTTGCTCCTGAAGTTGCATGGGTAACACACGGAGGATTAGAGCCACTTCAGGAAAGATTATGTGTGCGTCCTACTTCCGAGACATTATTCTGTGATTTTTATGCAAAGGAAATCCAGTCTCACAGAGATTTACCAAAAGTATATAATCAGTGGTGCTCCGTTGTTCGTTGGGAAAAGACAACAAGACCATTCCTTCGTTCCAGAGAATTCTTATGGCAGGAAGGCCACACTGCACATGCAACTGCAGAAGAAGCAGAAGAAAGAACCATTCAGATGTTAAACATCTATGCAGATTTCTGTGAGCAGGTTCTGGCAATGCCTGTTGTAAAAGGAAAGAAAACAGACAAAGAAAAATTTGCAGGAGCAGAGTCTACTTATACAATTGAAGCTTTAATGCATGACGGAAAAGCATTACAGTCAGGAACAAGTCACAACTTTGGTGACGGTTTTGCCAAAGCATTTGGTATTCAGTATACAGACAAGGAAAATAAACTCCAGTATGTTCATCAGACATCTTGGGGAATGACAACACGTTTAATCGGTGCCATTATCATGGTTCACGGAGACAATAGCGGTCTTGTTCTGCCTCCTAGAATTGCTCCGACACAGGCAGTGGTTATTCCAATTCAGCAGAAGAAAGAAGGCGTTTTGGAAAATGCTTACAAACTACAGGCACAGTTAAAAGCAGCAGGCATTCGTGTAAAAACAGATGATACAGATAAGAGCCCTGGATTTAAGTTTGCAGAGCAGGAAATGCGCGGTATTCCGGTTCGTATTGAATGTGGACCAAAGGATATGGAAGCAAATCAGGCAGTTGTAGTAAGACGTGATACAAGAGAAAAAATCACAGTATCTCTTGATAATCTTGCAGAAGATGTACAGAAAATTCTGGATACTATGCAGGTGGAAATGCTGGAAAGAGCAAGGGCACATAGAGATGCTCATACTTATACAGCAACAGATTATGAAGAATTTAAGTCTATCATAGAGGAAAAACCAGGTTTCGTAAAAGCAATGTGGTGCGGCTGCAAAGAATGTGAAGACAAGATTAAAGATGATGTTCAGGCTACATCCAGATGTATGCCATTTGAGCAGGAAACTCTTTCTGATAAATGTGTTGTCTGCGGAAAACCGGCGAAGAAAATGGTTTATTGGGGGCGTGCATATTAATTATGAAAATCGAAGTTCCAAAGAAAGTACAGACAATTATCAGGACTTTGCAGGAACATGGATACGATGCTTATGCGGTAGGAGGCTGTGTTCGTGACAGCCTCCTTTTCCGCTCTCCCGCAGACTGGGATATTACCACTTCTGCAAAGCCTTTGGAAGTAAAAGAGATATTTAAAAGAACCGTAGATACCGGGCTTCAGCATGGAACCGTAACAGTTCTTATTGAAAAAGAGGGATTTGAAGTAACTACCTACCGTATTGACGGAGAATATGAAGACAGCCGTCATCCAAAAGAAGTTATTTTTACGGGAAATCTGGAAGAAGATTTAAAACGTAGGGATTTCACCATCAATGCAATGGCATATAATGATGAGACAGGTCTTGTAGATGTGTTTGGTGGAAGACAAGATTTACAAAATAAAGTAGTGCGATGCGTGGGAAATCCGCAGGAACGCTTTACTGAAGATGCCCTTCGTATTTTAAGAGCGGTGCGATTTTCCGCACAGTTGGGATTTTCCATCGAAGAAAAGACAAAAGAAGCAGCGAAAGTTCTTGCGCCTACCTTGCAAAATATTAGTGCAGAGCGTATTCAGACAGAACTTCTTAAACTGTTGGTATCTGCCAATCCTAAATATTTAAAAATTGCCTGGGAATTGGGTATTACAAAAATAGTATTGCCGGAGTTTGATGTCATGATGGAAACGGACATAGGGGAAAAGACTTTAAAAGCTTTTTCTTATACAAATGCAGACAAAGTAGAACGGCTTGCTATTCTCTTTGCTAATATGGAAAAAACACCGGAAAAGAGCAGGGAGTTAGCAAAAAAGATTTTAAGAAGGCTGCGTTTTGACAATGATACTATTAATAAAGTATCTGAGTTGGTTTTCTGGCACACTTGTCCATGGGAATGCACGAAAAGGGCAGTGAGAATTGTTTTAAGTCAATGTACCCCATCTCTGTTTCCTGTACTTTTAAATATTCATAGAGCAGAGCTTTTGGCAGAGGAAAAGCCGGATACAGCAAAATTGGAATTTCTGGAGAAAAGCCGATGGTTTTACGAGAAAATCATGGAAAATAAAGAGTGTATTTCCATAAAAATGCTGGCAGTATCAGGAAAAGATTTCATTGAACTGGGAGTAGAACCGGGAAAAAAAATCGGAGAGCTGCTTTCTGCCTGCTTAAAACTTGTGTTGGAAAATCCTGAGAAAAATACAAAGGAATATCTACTTTCTTGTTTCACGGACAACTGAATTTTGCCCACTTCTAAGCTTGAGCTTTGGCGCATACAATGAAAGGAACATGTGGTAATAAAAGGGGGAAAAGTGATTGTATGACAAAGGCCTTAGTGTTTTAGAGCAGTATGGTTTAGAAGCGGCGGCTGTATATCGCGGAAGGGGGGCATTAATCTGTGATACAAAAGAAGATACGGTGTTGATACGGGAGTTTTATGGTACACAGAAAAAACTGGAATATCAGGCAGAACTGTTGTCTTCTATTTCACAAACCAGTGAGATTTTGGTAGATGAAATTCTGGCAAATCAGGAGGGCAGTTACATTTCTCTTGACAAGGAGAACGTTCCGTATATTGTAAAACGCTGGTATCAGGGAAAGGAATGTGATACCAGAAGTGAAAGCGATATTTATGCCGGCATATCGGCAATGGCAGCTTTACATAAAGTTATGCAAATGCCGACACAGGCACACTACGTGAAAGAGCCTTTGAGCAGGGAGTTTCAGCGCCATAATGCAGAACTTCGGAAAATCCGAAAATTTGTTTCTGCAAAACGAAAAAAGAATGATTTTGAACTGCAGTTTCTGGATAGTATTAAAGGATATTTAGCCCATGGGGAAGAAGCTTTGAAAAGGCTGGAAATTTCAGAATATGAAAATTTAAGAGAGCAGGCGTTGGAAATGGGAACGATCTGTCATGGCGATTACAATCAGCACAATGTATGGATACTGGAACAGAGAACAGGAAAGGAAATTGCTGTTACTAACTTTGAAGGCTGGAATTATGATATACAGACGGCTGATTTATACCAGTTTATGCGGAAAATTTTAGAAAAGCATGACTGGGATTTCAGAATTGGGAAAAATATGCTGAATAAATATCAGGAAATCAAACCATTATCCAAAGGAGAACTTGAAAATTTAAGCATCCGATTTGCATATCCTGAGAAATACTGGAAATTGGCGAATTACTATTACACTCATAATAAAGCATGGATATCAGAGAAAAATCTGGAAAAACTGGAAAAATTAACAGCACAGCATGAAAAATGGAGAAACTTTGTAGAAAGCATGACGTAAGAGGAAAAGAATGTTGTGCAGTGTTTGAAATTTTTAGATGGATAGTGTATAATAATTGCACAATGTGCAAATTAACTGCACATAAAGACTGCACAGGGAGGTAAAGGAATGGATTATAAAGAACTTTACAAAGAATGGATGACTAATCCATATTTTGACGAGAATACAAAAGCGGAATTAAAAGCTATTGAGCAGGATGAAAATGAAATAAAAGAACGTTTCTATAAAGAATTAGAGTTTGGAACTGCAGGTCTTAGAGGCATTATTGGTGCAGGTACAAACCGCATGAACATTTACACAATAAGAAAAACAACACAGGGACTTGCAAATTATATTGCAGCAGTGAACGGACAGGCTAAAGGTGTAGCTATTGCTTATGACTCCCGCCGTATGTCACCGGAATTTGCAAAGGAAGCAGCCCTTTGTCTGGCTGCAAATGGAGTAAAGGCTTATATTTTTGAAACTTTAAGACCTACACCGGAATTATCTTTTGCGGTAAGAGAATTAGGATGTATTGCAGGTATCAACATTACTGCCAGTCACAATCCGCCGGAATACAACGGATATAAAGTATACTGGGAGGACGGCGCACAGATTACACCGCCTCACGATTCTGGTATTATGGCAGAAGTTCAGAAAGTTGTTGATTACAATGAAGTGAAGACTATGGATGAAGAAGCTGCAAAAGCAGCAGGTCTTTTTGTGGTAATCGGAAAAGAAATTGACGATGCTTATATTACAGCATTAAAGAGTCAGGTAATTCATGCAGATGCTATTAAAGCAATGGCAAAAGAATTAAAAATTGTTTACAGTCCACTTCACGGAACAGGAAATATTCCTGCAAGACGTGTATTAAAAGAACTGGGATTTGAAAACGTATATGTTGTAAAAGAGCAGGAGCTTCCGGACGGTGAATTCCCGACAGTGAGTTATCCAAATCCTGAAGCGGATGAAGCTTTTGATTTAGGTCTGAAGCTGGCAAAGGAAGTAGATGCAGATTTAGTTCTGGCAACAGATCCTGATGCAGACCGTCTTGGCGTGCGTGTAAAGGACAGTAAAACAGGGGAATACCACACACTTACAGGAAATATGTCAGGCTGTCTCTTGGCAGATTATGAATTAGGACAGAAAAAAGAAATGTTAGGAAAACTGCCGGAAGATGGTGCAGTAATTTCTACCATTGTTACAACCAATATGGCAGCAGCCATTGCAAAACATTACGGTGTTGCATTTATTGAAGTATTGACAGGATTTAAATATATCGGACAGCAGATTTTAGGTTTTGAAACAAAAGGTAAGGGAAGTTATCTTTTTGGATTTGAAGAAAGCTATGGCTGTCTTATCGGTACACATGCAAGAGATAAAGATGCTATTGTTGCAACTATGGCACTTTGCGAAGCAGCAGCTTACTATAAGACAAAGGGTATGACTCTTTGGGATGCAATGGTAGCTATGTATGAAAAATACGGATATTACAAAGATGATATTCAATCTATCACTTTAAAAGGTATTGAAGGACTTGAAAAAATTCAGACAATCCTTGAAAACCTGAGAAAAAATCCGCCGGTAGAAATCGGTGCATATAAAGTTTTATCCGCAAGAGATTACAAAGCTGATACAATTGTAAATATGGAAACAAAAGAAGTGACAACTACAGGACTTCCAAATTCTAATGTACTGTATTATGATTTAAATGATGATGCATGGGTATGTGTAAGACCATCCGGAACAGAGCCTAAGATTAAGATTTATTATGGTATTAAAGGCGCTTCCTTGGAAGATGCAGATAAGAAGTCTGCAGCTCTTGGAGTAGCAGTGAAAAAGCTGATTGATGCAATGATGTAAAACCTCTGGAAATAAGAGGGTAATATGCTTGACAAACCCAAGGAAAAAAGGTATAAATATCAGTAGACCGCAAACGGCGGTGTGCGTATAGAATGCAGAGAACGCTTAAATTTAAGCTTTTTTGCAGTGCTAAATTTATTTAGGAGGAAATACTCATGAACAGAACAGAATTAGTTACTGCTATGGCAGAAAAAACACAGTTATCTAAAAAAGATGCAGATTTAGCTTTAAAGGCGTTTATTGATGTTGTATCCGAAGAAATGCAGAAAGGTGAAAAAGTTCAGTTAGTAGGATTTGGTACTTTTGAAGTTTCCGAAAGAGCAGCGAGAGAAGGAAGAAACCCACAGACAGGTGAAACAATGACAATCGCAGCATCTAAATCTCCAAAATTCAAAGCAGGAAAAGCTTTAAAAGATTTAGTAAATGCATAAGAGCATAGAAAGGGAGATACCTTCGGGTGTCTCCTTTTGTGTTATAGGAGAAAATTATGAGATTAGACAAATACTTGAAGGTGTCCAGACTGATTAAAAGAAGAACTGTAGCTAATGAGGCGTGTGATGCAGGGAGAGTTCTCGTTAACGATAAACCGGCAAAGGCCTCTGCACAGGTAAAAACAGGAGATATTCTGGAAATTCAGTTTGGAAGCAAAAATGTCCGTGTAGAAATATTGGATGTACAGGAGACAGTGAAAAAAGAAGCAGCCAGCGAACTTTTTAAGTATCTGTAGACGAAAAGGAATAATTATTTTTATCCCCCCATATAATCTTTCATAAAGAAGATATGTGGGGGATTGTCATTTTGGAAGAAAAGCAGCATAAGGCAGTTCACAAAATTCAGCTTACAGACCGCAGGGAAGGTAGTATTACAGGTGTAAAAGATGTGCAGTCCTTTGACGAAAAAGAAATAAGCCTTGTAACAGAAACTGGAATTTTGCTTGTAAAAGGAGAAGAACTCCATGTAACTAGACTTGATTTGGAGAAGCAGGAGATTGATATAGGAGGAAAGGTAGACAGTCTGATTTACAGCCAGGGAACTACAAAAGCAAAGGGAGGAGAAGGCGTCTTAAAGAGGCTGTTCCAGTAGCTTATGAGCGAGTATATGTATCAGGAACTCATCTTCTTTTGCCGCACCTTTCTGGCAGGTGTGTTTTTAGCTGTATGTTATGATGTACTTCGTATAATCAGGAGGATTATCGTACATACCTCTTTCTGGATGGGAATAGAAGATATTTTCTATTGGTGTTTTACCGGTATCTTTCTGTTTTTTGTTATATATACGGAAAATGACGGAGTCATTCGAAGTTATGCCCTTCTTGCAATCGGGATGGGAGCTTTGATTTACCATGTAGGTCCGGGCAAGCCGCTGCTCAATCTGACTGTATGGCTGATTGAAAAAATTCTGGTACCCATAAGAAAGTGGAGAAAAAGGTTGAAATTTCAATGGAATAGAGTTAAACTTTTTCTATGTAAACAGAAAATTGTAAAGGATATTAGAGAGTGTAAAAATGAAGAGAAGAAAAAAAAGAAATCTTCAAAATAGGATTGCGATGCTTAGCATTACCTTTGTGGTGGCAATTTTATTTATTACAATGATGACGAAAAGTATTTCTGCGGAGAAGCAGCTTTCCAGGTATCAGCAGGAGATACAGGAGCTAGATAATAAAATGACAGAAGAAACAGAGCGTACAAAAGAAATTGACGATATGAAAGAATATATGGAAACAGACGAATATGCAGAGGAAGTTGCAAGAGATAAGCTGGGACTTGTAAAGGACAATGAAATTGTATTTAAGGAACAGGAGTGAACTGCAAAATTTGTCTGAAAGTTTTTTGCTTTTGGGGACTGTTTTTGACAAAGTTTAAAGAAAAAAGCATCTATAATACTCTTTTGATAGCGGTTGCTTATTCAGGGAGGGAAGAAGATGCAGGAATGGATAATTGCCATGCTCGTAATCAGCGTACTGCTTATATTACGTGACATGGCAAAAACTATTTTTTCAGAGATGAAAAAAAGTGCGGCAACTTTGGCTTATGAACAGCACCCACAAAAAGAAAAAATGCAGCGCTACGCAGAATCCTTTCAGAAACTGGCAAACAGTTTTTATGGCATGCCTTACAGGAAGGATTATCTTTCCAGCACGGAAATTGATGAGATGGTACAGGAAGTACAGGAAAGGTTGTGCAAAAGGTGTCATTTCAATCAAGTATGCTGGAAACAGAATTCCGTTCAGTCCTATCAGAGAATTTACAGCCTTCTGCGCATCATGGAGGAAGATGACGAGGAAAAATTCAGAAAGGCAAAAGCTGATTTGACAGGGGTTTGCATAAGTCAGGGGAAGCTGGTGCAGGAATTACAAAGGATGATGGACAGAGAACGACAGAATTTGATATGGAATAATAAACTTCTGGAAAACCGGGTAGCGGTAGCGGAGCAGCTTGGGGAGATGGCGGAGCTTATGAAAGCGCTGTCACGAGACTTATTCGACATAGTTGAGGTGGATGTTCAGTTTCGTGAAGAATTTGCCAGACGGCTGAAAAAACGTCACATACAGGTTCG
>RCNH01000682.1_pt1 | contig 13136 bp, 12 predicted proteins | sample 2041161 | NCBI WGS metagenome assembly RCNH01 (sample SAMN09708215, study PRJNA481090) | Feces metagenome, whole genome shotgun sequencing project. | biome: feces | host: Leptonychotes weddellii | place: Antarctica: Sion Island | collected 2010-03-01 | reverse complement strand
AGTGGTGCGGAATGTGAGGGATGCAGTATGGCAAAAGAAATCACTGCCCAGCGGGTTTTTGAGGTATTGGCCCCCCGCCGGCCGGACAGCCACAAGGGCAGCTACGGCCGCCTGATGTGCGTGGTGGGAAGCAGCCGCTACCGGGGGGCCGCAGCGCTGGCCGCCGAAGGCGCTCTGCGCGGCGGAGCAGGGCTTGTGAGCCTTGCCTGCACCGAACCGGTCATTGCCGGGGTCCAGGGCCGCTGCCCGGAGTGCACCTTTCTGCCCTGCAAAGAAAACACCGAGGGCGGCATCGGCATCAAAAACGGCCCCATGATTTTGGAAAACACCCGTGGCTGCTCGGCCCTTTTGATGGGCCCGGGGCTTGGCAATACCCAGGACACCCGGGAGCTGGTGGAGCTGCTGGTCCCCGGTGCGGGATGCCCGGTGGTGCTGGATGCGGATGCCCTGAACGCAGCCGCCCAGCTGGACGATCTGCCAAAGCCGGTGGGCTTTCCGCTGATCCTGACCCCGCATCCCGGCGAAATGGCCCGGCTCTGCGGCCTGACTGTGGCAGAGATCGAAGCAGGCCGGGAAAGCATTGCCGCCAGCTTTGCCCGTGCACAGGGCTGTGTTGTGGTGCTGAAAGGCCACCGGACCCTGGTGGCCGGGCCGGACGGACAGGTGTGGAAGAACACCACCGGGAACCCGGGGCTTGCCCGGGGCGGCAGCGGAGATATCCTGGCCGGCCTCACCGCCGCTTTGCTGGCGCAGGGGCTGGACCCGCTTTGGGCCGCCTGCTGCGCGGTATGGCTTCACGGTGCAGCTGCCGACCGATGCGCGGCCAGACTGAGCCAGCAGGCCATGCTCCCCCACGATATTTTCGCCGACCTTGCACGGCTTCTTGCCGAAAACGGCCGCTGACCGCAAAAGCGGATACTGCCTTCATTGTGGGCAGTATCCGCTTTTTGTATTCCACTGGTTTTAAAACAGATGCCCGTTTTCCCCACCGCTCAAAGCAGCAGCTCCAATGCCATCATGGCGGCAAAGCCCAGCACCACACAGAAAGGACCTTCCTCTTCTTTGGCCGCCTCGGGCAGCAGCTCCTGGACCGTGACACACACCATGGTGCCCGCCGCAAGGCTCAGCAGCCACGGCATGGCCCCCAGCAGCCGGTCGGCCAAAAGGCCTGCCAAAAGCGCACCCAGCGGCTCCACCACCGCGCTGGCACAGCCTTTCCAGAAAGCTGCAGCCCGCCCGCAGCCTGTGCCCCGGGCCGAAAAGCTCACAGCCGCTCCCTCGGGGATGTTCTGCACGCCAATTCCCAGCGAAAGCCCCACGGCCCCTGCCACCCAGCCGGCCTGCCCTTCCAGCGCAAGCGCACCGGCAAGCCCCACCGCCATGCCCTGGGGCAGGTTGTGCAGAGCCATGGCCATTGCCACACGGGCTCCGCCGCCTTCCAGAAGGCTGCCCGCCAGCTGTTCGGTGAGCATCAAAAATGCCGCCCCCAAAACCAGCCCCGCCGAAGCTGCCAGCCACCCTTTCTGCCCCTGTGCACAGGCATCCTCGATGGCGGGCTCCAATAAACCGAACACGCTTACCGCAAGCATCACCCCTGCCGCCAGCCCCAAAACACCCTTGCGCAGACGGGCCCGGCTCCTGCCCGCAGAAACAAACACCATCGCCGACCCCAGCACCGTACAGACGCAGGGGAACAGATCCATCAAAAGCGCAGCTGCCGTCCGATCCATTCCGTCTCCCCCCTTTTCTCCTCACTGTATCCATGCAAGGCAAAAAGGGTGCAAACCCGGCCCACAGCTGCTTTGGGGGCAATTTTGCGTTTTTAAAAGGAACCGCCGGGTTTTCCACAAAAAGCTGCTCGCTTTGTTCAAAACCCGGCAAAAAAAGAAAAAGCGGAAGTTTTTCTTCCGCTCTTTTTCTTACCTGATTTCGCCCCGGGTGGCAGCCCAGTAGGCCGCCATACTCTGGCCGGGGGTGCCGGTCACTTCGTTGGAAAGATATTCCGCCAGCTCCCCCGGCTGCCAGGCAAGGGCCTGCTCCCGGGTGGCAAATTCCACCTCGGCATAGAAAAATTCGCCGGGCTGGCCTGCATCCACCTGATTTGCCTCCAGCACCAGGCCCCCTTCCAGGAGGTATCGCCTCTGAAGCTTTTCAATGAGGGGTTTTCCGATGAATTTTTGCAGCCGCTCAAACAGCTTTGGGTCGATCTCGGTTTCGATCTCTTCCCGGGCAAGGCCGTCTGCACCGGCCGGGCCCTTGAAGCAGAGCACATAGGCCGTTCGGTCCGGGCCTGCTTCTTCGCGGATGCGCACTGTGGGATGCAGGCTGATGTATCCCTGCCGCATACGGTATTCCGCCGCCGGTTTTTTGTCTTTCGGCCAGCCTTGGGTGAGCCATTTGCGTTCGATTTCCATAACGATTTTCCTTTCGTTTCCTTATTCTGGCAAAGTCCGAACTATTTTGTTTTATTATACCGCATTTGCCCCACAAAGAATAGTCATACTTCCGCCGGCCGTGTTGACGGACGGGGCCGAACATTCTATAATGCAAAAGAAAGCATGTTTAAAGGAGGAAAATCCATGTCACCTGCGGATACCAAGGAAATCTACGGCTCGCTGGTTTTCAACGAGCATGTGATGAAGGAACGGCTGCCCAGCGCTACTTATAAAAGCTTGAAGGCCACCGTGCAGAAAGGTCAGCCCCTGGACCTGGACGTGGCCAATGTGGTGGCCAGCGTTATGCGGGACTGGGCCATTGAAAAAGGCGCGACCCATTACACCCACTGGTTCCAGCCGCTCACCGGCATCACCAGTGAAAAGCACGACAGCTTCATCAGCCCCATGAAGGACGGCACCGCCATCATGGAATTTTCCGGCAGCGCCCTGGTTCGGGGCGAGCCTGATGCATCCAGCTTCCCCTCCGGCGGCCTGCGTGCCGTTGCCGAGGCCCGTGGCTACACCACCTGGGACCCCACCAGCTACGCCTTTGTGAAGGACAATACCCTTTGCATCCCCACCGCGTTCTGCAGCTGGAACGGCGAAGCGCTGGACAAAAAGACCCCTCTTCTGCGCAGCATGAAGGCGGTGAGCGATCAGGCTTGCCGTATCCTGCACCTGTTCGGCAAGGACATTCCGCATATTGATGTGACCGTTGGCCCCGAGCAGGAATATTTCCTTATTAAAAAAGAACATTATGAAAAGCGCCAGGATCTGATCCTTACCGGCCGCACCCTTTTTGGGGCCACCCCCGCCAAGGGCCAGGAGCTGGAAGAACACTATTTCGGCGCACTGCGGCCCGAGGTTTCGGCTTTCATGCAGGACCTGGACCGGGAGCTGTGGAAGCTGGGCGTTGCTGCCAAGACCCGCCACAACGAGGCTGCCCCCGCCCAGCATGAGCTGGCCCCCATCTTTGACCGCTGCAACGTGGCCGTAGACCACAACCTGCTCACCATGGAAATGATGAAGCGGATCGCCCCAAAGCACGGCCTTGTGTGCCTTCTGCACGAAAAGCCCTTTGCCGGTGTGAACGGCAGCGGCAAGCATGACAACTGGTCGCTTTCCGCCCCGCACATGAACCTGCTGGACCCCGGCGACACCCCCATGGACAACCTGCAGTTCCTCATCTTCTTTGCCGCCGTCATCAAGGCGGTGGATGAATACCAGGATCTTCTGCGCATGTGCATTGCCGGGGCCGGAAACGAGCACCGCCTGGGCGGCGGCGAGGCGCCTCCGGCCATTGTGAGCGTTTTTGTGGGCGATGATCTTTCGGCCATTCTGGATGCCATCGCATCGGACAGCGAGTATGTGGCCCCTCAAAGTGTCAAGATCGACCTGGGTGTAGACGTGCTGCCCAAATTTGCGAAAGATAACACCGACCGCAACCGCACCAGCCCCTTTGCGTTCACCGGCAACAAGTTCGAGTTCCGTATGCCCGGTTCCTCGGCCAACATCTCGGATGCAAACACCGTTTTGAATACAGCTGTGGCCAAGGAGCTGAAGGGCTATGCCGATGAGCTGGAACAGGGCGGCGACTTTGACAAAAACGTGATCGCTCTGGTCAAGCGCACCATCCGTGACCACAAGCGGGTCATCTTCAACGGCAACGGCTATTCCAAGGAATGGGTGGAAGAGGCAAAGCGCCGCGGCCTGGATTTCCAGCCTGCCGCTGCGGAAGCACTGGCCTCCATGATCGCCCCCAAGAATGTGGAGCTGTTTGAAAAAATGGGCGTTCTCACCGAAACCGAGATCCGCAGCCGCTGCGAGGTGAAGCTGGAGCATTATTCCAAGCTGCGCCACATCGAGGCCGTTACCATGATGGAAATGACCCGCCGCCAGCTGATCCCCGCTTCGGTGGAATACATGACCGTTCTGGCCGACGGCATCCGCGCAAAAGCAGCTGCCTGCCCCGGTATTTCCTGCCGGGCCGAGGAAAAGCTGCTGCGCCAGCTGACAAGCTTCACCGATGCCATGAGCGATGATGCCGATGGCCTGGAAGGCCAGGTGGAACGGGCCGAGCGCTGCACCAATGCGCTGGAAAGGGCCCGTGCCTATCATTCTTTGGTCCTGCCGGCCATGAATGCCCTGAGAAGCGCTGCCGATTCGGCTGAATCCATCTGCGGCCGGGAACACTGGCCCCTGCCCAGTTACAGCGAAATGCTGTATTATGTTTGATTTGAGTGTCCTGCTCCGTGCAAGCTGCCGGAGCAGGACATTTTCTTTTTTGAAATCAGCTTGATAGTCCTGTTTATCGTATTTAAAAGCCGTTATAATACAGGCAGTGAAAGAGGGATGGGCCCTCTTCCAAAAACCAGTGAAAGGCGGTTTTCAGTATGATGGATTACGATATTCGCTACGTTGGCTCTCATGTTGAGGTCTATTCTTTGAGCGGCAGCTTTCTTTTCAGCGCCGACACCGCCCGCGAGGCGATGGAAGAGCTGGCCGGCTGACAAAGCATCCAAAAGCGCCCCGGGCCATGGTTGATGTGGCCCGGGGCGCTTTTTCTGTTTCAAATCATTCTTTTTCGTATACCGACTCGATCTCGGCCACATACATGGTGTGGTAATCCTTCTGGGGATAGCAGGCCTCATCGCAGTCATTGCCGGGCAGGAAGGCCTTTGGGTCGATCTCTTGGGCATACAGCTTTTTGCAGGTAAGCACCAGCTGCGCTTCCTCAAAGGCGGGCACACCATCAAACCGGCTGGGGGTCAGCCCTATTTTGCCGATCTTATCTTCATCCCGGCCGCTCACGCTGCCCAGATAGGAAAGGGCTTTGCGGTATTCTTCACCGTAAAAGCTCAAGGTGAAGCGCTCACCGGCATCCACAAATTCCTTGGTGTACCGCTGGGGACGTATAAACACGAACACCACATTTTTGCGCCACAATACGCCCATGCCGCCCCAGCTGGCGGTCATGGTATTGATCCTGCCTTCCTTTTCAGCGGTTACCAGCATCCACTGTTTTCCAATGCGGACAAAAGGATTGCCGGAGATCTCCTCCGGCTTCAGGGTGTGATAATTCATACAGTCGGTCTCCTTTCTGCCGCTCCCGCCACAGCCTTTACAGGGGCCCGCCCGCAGGAACGGTCATAGCAATACTGAATAATGGCGTTGCGCTTGATCAGGCCGATAAAGCTTTTTTTATCATCCAGCACCGGAATAAAATTCTGTGTCATGGCAGCCGCCACCAGTTCATCCATCTGGGTGTTCACCGAAACAGGCAGGTAGTCCCGCTTGCGCCGGATCACCGAAACCGGGATGTTTTCAGCATTTTCCAGATTCAAGTGCTGATTTTTGATATTCCACAACAAATCACCTTCGGTCATGGTTCCCACATACTCGCCCTTTCGGTTGAGTACCGGAACCGATGAGTAACGGTGATGCTCCATCTTCTCGAGAGCCTGCCGCAGGGTAAAATCGTCATAAATGTAGGCCACGTCCTGCTTCGGTGTCAAAAAGAACAGGATATTCACCAGTCGATACCTCTTTTCCCGGCGGCCCGTTCAGCGAGCCGCCCCAGTCATACTTTTGTTATTTTATTATAGCACATCCTTTTTGAAAGGATATGAAAAACTTATGAAAAATAGATATAAGTTTTTTAAGATCGTTTTGGCTTTTCAAGGCTTCGATTTAATGGTAAACTGAAGATATCCCTTTTTTTGATTTTTTTGCCCTTTGCGGCAGTTTTTGCAAAGGGTGTTCTGCATGTTTCTGAAAGGAGTCCTTTTCATGAACCGTTCCCTGCTGCGCGTATGCTCGCTCATCTGTGTGTGCGCTCTTGTTTTCAGCGGATGCGGCAAGAAAGATGCTTCGGCTCAGCCGGAACTTCCGGCTGAAACCCCGGCGCCTTCGGCCGCCCCCACCGCCTCGCAAAGCGTTCTCACCATCGGCTGCAACCCTTCTGACGGCTGGAACCCCTATCTCGTTCCCTCCACCCTGATCACCCAGAACATGGGGCTCCTGTTTGAAAAGCTGGTGGAGATCGGCCCGGATATGGCCCTTTCCTATCGGATCGCCAGCGCGGTGGACTGCCTGGGCAATCAGGTGATCCTGCACATTCGGGGCGGCTGCACCTTTGCAGACGGCACCCCCATCACCGAAGAGGATGCCGCCGCCAGCATCGAAGCTGCCCGCCAGAGCCTGCTTTACGGTGACCGGTTTGCAAATGTGGTGAATGTTTCCACAACGCCGGGCGCGGTGGTGCTTACTTTGGCGCAGCCTGATTCCCTTTTTGCCTATCTGTGCGATATCCCGGTGCTCAAGGCATCTGAAACCGCTTTGGAGGCCCCAACCGCCAGCGGCCGCTACACCTATGACACCGCAAGCAGGCTTGTCAAAAACCCCCGCTGCTCCTTTGCCGAAAACGGCCCCGCACAGATCAAGCTGGTGCCCGTTTCCAGCTATGAAGAAATGGTGAGCGGCCTTACAGTGGGCTCGCTCAACCTGTACACCGCCCGGGAGATCGGGGATGATTCCCCCAGTGTTACCAGCCGGCAGACCTATTTCCGCACCAACAACCTGGTGTTTCTGGGCGTGAACGCAAAAAATGCTCCGGAAGGCTCGCTGCTGGCATCCCCCGCCGGACGGATCCTTTTGAGCAAAGCAATGGACCGGCGGCAGCTTTCTGAAAAGAGCTATTATTCCCGTGCCTGGCCTGCCACCGGCGCTGTGAACAGCTTTTACCCCTGTGTAATGGCAAAGCAGCTGATCCTGCCCGAGGCGGAATACAACACGGCCGAGGTCCGTGCCCAGCTGGAGGCCATGGGCTACACGCTGGACCCGGTGAGCGGCTACTACAACGACCCCGAGGGAAAGCGGCTTTCGCTGCGGCTTTCGGTATATTCCGGCAGCACCTATAAAAAATACACTGCGGCCCTTATCCAGCGCCAGCTGGCAGCCTGCGGCATCGAGATCCAGCTGGACGAGGTGGAAAACTTTGATCTTTGGACCGAGAAAGTTGGACAAGAAGATTTCGAACTGTACATTGGCGAGGTGAAGTTGTATAATAATATGGATAGCAGCCCGTTTTTTGAGGGCGGTGCGGCCGCTGTGGGCATTCGCCAAAGCGAAGCGCTTGCCGCTGCCTATGCCGCTTTCAAGCAGAACCAGAGCGCAGCCGGTGAATATGAAGCTGCCTTCTGTGCCGAAATGCCGTACATCCCCCTTTTGTGGCGCAACGGCAGCCTGGTGCATGACCGGGAGGTAAACGGGTTTGCGCCATCGCTCAGCAATGTTTTTTATTCACTTTCGGGCCTTTCCTTTGGGTCGGCCCAAAATTCTTAACATGGGAGGTACTCCTTTATGATCACGCTGCAAAATCCCCTGGGCACCATTAGCATGACGGCCGATTATTTTGCCGAGCTGGTAAGTCAGGCTGCACGCAGCTGCTATGGCGTGGCCGGCATGGCCACCGGCAGCCGTACCGATGACCTGAAAAGCATCGTGTTCGGCAGCGATTTCCCTGAAAAGGGTGTGCGTGTCACCCAGCATGACGGCCGCCTTACCATCGAGCTGCATATCAAGGTCGGCTATGGTTTGAACATCGCCACCATTGTGCAGAGCATCACCCATAAAGTACGCCACGAGGTAGAGGCCGCTACCGGCCTGAAGGTTGGCCGCATCGAAGTTTCTGTTGACGATATCGTTGCAGATGACTGAGCCGGCGGCTCTTCCCTGATTTCAAGTGAAGTTTTGAAAGGTTTAAGGTGTAAAAGACCATGATCAACGGTAAAACTCTTCGTGACGCCATCATTTCCGGCGCCAACAATATCTTCAACCAGCGTTCCCGTGTGGATGAGCTGAATGTTTTCCCCGTGCCTGACGGCGATACCGGCACCAACATGAGCATGACCGTGGGCGCTGCCGGCCGTGAGCTGGAAGCTCTGGACGATGGCTGCACTGTGGGCGAAGCTGCCAAGGTGGCCGCTTCTGCCATGCTGCGGGGTGCCCGCGGCAACTCCGGCGTTATCACCAGCCTTCTGTTCCGCGGCTTCTCCAAGGCTTTGGAGGGCAAGCAGGAAGCCGGTGCGGAAGACATCGTCTGTGCTCTTCAGAAGGGCGTTGAGGGTGCCTACAAGGCCGTTATGAAGCCCACCGAGGGCACCATGCTGACTGTGGCCCGCATTGCCAGCGAGGAAGCCACCGCTTCCGGCATTGCAGACGTACAGGAGCTGTGGGAGCTGGTTCTTGCAGCCGGCCAGCGCGCTTTGGACAACACCCCCAATCAGCTGCCTGTTTTGAAAAAGGCCGGCGTTGTGGATGCAGGCGGCCAGGGCCTGATGGTTATTTTTGAGGGCATGCAGGTGGTGTTCCAGGGCGGCGCACCCATCCAAAGCGAAGAGCTGACCCAGAACAAGGCAAAGCTCCCCTCTTCTGCCGCAGGCAAGGGCGTATTCGCCGATGACCTGATGAAGGTGGAGGACATCAAAAACGGCTACTGCACCCAGTTCCTGGTGAACAAGGAATCCGCCAGCGTTTCCATCGCAAAGCTCCGTGCCTTCCTGGAATCCAACGGCGACAGCGTTGTTGTGATCGAGGATGACGATGTGGCCAACTGCCATGTGCACACCGCTGACCCCGGCAAGATCCTTTCCGAGGCCATCCACTACGGTTATCTGACCGATTTCAAGATCGAAAATATGCACGAGCAGTTCCTGGCCCGCCAGAAGCAGGGCAAGGGCCTGGAAAAGCAGAAGGCCGCTGAGGAAAGCCCCGCTGCCAGCCAGTTCGTTTATGCCGCAGTGGACCCCGAGCAGGATTACGGCTTTGTTGCCGTTGCCGCCGGTGAAGGCCTTGCCGCCGTGTTCCGGGATCTTGGCGTAAACGCCGTTGTAAGCGGCGGCCAGACCATGAACCCCTCCACCGAAGACATCCTGGCTGCTGTTCAGAGCGTTCCCGCCGGCACCGTGTTCGTGCTGCCCAACAACAAGAACATCATCATGGCTGCCGAGCAGGCCCAGAAGATCGCCGACCGCAAGGTGGTCGTTCTGCCCACCCGCACCATTCCCCAGGGCATCACCGCAATGCTCAGCTTCGATCCCAGCGTTTCTGCCGACGACAACGCGGTTGCAATGATGGGTGCCGCCGACCAGGTAAGCACCGGTCTTGTTACCTTCGCTGCCCGTGATTCCGACTTTGACGGCCATAAGATCAAGAAGGGCGACATCATGGCCATGGAAAACGGCAAGATCGTGAACATCGGCTCCGATCTGACCAAGACCACCTACCGCCTGGCCCGCAGCATGGTGAAGAAGGATACCAGCTTCATCACCATCATTTCCGGCTGCGATGTGAGCGAGGAAGAGGCCCAGCGCACCACCGATATGGTCCAGGCCAAGGTGGGCAGTGACATTGAAGTCACCCTCATCAACGGCGGCCAGCCCGTTTACTATTACATGATCAGCGTGGAGTGATCTCCCGCTTTGGAAAAGGCAGAGGGTTTTTCCCTCTGCCTTTTTCTTTTGGTGTGCACCTTTTCGCTTTTGACAAACGGGGTTTTATGCTATAATGCTTTATAAACAAAACCGCAGGGGAGGCGAGCGCCATGAAGCCGGATACGCCGGTCCAATATGTGAAAGGGGTCGGCCCCAAAACCGCCGAAAAGCTGGCCCGGCTGGGTGTTGCCACCCTTTCGGACCTTTTGGAGCTGTATCCCCGCCGGTATGTGGATTACACCAGCCCCTGCCCGGTGGCCAGTGCCCCCTTTGATGCAGACACGGTGATTTTTGCCGAGGTTTGCTCCAAGGGCAGTGCAGTGCGCCTGCCCGGCGGGCGCACCATGATCCAGGCGCTGGCCGCCGATGACTCGGCCCCCCTTCAACTGACCTGGTTCAACACCCATTTTGCGGCCGACAGCCTGCGGGTGGGCGAAAGCTACTTTTTTGAGGGCCGGGTGCACGGCACCCTCACCCGCCGCGAAATGACCAACCCCATCGTGCGCACCGTAAAGCAGGTGGAATTTTCGCCCATGGCAGCGGTCTACCCGCAAACCGAGGGCCTTGGCTCCGGGCAGATTGCACGCTTTATGGCAAGCGCCCTGGAAGCCGCCGACCCGATGCCGGAGCCGCTGCCCACAGAACTTCTTGAGCGGTACAAAATGCCGGACAAGTGGACGGCCATCCAGAACATCCACCGGCCCAAAAGCCGCCAGCAGGCCGACAGCGCCCGCCGCCGGCTGGTTTTTGAGGAGCTGTTCACCCTTCAGCTGGGCCTTTTGCTGCTGCGGGGCCGGGATATGGCCCGCACCGGGGCACCCATGCGCCCGGTGGATCTGGAGCCCTTCTGGAATGCGCTGCCCTTTTCGCCCACCGGCGCCCAGCGGCGGGCAAGCGGTGAGATCTGCGGCGATATGCAGGGCCCCTCTCCCATGAACCGGCTTTTGCAGGGCGATGTGGGCAGCGGCAAAACGCTGGTTGCGGCCGCCGCCGCTTACATGGCCCACCAGAACGGCTGGCAAACCGCGCTGATGGCCCCCACCGAGGTGCTGGCCCGCCAGCACGCCGCCACTTTGCAGGACCTTTTGGCCCCCTTTGACATCACCGTTGCCCTGCTTTCCGGCGGGATGAAGGCAGCCCCCCGCCGGGCGGCCCTGGGCGCCATCGCAAGCGGCGAAGCGGACCTGGTGGTGGGCACCCATGCGGTGATCGGCCAGCAGGTGGAGTTTTCCCGGCTGGGGCTTGTGATCGTGGACGAACAGCACCGGTTTGGGGTGCGCCAGCGGGGCCTTCTGGCCGACAAGGCCGACAAGCCCCACGTTCTGGTCATGAGCGCCACCCCCATTCCCCGCACACTGGGGCTTCTGCTTTACGGGGATCTGGATATCTCCATTCTGGACGAACTGCCCCCCGGCCGCCAGCCGGTAAAGACCCGGGCCGTGAACGGAGACAAGCGCCGGGCCATGTATGGCTTTTTGAATTCCGAAATCGAAGCGGGCCATCAGGTGTACATCGTCTGCCCCCGTGTGGAGGACAGCGAAAACGACGGGCCCGATGCGCTGCAGTCGGTGAAGCGCTATTACACCGATGTGGCCCAGGCCCTTCTGCCCGGCCGCCGGGTGGGCCTGATGCACGGCAAGCTGCGCCCGGCTGAAAAGGAAGCGGTCATGTCCGCATTCAAGGCCGGCGAGCTGGATGCGCTGGTTTCCACCACGGTGATCGAGGTGGGCGTGGACGTTCCCAACGCCACCGTTATGGTGATCGAAAATGCCGAGCGCTACGGCCTTTCGGCTCTGCATCAGCTGCGGGGCCGGGTGGGCCGGGGCGCATCCGAAAGCTGGTGCTTTTTGGTCAGCGATCATTCCGGCGAAGCCACCGCAGACCGGCTCCGTTTTCTGTGCCACACCCAGGACGGTTTTGAAATTGCCAAATACGACCTGGAAAACCGGGGCCCCGGCGATTTCTTCGGGAACCGCCAGCACGGCCTGCCCACCCTGCGGCTGGCCGATCTCTCGGCTGACACCCGCACTTTGGAGGCCGCCCAGACCAGCGCCCGGCAGCTTTTGAGCCGGGACCCTGCCCTGAAAGCGCCGGAGCATGCCGTTTTGGCCGATCAGGTAGACCGGCTGTTCAGCCGCACAGCACTCAACTGACCTTTTTAATCTTTTTACAAGTCCCGAAGGGAGGCTTTCGCCATGTCAAACCGAAAAAAGCTTTTGCTGCTTTACAACCCCCGCTCCGGCCGGGCCCAGATCGCCCGCAGCCTGGATATCTTTTTTCAAAAATTCTGCAAAGCGGGCTGGGAACCCACCGTTTACCCCATTCTGGAAGGCATGGATGCGGAAACCATCCTGCGTGAAACCGCCGGCACCCGCTACGATCTGGTGGTGTGCTGCGGAGGAGACGGCACCCTGCACCACACCATGAACGGGCTGATGCAGATGGAAAATGCCCCGGATCTTGGCTACATCCCCAGCGGCAGCACAAACGATTTTGCCTCTTCGCTGAACCTGGCCAAGGAGCCGGAGGCCGCCTGTGACCTTATTCTGAACGGCACCCCGCACCCCATCGACGTGGGGGATTTTTCCGGTGAGACCTTCTGCTATGTGGCCGCCTTCGGTGCGTTCTCAGCGGTTTCCTATGAAACCCCGCAGGAAATGAAAAACGCCATGGGCCATCTTGCCTATATCATCGAGGGCATCCGCCGGCTGCCGCTGGGCCAGAAATACCCCGCCCGGGTGGAAGCAAACGGCCAGGTTTTTGAGGAGGATTTCCTTTTCTGCTCCATCTCCAACACCACCTACATCGGCGGCATCCCGCTGGACCGGGGGGTGGATGCCAGCCTGGACGACGGCAAATTTGAAGTTCTGCTCATAAAGGCACCCAGCAACATGATGGAAGCAAACATGATCGCCGCAAAGCTTTTGGCCCGGGATTTTCAAAGCCCCTCTGTGCAGCTGCTTCACACCGACCGGGTAAATGTCCGCTTTCCCAAACCCACCGCCTGGTCGCTGGACGGCGAATTCGGCGGAGATGTTTCAGAGGTGACGGTCTGCGTTCAGCATGACCGCCTGAAGCTGGTATATTGATTTTTCGGCACGCTTTTATATACAAATAGTTATATAAATTTATTTTTATACTAAATATCAACAAAAAACACCCCGTTTGTGTTGCACAAGCGGGGTGTTTTTCGGTTTTTATAAAATTC
>RCNH01000681.1_pt1 | contig 13141 bp, 9 predicted proteins | sample 2041161 | NCBI WGS metagenome assembly RCNH01 (sample SAMN09708215, study PRJNA481090) | Feces metagenome, whole genome shotgun sequencing project. | biome: feces | host: Leptonychotes weddellii | place: Antarctica: Sion Island | collected 2010-03-01 | reverse complement strand
TGAAAAATCCGGGGCAGTCTGTTTTGGATGAATTCAATTATCTCAATATGGACGATCCCAGCAGCTCCCCGCTGCGTGTTACCGAAAAACAGGGCCAGGATGCACACACGCTTCACAAGTTCGGCCTGACCGACAAAGCGGCCATGGAATTGGCACAGCTTTTCCTGACGCCGGAAAAAGATCTGGATGATAAACGCATCACGGATGTTTTCACCAAAGAGTTTTTTGAGTCCAATTTCTGGCTGTTCTGGCGCACCATGTTCGCTTTTGAGGATTGGCACAGCGCCATTGAAATGCGCCGGTATGTGACAAGATACATCCACCACGCGCACAATATCACCGACATTTCCTGCCTGAAATTCACGACCTACAACCAATACGAATCCCTCATCCTGCCTTTGCAGAAATATCTCGAGGGGCATGGCGTGAAATTCCAATATCAGACCATCGTGAAGAATGTGGAATTCAACATGCAGGGCGGCAAAAAGCGGGTCACACGGCTGATTTGCGACGTGCACGGCGAGCCGAAAAGCCTGGATATCACAGCAAAGGATCTGGTGTTCATCACGCTGGGCTCCAACACCGAGCAAAGCGGCTTTGGCGACCAGACCCATCCCGCTGTTGTGCCAAAGGGTCTTGGAGCCGCCTGGGAATTGTGGGAGAACATTGCCTCCCAGAGCGATGACTTCGGCAATCCCGATAAATTCTGCAAGGATGTGGCCGGTTCCAATTGGGAAAGCGCAACGGTCACCTGCTTTGATGACAGAATTCCGGCCTATATCGCAAAGCTCACCGGCCGGGACCCTTACAACGGGAAGATCGTAACCGGCGGCCCCATCACCGCAAGGGATTCTTCCTGGCTGATGAGCTGGACCGTGAGCAGACAGCCGCATTTCGCCGTTCAAAAGCCCAATGAGATCGTGGCCTGGGTCTATGGCCTCTTTTCGGATAAAGAGGGCGATTATGTGAAAAAGACCATGGCAGAGTGCACAGGCGAAGAGATCTGCATGGAATGGCTTTATCACATCGGCGTGCCGGTGGAGGAGATCCCGGAGCTGGCCAAGCACCATGCGGTCACGATTCCCTGCATGATGCCGTATGTCACTTCTTATTTCATGGTAAGACGTGCCGGAGACCGGCCCAAGATCGTAGTGGACGGCGCGGAAAACTTTGCTTTCATCGGCGAACATGTGGAAACCCCCAATGATACGGTGTTTACCACGGAATATGCAGTGCGCACCGGCATGGAGGCCGTGTACACCCTGCTGGGCCTGGATCGCGGCGTCCCGGAAGTTTTTGCCTCGCAGTACGACCTGCGCATTTTGCTGCGTGTCACCCATCACATGCTGGATGGAAGGAAGATCACCGATCTTTCTCTGCCCTTCCCGCAGAAATTCGCCCTGAAACAGGCGATCAAGAAGCTGGAAGGAACCACGATTTACGAAATGATGGTTGAAAACCAGCTCATTTAACCGCATACCCAAAGCCGGATGCCAAAGCGCTGCAGCCGCTTTTATCCACTGAAAAAAGCCGGTATCCCAGCGGCATTCGCTGAAAAACCAGATATGAAGCCAGGAGCCGGAGCATCACGCTCCGGCTCCTGGCTGTTTGCTGAATTTGCATCCCGGCACAACCAGAGCAAGCAGTACAGGCACAGGGACGGTATGGGCGTGAAACTGAATGAAGCACTCTGTCAGCGCTTGCAAAAGCTTTTGCAGCAGCGCACTATGACACAGCAGCAGCTTTATATGAAAAGCGGCGACATAAAGAAATTTGACCCAAACCGCAAGCCGCGGTCTGGGTCAAAGCTTGTCTGGAAAATGGCCGAAATAAAAGAAAACCGCCTGATCAGGCGGTTTTTTAGGGTCGCAGCAAAGAGGCCCGAGCTTTTGGCATCCTGCTTTCAGGCATAGCCGCAGCACTTCAAACAGCAGAGTTTTTTGCAAACCATTTTGTGCCTATCTTTTGCCGGCATCCGGGTATTGCTCAAATGGCTGTACAGCGCACGACAAGCCTTGTATTTCCTGCAACTGTACAGGTAAAAAGGGTCAGATCCCACTCGCCTGCACTAAGCCCTGATATATCTGTGGGATTTCGTATTTCCATCTCGGACACCTGATAACGGAATTCGTTGCCATCCATATCCGTAAATAAAACAAGGGAACCTGTGGTAAGCTTATCCAGTCTGCCGAAATGGCTCAAATAGTTATGCGCAGCCACTATCATATTCCCAAGATATGCGGAGCCTTCGTATCTGCAAGGCGAAACCCGAAGGTTCGGATAACTCCATTCACTCAGCAGCGGAAGCTCAAGCTCCAGCTCCGGTATAGAGATCACACCGATATATTCCTGACCGTCAAGAACGTAAACCGGCATTTCCATTTCCGGGTTCAGGCAGTATGCCGGAATTGGGATTTCACCTGTACAGTCTTGCTGTGCTTTTGCCTGTTCAGGCTGATCCATTTCTTTTTTCACTTCATTTACTGCAATTTCCGCTAAATCCTTTGCCTGATTGTCCGTCCATCTGTTATATCCGGTCAGCAGAAGTGCCGCCAGCAGAAACATTGAACCCAGCAGAATCAAGATATTTGATTTCTTATTCATGATGTCGTTTTCTCGTTACAATCCCCAAACTCAAAAGTACAGCTCCCACCAATGCGAGAATCGGCACCGGCCACCAAAGCATACCGGTTTGCGGAAGCTTTTCTTCAACAAATTTGTTTGTGATTTCAAAATAGTTTCCATTTTGAAACGTTTGGGCCCGATAGCCCTTCGTATACTTTTCTTTGACGTCCCACGCAATCAGCGTTCCATCTTGTTTTGTTTTGGGCAGTTCATTCCATTCATAGCGCCATCCGTTTTCCTTATTCAGCTCTTGTGTATCGTATAATTTTCCATCCGCATACAGATATACCGTGACAGAACCGGGACGGACCGCTTCATGGCCCTTGTCATCCCATATCTTCTGCGCCTGCACCTGAACGGTAGGTCCATCGGGTACATTCGGCACCCGCATATTCGTCAGTACAAAGGCATCTCCCGTTTGTGTTAGAGATACTGTGTAATTTTCCACGCCTTGTTCTGCGATCGTCCAACGGATCTCTCTGCCTTCTTCATCATATTTCGGCAGGGACTTCCAGTAGTATCGCCACTGATTCTGTTTATTCAGTTGTACCGTTGCGTAGATTTCATTGTTCTTCAGCAGCTGAATTACGATTTTCTCAGGCCGCAGAGTATCGGTATCGTTTTTCCAGACTTTTATAACCTTTCGCTCTGTGGTCTGTCTTGCGGGGTCGTTCGGAACTGAATTTTTCTGAAATTTGGGAAAAGCTGTAACCTCCTGTTTCCGGTCAGAACTGCCGCTGTCCCAAGAAGGCAGGCTTATCAGGAACGGAACTGTCTGATAATTGTAATCCGCATCACGAAAAGAGTTTCCAACCACCAAATACAATCCCGAAGGCATTTTTGCACCCGCATTCGGGAAGCGCACAATGCCGGTTTTATCCGAAATGCCCTGACCGGCTGTCGGAAGCTTATCCCGAAGCACATAGGCGCTGAGTGTTTCCGCAAGTTTTTCCCATTCATGATCCTGAATCTTTCCAAGATCAACAGGATACTGCCGAAAATCATCCGCCGGCTCAAGCGTTCCGTCTTTTTTTATTGACGCAACCTGATAGATCTGAATTCCGACCCCTTCGATGGGCTCAGAATCATAGAAGCAAGAGATTTTCAAACTTCTTGTCGGTGCCGCATCACTTTCCGCACCCGACACAGTAAGTGTGAACAGTCCTATCAAAGAGACAATACATACCAGCATTGACACGATTTTTTTTTGCATTTTCCAATCCTCGCAAACTTCTCTATTCTTCTTTTCCGTCTGCTTCACGCTCTTGTGCGTTCTGCTTTTTGTTCTTCTTTGACAGTTTGTTGCTTACTGCCGATGCTGACATCTTTGGTCCTGTCATTACACCCAGTATCAAAACGAGCAGCAGCGGAAACGCCAGAAAAGGCGCAACCAGAAGCGGGTCGATCTGTATGGCATCAGCGGTGATTCGTATTTCATCCGGCCTGTTATCCACACGACGACCTCTTACCAGAAGCCTGTGTGAGTTAATACCATAGGGCGTACATGTCATCAGTGTACAAAGATCTTCCCCCTCCTGCACCATCAAGTCAGCTGTTTGCGTCGGCTCAACGATCTGGATTTTATCCACACAGTAGGTCAGGGTCTTATTTAGGATTTGGAGCTTAAACAAGTCGCCTTCTGCCATCTTATCCAGATCCGTAAACAGCTTTGCGCTGGGCAGACCTCGATGTCCGGAAAGAACGCAATGGGTCCCCTCTCCTCCCACCGGAAGAGACGTCCACTCCAAATGCCCCACCGCAATTTGCAGAACATCCGCTTCTGTACCATGATAAATGGGGATGGATACGCTGATGGAAGGAATTTCGATATACCCCATGATCCCAGTATTTCCAATGTTCAAAAGGTCTTGATACTGTTCCTTTTCTTCTTCTGTCAGTTTGAATTGATGCGTGCGCCGGGCCAATTTCTCTTGATTGTATGTATCCGCCTTTTCCCAAATTTCTGCATCGGCCGCCCCATCCATGTTATGAACCACATCGGTATAGGAGGCCACTGCCTTCGATGCATGGAACTTGTTCCAGTAATCGCTGACAGTTGGATACAGCAGCAGAGAGAGACCCATAATCATTGCAGCGATCAACAGTCCCGTTATAACTTTATTTTTAATTATGGGCCCCTCCCTACTGCCGTAAGGCACAACGAACCACCAAAGTGCTCCGCTGTGCCCTGCGGCAAACAAAATAGTTATTTGCAATCAGTTGTTTTGATGGTTCTTCATACGCTTGCGGGTAATCAGAAGCACAACCGCTCCTCCCAGCAGGAGACTGCCCGCCACATAGAAAACCGTTGTACCAATGCCGCCGGTTTCCGGCAGAGTCGTACCCGCCTTGTTCATCACGTTAAAGCCAAGGCCTGCAGCAGCATTATCGTTCACTATGGTCTGCACGCTTTCGACCTGACTGCCATTCTGAGAATATTTCGGAACGATTTTGATTTTTACCGGTGCAGTCAGCTTATTGTAGCCTTGAGGAGCAGCGGTCTCATACAGGAAATAATCGACGTTTCCTTTAAGGCCTTTGATTTTTGCGATACCGGCTTCGATCATGTAGGTCTTTTCCACACCATTGTCTTGAGCGGTCGCAACACGATAGCCTTCTGCATCCTTGACCAGTTCGATCAAATTGCTGCTGTCCTGAATGTTGCCATCCTGATCAATGATGTCACTTACCTTCAGCGTGCCATTTGTAGAGAGCACAAATTTTGCACCGTTCAGGGGCTGATCGCCCTCTTTGACCTTATGCAGAGTAACACCAAAGGTCCAATCGTAGACCTTGTGGGGAACGGTGCTGCCATGTCCTGCACCGTTGGGATTGTTGTTGTATTCCAAATGCGCTTCGTTTGTCTGGCCTGCGGATACATTGCCGTCATAACTCAGTGCATCCTTATTAACAGCGGCCTTATAATACGTATAGAGCTTCTGCCCGGCGGCAACTGCGCCTTCCTGTAACGCAAGCTTCACGTCTACTGTAACCTTAAAGTGGTTTGCATCATGCTCATCGAGGCTGTAATACTTCGGATCCAGCGCAGCACCATCGTTGATCTTGATTTGAATATCAGCAAGGGAATGAACCTTTGAGGTCAAACCCGCAGAAAATTTATCATGGATGGTATGCTTGTACTCCGTGTATTTTACCAGCTCAGGAGAATTGGGAATGGATGTGATGATGCGATACTCAACTTCTTCGCCGATTTTATTGCTGGCAGCGTTTCCCCAGCCGCCATCGTTTTTGATTTCTTTGTCCAAAGTGGGTTTTTCACCCTTGGGGGCTGCCGTTGCATTGCCTACAACCTTCATCAGGTAGGCAGTGTAGAAACCGTCCTTACCATCCATGGAGGCATCCTGATCCTTCACCAGATAGTAGCCGGGTTTCAGGCTTTCGATCTTATAGGACCCGCTTTGTTCGACACTTTTCTTTGCGTTCTGCTTGTCCAAATATTGAGAAACATCTTTTGCAAAACTTTCGGACTGTTCAACACTCTTTAAAGTTTCTGCCAAAGTGTTTGCTTGTCCCAGCGCACTCACTCCTGCCGTTACACCACTGCCCCAAACGATATTGGACAGGGTCATGCCATCTGCAGAGATGTCTCCGGCAAAAATCTGATATGCCTCGTAGATATGTCCGCCTTCAGGATTGGTGATCGTAATTGAAAAATTCTGTTCTGCTGCAAATGCTGTGACACTCATCGCCATGATCATTGCAAATACCAGAACAGTTACAAACAGCTTTTTGATCGTCTTCACAAGATTTATCCTTTCCATATAAATTTTTCAATGTATAAATGGCTACCTTTAAATTTTCTTTTGTTTTGTTCCTCCTCTTTTCGATATTTGCAGGCAAACATACATCAGCAATGATACTGCAATGACGGCAGAGCCTCCGGCTCTAAATGCAGCAGTGCCCATTCCACCGGTTTCCGGCAGCACATATCCTTTTCCTCTATTGATGATCACATAGCCGCTATTCATGTTGCCTTGTATTTCTTTTGTATAGCCCGGCACTTCTTCCTCATCCACAGTGTATATGATTTCATGCCCGTCCTTCATTTTGGGAAGCCCTGTGAAAATGTGCTTCCATCCCTTTTCCGCAGTCAGGTACACTTCCTGCAAGGGCTTATCATCCGCATACAAAATCACCTTTATGCGGTCTGTGGGCTTGCCCTGCCACTGCTTTTGCACAGAAATGGATCTTGTTGCGTGGGTTTTGCCATTCAGTGTCACTTCAAACGATTGTGTCAGAAGCGTATCGGTTGTCTCGACACGGACCAGATTCTGAATTGGTTTTCCGGTCGAATCAGAAACCTGCCGGCCGCCGATTTCCGCCCATTTGTAAAAGAAGAACTTTACCTGGGGATAGCTCAATGTGATGGTAAAGCGCTGTGTTTCATTCAACGGATTTTTGGATCGGATGTAGAAAGTCTCTCCAACCGCGATACCGGTTTTGGTCACATCCGTGTCGTCCTGGAATTTCAGGATCTCCAGATCCGGATCCACATTGGTGAAATATATGGTTCCCTTTTCACCTTTGGTCGTGATCTCGCCCGTGCACCAATAGGCGCCGCGGTTTACCGCTGTAAAATCGCCGGTCACTTCCAGCCAGCCCTGATGGAACACATTGCCCGGCTGAAAGTTTTTCAGCACATCGTTATAGATTTCATTGTAATAAAGCACCATGGTCCCGGACCATCCGGAAGGCGGCTGGTAAATGTCGTATTCCCCATTCGATTGGTTTGTGATATCCCAAACCATTTGCTGAGTAACGACCCGGGCATCATTCTCTGTCAGACCATAAAACCGTTCCTTATGACCCATGGCATTGCATGGATACCCTGCATACAGTGCCAAAGCAACCTTTTCCTTTGCCAGCGGACCATACTGGAGAATAAAATCATCCTGTGCTTCCAGATAATTTTCAATGCGAGTGAAGAGGCACCGATCCTCTTCTCCCTGATACATTGGCGGATTCTCTATGGGAGGAAACGCTTTTTTATTATCATAGCAATAAACGATTCGATCTTTTCCGTCCGCTTCCACGCCGTCTTTGATTCTCAGGGCTTCCTTTTCATAGGAACCATTGTAATCGATCTTTTCCATATAGCCATGATAGTATGTCTGTTTGGACAAATCAGACAAAAGCATATCTGCCTGATCCGTTTCGGCGGGCTGTTCTGCATCCACTTCGATTTCCCCATTCTGAGGCTGGCCGTCGTCCGTCGGCTTCATCCCGTTGGCTTCATCCTCAGATTTTTGATCGAGCTCGGTTTTTTCCAGTGCTGCCACAGGCGGGGTTTCTTCCAATGGCTCCGGTTTTTTTGGCATATCCGCTGGCTCGGTTCCTTCCGGGGGCCCTGTTTTTTCCGGCACCTCCGCCGGTGCGGCTCCTTTTGGCGGCTCGTTTTTTTCCGGCATATCCGCCGGCTCTGTTCCCTTCATCGGCTCGGATTTTTCCGGCATATCCGCCGGCTCGGTTCCCTTCAGCGGCTTGGGCTCTTCACCAGAAGCAGCCATGTTATCGGGTACACGCTCCTGCTCCAAAATGATGATTTCGCTTGGCTGCTGCTGATTTGCCGCATTTCCGATTCCACAGTCGGCCTCTGCTTCCACTGTCAGTGCCGGCAGCATCAATGTGCACATTGTGGAAACCACAATTGCCAGAGAGCAAACCGAAATTGTACATTTCCGAATTGCGTTCTCTCTTTTTTTCTTTTTAAAGCTCTGAATGAAATCCATCATTTTCTCATCTCTCCAAATCAGGGTATCACACGAATATCATTGAACGGCCATAGAACAAGCTTGATTTTCCCCACAAGCTGCTCTTTCGAAACGCAGCCTATTGCTGCATTTCTGCTATCAACTGAGGTCTCACGGTGATCCCCCAATACAAAATATCGTCCCTCCGGCACCTGATACGGCAGCTCAATGCTGCATTCTCCAAGCGCCTTTTCTGAAATATACGGTTCTTCTAGAACCGAATTATTCACATACACATTGCCGTCCTGGTCCAGGTTCACCCAGTCTCCCGCAACCGCAATGATCCTTTTAACAAGGATTTTGTTATTGTAGTAAAACGCAACGATATCCCCTTGCGAAAAATCATGCTGCTTCACCGCCAAAACAGTCTGTCCTTCCTGAATTGTCGGTGTCATGGAGCTTCCATAAATACGCAGACATGGCATGAACAGCACAGAAAGCAGCACCGTCAGCGATGCAATAACGATCAGAGCGGAAATCGTACTGCGCAAAGTTCGCCAATAGCGTGAGCGATACTGCATTTTCTCTCGTTCTGCCAAAATTTGATTTATTGTGATTTCTGATTCCGCACCCTCAATTTGCTGTTCCGAAAGCGCATCTTGCAAATCATAAATAATATCGATGAGCTCTTTTCGAGTTAATCTGCGGAAATCCTTTTTCTTCATGCTTCCCAATCACCTTCTGCATTCAATCGTATCTGATATCGCAAACCATCTGCTGTCATCTTTCCGTTTCAGCCCTACAACTGTATTTATACAAGATACACCTGTCGGAATCAATACAGCTGTCCCAAACGGCATTTTTCTGTCTCAAACGGTTTCTTTTGGGGGGATCGAATGCGCTTGCGTTTATGCAAAAGGGGGCATACATGCCCAAAAGCATACAAAACATAAAGGGAGCGCGGTTCTCTCAAACCGCGCTCCCTTTATTCTAATTTGCTGCCGGGATCATAATGGAAACACAAAATTTCTCTTGCTGTGTCTCAAAACGAATGTTCCCCTGATGTTCTGTTACAATATTGTATGCGGATGCAGTTCCCAAACCATATCCGCTGTGTTTTGTTGACATAAAACGATTTTGCGAATCTTTGATCAGCTCATTGGAAAAAGTGTTGTCTATGGTAAAAATGTATGCATTCCCCTTTTTTCCGTAAACCGACACCTGCCTGGCTCCGGTTTTCTGCTGCAAGCATGCATCACACGCATTCTCCAACAGATTTCCGAATAAAACGACTGTTTCACTGTCGGCCAGCACCCATTTGTTCGGCAGGCTCATCTGCACATTGAATTGAATGTCATTTTCTTTGCAGATCTGGCCATAATACGCCAAAAGCATATTCAGCGTGATATTTTCACAATATGAGATCTGCACTTCACTGTTCAGGCGCTCTGTGTATTGCTGTAAGTATTGCCGCAGCTCTTCTATATTTTCGTTCTCTGCATATTCGCTGATTATCTGCAAATGGTGCCGCATATCATGCCGCATGATCCTCGCTTCGTTGATAGACCGCTGAATCGAATGATACGCCACTGCCTGCATATTTAATTTGTTGTTTTCTTCATCCACTTCGATAAGCTGATTATAGGTATTGACCAGTTTGTATACGCACAGGTAAATCAAAAGCTGTCCGCCAAGCACAACGGTCTGAAAAACCATGTGAAGCGGATCAAGGGCCATCTCCATGCTCGACTTATTCGGCGTGTGATACAGCACATAATGCCATATCATGTAGAATGTGACCGGGATAAGGCACATATTCTTCCATATTGAAGGGTCGATCCCATCCGTGCATTTTTTATAGCTTCGACGGCTTAAATAAAATGCACCTGTACCAAGCACAACCGCCTGTATCATTCCCATACAGAACGAGTATGTCCAGCAGATCAGCTCTGCTGCATTTTCCGGAAAGAGCAAGCCCTCTAAAAATTTGGATGCTACCACAATGTAATTTGCCACATTGTTAACCACAAGCAGTCGAAATGTTGCATGAAAAACGTTGATTTTTACCACTGCAATATAAGCGAGAAAACTTCCGATCGTAATAATAAGGCTGAAGATATGTGTGGCATACGAGCTCGGGGTTTCTGCCGACAGCCAGAACACAGCTTCCACGATTCCTGCTGCCAGCATGATCAGCCACGCAACGCGCTTCGACACCTTCAGATCCGAATGAAACGCACAAACGATAAACACCTCATAGGGAACAAAGTTCACAAATGAAAACAATGCCTCCTGCAATACTGCAGTTTTCATTGCATCATCTCCTTCCGTGCCATTTCAAAGAGGAAGTCCTGATACCGTGCATTCACTTCATTCATCCTTCTGCGGCTGATCGGGATCATCTCTCCCTGCGACATTTTGATAAGGTTCTTTTCAACAGCTTCAATTTCATTCATGTTTATGAGGGTTCCTTTATTGCAGACCAGAAAACAAGAGAACGGTTTCAGAATTTCCACCAGTTGATTAAAAGCCATCCGCGTGCGGATCATCCCCTTGTTCTTGCAGAAAACTGTAATGAGATGATTGTTGTACTCCGCACAGACAATTTCATTCACAAGCATTCTCTGTCCATCCTGCAATGTGATGCAGATATCTCGTGCCTCTTGCGCAATCCGTACCTTTTCCAGCATCTGAACCACTTTGGCTTTTGTCACCGGCTTTTGTATATAATAGCTTGCACAAACATTATAGCTCTCCGCAGCGAAGTCATTGCTGCTGGAAGAAAAAACAATGTGTACATCCTTATCTGCTTCCCGAATTTTCTTTGCCAGATCGATACCGGTCAGCTGATCCATGAAAATATCCAAAATAATCAGGTCATATTTTTCGCCCGCATTCTGGTTCAGATAATGCTCCGCACTCACAAAAGAAGAAATTTCACATGGGCACAAATGCATTTCTTCAAGTGCCCCCTCAACCAGTGATGTCATATTCTGTCTCTCGGCATCAATGTCGTCAACTATCGCAATCCGCACAATATCCTCCCCCTAATGCTCTTTCGTTAAACCTTTACTCTTCTTGTTTTTTCCCCATAGACGTTTCGTTTCCTCGTACACATAGCATCCGAAATCCTGCTTCAAGTCTTGTGGAAGGCACTCCGTATTGTCGTATTCTGGGAAATGCTGCTATTTTATTATGATATCATGCAAACCCCAAAAAATAAAGATATGGCTAAATGGGTCATGGCTGCGTTACCAACTGCCGCCATGACAAAACAGGTCATATAAAAGATTTTGACCCAAACCGCAAGACACGGTTTGGGTCAAAGCTTGTCTGATATGCTGGGGCATTACTTGGCAGGCTTCACGCTGGATACCTACACCCATATGACCGGCCAGATGCAGAAAGCCGCCGCCCAGCGGATGCAGGGCGTGATGGATGCGGCCCTGCCGGGAGAGCAGCCAGACCCGCCGCAGGATAGCAACTGTTTATCCTGACAAAACGGTCAGAGCAGGGCGGCGGCTGTTAAAATCACAAGCCCAGCAGCATTTGCCACAGTGAAGACAGCCAAAAAACGGCCTCCCTGCGATCCGGGCCAGGCCAGATACAGCTTCAGGGTAATGAGACTGGCCAGAGATGCGATCGGGGTCCCCAGGCCGCCGATATTGACCCCCTCCAACAAGGGTTTCCATGCATCCGTGAATGTGGACAGCAGCACCGCTGCCGGAACGTTGCTGATGATCTGGCTGGCACCCACTGCGGTGAGCAGAGGGCTTCTGGCCAGAAGTTCCTGCAAAAAAGCCCGCACGACCTGGATGCGGCCCAGATTTCCGGAAACAATGAAGAAGCAAACAAAGGTCACCAGCAGCGCGTAGTCCACACCCGCCAAAACATGCCGGTCCATCAATCCAATGACCAAAATCACCAGGACCGCTGTAATTCCATATGGAAGGACCCGAAAAACGGTGAGCAGGCACAGCATAAACAAGGCAGCATACACCATGAGCTGTTTGGGTGCACGGATCTGCCCCTCCAGCTCCGGTGCCGGGATCTTCTTCGGGAGTATGGGCACAGCCGCCGCAAGGCACACCAGACTGATGAGGGTCAGCGGGACCATGGCAGCGAAAAAGGACTTTGCCGAGAGCTCATAGGCGGCATACAGAAACAGGTTCTGCGGATTTCCAATGGGAGTTGCCATGCTGCCCAGGTTTGCGGCAATGGTTTGCAGCACCAAAATCGGGATCACCGCCTTCTGACACCCGATCTGCTCCAAAAGCAGCAGCGTAAAAGGAACAAAGGTCAGCAGAGCCACATCATTGGTCACAAGCATGGCGGCAAAAAAGGGCAGCAATACCAAAGTCACACCCAGGACCCTGCCGCCGCTGCTGCGCCGCAACAGGGCTGCCGCCAGCCATTGAAATGTGCCGCATCTCTGAAAGCCGGCCACAACAGCCATCAAACACAGCAAAAGGCACAAAACCCTCAAATCGATATATCCAAAGTAAGCGCCGTCCGGCGGCACCAGAAGCATCGTAACCACGGCACACCCGGCGGCAATGCACATGACTTTCTCCCGCCGCATCCAGGCGAAGAATTTTTTCAGCACGGTCATACCTCCATAAATACACTTGAAAGTGCTTTTCATAAACCCGCTCACAGCATACAGAAGCCCTGCATGTTTCATCTGGCGGGATTTTGAGCGGCTCACAAATCGCAGGGCCGCTGCCGATAAAAATCCGTTTGCTGCCAGTCATCCTTATGAAGATGAATTCGTTTCAAAGAAAACCTTTTACAACTCTTTTTTC
>RCNH01000680.1_pt1 | contig 13144 bp, 14 predicted proteins | sample 2041161 | NCBI WGS metagenome assembly RCNH01 (sample SAMN09708215, study PRJNA481090) | Feces metagenome, whole genome shotgun sequencing project. | biome: feces | host: Leptonychotes weddellii | place: Antarctica: Sion Island | collected 2010-03-01 | reverse complement strand
ATTCTTTATTCATAAGAGTGTTCATCTGTGCAGCATCAAGGCCTTCTTTTTCCATGACATATGGAACAATAGCAGGGTCAATAGCTCCACAACGTGTACCCATCATAAGACCATCGAGCGGCGTGAAACCCATAGATGTATCCATGGCAATTCCGTGGTCAATAGCAGAAATAGAGCAACCATTACCTAAATGACACGTAATGATTTTAAGGTCCTCAAGCGGTCGGTCCAATAATGCCGCGCACCTACCAGCGATATAACGATGAGAAGTGCCATGTGCACCATATTTGCGAATCTTGTGCTTCTCACATAACTCATATGGTAATGGATACATGTATGCACTAGCTGGCAACGTCTGAAAAAATGACGTATCAAACACAGCAACCATAGGTGTATGAGGCAATAAATTCTGACAAGCTCGAATGCACTTTAATGCTGGTGGATTATGCAAAGGGGCCAGCGTGCATAAATCCTCAATCTTTTCAATAACATCATCGGTGATAAGCTCAGATTTACTAAAGTAATCTCCACCATGAACAACACGATGGCCAATAGCTTCAATCTCATCCAATGATGTAATTGTAGTACGCTTACTATGAATGATTGCATCAAAAACAATACGCAAGGCCTCTTCATGATCCTTCATGTACTGTTCAAAGATGCGCTCTTCTTTATCCGCGCCATGCTTAATATATGAGTCTTTACTACCTACACGTTCACAAAGGCCTTTAGCAAGAACTTTATTATGTGTGGTTTCAACCAACTGATATTTAAGTGATGACGAGCCGGCGTTAATTACCAGAACCTTCACGAAATTCCCCCTGGAATCTTAGAGTGCAGGAGAGCCAGAGTTCATAGGTGCACCACCTAGAACATGGATATGAATGTGATGCACGGTCTGCTGAGCATCATCTCCTGTGTTAACAATGACACGATAACCAGATTCAGCAATGCCTTTAATTTCTGCAACCTTTTTGACGGTATTAAAAAGCTTGCCCATAAGTTCATCTGAAATATTGTCACCAATATTGGCATGATGCTCGCGAGGAACAATGAGAGTATGAACAGGCATCTGTGGATTTAGGTCATCAAAAGCAACAACAAATTCATCTTCATACACAATAGAAGCTGAAATTTCACCTGAAGCAATCTTACAGAAAATGCAATCGTCCATTACTACCCTCTCCTTAAGGAATAAACCTTTTAAGCTTATAAGTTGTAATTTACAAATACTAAGTGTAACCGAATATCAACTAACCCTTTAGGAAAGAGTTGTGTCAGTAGTTGTATCATCGGTAGATGCCTCAAGCTCACCCATTAAGACGTCAACTTTTTGTTGAGCCGTATTCAAACGACCCTTAAGCTCGCTTAGCAAAGCAATACCACGTTCATACATTTTCAAACTATCTTCAAGCTCTAGATTATTTGATTCCAAAGCCTCAACTACACTATCAAGCTCAGACATAGCCTGCCTAAAAGAAAGTTCTTTAATATCTGTAGTAACCATTAGTGTAATTCTCCTGACTGAGTAGAAGTAACTAAACAAGAAATAGTACCATCCGACACACTCACACACATAGTGTCATCTGGTTTTACATCAGACACACTAGAAACTACCATGCCTTGCTCATTTTGAGCCATAGCATATCCACGTTTAAGAATCGCTAAAGGGCTCAGGTCCTCAAGACGAGATGCCTTGCGTATGAATTCATTTTCAAATAACCCTAAAACCTGTGTACCAACGCGCTTTAAGCGCTGCGATGTAATGGAAACACTAGTAGTATATCCATCAAGCACATAAGGAAGTGCACGCTTCATCCGGGCCTCGTACTCTTGCACCTCATGGTGAGGTCTTTCTGTAATACGAGGTAATACACGTATTAATCGTGCTTGCAATGCCTCAAGATCACACTTAGGCACTTGTACAACATGCGGCAATACACAAGATAAGCGTTGCTGCATGTAATCAACCATTTGGCAATCTATGGCATATAGATTTCGTGGGTCTTTAAAAATTGGTCGCGTTTCAACGTGGTCAACAAGATGCTTACATGTATCTAGGTCATTCTGTACAATACGCTGAATACGGAACTGCTGACTTTCTAACACAGACAGAATGGAGCTTGCTGTAGGCACAACCGCTTCAGCAGCACCTGTTGGCGTTGATGCACGCAAATCAGCCACCATATCACAAATCGTAGTATCAGGCTCATGACCAATACCAGTAACAATGGGCTTAGGACATGCTCTAACCGCTCGGGCAAGCGACTCATCATTAAACGGCATCAATGCCTCAAACGAACCACCACCGCGCACCAATAAAATGACTTCACAATCAGTACGTGCCAAGCACTCAAGCGCCGAAATCATACCTGGTACAACGTTAGGTCCCTCAACCGGCACACCAGCAACTACCACTTCAACAAGTGGAAACCTGCGACGAAGTGTACGCAAAACATCATGAATAGCATCACCACGCGGAGATGTTACCACGCCAACTTTATGCGGCAAGTACGGTAATGCCATCTTAACCTCAGGCGATGTCAATCCTTCCTGATTAAGTCTACGTGCAATATCAGCCACTTGTCGGCGTAACTCACCTTCACCGTCAAGCTTGATGCTAGTTACGTCAAACGACATAGAACCTTTAGCAGGATACACGCTAAAACAACCCGTTAAAAACACGCGCATGCCAACTTTTAACTGCAAGCCATTAGCGCGATATCGATCATTCCACATCTTGCACGGAAGCGTAGATTTAGCATCCTTAATGGAAAAATACACAGCAGCATATCCGGCCTTAGCATTAACTTCAGAGACTTCACCAATAACGCATAAGGAAAGCCCTTCCAGTAAGTTTTTAGCCTTAAACAACGCTTGCGTTACAGACAACGCGCCATTTTGCGAAGAGCCTACCATGTTTTTAGACGTACGTGCTGAGGCAGAAGACGAAGAACGTGAGTCATCGCCAAAAATCGACGATGGCACGTAAGAATACTGCGAGTAACCCATGATGATTAGTTATCGCGGGTAGACATAATCAAATAAATAAGTTGGATTACAGAAGTCAAAGCAGCTGCTACATATGTCCACGCACATGCACGCAATACAGACGTAGCACCACCAATCTCACTAGCTACCATACCGCGAGCCTGCAGATATTGAAGACCACGACGGGATGCGTCAAACTCAACTGGTAAGGTTACCAACTGGAACAATAAGGTTGCAGAGAATAATAAGATGGCAAGCTTAATAAAACCAGCACTTGAAAGCAAAATGCCCACAAACAAAATCAAGATCCAAGTGTTAGATGCCAGATTGACAACAGGAACCAATGCACTACGAATCTTCATGAAAGTATAACCCTGTGCATACTGAATAGCATGACCTACCTCATGAGCTGCAGTAGCAACAGAAGTAATAGAGCCATAATTATATGCATCAGGACTCAAGGTTACTGAATTATTGCGGGGGTCAAAAAAGTCCTGGTTTGGACCGCCTCGATACACAGGCACATTACCTAATGCATTATCAGCAATCATAAGCTGAGCCATCTGCGCACCAGTAACACCTAAAGTGCAAGGAACATGGGAATACTTCTTAAGCATGTGAGAAACATACCACTGAGCACTCGCAGCAATGACGAGCGTCAACACCATGGTGAACATATAAATAGACATTCCACCCGTATAAACCATCTAAACACTCCTTAAAGCATTCAAATCATACCTGTACAACAATGTAATGAGCATATTGTAATCGAACAAGTGTTTCAAGCTTACGACTGTTCGTTTTTCGTAACTTTCATCACACCACGTTCAAGTGTTAAAGAAATCTCACCTTTGTATAATTTCAAGAGCTCTTCGCCTACCATTTCACGACGCCAACCCTTCATGACATCTGTCTTATCAAAATGTCCACGAGCAATTTCTACTAAGTCATCGTGTGAAGCTAGTACGTTTAACGCTATATCATTTTGGTGAGCACGCAACCGAACCAAAGAACTCATTAAGTCCACCTGAGGATCAACGTTAGCCTCTCGTTTTCCTGAAGTTCCCTGGTCAGGCCACTGTTCAGGAGGCAAAGACATGCCCTTTTCGCATGCTTTCAAGACACAACGAGCGTCTCCTGTAGAAAGCGATTCACGCATACCACGTACCATAAACAGCTCGTCAAGCGTTTTAGGCTCACGCTTACACGCTTCAACAATCTGCTCGTCAGAGATAATCCACTTACGAGGAATATTACGCTCAATAGCAGCATTTTCACGCCATGCAGCAACCTCACGAGCAGCAGAAAGCTGACGAGGACGTAGCTGGTTTACGCGTCTAAGCTTGCGATACCTACCATACGGATCAGCCTCATAACGATGAGGATCCAATAGTTCCTCAAACTCAGGTTCCAGCCAATTCAAGCGGCCCTTAGCCTCAAGCTTAGCACGCATGCTTTTATAGACAGGAGGCAAATAGCGCACGTCGTCGAGAGCATAATCAAGCTGAGAGTCGGTAAGAGGCCTTCGCGACCAATCAGTATATGAATCCGTCTTTTTTAGACGCACGCCCGTTTCACTGTGAACAAGCGCAGCATAACCAACCTTAAGCATCTGACCAATCAATGCAGCAGCAATCTGCGTATCAAACAATGGTCGAGGAAGCACACCTAATTCACGATACAAAATACCCAGATCTTCATTACCTGCATGAACAAGTTTCATGATAGAGGGGTCAACCAATAGCGGAACAAGTGGCGATAAGTCATGAACCTCAAACGGATCAACAGCTACAAATTCTGTTTCTGTACCTAATTGCAACAAACATAATTTAGGCCAATACGTCTTTTCGCGTAAAAATTCAGTGTCAATAGCAAGTACACTTGAGGACTTAGCACGCTTAACAAAGTCCCTAAGTTGCGAATCGTTAGTGATATACAAAGGTTTTCCTTATATCTTAATTACATGATGTAGTACTATTTTAACCTAGAAAGGAGCTCATAGTATGAAACTGCTTATTATCAATAATCTTGCATCTGGTTTTCGTGAAGGTGCCATCTATGATTTCATGCGCTCATTTATTAAAGACGGTGATGAGATCGTAATGAGATCCACAGATGGTACAACTCAGGTTGCTCCTCTTTTGAAAGACGCACAAAACTTTGATGCAGTAGTAGCATCAGGTGGCGACGGAACAGTAGCGTCAGTAGCATACGAACTGCGCAACTCAAATATCCCTATTTTGCCATTCCCTGCCGGAACGGCAAATATTTTATCATTAAACCTCATGTCGCCAAATGAACCACATGCTCTTGCAAAAATAATCCGCACTGGTCACACACTCAATTTTGACCTTGGCGAAATTACAGCAGATGGTATCAACTATGGATTTGCTATTATGGCTGGTGCGGGCTATGACGCACTTATCATGCAAGAAGCTGCAACCCATAAACTTTTATGGGGTCCTATGGCTTACTTCTCCGCAGCAGTCACACACCTAGATCCTCAGTATTCTGAAATCACTCTTACATTAGACGGTGAGCGCGTTGTCAAAACTGGCGGCATTGGTGTTCTACTTGTCAACTTTAACAAACTACAGTTTGACATCCCCGTCACCCATGACAGCGAACCTCGCGATGGTGAGCTTCATGTAGTTGTGCTCAAGACTAAAAACGCCATTGAGCTGTTACCTGCTGTCTTTAGTGCATTACTTGATCGTGATGGTAAATTCCCTGATCGTTCTAACGCTCTTGAGATCCACACTGTTAAAAACTTGCATGTGGAAGCCGAACCGCCTCTGACTATCCAGTACGATGGTGAAACCGCAACCGCTACTACCCCATTTGATGCAAGAATAATACCTGCTGCAGCACGTATTATCGTTAGCGAAGAAGGCTACAAGTTATATTCTGGCAACACTGCCGATACCAAATAGCATAGACCCCACAGCACACCTCACTAAAATCGAGCTAACGCCACATCCAATCCAAAACAAGACCAATATATTTATATCGAACTTCATAAGTACCGCACAAACAAAAGCCGCCCACAATTTTGGGCGGCTTTTCTATTTACTCTGAAAGCATTATTAGTTCTCAGAAGCTTCCTGAACACCTTTTTCTGCAAGTTCTTTATTCCATGCGGCAAGATTTTTGTTATAACGCATCTGAATAAGCTCAAGTATTACGGCAAATACCATAGCAAAGTAAACCATGAGCTTCTCTCCGCCGATGCCCATAACTTCGATACCAGAATGGAAACCAAAGCCGTCGATAACAAGCAAAGCACCAATTACAATGATAAAGGTTAATGCCAAAATCTTCATTTCTGGATGGCTGTTGATAAAGTTAGATACAGCATCAATAAATACCATCATAAGCAAAACAGCAGCAATTACAGCAATAATCATAATAATCAAATGGTCTGCCAAGCCAACAGCAGTAATAACGGAGTCAATAGAGAACACAACATCCATTACCATAATAGTAGCAATAGCCTGACCTAAGCCAATCTGGTGAAGAGCCTTGTGCTCTTCGCACGTTTCAGCCTTAACCTCAGTCAAACGCAACATATCGCGTACTTCCTGAATACCCTTAACAATCAAGTACGCACCACCAAGACCCAATACCAAGTCACGGACCGAGAATCCGTGAGACCAGAAGCCAAGGTCAAGAGTAAACAAAGGATTGGTCATATGAACCAAGAAGGAAGCAAAGCACAAGAAGATGATTCGCATAATTAAAGCGCCAGCCAAGCCGAGCTTACGACCAATATGGCGCTTATCTTCAGGAAGGCGATCAGAGGTGATAGCGATAAACACAAGATTATCGATACCTAAAACAATTTCCAAGAAAAACAGCGTAAGAAGTGATATCCAAGCCTCCGGGGTGGCGAATATCGATAAATCCATAAATAAATCCTTTCCCATCTCAAACCGGAGCACATACTCCAGCACACACATATGTACCATGAGTCTCGTTATTTCAGACACGCCAGGCTGTACCGGGTTTGTTGACGGGCCGCATTAAAAATGCCAACTACTCCCTCACGGGTTAATTAATCCTATCATATTTAGAATGTATCAATAATGATATAATTAGTTGGTTACTGTTTTGAAAGAGAGACTTTGAATGACCTTCACTAAACGACCACAAGACACAGCAAAATCACAGCACAATTTCCATAACCCTGTCATTTATCTCGACGGTTCCTCAATGTTACGTCCACAGCGTCCCACTAAAAGTGTTATAGGTTTTGCGGCTGTTGTTGTCGTTGTAGCATTGATTTTAAGTAGCTCTATGGCCTATAAAGCAATCGATAAAATTCTTCATGGCGAAGAAAATCGAATATCTCAAATTGAGCAGCTTTTACATAGAGACGTTACATTGCACTTACCACATTTAACTGACTTAATACATATGGATGACACTTCATTGCTTCAGTTCCTTAACGATAATGGATATAGATTCATTGACTTGGATACCTTGGCCGCCGAAGCCCAAAATATTGAATATGTTGATAATCCTGGAGTTGATGTGGTCTGTACACCAAGCGATGTTGATCCTGATAAAACTAAGGCCGTATATGCCAAAGGGATCAACGGTGCTGACGCTCTTACAGTAGCTCAGTATTACAACACCTCATGGCATCTTATCAATGACATAGACAATGCAGTTTTATCTGTTAAATATACTGACTTTGTTTCCACAACCCCTGAAGAAGCTTTAGATACCGCAATGGAAACGCAAGGCTGGCTTGAAAACGAGCATGTCATCGTGGAAGATGAGGGCGTAGATGAAGCCGACAACATGTATCGCAGCGGCACGGTACATACTGACACAGGTGACTTTTCCTGGAGAATTTCTACATGCCTGTTCTCTGCGGCGTACGATGTTTCTGATCTTCCTGAAACCACCCATTACGTTGGTATCAGGATTTATCCATTATAAAGATTTTTTATAAAACTTTTCAGGCAAAACGCCTAATAGATTAAGCATACATCTTTAATGACGCACTACATACATCGCCACAATTCATTAAGGATGTATGCCTTATATTTATATATTAAGTGTTAGCTTAATTTTACATTTATTTTTTTCCTTTTTCAGGATACAATACGCAAATATTGTTAGCCGCGGCTTACGAAAGGATATTTTTGCCGTGACCCGTTATATATTATTAGCCTTAGCCTGGATTTGCTTTTTCACTGGTTGTGTTGGGGTTGTAGTTCCACTCTTACCAACTACGCCACTTATATTATTAGCAACAATCTTGTTTGCACGCTCATCACCTAGATGCTATGACTACATTCAATCAACCAGAGTTTATAAAACATACGTAGTTGCATTCAGGGAAGCAGGCGGAATTACTTTATCAGCCAAAATTCGTATGCTAGCTGTTTCATACACAGTCATGGGCATCAGTGCTTTTATAGCCGCTAAGCCAATTGTTTGGTGTATTTTAGGTACAATGGCATTATTTTTGTTCTGGCTCATGATAATTCATATACCAACACTCAAGTCTAAAGAGCCAGAACAATCTTCTATAGCTAATCAACCAGAATAATACTATCAGTTGTCATACCAGCATTAGCAGCAATTTCATGGTAATCCCTTGGTGAAGCGCCATTAGTCGCAGCGCCTAAAGTCTCGTTTTCTAGCTGCTTAGTAGGAATTTCAAGCGATGTGTCGTCAGGATCAAGGCCTGCATCCACACGACACATCATATCACGCCACTCATCATACATGGTGGCAACATAACTCACACCATCACTAAAATAGGTATAACTAGGTGTGGCGCTATTATAAATAGTCACATCTACTTTCTGGAATTGCGAAGCTAGTGTTATTAAGTCTTTTACCTTAAGATCGGTCGAAACCATTCCAAGCAACTGCTCTATAGTTCCAGGAAGCTCTGTGACAGGTGTCTGTAAAACTTGCTGAATAATGGCAGTCACAATTAAACGCTGAGCCTGAGCACGACTAAAGTCACCACCACTAACGTTATAACGTTCACGAGCAAAGCCTAAAGCCTGCTCGCCTGTTAATGTTTGCTCACCAGCCTCTAATGTAACGCTTCCGTTTCCGCCGCTAAATGATTCAGGAACCGTTAGCGTCACACCGCCTAAATAATCAACAAGGCCAATCAACGAATCAAAATCGATCTCAGCATAATGCCTGATAGGAACACCGGCAAACTGAGACACTGCCGAAACAGCACCAGCGGGGCCACCATAAGCATAAGCCGCATTAATCTTTTGAGTTCCATAGATATCCAGCGAAATCATGGTGTCACGAGGAATAGAAATAAGTTCAATAACACCTGTTTCAACATCAACGCGCACCAAAATGGTAACATCGCTTCTAGACTGTAAATCACCTGCACGAGCATCGCTACCTAATAACACCATATAAAATGGTTCAGACTGCTTTTCAGGTGTAGGCTTTTCTAGCACTTCATGGAGTTCTGCTTCTTGCTGCATATTGGTAAACCCCATAGATTTATTAAGGTTATGCACCCAAACGCCAATACCTACAGCCACAGCAACAATAACAACCAACAAAGCACAAAAGATTCCTAAACAAATCTTAAACACCTTGTTAGATTTTTTATCTTTCAACATATCAGAAGAATGCGGCACATCATAAGCACGGGTATGCGTTTCCACCTGCTTTATACCAGCAACATGCTTACCGTATATTTCTTTATTCTCTTAATCGCTCATACAATCTCTCTTAATTTCTCTACAAACAAAATCATACGTATATAAACATTCACACAACCTATTTTTTAACAAAGGCTACAGCTTTTTTAAATGTTTCATAATCTCCAACGCAATGAGCATCACTCGCAACATAAGAATACAGCCCAGCATCAAAAAGCTTCTTAGCTGTCTTTTTTCGTTTACTAGTAAAACCGCCACAGAAACAGTTTCCTGAAGCCTGCAAACGACAACCCATCCTAACTAAACGATTAGCTAATTCAATATCATTTTGAATAGCCTTGTAACGCTCAGGATGAGCAATAATAATGTCATATCCCATGCCCTGGAGGTCAAAAATCAAGCGCTCATAATTATCATATTCTTCAGCAGACGCACCATCTACTAGTTCTAGTAAAAACTCATGAGAACCTTCAAAATGCAGATAGTCGGCCCATTTCAATCCCAAATCCATAAGCTTCATATAGTTAACTTCAAAACCCATCTGGATGGGAAAACCATCAGCATGCGCAACTAGCAATTCATAGGCATCCCACATTTTATCGTAGTCAAACCAAGGCGATCGACAATGTGGCGTACATACAATATTAGTAACACCAGCATTCTTAGCCGCCTCAAGCATCTGCAAGCTTTCATCTAAATCGCGAGAACCGTCATCTACTCCGGGCAAAATATGACAATGAATATCACGCATAATTACATCCTAGCATCGCAAATATCGCAATAAAATTCTGTTACAACATCCTCATAGTGACCACTAGACTCATAGTGTCCTTCTTCAGGATGATCGACAGTTAAGTAACCCTTAACAACACTACAACCATGCGGCTCTCCGCCAGCACTGAGCACGCTATCATTATGCGCCACCCAAGCATCATAACTACTAAAAGATACGCCACACAAACACTGATATGACTCAGAAGGAACACTTTCTGTCCATGCTTCAGCATCCACTACCCAAACTTCCCCATCATCAATCCAACGCGTCTCAGTAACAGGGATCCAATTATGCACATGGGAATCAGGCACTCTCTCTTGAGCTGGTTCAGGCATTTTCTCAGATGTATCAGATTTGCCTGTAGTATCTTTTTCTGCAGGTTTAGTGCTGTCAATTTTAGACGTGTCAGATGTAGGGCTACTGTGCAAATACTCCTGAGTTGGTTTAGTTCCAGAATCCGTAAGGGCCACAGAAGTAGCTATTGAAGCTTTCTCTGGGAAAACCTCAGGATTATTAAATTCAAATCCATGATTCCACGCAACAAGAAATGCAGCTCCAAGTAATGCAATACCTACAGCTACAGCAAGTAGCCCATATGCCCATGTATGTCGTTTACGCATAAACGGATCATGCTTCATTTCAGTAATGACCGAAACAATAAATGAAGCGTCTTCTGCATTCAAATTACGCAATACGTCACAAAGAACCATCTTATTAGGAAGAATCCCCAAGGTATCAAAATCTGTATAGACTTGATTTAACGCAGCATCAAGCATAGGTTCAAAAGCCTCAGGATTTCCAAAATCCAAGGTATCAAACTCACATAAAATACGTTTTTTAGTTATAGCCTTAGGAACAAATCTACCAGTCATATCAACCTCATGACATCCGAAATCGGAGATGTATACATCAATCATATTCAAAAAATCGCTGTATACCAAAAAGGCTGTTTGTTGTAAGCAGGACCACACGGTTTATGCGGAACATTTACTCACAACAAACAGCCACACACATTAACCGTTTAAACGACTACCACGACGAACGGGTAAAGGAGTTTCATTAACTGCTGGATCATAGTCGCTAAAGTCTGCAGTTGGACCTGCAGCTTCTTCCATGCGCTTGCGTTTACGCTTTCCATTTTTCATATAGTAAGAATAATAATAACTACTATTCTCAACCTTAGTATCATTTAATACGGTACCAATGATATTAGCTTCAGCCTTATTGAGTTGGTCGATTGACGCTCGTACATCATCACGACGTGTAAAGTTATCACGTACAACCAAGATAGTACCATCAACCATACGAGACAAAATAGCAGCATCTACAAACGTACCTACTGGTGGCGTATCAAAAATTACAACATCATAGACCTTCTCTAAACGCGCAAGCAGATGAGAAAAACGCTTAGAGGACAAGATATCAGGTGGATTAGGAATATGAGGTTCTGAGTCCAGGACGTCTAAACGTTTTACCTGACTTGGTACAATAGCCTGCTCTACAGGCACACGACCAGATAAAGCAGCATAAATACCTGCGGGAGCATGTACACCAGCAATTTCAGCTAATGTACGGCGGCGCATATCAGCTTCAACAATAAGGGTCCGTTTACCACTAGCAGCAAAAGCCTCTGCCAAATTATAGGCAACCGTGCTTTTTCCTTCATTAGGAATGGAAGATGTAACAACGATAGATTTAATAGGGTTGTCAACATCAGCAAAACAAATATTAGACATTAATGTGCGTACAGCATTACGCAAAACATTCTGTGGAACACCAGCATTCTTTTTAGCCATAACTACTTACCTGCCTTAGAAAGAGTAGGAATACGGCCAATTATAGGCACACCAGTCAATTCCTCAAGCTCGTTAGCTCGAACCTTAACATTCATTATATCCATAACAACTATAACAGCTAAAGCGATGAATAAACCTGCCATAAATGCTACCAATGTATACATGGTTCGATTAGGACCGCTAGGATGATCAGGCGTAATAGCCTGGTCAATAACATTGACCGACTGAACATCCATAACCTCCTGAGCAACCTTAGATGCATTTTTTGCAAGTCCATTAGCAATTGATGCGCAAGACTGAGCATCTTTGCCAGATACAGAAAGTTTAATAACACGAGTAGTAGTCTGAGAATCTACCGTAACATTATACCCCTGTAAGGAATCCATCTTAAGGTCTCTAGCGGAGTCCTTCATAACACGGTCAGACTTGATTAACGTAGCAACATCATTCGTAAGCATTTGACTAGCACTAAGGTCTGAATTGGTAGTATGAACGTCATCAGACTTAACCAAGACATACATACTAGTTGAAGCTGTAAACGTGTCAGCCATAAAGCCAAAACAGTAGATACCCACAGCGAGAGCACACATTACTGGAAGCACAATCATGAGCTTAATGTGCTGACGCATGAGATTCAATAATTCTAAAAGCGTCATAAAAATCCCTAACAAAAAATATGTGACAGATGGTATGAAACACAATTAAGTAAATCCAAATGACTTACACTAATCGATACGTTCATAGTTTACGATAATACCACGTAAACAGGCATTATGCTAAGTTTAACGTGATAATTATCATAATCACACCTAAAAGCAGTAAGTATTTTTGCAAAAAATAGCCGTAAGAAAAAGTGAATTTAAATACAAAAAAACCCAGCTATGAGCTGGGTGTAACTTCATGGAGCGGACAACGGGGCT
>RCNH01000679.1_pt1 | contig 13155 bp, 10 predicted proteins | sample 2041161 | NCBI WGS metagenome assembly RCNH01 (sample SAMN09708215, study PRJNA481090) | Feces metagenome, whole genome shotgun sequencing project. | biome: feces | host: Leptonychotes weddellii | place: Antarctica: Sion Island | collected 2010-03-01 | reverse complement strand
ATTAGCTCAGTTGGTAGAGCAACTGACTCTTAATCAGTGGGTCCTGGGTTCGAGTCCCCGATGGTGCACCACAAAACACCTGAATGCATTGCATTCGGGTGTTTTTTTGTATATATGTTTAGAAAAACGAACTCACTTTTATTGTGTATTTGTTCAATACCTAACAAATCAGGCAGATGTGTTGCGTAGAAACAAATGAAAGGCTATAATATAATTGTATTGTTATACAATTTTAAATATTAGGAGGGAAAATTATGAAGTTCTCTGAAATGCCCTATCAGCGTCCCGATATGGATGCTGCAAAAAAAGAAATGGTAGAGTTAACTGCTCGTTTGAAGAACGCAGAAGATTACGCTACTGCTAAACAGGTATTTTTAGAAAAAGAGACTCTGGCTAACCATCTGGATACATTGGCTACATTGGCAAGCACTCGCCATAATATTGATACACGTGATAGTTTTTATGACGAGGAAGTGAACTTCTGGAATAACGCATCCCCTGAACTGCAGACCTATGAACAGGAATGGACAATGGCAATGCTGAATAGTCCTTTCCGTGCTGATTTTGCTGCGGAATATGGCGATTTGATGTTTGTTAATGCAGAAATTGAATTGAAGTCTTTCTCCCCTGAAATTGTTTCTGATATGGCTCAGGAAAACATGTTGACGCAGGAGTACGAGAAACTGATTGCTTCGGCTCAGATTCCGTTTGAGGGTAAGACGTATACCATTAGCCAGATTTCTCCGCTGAAGAGCGACCCTGATGATGCTCGTCGTTTGGCTGCTTGGAAGGCAGAAGGCAAGTGGTACAAAGACAATCAGGATAAACTCGACAGTATTTATGATCAGCTGGTTAAGCTGCGTGACGGCATGGGCAAAAAGTTGGGCTATGAAGGCTATACGACTTTGGGCTATTACCGTATGGGACGCAATTGCTACACAAAGGCTGATGTTGAAAAGTTCCGTGCAGCTGTTGTAAAGTATCTGGTTCCTGTTGCTACTAATATTTACAAGGAGCAGGCAAAGCGTTTGAACATGGAGTATCCGTTGAGCTTTGCGGATGCTGCACTGGAGTTCCGCTCCGGTAACCCGAAGCCTGCCGGAAACCCTGACCAGATTTTGGCCGCAGGCAAGAAATTTTATGATGAACTTAGCCCGGAAACAAGCGAGTTCTTCCGCACGATGCTGGACGGTCAGCTATTAGATGTTTTGTCTACGGAAGGCAAAGCAGGCGGCGGTTACTGCACGAGCTTGCAGGATTATCAGGTCCCCTTCATTTTTGCAAACTTCAACGATACACAGCATGACGTAGAAGTTATTACCCACGAAGCTGGCCATGCTTTTGCTGCTTGGATGAACCGTACCCGTATTCCGGCTTCTACCATGTGGCCCAGCATGGAAGGATGCGAAGTCCATTCCATGTCTATGGAGTTCTTTGGCTGGCCTTGGGCAGAGGATTTCTTCGGCAAGGACGCTAAGAAGTTCCGTTATAGCCACTTGGCAGGCGCACTGACCTTTATCCCGTATGGTACTCTGGTTGACCACTTCCAGCATGAGGTATATGCTCATCCTGAGATGACCCCTGCAGAGCGCCACGGCGTTTGGAAAAAGCTGTTGGGCGTGTATATGCCTTGGATGAAGCTGGATGGCGAGATTCCTTTCTACAGCGAGGGTGAAGGCTGGCAGCGTCAGCAGCATATCTACTCCAGCCCCTTCTACTATATTGACTACTGCTTGGCACAGACAATCGCATTGCAGTTCTGGGCACGTATTCAGGATAATCAGGAAGATGCATGGAAGCACTATATGGCTTACACCGTACAGGGCGGCAGCAAGGTGTTTACCGAATTGCTGAAAAATGCGGAATTGGATAGCCCCTTTGGCGAAGATTGCCTGCGTAATGTTTGCGAAAAAGCGAACACTTGGCTGGCAAACTACGACCTGAGCGATATTCAGTAAGCCGATGGCTAAGGGCGAGAAGAAACCCAGAAAGAAAAGAGAGCACCTGAAAGACTTTTACCGTGATGTATCCGGTAAATACGTATATGGTGGCGTAATGTATACCTGCACGCTGCTGCCTGCTGACCGCAAGAAGAATATCTTGCGTATGTGGCTTGGCAGCGGCGCTGCTTTTATCATGCAAATCATTGCAGGTTGTGTGCCGTCCGCCGGTATGTCGGAAGGGTTCTTGGTTTTGCCGTTTTATCTGGGGGCTATTATTAGCTGCGGCATGGTTTGTTGGGCATTATGGGAGCTAACAAGTGGTGGCGAGCCTGTACGTGCCTATGTTTATGATGCTAGTGTAAAAAAACTGCCGGGTAGATGTAATGCCGGAATGATATTCTGCGGACTTACTTTAGTAGGATTGATACTCGATGTAGTACTGAATGGAATGGGTAAAGGTAAAATTTGGGCTACAGTGTTGTTCGTAGCAATACAGATTGCTGCTGCAAGTGGTTTGTTTTTAGTAAAGAAAATTTTACAATCTATCAAATGGGTGAAAAAATAAAGCAAATCACAACAAATCGCAACAATTTATGAGGTATTAAGCGGCTAAAGCGATTGACAGTTTCACTATAAAAAGGTATAATAACTAGCATATTCACTTGTGTCGAATCAATAGGGAAGGGACGACACAGTGGTGGAGAAAGGCGTATGCCTTTTGATGTCCGCAGTACGTGGACAAAACGTCTCACCCCAAGACGATATAGAGGGGGAAAAATATGATGGAGGAAACAATCATGAAAAAGATTACTCGTCGCAATTTCCTGAAGGCAATGGGTGTCACCGCTGGCGTAGCAGCTCTGGCAGGCTGCGGTGGCAACGGCAGCAATGGTGGCAACGGTGGCAATGGCAAGGAAACTCCGCTGGTTGTAGGCATCCTGCCTTTCAGCGGTAAGTTCTCTCCTTTCTTTGCAGAGACCTCTTATGACCGTAACGTTGTTGACATGACTCAGGTGCAGCTGTTGGGCAACGACCGTGCAGGCGCTATGGTCTACAACGGTATCGAGGGCGAAACCCGTAAGTTTAACGGTAAGGACTATACCTATGATGGTATCGCAAACCTGGCCATTACTGAAAATGACGACGGTACTGTTTACTACGACATTACCCTGCGTGACGATGTCACTTTCTCTGACGGCGAAAAGGTTACCATTGATGACGTCATCTTCAGCATGTACGTTGTATGTGACCCTACTTATGACGGCAACAATACTTTGTTTGCTCAGCCCATCGAGGGTATGCAGGAGTACCGCAGCGGCATGGAAAGCCGTATGAAGCTGATTGCTGAAGCAGGCAATGGCGGCTACAAGGAAACTGAGTTCTACACTCAGGAGCAGTACGACGCATTCTGGAAGGCTTTCGACGCAGCTGGCGTAAAGTTGGCTCAGGAAATCGTTGATTTCTGCATGACCAAGGGCGCTACTGATGTGGCTTCCGCTGCTGAGATGTGGGGCTTCCCGGGTCTGGCTGCTGACGCTACCGCTGAGGACCTGTACGCTGCATTGATTGCACAGTACGGCTACAGCCTGTCTGAGGAAGGCATTGCTAAGGAGTCTGCAGGCACCCCGTTTGTCGATATGATTGTTGAGGCAGCAGGCGACATGGGCAGCGACCTGCAGGCTGGTGTTAAGACCGGCAACGGCGCTGAGAACATCAAGGGCATCCAGAAGACCGGTGAGAACAGCCTGCGTGTTGTTATGACCACTTTGGACGCTACTGCTGTTTATCAGCTGGCTCTTACGGTTGCTCCTATGCACTACTATGGCGACAAGAGCCTGTACGATTACGATGCTAACAAGTTCGGCTTTGAAAAGGGTGACCTGAGCAAGGTTCGTTCTGTTACCAGCAAGCCCATGGGTGCTGGCCCCTACAAGTTCCTGAAGTATGACAAGGCTACCGTTAGCTTTGAGGCAAACGAGAACTACTACAAGGGCGCTCCCAAGACCAAGTACATCAACTTCTTGGAATCTCAGGAAACCGATAAGCTGAACGGCGTTATTACCGGCACTATCGACATCGCTGACCCGACCTTTAACAAGGATACCGTTGATGCAATTGAGCAGGCTAACGGCGGCGAGCTGAACGGTTCCGTTATCAGCACTGCTACTGTTGACTTCCTGGGCTATGGCTACATCGGCATGAGCGCTAATGTTCTGAACGTTGGCGGCGAGCCCTCTTCCGATGCATCTAAGGCACTGCGTAAGGCATTTGGCACTATCTTGGCAGTATACCGTGATGTTGCTATCGATACTTACTACGGCGAGCGTGCAACCGTTATCAACTACCCCATCTCCAACACCAGCTGGGCAGCACCTCAGCCCACCGATGACGGCTACCGTTTGGCTTACTCTGTCGATGCAGATGGCAACGACATCTACACTTCCGGTATGTCCGCTGAAGAAAAGTACGCAGCAGCTCTGCAGGCTGCTCTGGGCTTCTTCCAGAAGGCTGGCTACACTGTTGCTGACGGCAAGCTGACTGCTGCACCCGCAGGTGCTGCACTGGAGTACGAGTTGGTTATCCCTGCTGACGGCAGTGGCGACCACCCCTCCTTCATGGTTTGCACCAAGGCTTCTGAAGCACTGAAGAGCATTGGTATGAACCTGATTGTTACCGACCTGAGCAACGGCGCTGAAATGTGGAGCGGCATCGAGGCTGAGTCCATTGCTATGTGGGCAGCAGCTTGGGGCGCAACTCTGGACCCGGATATGTACCAGATTTACTACTCTGACGTAGCAAACGGTGGCAAGAACCCCGGTGGTTCCAACTACATGTACGACATCGCTGATCCCGAGCTGGACCAGATGATTGTAGATGCTCGTGCTTCCGCTGACCAGACCTACCGCAAGGCTGTATACAAGGCTTGCCTGGACAAGATTATTGACTGGGCTGTTGAAGTTCCTGTCTACCAGCGTCAGGACGCATTCATCTTCAGCGCCGAGCGTGTTGACATGAGCTCTGTCGCAACCGACATGACCACCTTCTATCCCTGGATGATGGAGGTCGAAAAGATCGTTTTGAACGCAAATAAGTAATTATAGCGTTTCAACTAAATCGTTAAAGATGCACAGCTGTTCCGCAGTTTGATAAAAGCTGCGGAACAGTATGCTGTGTATCAAGCAGCGGCTCTGTATAGGGCCTATGCCGGCGGTGCAGAGCCGTCGCTTGATATGCAGCAGCCACCCCGAGGTGTCTGATAAGAACCGCGGGGATTTTGCATGTATATGAGTTGCCGCAACTTGTGTGCAAATTTATTCCGATGGAGGTTAAACCTAGTGCGTAAGTATATTACCAAACGACTACTGATTTCAGTGGTAATTCTGTTTTGCGTATCTTTTATTATTTATGGTATGATGCGCAGCTTGCCCACATCTTACATTGAGACGATGGCACGTGAAAAATCCATGCAGCCCGGCTCTAAGAGCTACGAGGAATGGATGGAACAGCTAACCGCAATGTACAATCTTGACTCAAACATAGTTCCGGGCTTCTTTGGCTGGCTTGGGTCGATGCTGCGCGGCGATTTCGGCGATAGCTGGAAGTGGACTGTCCCCGTTATCCAAAAGTTTAAGGAAGCAGTTGGTGTTTCCTTTGTAATGGGCGCAATATCGTTTATACTACAATTGCTTATTGCAATTCCTTTGGGTGTTATTGCAGCAACTAAGCAGTACAGCAAAACGGACTACACCATTTCTATTTTGGCGTTGGCAGGTATTTCGCTGCCCACCTTCTTCTTTGCTTCGCTGCTAAAACTGCTGTTTAGCGTTAAGCTGGGCTGGTTTGATTTGTACGGCCTGGTTGGTCGTGATTTCGAGCAGTTGAGCCGCATGGGCCAGATTTTGGATATGGCGCATCACTTGGTGCTGCCCATTGTTACACTGACCATTTTGAGTGTTGGTTCTCTGATGCGCTACACTCGTACCAACATGCTGGAAGTGCTGAATGCGGACTTTATCCGTACCGCACGTGCAAAGGGCTTGAGCGAAAAGAAGGTTATCTATCACCACGCTTTCCGTAATACTCTGGTTCCTCTGGTTACTACCATTGGCGGTTCCTTGCCCTCTCTGTTTGCCGGCGCTCTGATTACAGAAACTTTGTACGGTATCAATGGTATCGGCTTTGTTTCTTACCAATCTATGGTTTCCGGTGATATTCCGTTCTCCATGTTCTACTTGGTTTTCCTGGCAATTTTGACTTTGGCAGGCAACCTGATTTCCGATATTTTGTACGCTGTGGTTGACCCTCGCGTGCGTATTTCCTAATACGAAAGGAGGATCCTTGTAATGGATGAGAAAAACATCAAAATGAATGAGCAGGATACCTCTGCCGCAGAAAAGGAAGTATACTCCCTGAACGACGATCGTCGTGTGAAGGTGCTTAGCCCCGGTCAGCTGGTTGCAAAGCGCTTCTTCCGCAATCAGATTGCAGTTGTGGGCATGGTTATTCTGATTTTCATGTTCCTGTTCAGTTTTGTGGGTGGTATGCTGAGCCCTTACGGCGAAGCAGAGCAGTTCTACCGTATTGATATGCAGAACAAAGATTTTGCAGGTGTTACCAAGAATACTGAGTTCCGTTACGCATCTGCTGACGGCCAGGATTACAGCAGCATTTTGCAGGCACAGACTGTTCTGGCTATTCAGAAAAAGAACGATAGCTTCACTTATAATAATGTGAAGTACAACTTGGTTCAGGAAGGTCCAGATTTCTATCACCTGTCCAAGGCAGACGGCACCATGATTGGTATTGCATATAAAGATATTGTGAGTGCAAGTCAGGCTGGTGCAAACCTGAGCTTCCAGTTCCAGTACAATGCACTGAAAGCTTATGCAAATGGCGAAACCGCATTTACTGCTGACGGCAAAAACTATTCCGTTGAAGAAGATGGCTCTCTGATGGATGGTGCTGAGCAGGTTGGCTATGTAGGCCGTTATGTTGTCCAGAGCGTTATGTCGGACGTTTTTATTTCCCGTGACTTCAAGGATCAGTTGATTGACATCATCGAGGCAGGCGGAAACGATTTCATGTTCGTCGACGCAAATGGCGAAGAGCACGAGTACACCATTCAGTACGACGCAACAGCCAAGGTTTGGGCTGTCCGTCAGCTGACAGAGACCCGCGTCTTTGATGCTTACGCAGCACCTAGCGTAAAGCATTGGCTGGGTACTGACCGTAACGGTATGGATATGCTGACCCGTTTGATGTACGGTGGCCGTGTTTCTTTGATTATCGGCTTTATCGTAGTTATCATCGAGGTTGTTCTGGGCGTTATTCTGGGCGGTATCTCCGGTTACTTTGGCAAGTGGATTGATATGCTGATTATGCGTATCGTTGATATCTTCTACTGCATCCCCTCTACGCCTATCATTATTATTCTGGGCGCAGCAATGGACGAAATGCGTGTGGATCCTAAGATTCGTATGCTGTACCTGATGCTGCTGCTGGGCTTCTTGGGTTGGCCCGGTATTGCTCGTATGGTTCGTGGTCAGATTTTGTCTCTGCGTGAGCAGGAGTTTATGACTGCTACCGAGGCTTGCGGCATTCGTGTTTCCCGCCGCATTTTCCGCCACCTGATTCCCAACGTTATCCCGCAGCTGATTGTTATTGCTACCATGGGTCTGGGTTCTACTATCCTGACCGAGGCAACCTTGTCCTTCTTGGGCTTGGGCGTTAAGTTCCCGTTTGCATCTTGGGGCAATATCATCAACGATGTTAATAACACTTATGTTTTGACAAACTTCTGGTTCATCTGGATTCCTGCCGGTGTTTGCTTGCTGTTGACGGTTTTGGCCTTTAACTTGGTAGGCGACGGTTTGCGCGATGCATTTGACCCCAAGATGAAGCGCTAAGGAAAAGGAGGAAAGACCATAATGGCAAAGAAAAATACTGACGGCTATCTTTCCAGCAGAGAGTCCCGGCGCATTTCTAAGGAAAATCGCCGAATCACTGCTGCGATGGAAAAGCAGCGTAAGCGTAAAAACGTGCCTGAGTCTGAGTACTTGACCGAGATGCACGACAAAAATAACGCAGTTGAGTTTGATAACCTGCACACCTATTTCTACACAGACGTAGGTACCGTTAAGAGCGTTGACGGTGTTAGTTTTGAGGTTCCTATCGGCAAAACTGTTGGCGTTGTTGGCGAGTCCGGCTGCGGTAAGAGCGTTACCAGCCTGAGCCTGATGCAGTTGCTGCAGCGTCCGCAGGGTCAGATTGTAGATGGTCACATCCGTCTGAATCTGGGCGATAAGGCTTATGATATTACGAAGACCCCTGATTCTGCAATGCAGCGCTTGCGTGGAAACTATATTTCCATGATTTTCCAGGAGCCCATGACCAGCCTGAACCCGGTTTTCCGTATCGGTGCACAGGTTGATGAGGTTATCGCTTTGCATAACCCGACCATGAGCCAGGAAGATGTTAAGAAACGTACCATTGAGCTGTTAGAGATGGTTGGCATCGCAAACAGCGCAGGCGTTTACGAAATGTTCCCGCACGAGCTGAGCGGCGGTATGCGTCAGCGTGTTATGATTGCTATGGCTCTGGCATGCAGCCCCAAGCTGATTATTGCTGACGAGCCCACTACTGCACTGGACGTTACCATTCAGGCTCAGATTTTGAGCCTTCTGCGTGAGCTGAAGGACAAGATTAACTCTTCCATTATGCTGATTACCCATGACTTGGGTGTTATCGCAGAAATGGCAGACTATGTGGTTGTTATGTACGCAGGCCGTGTTGTGGAAAAGGGCACTGTTCAGGAGATTTTTGCAAATCCCGCACACCCCTACACCATTGGCCTGATGGCATCTAAGCCTGTTGTTGGCAAGCAGGTGGATAAGCTGTACTCTATCCCCGGCAAGGTGCCCAACCCGGTTGATATGCCGAACTACTGCTACTTTAAGGACCGCTGCGAAATGTGCGTTGCACAGTGTGACGGCGACTATCCCTGCGAGGTTAGCCTGAGCCCCACGCACAAGGTTAGCTGCTACCGCTATTACAACCAGAAGGAGGGTGAATAATTATGGCATTGGAAAAGACCAAACATCAGTTGTCTGCTGATGCAGATTTCACCCCGATTGAATATGATCCGCAGTATATCCTGCAGGTCAATCACCTGAAAAAGTACTTCCCCATTAAGGGCGGTATGTTTAATAAGGTGGTAAATGAGGTTAAGGCTGTTGATGGCGTTACCTTTAATTTGAAGCGTGGTACTACCATGGGCTTGGTTGGTGAGTCCGGCTGCGGCAAAACCACTACCGGCCGTACCATCCTGCGTTTGAATGGCGAAAAGACCGGTGGTCAGGTTCTGTTTAACGGTAAGGAAGTTTACGACCTGAGCAATGCTGAAATGCGTGCAATGCGCACCAAGATGCAGATTATCTTCCAGGACCCGTTCTCCAGCTTGTCTCCCCGTTTGCCGGTTGGCGAAATTATCGGCGAGGCAGTGCGTGAGCATAAGCTGGTTCCTGCTAACGAGTTTAACGATTATGTGGACCAGATTATGGACCACTGCGGTTTGCAGCCTTTCCATAAGGACCGCTATCCTCACGAGTTCTCCGGCGGCCAGCGTCAGCGTATCTGCATTGCACGTGCGCTGGCATTGAACCCTGAGTTTGTTGTGTGTGACGAGCCTGTTTCCGCACTGGACGTTTCTATTCAGGCTCAGATTATTAACCTGCTGAATGACCTGCAGGAGCGCTACAAGCTGACTTACCTGTTTATTTCTCATGACCTGTCTGTTGTTGAGCATATCTCTGATACAGTTGGTGTTATGTATTTGGGTGGTCTGGTAGAGTACGGTGCAACCGCTGATATTTTCCGCAACCCGTTGCATCCTTACACAAAGGCATTGTTCTCTGCAATTCCTGTGCCGGACCCCAACGCAAAGATGAACCGTATTGTGTTGGAAGGTTCCATTCCTTCTCCCGCAAATCCGCCGTCTGGCTGTAAGTTCCATACTCGCTGCCAGTACTGCACTAAGCGCTGCCGTGAGGAAGCTCCCAAGCAGCGTGAGGTGGAGCCGGGTCACTTTGTCCGCTGCCACTTGTTTGACGACTAATGGCTATGGACGATAAGCGCAAACAGCTAAACGAGCAGGAAGATGATGGGCGCACGATTGCAGATATGAGCAATCTGGCACCACATCGTAACTGGTTGGGTGGTTGGACAGCCTCAACAGGAAGCGACCGCAGACGAGAACAACCTAGCCCGCAGCCACAGCAGCAGCGCCGCCCATGGGAGCAGCCGGATACCTTTACAGGCAGTCAGCGCTTTTGGGCAGTTATGGGTGCATTAAAGGCATCCTTACTGATTGGCTTGGTGTACGTGGTAGGACTGGGACTGCTCGGTTGGTTATTGATTTCCCTTTGGAGTTAAAGAAAAGAGCCTCTGCTAATTGGCAGAGGCTCTTTTTTTGTTATAAACACTTGACAGAATAAGTAATACTTTGTATCATTTGAAAGATTGATAGAAGGAAAGGAGAGTTGTCCATGGGAAAACCAGTAGTGGGAATCCCCTATATCGGGAAGGGCGTACACAATCATATTATGCTGATGCACTATATGGTTGCACTGTTACGTGCAGGAGCAAAGCCCATTGTATTAAAACGAAGCACAAAGCCGGAGGTGCTGGAGCAGTACCTGGCGCACTGCGATGGCTTTTTGATGCCGGGAGGGGCAGATATTCAGCCCAGCCGTTATGGCAGAGAAAAAGAGCCGGCTTGTGGAAAAATAGATATGGAACGTGATGCTTTTGAACTGGCACTATTAGAGATGCTTTTGCCCACACAAAAGCCCATTTTAGGCATTTGCCGTGGGTGTCAGGCTTTGGCGGTAGTTTCAGGCGGAACGTTATATCAAGATATTACACCACTGCAATCGTGCCAGCATAATGACAAGATGAATTTGCCGAGAGGTGTACACACTATCACACTGCAAGGCGAGAGTTTGCTGCGAGACAGCTTGCAGCCTGCTGGCGATACTTTGCGTGTGAACAGTATGCATCATCAGGCAATTGAGCAACCCGGTGAGGGAGTTCGTGTTATTGCACGCAGTTCAGACGGCTTTATTGAAGCAATCCAGCGTGACGATAGAGTTTTTTGTGTAGGAGTTCAGTGGCACCCGGAGCATATGGCACCCCGCAATAAAGCGCAGCAGCGTATTTTCAATACCTTTGTGCAGGCTTGTTACTAAAATTTGTATAAAATAAAGGGCATAAAAGTCGATGGATGCTTTTAAAGCAGCTTTTATGCCCTATTTTTGTATAAAAATATAAATTATATACGAATTGTACTGCAATGGCAGAAAAATGCGCAGCATGGGTTCTCCTTATGCCATTGCTTGGTAGAATTTATCGAAGAAACATTGGAAATATGGCGGCTCTATGGTATGATATTAAAGTTAAGGAAAAAAACGAAAGGATGTAAAATTGTGGAAACAAAGAAACAACAGGGAAATGCGGTTGCGCTGTTGCCAATTGGAGTGTTTTTGGTCATTTTTCTAGGTGCAGGCTTAATTTCCGGTGACTTTTATGCAATGCCGGCAATCGTAGCTTTTCTGATTGCGCTAGCGGTAGCATTTGCACAAAACAAAAAGCTTTCTTTTGCAGAAAAGCTGCACGTGATTGCAGGAGGCGTAGGCGATGATAATATCATTACCATGTGCCTGATTTTTTTATGCGCAGGCGGCTTTTCCGGTGCGGTTTCGGCAGCCGGTGGTGTAGAAAGTACCGTTGCGCTGGGACTTTCGATTCTGCCGTCCAGTGTTGCTGTAGTGGGCCTGTTTGTAATTGGCTGCTTTATTTCGGTTTCAATGGGTACCTCGATGGGTACGATTAGTGCATTGGCACCGATTGCAGTGGGCATTAGCAAAACAGCAGGCTTCCCCATTGCCATTTGTATTGGTGCGGTTATGTGCGGCGCAATGTTTGGCGATAACCTTTCCATGATATCGGATACAACGATTGCCGCAGTTAAAACGCAGGGCTGCGAAATGAAGGATAAGTTTAAGGAGAACTTCTTCATTGTGCTGCCGGCAGCATTGCTGACGATTGTACTATTTTATGTGTTGACCCGTAACGGAAGTTATGCCGTTACCGAGGCATTGGAGTACGACCTGTTGAAGGTTGTGCCGTATCTTTTGGTATTGGTAGGCGCATTGCTGGGTGTGAATGTATTTGTGGTGTTGATTGGCGGTACAGTGGTTTCCTTGATTGTAGGTGTGGCAACAGGGAGTATCCCACTGAACCAAGTATTCCAAGTGGTAGGTACAGGCATTACCGGAATGTATGACATCACTGTAATTTCCATCATTGTAGCATGTATTGTTTCCTTGGTGCGAGAATATGGCGGCATTCAATTTGTGTTGGATTGCATTAGAAAATGTATTCACAGCCCACGTGGTGCTGAAGTTGGAATTGGCGGCTTAGCATTGCTCGTAGACGCTTGTACTGCAAATAATACAGTAGCTATTGTTATGGCGGGCCCTATTGCAAAGGACATCAGCGATGAGTATCATATCTCCCCGAAACGCTCGGCTTCACTGCTGGACATTTTTAGTTCGGTAGGGCAGGGCTTGATTCCGTATGGTGCACAGCTGCTAAGCGCAGCAACGCTTACGGGCCTAACGCCGTATGCGATTATGCCCTATTTGTATTATCCGTTTTTGATGGCAGCCAGCGCACTGATTTTTATTATGCTGCGTAAAGGTAAATAAACAGCTGCCTCTTATAGGGTGGAGCTGTTAATAAAGCAGGCAGTACCAATTTTACAGGTACTGCCTGTTTTCTGTATAAAAAACAAAAGGGCAAGCAGAGCCTGAAGTGCTCTGCCTGCCCTTTTTATATTAAGTATAACGGAAGGCTCGCATTAGTCCTTGGCCGGGGGAGTAATACCCATCTCTTCCATAATGCGTGCGATTTGGCTGTTATCTTTATCAACAAAAACAGGCTCGCCGAAAATCTTGCGCAGCCAGCTTACGCTCATATCATGCCACTGCGCAAAACGCTCGTCAATGCAGCGAGAACTGCCGTCAGCAGTTTCTGCGGTACCCAGTGCGAGGCCGTGGGGGCCAAACTGGAACAGATGCAGCTCGTAGTCCACACCGGCCTGCGTGTATGCATTTGCAATGCCCAGAGCACCGTAGGGCGTTAAGCGGTCCTC
>RCNH01000678.1_pt1 | contig 13159 bp, 12 predicted proteins | sample 2041161 | NCBI WGS metagenome assembly RCNH01 (sample SAMN09708215, study PRJNA481090) | Feces metagenome, whole genome shotgun sequencing project. | biome: feces | host: Leptonychotes weddellii | place: Antarctica: Sion Island | collected 2010-03-01 | reverse complement strand
AAGTCCGTGGAAGAATAGGAAGTCGCTGACCTGTGAGGGATTTTTGTATAGAGAGCCCCTATCAACAATCGTGTTGGTAGGGGCTTTTTATGATTGTAGGTTCAAGTTATTTCAATTAAGCTGCCTGAAGAAAGTGTTTCATAAATAAAGTTACGTTTCATGCAAAAATAAGGAAATATACACTAAATCAAATCCGTGACCATGGTTTATATCTTGATATCTAAAGATGTCTGCATAGTTACGTATAATGCAGCTAGTAAAACTTATTTCTAAGGATCAATATGAAGAAAAATATTTTAATCGCATCTATGTGTATTGCATTCACAACGCTTGGTCTAACAGGTTGTGGAAGTGTAGAGCAGCCAAGCGAGCCGGTTCAACAACAAGAAGAAGATCCACAAGCTATCAAAAATCGTGCTATGGAGCGTGTTCTCGAAGATAAGCAGATTGTTATGTATGCTACCTTCGACAATACGACTTATGACAAATCTATTTTGATGGTAGGAAAGACCTATGAGTTAGATTCTCAGTACACACCTAGTCAAGATATTACATACTATGAATACGATCCTCAAAATAAAGAATATGTATCTATTGAGGGAGTTGTAACAGGAAGCGGTTCTGGTTTTGCTGGATCTGGTCATGGTGCATATTTACTAGATTCTGAGGGCAATCTCTATAGGTATGAGATTGCTGGAGGAACCGGCCTTTATCAATACGATAAGTTTGATATGACAGATGGACAATATAAGTTCACTCCATTTTTAAGTGGCAGTAAAGCAGAAGAGCAGCAAAAGAACCTTCCACCTGCCGATGAGGAGATCATAAAGAATCTTTCAGGTCTGAAGTGGCAGGCTAATACTACAAATCCTAAAAATATAACTGAAGAAGACAAAAAAAGAGAGGAGCTTGTAGGTAATCAAATCGCAACTGTTACGTTGCGCTATGTAAACTCTGACCAGATAGATATGCTTCTGGAGGGAAAAGATGTCCCTACTGATGATCATATTGATTTTCGTAAAGAGTATTATCTCATCGCCATTTTCCCTAAAGACTATATAATGCCAGGAGAGGACAAACCACAGCCTCCTGTGATATATTTTCTAAAGTCTCCTTCTGAGTCGCATGATTACTTCAGGAAGTATTTGCCTCTAGATTATTTAGATGATAGAGAAGTAGCTTTGGCATTCGATCCTGTTTATATTGGTAAATCAGATTTACCAGGACTTTCAAAACCAATTAACTCAATATCTAATGCAAGGATACTCTAAGCATATGCATAAAGGATGTCACTTAATCTTGTGACATCCTTTCTTTTGTAACGCCAACTAACTACTATTGTTCTATGATTGTTGGGGTATGTTTAGATGTTGTATATATTTATTGATAGTAATTAATATCATTTATATAATTTTCGAAATATATGGGAAAATACAATCGTAATTAAATATAACGTAGGAGATTATATGTCTGAATATCAGGAGACTAGCTATGCTCATGATGAGCTATTGTCTAAATTGAAAATTGTATCTGAGTATCTCTATGCTATCAATCCGCAATATTATATCGATCAGAGGCATCAATACATCTACGATACAACTCAGATGGAAGAAAATGATGAAGAGAAAGTTTCAGTAAATATTAATATGAAGATATATATCTTCTATCCTCTTCTTTTAATATTAGCTGGTATTTATATTGGGCTTTATAATATCCATCCTTACTTAGGATTTTCCAGACTAAAGCCGTTTCCAGCTCCAGGATTTTTGGCCTTTCTTGTACCTGCAATTCTCATTATTGCTGGAATAGTTTTGCACTTTCTTACTAGCTTTCTTGTTACGCAGGCGATGCACAATGAAAGAAAAGCAAATAAAATCATTGCTATAGGTATTTATATACTTTTGGGCTTTTATCCGCTTAAGTTTCCTGCTAGCCTTTTTATAATTGGAGTCTCGAACCTGTTTACATCGATGACCGGTTATCAAAACATCATATTTACTGCATCCTTAATCTATTCCATCGTATATACCAACAAGCGTGCTAATCGATATGTGAGAGAGTGCAATGAACAAATTGATCAAGGGCGCAAAGATAAAATTAAAGATGAAATTGAGTCTAAAATTTCTACTTTTAATATTAATAAGGGCTCCAGTGATGATGAAATTGAAGGCTTGAAAAGCCAGCTTCTTGCATATACTGATGGATGGTATCCAGCAAGATATCTCAACTGTAGTGACTGTGAAAGCTTTATTATGCTCTTAGAAAACAGTGCAGTGGACAATATGCAAGATTTAATCTCTATGCACAAGGTTGAGATGTACAAAAAAGAAAAGCATGAGATTCGTGTTAAGTATCATTAAATTTGAATTGAAGGACTTTTCATTACAAACGTTATAGATTCTTGAAATTAAAATTATTAAAAATGACAAACAAAAGGGATGCGCTCCACAGAGCGTATCCCTTTAATCATTTTATTCTTCTGAGAGCTCCTCAGAGCAAATATTTAGACCTTTAATCGGATTTTGGAGTATAGACATATAGTCATTGGCACTAAGGCCTGTGCATCGTAGCTGAAGCCCTTTCGCTTCTTCTTTGAGAGCAGGGAGATAGGAGAGGACTTGAGGTGCTAGGACAATCATGTCGTAGCTTGAAAGAAGATCACTATGAGTTCCATAGGCTCCAGAATCTACAACTATCTCAAGACCTTCTTTTCTGGCTTGGGTTTGCATCCTCTCAGCAATGATGGATGATGTTCCTCCTCCAGCACAAAGTATCAAGATACGTTTTCCATTTAGCTTGATCTTAGTATTGTCGCTCATCAATCCGTCTTGTTGTGATGTATCTTCAGCGTATGAATCTTTATAGTCTCTATCGAACTTTCTAAAGAAAGGAAGATATATAAGGAAATCTATTCCAAAAATAGCAGCTACCAACAAAATAGAGAGGGGTTTGAAGCCAGCGCAAATCACAATTGCTATCGGTGCTGGAGTAAACCAAGGAAGCACATAGGCAAAGCCTCCCATATCAAAATACAGGGCAAATACAGAGTAAACAACTACATTTGCCATAGGAGCTAATACAAAAGGTATGAGAAATTGAGGATTTTGAACCAGGGGAATTCCATATAAGACAGGTTCGTTAATACCGCAAAATACAGGCTTCCAAGCTTCTTTTCCGATTTGCCTTAACTCTTCGTGTTTAGATAAATACTTAAACATCAAACATGGCACAAGAGTCGCTCCAGTGCCTCCTGTAGCCATAATAAAATAACGAGTTGCAGGAGTTAGTATTCCCGTTGGTTGAACGCCTATTTGGACCATTGCATAATTTTGAACTACAAAATAAAGTGCTGCGCCCATGATAAATGGATCTACAACAGATGAATCATGAACTCCACTAAACCAAATCAAAGCCATGAAACCTGCTATAAATACAACACCTCCAAAACTATTGAAAACATCAAAGATAGGAATTACAACCCTTAATAAGAGGGACGAAAATGGCTGGTTGTATGTATTTAGCACAGCTAGATTTATTGCGACTGCAAAAATAATACTGACAAGTACGGCAATTATTTCTTTTAGATAGTGCTCTATGTTTGTTGGATATCCTTCAGGAAGATCAAAGGAAAGATGGCTGAGGGCTAAGGAGAATATTTTACCTGTAGCAAATGTTGTTATAAGTGCTAAGGTAATTTGCTCTGCACCATAGCTTGATATATCTGTTAAGCCTTCTAGCCTGTTGGTGAGGATACAAAATGCAACTACTGAGGTAATGGTCAAAAGCCCAACATCGATTTTGTGAGTTCCTTCCATCTTGGCATTGATGTGAGTTGCTAGATTTCTAGGAGCTAAAATCGCTGTCAGAATACCTAATAGGGAAAATATAATCATCACAAATGCACTAATGGTGTCTGATGCTTTGTGCAATATATCAAAATAGGTAAGCACGTTGGCCACAAGGCCAAATACTGAGGCTGCAACAACAAGATAAATAAGCGCGATAAAAGTATCTTTTGTAGCTGATATATAGGTGTTTCTAGTAGCCTTTTCAAAGGTAAGCTTCATTTTCTGAATAAGGTTGAGCGCAGCGTCCATTGTGCTTCCTTTAATAGATCAATATTAGATATTTAATTATAAATGCCGATATAGCATCGTCTAGTATAAACTAAAAGATCCCATATCAGCACTATAAGGTTGCTATTTAATTGTTCCGCTTGACATGTTTGATATTAAGAACTTCCTAAACAATACAGCAACAATTGCAGGAGGAACTATGGCTAATATGCCGCATCCCGCTATGATTCCGTATCGAATAAAGTCACGCGCAATAAAATCACTCATGACCATAGTGATAGTTCTGCTTGTAAATCCTGAGAGCAAAATAGTAGGAATTACATATTGTTTCCAAGCCATCAAAAACATAATCAACGTGCAAGTTAGCACTGCTGGTGAGGCGACAGGGAGAATAACTTTAAAAAATGTTTGACGCTCATTGAAGCCATCTATAGCAGCAGCTTGCCAGAGCTCTTTTGGCATTTGCTTGAAATAGTTCATCATAATCCAAGTATTGAGAGGCAAGGCTGATGAGACATAGATAAAACTTGTCCAAAGCATTGAGTTGAGCAGGTTCATATTCCTAAACATATTATATATAGGAATAATTGTGCTAAATACAGGGATGACAATCGTCAACAAGAGCAGGTTAACGAAAATCTTCTTTCCTTTAAATTCAGCAATGCTTAGGATATATCCTGTAAGAACTGTAAGGGGAATGCCAATAACAAGGGTCAAAAGCGCAATTTTGATGCTATTGGTAAGTCCTAACAGAATGATTTTGCTGTCTTGTGAATCCGCGCTAAAAATAGAGCGGTAATTTTCCCATGTAATAGCCTGCGGTATAATCCCAGATCCATCAGCAAGAAGGTCGCCTTCTGGAGTGATACTTATAATAAAGCACCAGATTATAGGTCCTAGGCAAAATAGTATGAGAAATATACAAGCGATATAGTATAAGGCGCCTGGTTTGTTTTTCATTGTTAGCTCCTTAATATACCTTTTCCACAGTCATATTACGTACATAGAAGTATCCAAATACTCCTGTTAGAATCATTGTGATATAAGATATTGCACTTCCCATACCGAAGTTTAAATAGTTAAACGTTGTTGTGTAGTTATAAACCAAAAGAGTTTGGTTTTGAAACTGATAACCGCTCATAGCGATAACTTCATCAAATACATTAACAGCCGCTGTAGTGAGATTGATAAGCACAATACCCATCGATGGCATAATTAAAGGCAGGGTAATATTTTTAAATGCCTGGAATTTAGATCCGCCATCAAGATAGAATGCCTCGTAGTATCCCTCTGGAATAGACTGTAGGTTAGATAAGATAACAATCGCGCAAAATGGTATTGTTCTCCAAGCAATAACTAGCGAGACGATAAAGAGAAATACCCATCGGTTATTAATCCATGATACAGGCGAAGATATTAATCCACCTGCAAGTAGTAAATTGTTAGCAAGGCCATTGCCGGGAAAGAAAATAAACTTCCACATAATACCGTTTACCAAAGGTGGCAAGGCCCAAGGGATAATGGTAATTGCTGTGAGAAGACCTGAAATTTTAGTCTTGTGATTTAACACCAAGGCAATAAGGGTGCTGATAACAAGTCCCAACACCAACGTATAAATTAAGATTACTGTGCTGTTTATAAGTGATGTGTGAAACTGCGGATCTTGAAGGATGGTGAGATAATTTCCAGCCCCTACAAATCTTGTGTCTTGAGGATTAGTAAGGACATAGTTTTCTAGGCTATAGCCAAAGGTTGTAAAGATTGGAAAGAATACCGTTGTTATATAAAGCAGCGTACAAGGTATAAGCAGCATTAAATATATGCGCTTTTGTCGTTTTGTAGTATACACAGTGGCTCCTTTGCTAATTGTTACAACAATTATAGCTCATCAATCTTTAATCTATCGCCATAACAAAAGGGACCAGCCGAAGTTGGTCCCTTTTGGAATCTAGTCACAATAGATAGCAATGATTAGCTCTGTGATTTTGCTAGAGCATCAACTTTCTCAACCATCATATCAGTTGCCTGATCTGCGGTAAGCTTACCCTGTCCTAGCTGATTTACGATGTTGTACATCTCACTGCTCATCTGAGCATAGTACTTAGGTACACCATTAGGGAATGGAGTTCCTACGTTTTGAGATTGAGTAATTACAAAGTCAGGAGCTTTAATCTCTCCAGAGTGAATCATCTCAGATAGTACAGATGTACGGGTTGGAAGTAGGGAAGTTGCGCGGTTGAGCTCAGCTTGAGTCTCTGGGCGGTAATACCACTCAATGAACTTCTGTGCAGCTTCTTTATTCTTAGAGAATGAAGAAATACCAATTGCCTCAGTGAAGGAAATGGATTTAGTTGCAGGTGCATCCTTACCAGGGAATTCAATAGCCTGTACTTGTCCTACAACCTTAGATACCTTCTCGTCGTTGACGCTTGTGAGGTAGGAAGATGGTCCTTCAAGGAAAGCACCATTGCCATTTTGGATTCCCTTAAATACATCGATACCTGGAGTTGATACATTATTAGGGTTGATGTATCCGTCTTTGAGCATCTTCTCAATGAAGGTTAGAGTATCGTGAGCACTCTCGCGATTGAGGGTGTTGTCGTCATTAAATACGATGTTGTTGCGTGTGTAGGCAAGTGTGAGGAATGAAGTGGTTGTCTTCTCCTCTGCAGTGAGAGGGAAAAGCATAGGATATTCAACGCCATTTGCCTTCATCTTAGCAAAAGCAGGCTCTAAAGTTTCCCAGCTTGTTGGAATTTGTTCAACTCCTGCCTTCTTGCTCATATCTGTATTGAGATAAGCAATACGCATATCGTTGGTATAAGGAACAGCATATACCTTACCATCTACAGTGAAGTAAGTAAGAGATGGCATGTCTTTTTTGACACTCTCAGGAACATTAATCTGCTCTAGCCATCCTGCACTAGTAAACTCGCCTACCCATGACCAGTCTACTTCGATAAGATCTGCAGGAGCATTCTTTCCAGAAGATGCCACTGAGACTTTTTGCTTGATTTCGTCCCATCCTGCAACCTCTACAGTAACTGTGATGCCAGTTTCGTCCTTAAACTTCTTGAGCATCTCTTCGCTTGGAGCTCCCCATTCAGGGATCAAAAGCGTTAGAGTCTCACCATCATCAGCACCGCTTTGTGAACTCGAACAAGCGCTCAGAAGACCAACGCTTGCTACGAGGCAAAAAGCGAGCATGAAGGCAGTGAATTTCTTTGTAAGTTTCATAGACTACCTTTCTGTTGTTGGGCGATTTGCCACTTAGCTTAACACGTCAGGTGGTGCAAAATATAGACGTGAATACTATGGATGTGATAGATGTTCTCTAGCACATTATTACTCAATACCATACCCCAATTAGGAATATATTTGTATAGGATATTTTACTATGTGTGACATAGAAACACTTTTACAAGTTTTATTCAGGTAATATAGATGCATATATAATTAAGCTTATGGCAAATGTATTTTCATTCTCGCTCAAAGGAGCACTATGAACGGTATTTCCTTCCAACATATCTCAAAGTCCTACGATGGCAAGACTTTGGTAATTGACGATTTTAACCTTGATGTACAAGAAGGAGAATTCGTTGTTATATTAGGCCCTTCAGGTTGTGGTAAGTCAACTTTGTTGAGAATCCTTGCTGGCCTTGAAGAAATAGAGCAAGGTGAGATCTATATCGATGGTGTCCTTATTAACAATAAGCTTCCAAAAGACAGAAATATCGCGATGGTCTTTCAAGACTATGCTTTATATCCTCATATGACTGTGTATAAAAACATAGCAATGAATCTTATATTGAAAAAGACGCCTCAAAAAGAAGTTGATGAGAGAGTCCATCAAGTGGCATCTATGCTTCAGATTGAAGAATATCTAGACAGAAAACCTCGCCAGCTCTCAGGTGGTCAGATGCAGCGTGTTGCTCTTGCGCGTGCGCTTGTGAGAGAGCCTAAGGTTTTTCTTATGGATGAGCCTTTGAGCAACCTTGACTCTAAGCTTCGCATAGAAACACGCGCTGAGATCATGAAGCTTTACAATCGTCTCAAGACAACAACGGTATATGTAACTCATGATCAAATAGAAGCTATGACCATGGCATCTACCATTATTCTTATGAAAGATGGTGTTATCCAGCAAAAAGGTACTCCTGAGCAAATCTATAGCAGACCGGCCAATGTGTTTGTTGCTGGCTTTGTAGGTACTCCTCAGATGAACTTGTTTGAGGTTGCTGTTGAGAATAAAGACGGCAAGCTTATTGCTGATGTATTGGGTACAAAGGCTCAGGTTGAGGGTTATGACTTCTCCTCTAATCGCGCAATAGCAGGTATTCGTTCTGAAGACATCACTATGATTTCTGGTGAGGAGTATGCAGTCGACTTCGTCGAGAATCTAGGCAGCGAAAAGCTAGTGTATCTCAAGTCAAATAAATCCAAAGATAACCAAGCTCAACAACTTGTTGTAAAGGCATCAGCTGCTGCAAGCTATGAGCATGGTGATTTGACTTCGGTTTCTGTTGATCCTGAGCGTATTCATCTGTTTGACCCATTGAGCGAACAGCGTATTAATTAATTAATAATTAAATATCTCTACATAAAAAGAGCAGGATATATATCCTGCTCTTTTAGTTTTAATGATAGAGATCTGCAACCACTTCTTCGAAAGTTGTTCTCAAAAGATCTATGTTTTGTCCTGATTGTGCACTTACAGGGACAAGCTGGAGCTCATCGGTTGCCCCTAGCGCCTTGCGAATTACTTGAATTTGGCGCTGCTGTTGGGATTTGGAAAGCTTGTCTGCCTTAGTTAGAACGATGATGAAAGGAAGGTTTCTCTCCAGAAGGAATTGAACCATGTTTTTGTCCAGCTCGCTTGGCTCATGACGAATGTCAATAAGAGATACAACAAGGGCAAATTCTCTATCTTGCATAAAGTAGCCATTGATCATCTCAGCCCATCGACCCTTCTCAGATTTTGCTACCTTTGCATAGCCATATCCTGGAAGATCGACAAAGTCGCATTCTTTTACAGAGAAGAAGTTAATCGTTGAGGTCTTTCCTGGTTTGGAAGAAACACGTGCTAGGTTTTTACGATTGAAAATCTTATTAATGAGAGAGGACTTACCAACATTTGAACGTCCTACAAATGAGATTTCTGGCTTCTGTGAAACAGGTAGCTGGGCAGATGTTCCATATGCGCCGGTAAATTTAATTGTCTGAAGATTCATAGTCCTGCCTATCTATTAGTATTTACTCTCTCAAGGATACTTTATCTATGTGAAGTACATTAGAAGAAATAAAAACCCTTGCGAATAACATTAGTAAGCTATTGGCAAAGGCGGATTAATTTATTTGCTAAAGCGTAAAACAGTCAAAAAAAGTTGATGCAAGAGGACTGTCTGCCATCTTGCATCAACTATGTGAGAATAAGTAGCACCAAGCGTAATGCACAGTTATTTACGTAAGTAGGCCCATGTCTAACATAATTATTATGCTAAGGAGGAGAGATGGGTCTATTAGGTGCTATTAATCGTGATATTCACCTCTATCCCAAGCAACAAGTAAATCATCGAAAAAATCAGGGCTGCTTTGATTTTCATCAGCATGCTCGATGGCATCTATCTTTCGAATAAGTTCAAGAGTTTTCTCATCTGTCTTTGGCACAGCATTAATAAATGCTAGTGCGATATCTTGTATGAGAAATTGACCTGTTATTCTGCCTCCGAAGCCTACTACATTTGCTCCTAGATGCTCTCTTGCATGTATAGCAGTTGTCATATCTCTCACCAAAGCACACCTTGCGCCTGGAACTTTATTTACTGCGTTTGTAATTCCTATGCCAGTTCCACACAAAACAACACCCAAATCAGCTTTGCCGCTTGCAACGCATTCTCCTACCTTCTTTCCGTAGATAGGGTAGTGTGTGCGTGTAAAATCATGGCATCCGCAATCGATTACTTCATGTCCATTTGCTTTAAGAAAATCAGAAACGCAAATCTTTGTATCTGTAACGATGTGATCGTTTCCCAATGCAATAATCATAGTTATCTCCCTGAATCCTCTAAGCCATGCGATTGAGCATGTCTACACGAATTTGATGGCGTCCTGCTGCATAGTTTGAAGCTAGGAACTGATCGGTGATGTTGCAGGCAAGTGTATCGCCTACAATTTCACTACCAAGACAAATTACTTTTGCATTGTTGTGTTCGCGGGTCATATAAGCGCTTCTCTCATCGGAGATTTCAGCTGCAACCAATCCTTTTACCTTGCAAGCACAGATAAATGAACCATCACCAAATTCGTCAAAGAGTATCCCAAAAACATCTTCTGATTTAAGAACCTCACTGGCTACTGCCAAGGTTGAGTCTACAAAATCATCGTGTGGTGTTTCACTTAAATCGACAAGCTCAATATCGTCGCGACAGCTCAAATGCTGCTTGACGACATCTTTAAGTTTCATTCCTTTGTAATCTGAACCCAATACTACTTTCATTGCAATCCCTTCTATCTAATGGGTAATTACTGCATTCGATAACCGGTCTCATGCAAACAACGAACATAGAAGGCTTATAGTATTTAACACATGACTGTGGTAAATCCCTCAATCATATCTTTTTGCTCTGGATCGATTTTGCTGTCTGTAATGAGGTAGTCAAGATCATCGAGCTTATAAAACGTATAAAAATCACGTTTATTTATTTTGGAAGAATCGACCAAAACGCAACGAGTGCATGCTCTATCAAGCACTTTCATCTGAAGACATCCTTCTGAAGCAGTTGATGTGGAAATACCTGCATCATTTACTCCGTTTGCTCCAATAAAGGCTATATCGATTCCTAATGCCGAGATTGATTCTTCTGCAATAGGTCCAACAAAAGCTCCTGTTGAATGACGAAGAGTACCTCCTAATGCACAAACTTCAACATTGAGTTTAGGGCTTAAAATCTCAATAACCGGAAGGCTATTTGTAATAACGCGAAGATTAATGTCTGGTATCAATCCTGCAAGATCGGCAACCGTTGTACCAGGTCCTAGAAAAATGGTCTGATTTTCTTCTATAAGCTCAGCTGCAAGTTCTGCCACACGCATCTTTTCACTAGCATGTACACTACTTTTTTCAGAGTGTGTAAGCTCTCTAGAAATGGTAAGAGTCGATTTGTGGTTGAGACTCCTAGCACCACCGTGTACTCTCATAAGACGTTCTTGATCGGCAAGTTCCTTAAGGTCACGACGTATTGTCATATCGGAAACATTGAGTTTTTCTGCAATGTCATTTACCTCTACGGTTCCTTGTTTATTAACCAAATCAACTATCGCATCGTATCTTTCAGACTTAAGCATTAAATCTCCTTTCTAAAACAAACAATATCAAAAGAAAACGAACAATTCAAGATATATTAAATAGCAATAAATCTTTCCATCTTCTTCTAATAAAAATTATTGGATACATATTACCTGTTAGACATTGAGATAACCTTGGTAAAATATTTAGAATGAGTTATTGACACATGTGCGTTGTTGTTATAGATTGTTCGTAACGAACATAGAAATACATTTTTAAACCACGAATTGCTATATGGCTATTCATCTAATTGGGAAATGAAAGGGGCACGTATGAATAAAGAAGAGCTTTCTAATATAAGTTTTGAAATAGTAGCATATTCAGGAGATGCGAGATCTACGCTTTTAAACGCTGTAAAAGCTGCTAAAGCACAAAATTGGAATGAATATGATGAGCTTGTAGCTCAAGCTAAAGAAACAATTGAAGATGCACACAAGGCTCACTTTGCTTTGCTTACTGCTGAGGCGCAAGGAGAGGATATTAATCTAGACATCATAGCGGTTCATGCTCAAGATCATCTCATGACAACATTATTGTTGTTGGACATCATTGATACACTTGCTGATGTATATCGCTAGTTATGGAAGATACTCATGGAGAACTTTGTCAGCTTTTTAGGGGAAAGCAAGCCATTTTTTGAAAAGCTTGCAAGAAACAAATATCTTAAAGCCATTAAGGATGCATTTAATTCGCTAATACCAGTTATAGTGTTTTCTTCACTATTTCTCATTGTAATCTCTATTCCTGAGTTATGGGGATATAGATGGCCTGAGGAAATTAGCTATATACTTGCTCTTCCTTATAACTATACGATGGGTATTTTGGGTCTTTTGACGGCTGTTGCTACGACTAAGCATTTTGTAGATACGCTTAATCGTAAAATGCCAAAAACCAATCAGATTAATACATTATCAACCATGCTTGCATCAATTGTTGGTTACTTACTCATGACTAATAGCGATGCATTACTAGGATTTAATGGTGCAAATCTATCTTTTGGTATTAATAATATCTATCTTGGATCCAAAGGTTTATTGTGTGCTTTTGTGGTTGCATTTATAGTTGGTCATATCTATAGATGCATGATTTTCAATAACGTTACTTTTAAGCTTCCTCAGCAATGTCCTCCAAACCTATCTCAGTTTTTTAAAGAGATCTTTCCCATCAGTGTGACAACAATCGTATTTTGGTTGATTAATTATCTTTTTATTAAGCTATTCTCGATGAGTTTTGCGCAATCGTTGTTTTTGAGCTTGCAACCAGTTTTTAATATGGCAAATACATATGGTGGCGTTGCTTTAATCTATGGATTCATGTCTTTTCTTTGGTTCATTGGCGTACATGGGCCATCGATTGTCGAGCCAGCTATTACCGCAATAGCATATGCGCTTTTGGCAGACAATCTCTCTGCGGTAGAAGGTGGTGTACATGCTGCTGGCATCATAACCCCAGGAACACAATATTTCGTTGCGGCCATGGGTGGAACAGGAGCTACTTTAGTTGTTACTTTCATGTTCGCGTTTATGGCCAAATCAAAACAAAACAAGGCTGTTGGTCATGAGGCATTGGCTCCTGTGTGCTTTGGAGTAAATGAACCTATTTTGTTTGGAGCTCCTTTGGTTATGAATCCTAAATTTTTCATACCATTTATTAGCGCACCTGTTGCAAATGTTTGCCTTTTTGCCTTCTTCGTACAGTCACTAGGAATGAATTCGTTTACATATGTGCTGCCTTGGCC
>RCNH01001821.1_pt1 | contig 13197 bp, 17 predicted proteins | sample 2041161 | NCBI WGS metagenome assembly RCNH01 (sample SAMN09708215, study PRJNA481090) | Feces metagenome, whole genome shotgun sequencing project. | biome: feces | host: Leptonychotes weddellii | place: Antarctica: Sion Island | collected 2010-03-01 | reverse complement strand
GAGGACTTGGCGATGGATGCCGAAACTGAAAAACGAATTAAGAAAGAAAAGAACCGTCTTGCCAAGTTTTACAAGAACTTGGAACCAAGGAAAAAGGGTATTGCGATGGGACTGATCGAACGTGCGGCCTTTATGCGCGTTCAACTGGAGGACCTGGAAAAAGACCTAAATGAAAAAGGGTGGACGGAGCCGTTCAAGCAGGGAAGCGCCCCTGCCTATGATCGGGCACGCCCGGCGGGGCAAACCTATAATACGCTGAACGGTAACTACCAAAAGATAATCAAGCAACTGGATGCAATGCTGCCAGAACTGCCAGTAGCAGCACCGGAGGACGATGGCTTTGACGAATTCACAAGCGACCGCCCGGAAATCTAAGAAGAAACACTATCCAATCACTTACAATCCAATCCGCGAATACTGGCAGGCAATCGAAAGCGGAAAAGAGGTTGTGGGTGCAAAGATACGGAAAACATATGCGCACGTCATCCATGAAATGGAAAACCCCGGAGAGTATTTTTACAGTCCAGCGCGTGCAAATCACATTTTGGAATTCTTTGAGAACTATTGTCACAACAGCAAGGGTAAGGCGGGCGGACACCTGGTAACTCTGGACTTATGGGAAAAAGCTATGCTTGCTACCGTGTTCGGATTTGTCGATATCGAAGGCTACCGACAATACAGAGAAACCATCCTGATTGTCGGAAAGAAAAACGGCAAAAGCCTGCTGGCTTCCGGTGTTGGAAATTATCTGCTTTTTTGCGATGGCGAAAATGGCCCGGAAGTGTATGCAGTAGCCACCAAACGTGACCAAGCGAAAATCATTTGGAAAGAAGCAAAGCGCATGGTCAATAAATCACCGGCGCTCAAAAAACGTGCGCGCACGCTTGTGAATGAAATCGTTACCGATTTTAACGATGGCGAATTTAAGGCTCTTGCATCTGACAGTGATACGCTGGATGGCCTGAACATCCATGGCGCTTTGATGGACGAGATTCACCAGTGGAAGAATGGTCGGCCGTTGTACGACATCATCGCAGACGGCGTGACAGCGCGTGATCAGCCGCTGGTTTTTATTACATCGACAGCAGGTGTGGTCCGTGAGGATATCTACGATGATAAGTACGAAGAAGCAGAGCGAGTAATAAACGGGTATGGCGATCCTGACGGATACCATGACCCGCATTTTATTGCATTCGTTTACGAGTTGGACTCCCGTGCTGAATGGACAGACCCCAACTGCTGGAAAAAGGCAAACCCGGGTTTGGGAACAATCAAAAATGAAAAGGCGCTTGCGGATAAGGTAGAAAAGGCAAAACACAATCCGGCGCTTGTGAAGAACCTTGTCTGTAAGGAATTTAATATCCGTGAGACTAGCTCTGAAGCATGGCTGACATTTGAAGAGCTGTCAAACAGGGACACCTACACGCTGAACCCTGCGGAAAAGTCTTTTGTGTGGCATCACCACAAGGAAGATGGACAGGTCGAAGATATACCGCTGCCGTATCCTACATACGGAATTGGCGGCGCTGACCTGTCCAGCACAACGGACTTGACTGCGGCAAAGGTTATTTTCTGCGTGCCTGGGTGTCCTGTTCTTTTTGCCTTGTCTATGTACTGGCTTGCGGAGGATTTGCTGGATCGCAAAGTAAAAGACGATCACATCCCATATGACAAGTGGTACGATCGTGGGCTTGTGCGGCTATCTCCGGGCAACAGTGTCCATGCAAAATACGTCAAAGAATGGTTTGTTGAAGTGCAGGAGCAGCTGGACATCTACATTCCATATGTCGGGTACGATAGCTGGTCTGCCAAGTATTGGGTAGAGGATATGGCAAACTATTTCGGCAGCGCAGCCATGATCTCGGTTAGTCAGGGTAAAAAGACCTTGAGCGACCCGATGAAGCGCATGGGAAATGATTTAACCAGTAAGTTGATTGTGTACAACAATAACCCAATCGATACCTGGTGCCTTGCAAATACCTCTTATGAGGAAGATAAGAATGGAAACATTCAGCCACACAAAACCAGCAAGAGTACACGCCGCATTGACGGTACGGCTGCTTTGCTGGATGCATTTGTCGTGTACCAGGATAAACGTGAAGAATATATAAGCCTGATTGGAGGTTCACCGGATGAAATTGCGTGATATATTTCGGCGCATGAAGGATAATGCGACCGTTTCCAGCGTGAAGCTAATGACAGAAAACGGCAATCATTTTATGGCGTGGCAAGGAAAATTGTATGACATGGATATTGTCAGAGGTGCGCTGCGGCCGAAGGTGAAAGCCGTCGGTAAGCTGGTCGGCAAGCACCTGATTGAAACAATCGATGCCGAAACCGGCGCACGAGAGATTAAAAATGGAGACCGGGCGGCGCTGCGGATGCTATTGAGTGACCCAAATCCAGTGATGACCGCACAAATGCTGCAGGAAAAGCTTGCAATGCAGCTGTGCATCAACAATAACGCCTTTGCCGTGATTATTCGAGATGAATACGGCAACCCTACCGCAATTTATCCCATTGCTCCTGCAAGTGTTGAGGCAAAGTATCCCGGCGGCATACTGCATTTGAAATTTACCCTGCAAAACAATAACCAGTACACCTTCCCATATTCGGATATTATCCATTTGCGACAGGATTTCAACGAAAATGATGTTTTCGGTACACCTATCGCACCAGCACTGGCACAGCTGCTGGATGTGGTATCCACTACAGATCAGGGAATTGTGGCTGCAATCAAAAACAGCGGCGTGATCAAATGGCTGCTTGAGTTCTCGAATGCAATGCGTCCAGAAGACCTGAAAAAGCAGAGCCAGACTTTTGCAGAAAACTTTCTAGCTACCAGTAGCGCTACAGGTGTGGCAGCGACGGATACAAAAGCCAAGGCAACACAGGTCACACCCAATGACTATGTGCCCAATGCGGCACAAATGGACCGCACCACGCAGCGCATTTATGCTCTGTTCAATACCAATATCCACATCGTTGACAGCAGCCGCACCGAAGATGAGTGGGAGGGCTACTTTGACAGCGAGGTAGAACCGGTCATCCTGCAGCTGGGTGGTGAATATACCAAAAAGCTGTTCACGCGGCGGGAGCGTGCGTTTGGAAACAAAATCGTTTTCGAGGCATCCAGCTGGGACGGTGCAAGCCTATCCACAAAGCTGAACCTTATGACGATGGTTGACCGTGGTGCATTGACCCCGAACGAATGGAGAACAGCTTTTAACCTGGCGCCGCTGCCCGGTGGTGATGAACCCATTCGCCGCTTGGACACTGCGCCTACCCAGACGCGGGAAGGAGGTGAATAAACTTGAAAATTGATGTGAAAGGCTCCATCATCCCGGATGACTATGCGGATGTGTATGCGTGGCTGGGGCTTGCGTATTGCGCTCCCCGTCAGGTAGCAGATGCACTGGCAAATGCTTCCCCCGGTGAAACGGTGGATGTGTATATTAACAGTCCTGGCGGCAGCGTTCCGGATGGCTCTGAAATTTACGAAGCCCTGCGCACCTATAACGGCCCTGTAGAAATCCATATCGTGGGGCAGGCTTGCAGTGCTGCCAGTATCATTGCAATGGCTGGGCATAGTGAAATGGCACCTACGGCGCTATTGATGGTTCACCGAGCAAGCACAAGCGTCGGCGGAAACAAAAACGATATGGAGCATGCAGCAGCAATGTTGGATGCGGCAGACAATGCCATTTGTACCGCCTACATGGAAAAGGCCGGCATGAGCCGAGCGGATGCCATTGCAATGATGGATAGGGAAACATGGCTGACAGCCGAACGTGCGGTGGAGATGAAGCTGGTTGACAAAATCAGTGTCAGCACAGCCGCAAACACACAGATGGTCGCTTCCGGGATTCCGTTGCTGAGTTCGGAGGCTATCCATAACGCCCGTACACAAATGAAAAATCAGCAGGCCCGAAAAGCACAGGCCGAGCTGGAGCTTCTCAAACTGAAGGGAGAATGACATGACGAAGAAAGAATACATGGAAAAGCGCGCTGGTCTGTTGAATGAGATGCAGACCCTGATCGATGGCGGCAAGTTCGATGCACTGAAGGCCAAAAAGGCAGAGGTGGAAGCATTGGATGCATCCTGGGAACAGACCAAGAATGCAATCGCAGATATGAATGCGCTGCGTGATACCGCTGTGGTCGATTCTGTTTGCGCCAATGCTGCAAATCTGGATAATGCGGGCTCTGCGGGTGCAATTCTGGATCAGTCCAGCAAGGAATACCACAACGCATTTCTGCTGCATCTGGCAGGCCGTGACGGCGAAATGACGCAGCTGGAGAACGCTGCCTTTACCCACACTACTACCACGGCCGGCCAGGTTATGCCCACCCAGATGGTGGACGCTATCTGGGATTTGATTAGTGAGGAAAATCCTATCCTGGGCGATGTGACGGTTTATCGCTCTGGTACGGTTCTGGAAATCGTAAAGCACACCGCCATTGCTGCTGGTGATGCAAAGACTGTCGCAGAGGGCGCCGCAAATGACGACGAAAAGAATACCTTTGTGAAAGTTACTCTTTCCGGCAAGGATTTTTCCAAGACCGTCAAGGTATCCTATGCGCTTGACCGCATGAGCATGGGTGCATTTGAGCAGTATCTCATCAATGAAATCAGCTCCCGCATCGGTTCTGCCATTGCGGCCGACATTGTGGCACAGATTGGAACGGATATGACCGGCGGCAACAAGATGCAGAGTGCGGCAGTCAAAAAGACTACGTATGAAGAGCTGGCCACGGTATTTGCAAAGCTGAAGCACGCAAAGAACGTGAATGTGTATGCAACCCGCGCTACCATTTACAACTATTTGGTGGCGTTGGTCGACACAACTGGCCGCCCCATTTTCCAGCCGAATGCGCAGGCAGGTGCTGAGGGTGTCTTGCTCGGCGCTAAGGTCAAGGTAGAAGATGCCATTGCGGATAACAAGCTGCTGATCGGCGACCCCACAAAGGTGGTCTACAATATGGTGCAGGATATCATGATTGAAAAGGATCGTGATATCAGCACCCACAATATTATCCATTCCGGCTATGCCCGTGGCTCTGGCGCTCTCATCGATGCGGATGCATTCGCTGAGTTGACCATCAAACAGGCGTAAGAGGTGCGTAGATGGAATTCTTGACAACCGTTCCCGCAGACTTGCACGATGATGTAAAGCTGTGGCTGCGCATGAGTGGTAAAGCAACGGATGCAGAAGTTGACCAGACAATCCGGGCGGCACTGATTGATTTGCAGGCTGGCGGTGTGGTCAAAACAGATTTATCGGATGCACTGATCCAGCAGGCTGTTAAACTGTATTGCAAGGCAAATTTTGGTTACGATGAAGACGCACCCAAGTTTTCCGTTGCTTATGAGCATCTGAAATCTGCACTCGCGCTTTGTGGGGAGTACAACACAAAAGCATAAAAAATGCCGAAACCACTGGGTGTCGCCCAGCAGGTCGGCATTCTTTTTTGGAGGCAAGTTATGTATTACAGCGATCCGTTAGAGCTGAGGGATAAGACGATTGCCGTCTATACCGATTGGGGGAATACCTGATGGATAGATCCAGAGTGCTGACGCTTATAGGTGTTACATACACAAAGGACGCAATCGGTCAGCAGGTGCCAAAAGAGGTGCCGCGTGAGGTGTTTTGCAGCATTACAAGCGTATCTGCTTCGGAATGGTTTGACGCTGGTAAGGTTGGGCTAAATGCTGTATACAGGGCGACGATGTTCGCACCTGATTATAATGGGGAACAGCTTGCAGAACTGGATGGGGTTCGATACGGAGTGTACCGCACCTATCTAGGCAAGCATGAACGTATAGACTTGTATCTGGAGAAAAAGGCCGGTGTGTGATGTCTAAATCGAAAGTAGATATTGATGACCTTGCATCCGTCGTGGCAGAAGAACTGGCCAGGTATAGCCAAGAGGTTACAGATGGTATGAAAAAGGAAATCAAGACAGTTTCCAGAGAGTGCAAGCAAGAGATCCAGCAAAACAGCCCTGTGCTGACTGGCAGCTACAAAGATGGCTGGAGAACGAAGGTTGATTTTGAATCCAGAGAAGATATCCGTGTTGTTGTACATAACAAGACGGACTATCAGCTGACGCATCTTTTGGAGAAGGGACATGCCAAAGCAACTGGTGGTCGAGTTGAGGGTAGGCCCCACATTGGCCCGGCGGAGCAGAACGCAGAAAAGAAATTGCTTGAAAAGGTAAAGGCGGTGGTTCGAGGGTGACGCTTGAGAAAGTAAGCAAGATGTTAGAATCGTCTGGCATTCCATTCACATATCGTGCGTGGCCGGAACAAGAAGCACCGCCTATGCCTTTTGGATGCTATATGGTGTCGTACAACAACAACTTTGTTGCTGACGGCACTGTGTATTATCCGATAAAGCATGTTCAAATTGAGCTGTACACGCAGCTTAAAGATCCAGAAGCAGAGGACAAGGTTGAAAAAGCCTTGTCCTCTCTTGTTTGGGAAAAAACCGAAACCTACATTGATAGCGAAAAGTGCTATCAGATACTTTATGAAATCGAGGTGTAAATATGGGTTCTGAAAACAAAGTTCAGTTTAACCTGAAAAACGTACATTATGCCGTACAGACGGCAGCGGGCGAAAAACCTACTTGGGATACTCCCGTTGCAGTTCCCGGTGCAGTAAGCCTGGCCCTGGAACAGCAGGGCGAAATCAGCAAGTTCTATGCTGATGGCATTGTGTTCTTCCAGGCAGCAAGCAACAACGGCTATGAGGGCGACTTGGAGATGGCTCGCTTCCCCGATAAGATGAAGCAGGAAATTTGGGGCGAAGAGCTGGTACAGGCCGACAACGTCTTGCTGGAGAACGCCAATGCAAAGGCGAAGAACTTCGCGCTGCTGTTCCAAGTGGACGGCGACACAAGCAACAACTTCTACTGCCTATACAACTGCTCCGCCACCCGTCCCAGTGTTGGCGGTACAACCACTACCGAAAACAAAGAGCCGCAGACCCAGACTTGTACTGTGTCTGCTGTTCCGCTGGAGAACGGAGATATCAAACCGCAACCACCAGCGAGAGTGTCAAGACCAACTGGTTTAAGAAAGTGTACCAGAAGGGCACTGGCGTGGGCGCATAAGGAGGATTTTACCGTGGATAAAACTATTTTTATCGACGGGAAGGAGGTAGGGTTCAGGGCTTCGGCTCTGACCCCTCGCCTTTATCGTCACAAGATTGGCCGCGATATTATCAGCGACCTGAATCAGTTGCGTCGTTCCTATGAAAAAGCAATGAAGGCGAAAGCACTGAAGGCTCCAGGAGAGGACGCAACACCCGAACAGCTAGCAGATTACGAGGCGGAAATGCAGGATGCACAGCTGTCTGTCATGGATCTGGAAATCTTTGAAAACGCAGCATTTGTTATGGCTCGCCAGTATGACCAGACCATTCCTAACACGCCGGAAGAGTGGCTGGAAGGCTTTGAGGTGTTTTCCATCTACGAGATCCTGCCGAAAATCCTTGAACTGTGGAACATCAACCAGCAGACCACCAGTACCCCTAAAAAAAAATAAGACCCACAGTCCGTGAGGAAACCGGGGCAACATTTATGCTGCGCTGTGCAGGGCTGGGGCTGTGTCGTGAAGATCTGGACGACATGACGATGGGCATGGTGTACGATATGCTGATTGAGCAAGGAAACGATCATGAGCAGTACAACTACAAAGCAACGCAGGATGATATCAATAAGTTTTTTGGGGGTGATTGATTGGCCGACAGAATTAAAGGCATTACCGTTGTTCTTGGCGGCGATACCACTGGCCTGCATAAGGCGTTAAAGGGGACCAATAAGGAAATCAAAGACACACAGTCCCAATTAAAGGATGTAGAGCGGTTGCTTAAGCTGGACCCCACAAATACCAAGCTGCTGGAACAGCGGCAGCGGCTGTTAGCGGATGCGGTCAGCGAAACCAAGAAAAAGCTGGAAACGTTAAAAACTGCAAATGAGCAGGTCTCAAAAAGCTATAAGAACTACGATGCATGGAAAAAAGCATATGACCCTATTCAGGAAGAAATTGCTAAAACTTCGGAAAGCCTGAAAGAGCTGCGTAACAGACAGCAAGAATTAAAGGACGCAGGAGATATCGATACTGAGTCATACAAAGCCTTGCAGACCGAGATAGACGAAACTTCGGCTAGCCTGAAAGAACTCAAAGCCAAAGCCAAAGAAGTTTCCGAAGAATTTGGAAACCCGGTTTCTCAGCAGCAGTATGACGGTCTGCAACGAGAAATCGTCGAGACCGAACAGGAACTGAAGAAACTTGAAGGACAAGCAGAAAAAAGCAATTCGGCGTTATCCAAGATTGGCGGGGTGGCGGATAAAGTATCTTCGACATCCGGTAAGATAGCGGGAGCCATGGCCCCCGCTACGGCTGCTATTGCAGGTCTGGGCGCATTAGCTTTTAACGCTGCATCGGATGTGGCTGAAAGCATGAACAAGGTTGATGTCTCTTTTGGAGACAGCTCTGATATTGTAAAGAAATTTGCTGAAGATTCTCTTGATTCTTACGGTATTGCCAAGGGAACTGCGCTTGATATGGCAGCCACTTTTGGCGATATGGGAACAAGCATGGGGTTGACCCAGAAAGACGCAGCAAATATGTCTACATCTCTTGTCGGTCTTGCCGGAGATCTGTCCAGCTTCAAGAATATTGGCGTTGATCAAGCAATGACTGCACTGAATGGCATCTTTACTGGCGAAACAGAAAGCTTAAAAGGTCTTGGCGTTGTAATGACGCAGGCAAATCTGGATGCCTATGCGATGGCAAATGGATTTGGAAAGACCACAAAGGAAATGACCGAGGCGGAAAAGATTCAGCTGCGATATGCGTACGTCTTGAATGCAACAAAGAATGCGCAAGGAGACTTTGCGAACACTTCTGATGGAGCAGCAAACAGTATGCGTATCATGAAGGAGTCTTCAAAGGAAGCGGCTGCAGAGTTTGGTGAAGCGCTGCTGCCTGTTATCACTCCGCTTATTCAGAAAGTTACGGAACTGATTAAGTGGTTTGGTGGGCTTGATGATAGTCAGAAAAACATGATTCTTACAGTCATCGCTTTGGTTGCCGCAATTTCTCCTATAGCCGGCATCGTTTCCGTTCTTGCCACTGTAATCGGAACGCTAACAGGAGCAATCGCTATATTCACCGGAGCGGCGACAACAGGAACGGCCGCTGCGCAAGCACTTGCTGGAGTGATGTCTTTTATCGCGGCAAACCCGATCGTTCTTTTGATTGCTGCAATCGTGGCGCTGGTTGCGCTGATTGCGGTCAAGGGCGATGAGATACAGGCTGTTCTACAAAAAGTCGATGATTTCCTGCAAGGCATTTTTACTAGAGACTGGACTGAAGTGTTTGGCCCTGTTTTGGGTAACGTTCTAAACGGATTCTTTAAGGCAGTTAAAGACGTATGGGATTCCATAAAAACAATCTTTGACGGAATTATCGACTTCATCCGCGGTGTGTTCACAGGAGACTGGAAACGTGCCTGGGGTGGTGTAATCGACATTTTTGGCGGACTGTTTAATGGACTGGTTTCATTAGTCAAAGTACCACTGAACAGCGTAATTGGCTTGATTAACGGTGCAATCGGTGCACTGAATGGACTGATTAACGGATTTAACGGAATTGGTTTTGATATGCCGAAATGGCTGGGCGGCGGCTCATTCCATCCGAACCTGCCCAACATCCCAAATGTCCCGTATCTGGCAAAGGGTGGTACCGTTCTGAATGGTAGTGCTGTTGTCGGTGAGGCCGGTCCGGAGCTGCTAACGGTTGGAACTGGCGGAACAAGAGTACAGCCGCTTACCAGCGGAGAGCGTGCACGTCCTGCATCCGGTGTTACCATCCAGGAAATGAACTTCTACGGATACAAGGCGAACGAGGGTGCACAAATCGCTCGTGAAATCGACATCGCATTGGGGAGGGCTTACGCATGAGACGATTCAAACTGATCAACGGCGTGGGCCAAATGTTTGACCTCATGCGAAAAGATGCTTTCTTTCATGCGCCTTCTGGGCTCGGATTTGAACGATCCGTTTCCTCCCTGTTGTCGGGTCAGGCGTGGATCACCACGCAAAATGATCCGCAGCAGGGTGCTCCGGCTGGCGAAATGGTGTTTGCTGGATATGCTCAGTATACGGAATTTTCGCAATTTATTTCGAGGACACCAATTACATTCTGCTATGCACCGAACGGAGTGTGGTACCAAGCCCCATGCATTATTACATCTTTTGAGAAGTCGGAAATTTCCCAAGAATCCAAGCGGCTGGTTTGTCCTATCAAATTTTTGAAGCAAAGCGCATGGGAAAATGTTGAAAACGTGGTCGCTGAACCAATCGGTGGCGGCAAGGTTTATCCGTATTCTTATCCGCACAGATACGGCAGCCCGTACGGGGGTAAATTTGTCGTTAAAAATCCGGTTGATATTCCAGCTGGGTTGAAAATAACAATTTTTGGCCCAGTGGTGAATCCACGGTGGAATGTGTCGAACTCCAATAAAGCGCAAAGCGGCCGTGTGGTTGCTTCCATTTCTGAAGGAAACAAACTCATTATGAATAGCAATGATGGGGTTATGGAGCTTGCAGAGTACACCAACGCAGGGGAGTTCGTACGAGATCTTTATCCAGAAAGCGATTTCTCGACAGTTCGGTTTGTAAAAGCAGCATATGGTCTGAACCTTCTTTCATTCAGCCAAGACGGAGGCAGCAAAGTAAAGGTTGATGTGGAGGTAACGCACTATGCCGAAAGCGTATAGAGCAGAGTTTTTTGATAATGATCTAAACCTTTTGGCGTGGGCAGAAATCGGAAATAATCCCATCTCGTTTGATTATATCGCGCTGGAAGGAACTACGATTCAGACGAAAAAAGCGCTTAGCAATGTTTCAACCTTGAACCTGTGCCGGATTGTTTCTGAGGACGGGCAGCGGTATGCCGGAATTGTAGACGCTGTTACTGCTGATGGCATCAGTACGACGGTAACAATAAAGCCGCTTCTCACGCTGATGGATGTTACTTGCTACTTCGACCGCACGAAACTGCATAGCGTTAGCCTGGAACGATTCATAGCTGATATTTTAGAAAGCCTTTACGCTGGATCAGATGCACTTCAAAACTTTATCGGATTTCGCACAACGACAACTTACGCGAAGCTGAACCTGAAGGACAACGTACACAATCTGTACGACATTCTGACAACGGCTCTGAAAAAATACGGGGTTGTTGTATCAATGAATTTCGACCCAGAAAAAAAGGTTGTCGAAGCTACCGTTGGTGCGGTCAAGGACCGGAGCTGGGTTATCGAAGCCGATTTGCCTGGATGCATGGATGTCAATGTAAACTTTTCTGATGGTATGGACGGAGCAAACAAGCTGACACTTGTAAATAAGCGAGAAGAGGCGCAGAAGGTTACATATTATCTGCATCCAGATGGCAAAGTCGACACAAACAACGCTGATCGAATCACTCCAGTTAAATTTAGCTACGAGTATATTGACGATGATAATTTCCAATCAGCTGCTGAAGACAAAGCTTTTGATGCACTAAAGCCGCAGAAATATGACAATCTGATTGAACTTACAGTGAGAGCTGATAACAGACTTGTAAGATGGAAGGAACACGCCATCGGTGAACCTGCAACGATTTGGTACAAAGGCTCATGTTATGGGAGCGTGTTCACAGGTTGGACTGATCGGGAAGAATCTGCAACGATTACATTCGGTGCGGTTCGGCTGGAATTGACTAAAAAGCTGATTCTTGAAAGGAGGAGAAATTATTGATTACGTTAAAGCAATTTACAGGCGCTCAGGTTGTGGACAAAGACGATGCAACGCTTTACGGCTTCTTGAGTGGAAATGTAGACTGCCTCTTTTACGGATGCTTGGCGCGAATCGGATGCACATCACATCGGGCCGCGGAATTATCAAAGGCCGTTGCTTTGAGGTACAGGAAAGTGATCTGACAGTAAGTCTTGCAGCGCCTGGACAGACCAATCCCGGTAGGATTTACATTGAGATCAACACTGGGAATGCGGGGAATCCCATTGATATCAAGTCTATTGCTACAGCAAGTCTTCCTGATCTCGTGCAGCAGGATATCAATAAAGACGGAACGGTTTACCAGTTCGAGATTGCAAAATACACTGCAACAGCGACAGAAGCGAAGGATATCAAAGCAACCGGAATTATTCGACCGACTGCATCGTCAGCTGAGATCTTTTCCGCAACTTTTCGCCTGGACGGCTGGCAGAAGTCCGGCAATGTGTGGACCCAGACGGTAAGTTGTTCCGGTATGCGTGCTGTATACGACACGGAGAATCCGTGGTTCTACAAGACTGGCAATGCAACGACAGATGCAGAACTGCAGGATGGCCTGAACAAGCTTTGTGCCGGCAGCATGGAAACGCTGGAAGGCGCCATCAAGGCGACAATCCAGAATAAGCCAACCTGTGATGTGCCGGTCTATCTGCGGCGCAGTGTAACGCAGTGAAAGGAGACAGCCAATGAAAATTTATGATGAATCAGGGCAACTGCTTACCGCTGTGCCGGACCTTGCACAAGGCTGGCTGGAGAATACGCAGCGCTTGGTGCAGCACCATCCGGCTCAGGAAGAAAAGAGTCACCTGGAGGTCATGCCGGGCACGACCAGACTGCGCCATCTGGTGGTTGACCAGCCGGCACGGGATGCGTGGGACGAGTATGAGACCGTACAGGTGTATCATCCCTACACGTCGGGAGAACTGGCCGAACGCAACAAGCCGACGATGGAACAGCAGGTTAATGCGTTGTCAGATGCCGTCCTGGAGCTGATGCTGAAAGGTGGTGGCGTGAATGTTTGAATTTTTGCGTGTGCAGTATGAACTGGGCCGCCTGAACGATGCCAAACTGGTCAAGTACGTTCAGGTTGGCTGCATCACGGCGGCACAGTACAAGCAGATTTGCGGGAAGGAGGTACGCTGATGGGTAAGGTAGGAACAGGAGCGGTACAGGCATCTATGCATTGTGTGAATAAGTTCTATTCCAACGAGCACTTTACTGGGGATATTGTAAAAAAGCTCACGTTCAAAGCAAAAGGATGTGGATCGTTTTCAATCCATATCAATGGCCAGTTTTACAGTCGAAAGCCGTCCAGAATGAACACACATATTAGAAAAAACGGGAAAGG
>RCNH01000677.1_pt1 | contig 13198 bp, 11 predicted proteins | sample 2041161 | NCBI WGS metagenome assembly RCNH01 (sample SAMN09708215, study PRJNA481090) | Feces metagenome, whole genome shotgun sequencing project. | biome: feces | host: Leptonychotes weddellii | place: Antarctica: Sion Island | collected 2010-03-01 | reverse complement strand
TTAGAAACTTTAGGAGGACGTGCAGAGAATGAGTAAGGCAATTGGAATGGTAGAATATAAGACTGTTTCAGCGGGCGTAGTTGCTGCGGATGCAATGGTAAAGGCTGCAGATGTTGAAATACTGCAGGCAAGAACTGTATGTCCGGGTAAGTATATTGCTGTTATTGCAGGTGATCTTTCTGCTGTTCGCGCAGCGGTGGACACAGCAAAGACTATGCATGGAAAAAGATTTATCAACAGTTTTGTACTGGGGAATCCGCACGAGTCTATTTTCCCTGCTATGCGTGGTGCTACAAAAGTTGAAAAAGTTGCAGCTCTTGGTATCATGGAAACATTTGATGCATCGTCTATCATTGTTGCAGCAGATGAGGCAGCAAAAACTGCAATTGTTGATTTAATAGAACTGCGTATTGCAAATGGAATGAGTGGAAAATCATATCTCATGCTTACAGGTGATGTTTCTGCAGTAGAAGCAGCAATAGACAGAGCAAAAGCAGCAGTAGCAGATAATGGAACATATTTGGATTCATCTGTAATTGCACATCCGGATGAGCAAATACGAGCAACAATTTTATAGATTTCAGACTATATTTTTGATAAATCGGGAGGCTTTAGGATGCTTGCAATAGAACGACGGAATGAAATCCTAGAAAAACTACAGGCAGAACGACGCGTAGTTGTAAGCGAGTTAAGCCAGTTTTATGATGTATCAGAGGAAACAATCCGAAGAGATTTGGAAAAATTGGTTAACGATGGATTTGCAATTAAAAGTTACGGCGGAGCAGTGATCAACGAAAATGTAAACATTGATCTTCCGTTCAATGTCAGAAAAAATCACAATGTAATAGGGAAGCAACGTATTGCTGAATTAATATGTGAAGAAGTAAAAGACGGCGAAAGTATTATGATGGATGCTAGCTCAACAGCTGTTTATGTTTCTAAGGCGTTGAAGGGAAAAAAGAATCTTACGTTGATCACAAATTCTGTTGAAATAATTATCGAACTTTTTGATGTACCTGAATGGAAAGTTTTATCCACAGGAGGTGCTTCAAGGGAAGGGTCGCTGGCACTTGTTGGTCCACAGACAGACAAGATGATAAGAGATTATCATGTAGATAAGGCAATCATTTCCTGTAAGGGAGTCGATATGAAGACGGGAATTACAGATTCGGACGAATTACTTGCTAATAATAAAAGAACAATGCTTGAAGCTGCAAAAGAAAAAATTCTTGTAGTGGATAGCACTAAATTTGACAAAACGGCATTTACTTCCATAGGAAAATTGGAAGATGTAACATGTATTGTAACAGATAAAAAACCTGCAGCTAAATGGCAGCAGGCACTAAAAGAAAAAGGGATAAAGTGTATTTATCCTAGGTAGAGAGGGCACTATGAAGAGCTTTGACATTAAAACCAAAATTTATTTTGGCGATCAGGCACTGGATCGTCTGGCAGATATACCATATAAAAGAGTATTGATTATAACAGACCCTTTTATGGCAGAATGTGCTAGTTTTCATCTGATTTTAGATCCATTGATCAGAGGAAACATTGAATATGAAATTTTTAAAGATGTACAGCCAGATCCACCAATTGGAAAAATCAGTCAGGGTGTAAAGAAGATGCTGGAGTGCAAACCAGAAGCAATCATTGCGGTAGGTGGTGGTTCTGCAATAGACTCATCAAAATCTATTCGTGAATTCGCACTTCGTATCGATCACTATGCTGAGGTTGGATTGATCGCAATTCCAACAACAAGTGGTACAGGATCAGAGGTTACTTCTTTTGCGGTTGTATCAGACCCAGAAGAGCAGAAAAAATATCCACTTGTTTCAAGAGAACTTACACCAGATGAGGCAATACTTGACGCAGAACTTGTAAAGAGTGTACCACCTGCAATCACAGCAGATACAGGTATGGATGTATTTACACACGCACTTGAGGCATGTGTAAGTACAAATAGAAATGATTTTTCTACTGCATTAGCAGAAAAAGCAATTGAAATATGTGGTGTATTCTTACTTCGTGCTTATTTAGATGGTAGCGATACACATGCAAGACAGAAGATGCATTCTGCATCATGTCTGGCAGGAATTGCATTTAATTCTGCGTCACTTGGAATTAACCACAGTATGGCTCATCAGCTTGGAGCAATGTTCCACATTCCACACGGACGTGCAAACGCAATGCTTCTTCCACATATCATTGAATTTAACAGTGATATCAATAAACACAGCAAGAGCCGTGCAGAATATCTCCCAGCTGTAAAGAGATATGCTACAGTAGCCAGAATTTTGGGATTGAGCAGTTATAATGAAATTATGACAGTTCGTTCACTTGTTAACTGGGTACAGTTTATGCTCAAAGAAATGGATATTCCACTTTCTATTTCACAGATGGGAAATATTACAGAGAAGGAATACTTTGATGTTATTGATCGTATGGCAGACGCAGCGCTTGCAGATGCTTGTACACCAACAAATCCTCGTGTTCCTACGAAAGATGATATTATTCAGATCTACAAGAGATTGTGGTAAGATAAAGTAAATAGTGTATGATTTAAGATCAGCCCATCCAGGAAAAATTGCTTTCCAGGATGGGCTGATTGTTGTATAATAAGACATATATATTTTATCGGGAGGATAAGAGATTGTATAAAGTACTGCTGGTTGATGATGAAATACTGGTGCGTGAAGCAATCAGTGAAAATATAAAATGGAACGAGCTGGGATTTGAGCTTGTCAATGTATGTGAAAATGGCAAAGTAGCGATAGAATATCTAGAAGAGAATCCTGTAGATGTAGTCATCACAGACATATGTATGCCATATGCTGATGGAATGGAATTAAGTAGGTACGTTTATAATAACCATCCTCAGACATCTGTGATCATTTTTAGTGGATACAGTGATTTTGAATATGCAAAGCAGGCTATTCAGTATAAAGTCGCAGAGTATATATTGAAACCTGTAACAGCTCGAGAATTATCGGAAGTACTTTTGAAGATCAAAGAGAAATTAAACAAAGAACGTAAGCAGGAACAAAAATACGATAAATTTAAAAAAGCATATTATACTTATACAAAAAACGAAGCACTGATCATATCTAGAATCTTATCACGTCTGGTAAAAGGAACCCAGAGAACAGAAAAAAGTATTGAAGAACTTTCCGAATTTAATGTAGAGATCAAGGGAGAAAGTTATAGAGTTGTCGCTGTGGATATAGATGTGTATTCTGATTTGTATGACATAGATGATGATCTGAAAAAAGAAAGTGCATTGATGTCTTTTGTTGTGGAAAACATATCAAATGAAATCATGAAAAATCATTCGGCAGGACTTGCTTATCGAGATTCAGACAACAGAGTGTGTATGTTATTTTATGTAAATAGAGCAAGGAATTTATTAGCAGAAGCCGTGGAAATCTGTGAAGAAATACAAAGAACAGTTTATGATACGATGAAACTTAGTATTTCTGTGGGACTTGGAAAAATAGTAACATCCTTGGAAGAACTTTCAAAATCGTACGAGTCTGCAGTTGAACTTTTGAAATATAGATATACAAAAGGTAGTGGCGTATTATTAGATGGAGAAGAAGAGTATGAAGTAGGAAATCCATCAGATTTAGAATGCTGTTTTAAGCAAATTACGGAAGCGTTAAGAGAAAAAAATGATGAAAAATTGGAAAACGCACTTTCTGTGATGGAAAACTGGATGGTTACTGGATTTAATACAAGAAACATTGTCGTAGCATATCTTCATCAGGCTCTTCGAATTGTATCAGAAGTAGTATGGGAAGTGGACGATAAATTCGAATTAAAGGATGAGGATATTTCAGAGATTACAGATGCTAAAAGATTTGAACAGGCAATGACCTCCTTTAGAAATTACTGTAAGAAAGCAATGGATGTAATGCTGGGAGCTGGAAAGACAAGTGCTCAGCGTCAGGCAGCAGTTGCGATGGAATATTTAGAACAGAATTATAGTGATCCAAATCTTAATCTAAATCAGATTTGTGATTATCTTAATATAAGTACAAGTAGATTCAGCAGTATTTTTAAAGAAGCAACAGGTAAAACTTTTGTTGAAGTCCTTACGTCGATTCGAATGGACCGGGCAAAAGCATTGCTGCGACAAACCAGTCTTAAGAATTATGAGATAGCGGAGAAAGTTGGGTTCAGCGATCCACATTATTTTAGTATTGCATTCAAAAAAATGACAGGAAAAACACCAAAAGAATATGCAAGGGAAAAATATTAATGAGACAAAATAAGAAAAAAAATACTTTATTTGGTCGATTTAAAAGTATACAAAGTACAATGATGGTTTCGTTTACTGTACTTATGGTAATTGCAGTTATGACATTTATGATCATTGCAGTCCATTATACCAATAACTCGATTTATGAAAATTCCGTCAATTATACGACGCAGATTATTCAGCAGGTGAATTACGATATTGATTCTTATATGGAATTTTTGGAAAATATCTCGAATATAGTATCAAAAAGTGGAGATGTTTCGAATTATCTTTTCAACGAAAATCAAAGTAGTGAAGAAAAAGAACAGGAAAGAGAACGGATTATTGCCCAATTTGAAACAATTATGGATAGCCGAAGTGACATATATAACATTGCGGCAGTCGCAGACAATGGAAAAGCAATTTTAAACAATGGAGAAGATAAATTTACAGAATATATTGATGTGTATGATCAAAGTTGGTATAAAGCAGCCATGGAAAAAAAGGGTGGAATGTCAATTTCATCTTCTCATGTACAAAATGCGATCGAAAGCAGTTACAAATGGGTTATTACATTAAGCAAAGCACTTGTTAACTATAATACTGGTGAAAATGCCGGAGTTTTTTTCGTGGATCTTAATTATCGTTCGATAAGTGAATTGTGCAGCAATAACCAAATCGGAAATAAAGGATATATATTCATATTAGATGAAAAAGGAAATATTGTTTATCATCCGAAACAACAATTATTATATGGTGGACTTATCCATGAAAACATTTCTGAAATTATGTTGAGTGATGAATCACATTTTGTTACTAAGGACAAGTTGTATACCATTTCAAAATCACAAAAAACAGGCTGGACAGTGGTGGGGGCAGTAAGTACACAGGAATTGTTTAAGAATAACAAGAAAGCGGAATCAATGTATTTGCTTGTTACAGTAGCACTATTGATTGGAGTATTACTTATTTCGAGCGTTATATCAAAAGAAATTACAAAACCGATCCGCCAGCTTCGTGATTCTATGAGTATGGTAGAAGAAGGGGAATTTGAAAAAGCAAATGTAGCAGTTACAGCGCAAAATGAAATCGGAAGTCTTGCAAAATCCTTTAATGTCATGACAGAACGGATTCATACGTTGATGGAACAAAATGTGTATGAGCAGACACAAAAAAGAAAAAATGAATTGAAAGCACTTCAGGCGCAGATCAATCCTCATTTCTTGTATAATACACTGGATTCCATTATCTGGATGTCGGAAGCAGGAAGAAATGAAGAAGTTGTTTTGATGACGGCGGCTTTGGCAAGGTTATTAAGGCAGAGTATAAGCAATGACAAAGAACAGGTTACGATTGCAGAAGAAGTAGATTATGTAAAAAGTTATCTTACAATTCAAAAAATGCGGTATAAAGACAAGCTGGAATATTCCATCAATGTTTCTCCGGAAATCAGCAAAGTGAAGATCATTAAATTTGCATTGCAACCTCTGGTGGAAAATGCGATTTATCATGGACTCAAATACAAGGAGACAAAGGGAAATTTAAGTATTACTGGTTACAAAGATGAAGATAAAGCTTACATCGTAATAGAAGATGATGGAGCGGGCATGGATTCGGAAGCAAAAGCGCATATTTTTGAAGAACGAGAAAAAGAAAAGGGAAGAAAGGGAGTCGGTGCACCGAATGTACAGAAACGGCTTCAGCTTTATTACGGTCCGGAATATGGTCTTGTCTATAAAGACAGAGAAGGAGGAGGCACAGTGGTGGTTGTGACAGTTCCACTGAATGATAAAACGGATGAAGAGATATAAAATTAAAAAACGAATGGTTCCTTTGCTAATTGGAGTACTGGCTGTATTTATCGCGATTTATGGAGTTCATGGAGTAAATAATACCCAAGAAGAAAAAAAGAAAGTTATATTTGTTCCAAAGATAATGGACAAAACAAATGGATTTTGGACATCATTGATCGAAGGTGCAGAACTAGGTGCAGAAGAATTTAATATGAATCTGGAAGTGATTGGAGGAATCTCAGAGGAAGGTGTGGATGAACAGATTCAATTTATTAAAGAAAGCATTGAAAAAAAACCGGATGCACTTCTTGTTGCACCATGTAGTTATTCGGAAACATCAGAGGTTTTAAAAGAAGCTGTTGAAAATGGAATACAACTGGTGTTGATAGATTCTATTATAGACTGCGATATATCATCGGCAGTTGTTGCAACAGATAACTATGCCGCCGGAAAAGAGCTTGGCGCATTTGCAAATACGATAGTAAATGATGAGGAAGAAATCGGAGTGATCGCTCATGTAAAAGGTACTTCTACGGCTATTGACAGAGAAGCAGGAATGCGAAGCGGATTAGGCAGTAAAGAAGAAAATATTAAAGAAGTGATGTTTTGTGGGTCATCCTATGAAAAAGCTTATGAACAGGCAAAAGCAATGATCGAACAACACCCAAAACTTGGAATGATAATGTGTACAAATGAATATGCGTCGGTAGGTGCAGCACGAGCTATAAAAGAACTAGGACTAGCAGAAAAAATAAAAATTGTAGGATTTGACAATTCCATTGAAGAAATTCAACTTTTAGAAGCCGGAGTATTTCAGGGGATTGTAATTCAGAAACCATTTAATATGGGGTATTTAGGTATGAAACAGGCAAATGATATACTAGAAGGAAAAGAAATAGAAAAAAATACAGACTCAGGCTGTAAACTTATTACAAAAGAAAATCTTTACGAAGAAGAAAACCAGAGACTTCTTTACCCATTTATAGGACAAGATTAGAAATTAATATAAAAAGGTTAAAATTTTACAAAAGTGTAATTTTTTAACCTTTTTTAGTAAGATATTCGATTACATAAATTTTAAAATAACGCTATACTATAAAGTACAGTAATGATTAGTCATTTTCTGGTGAAGAAACAGAAGGGCTGAGGTGAGAGTACAGTATAGCATTGATGTTCTTGGTAGAGACGGAACTTAAGATGATGTTTCCTTCTTTACGATACCATACATTGCCGTTGTTTGTACTATTTCCATTCTGGTATTCACTGTCACCGTATTTTTTAGTAAGATCTTTAGTAATCTCATCGTAGACTTCTTTTAGATCTTCAGGTGATTTGGCAGTGTATTCCCAAGCGATACATACAAGTTTTTCTTTATCATCATACATATATTTGATGGAACCATCGTGGTTTAGAAAACTTCCATTGTATGCATATGTAGTTCCATTATATATGGAATCGTATGAATTGATTTCTTTGCCTTCGAGAGCAACCATATCGTCATAGGAGCTGTCCCATGTAAGCTCTGAAAAAGGAGCTGGTGTAGAATCAGATTTTTGACCACAGGCTGCTAGGCTAAGGGATAAAAAAATTGTTAGTAAAATGATACTTAATATAGTACGTTGGTGTTTCATATGATCCTCCTTTTTAAATAAACCGTAAAGTTCACGGTTGAATAACGACATTATATAGAGTTTAGACAAAAAATGCAAGTTATAGTTAAAAAGGAGACATAAAGAAATAGAAAACAGATATTAAGGCGCTAGATCATTTTAATATCTTGCAAATCATGAACGGAAAATGTTATAATATAAAGAAGTGAAGGAGGGGACAACATGGTAACATGTCAAAAAAGCCCAAAAGGGACGGCAGGTGCAGGATAGACTGCATGGCCGGTACAAAAAAATATTACGAAAGTCAGTATGGCTGAAGAAGTAGGAGGAAAAAAAGTGGGAAAGATTAAAGAAAATCCTTTTGTAAAAAAGGTGGGGTTTAACAGAATCGTGTTATTCTTCGTATTACTTCTCCTGTATGGTTTCTTCTGTGTTATGACAGGTGGAAATTTCCTTGGAGTAGGTAGAATCTTAAGTGCTCTTAACTATGCATATTTTCTTGGATTCTTATCATTGGGTGTTACTTTTGTAATTGCAACAGGCGGAATCGATTTCTCTATCGGACCAGTTATGTTCTGCTGTGCACTTATTTCAGGTTACAGTCTTGTATCACATGGTATTTCAATGCCAGTAGCAATCATCATCAGCATTCTTGTAGGATTTGCTTTTGGTTTATTTAATGGTTATTTGGTAGCTTACTGGACAGTGCCATCATTCATTACTTCAATGGCAAGTATGAATATTGCAAAAGGTCTTGCATCAGTATTTACAAAAACACAGTCAGTTAACTGGCCACAGGCATCAGCAGATGGTGGTTGGTATAGAATGATCATCAAAGTAGGAGATGTTCCAGTAGGACTTTTCATCTTCCTTGGTGTTGCTGTTATCTGTGCAGTTATTCTTAATAAGACAAAGGTCGGACGTTACATCTTATGTCTTGGAAGTAACAAAGAAGCAGTTAGACTTTCAGGTGTAGATGTTAAGAAATGGGAAATGTTAGCATACATCATTTGTGGAACATTAGTTGGTATTGGAGCTCTCTTCTATGTAGCAGCATATACAACTGTTCAGCCTGGTTATGGTGACCAGTACAACAACGAAGCAATCGCCGGATGTGTAATGGGTGGTACTTCCATGGCAGGTGGACTTGCTTCAATCAGCGGAACAGTAATGGGTGTATTTGTCATCGCTTTACTTCAGGAAGGTATTCTGGCTCTTGGACTTGACAAAAACTATCAGCTTATCGTAACAGGTATTATTGTTATCGTAGCAGTATTTGGTGATGTTTTATCAAGACGTAGAAAGAACTAATTGCAGTTTATAGTATAGCTGCTAAAACAGTGAAGAATTAGAAAGGCAAGGGTAATAGAATGGGCGAAGTTATATTAACGATGAAAGATATTGACAAGTCTTTCCCTGGTGTACACGCACTGGATCATGTAGATCTGGAAATTAGAAAAGGTGAAGTCCTTGCACTTATGGGAGAGAACGGTGCCGGTAAATCAACACTTATGAAAGTACTTACAGGTATTTATAAAAAAGATTCCGGTACAATTACATATGAAGGTAAAGAAGTAGAATTTGCAAACACAAAAGAAGCACAGGATGCAGGTATTGTAATCGTGCATCAGGAGCTTAACATGCTTGGACATCTTACGGTAGCACAGAACATCTTTATCGGACGTGAGTTCAAAAAAGGAATTCGCATTGATGATGCAAAGATGAATGAAGAAGCTGCTAAGTTGTTTAAGAGAATGAATATCGATATTGATCCTAAAGAGACAATGGCACACCTCACAGTAGGTCGTCAGCAGATGTGTGAGATTGCAAAAGCAATTTCTCACGAAGCAAAGGTTATCATCTTTGATGAGCCATCTGCAGCTCTTACAGAGACAGAAATCGAAGAATTATTTAAGATTATCAATGACTTAAGAGATAAGGGCATTGGTATCGTATACATTTCACACCGTATGGATGAAATCAAAAAAATCACAGACCGTGTTACAGTCATGAGAGATGGTACATATGTTGGAACACTGATCACAAAAGACAGTACAAAAGATGATATCATTAACATGATGGTTGGTCGTGTTATTTACGAAGATCCTAAGACAGAAAGCACAGTTCCAAAAGATGCACCAGTTGTACTTAAGGTTGAACACCTTAATGCAGGTAAGATGGTTCAGGACGTAAGCTTTGAACTTCACAAAGGTGAAATCCTTGGATTCTCAGGTCTTATGGGAGCTGGACGTACAGAAACAGCCAGAGCTTTATTTGGAGCTGACCCTATCGAAAGCGGAGATATTTATATCAACGGACAGAAAGTTACAATCAAGAGTCCACAGGATGCTGTTAAATACGGAATCGGATATCTTTCTGAAGATAGAAAGAGATATGGTTGTGTTGTACAGAAATCTGTTGCTGAAAATACAACACTTGCAACACTTGACAGTTACACAAAAGGAATCTTCATCGATAAAAAGAAAGAAAAAGAAGTTGCTAATAAATATGTTGAATCACTTGCAACAAAGACACCTACAGTTGACCAGCTTGTTGTTAACTTATCAGGTGGTAACCAGCAGAAAGTCGTTATTGCTAAATGGCTTACAAGAGACTGTGATATTCTAATCTTCGATGAGCCTACAAGAGGTATCGACGTTGGTGCTAAAAATGAAATCTATAAGTTGATGAATCAGCTTGCAAAAGAAGGAAAAGCCATTATTATGATATCTTCTGAAATGACTGAAATTTTACGTATGAGTGATAGAGTTGCAGTAATGTGCGAAGGTAAAAAAACAGGTGAGCTGGATATTTCCGAAGCTACACAGGAAAATATCATGAATCTGGCTACACGAGAGATTGAGTAGGAGGAAGATAAAATGGCAGACAAAAAAAATAATGCTGGAGTCAGAAAGGTGTCTACAATCGACAGACTCGGGGGACAGAAATTTATCGTCCTTCTTATAGTTATCGCATTGTTCGCTTTCTTCTCCATTATGAGTCCGAACTTTAGAAAGTATACTACAATGGTTAGTATTCTGGACTATTCATATTACATTACATTGATGGCAATTGGTGTTGCTTTCCCATTGATGACAGCAGGTGTTGACCTTTCTATCGGTACAGGTCTTGTGTGCTACTCATTAGTTGGTGGATGGCTCATCGCATTCCAGGGATGGCCAACATGGGCAGGTATGCTTGTTAGTGTTCTCTTTGGTATCGTTGTTGGTATCCTTAATGGATGCCTGGTAGCAATCATGGATTTACCACCATTCCTTGCTACTCTTTGTACATGTATGATTACACGTGGACTTGGATCTATCATCGTTGGTGGATTTGGTATTTCTTGGCCAGCAGTTTCAGCAGAAGGTGGCTGGTTCAGAAAGATCTTTAGAATTCAGCTTGAAGGTGGGAAAGTATTACCACTTGGATTCTTATGGATCATTTTAATTGTTATACTTATGACATTTGTGCTTAACCATACAAAAGTTGGTCGTTACACACTTGCTATTGGAAGTAACAAAGAAGCTACAAGATTATCAGGTGTTAACGTAAGATTTTATCACATTTTTGCATATGTAATTTCTGGATTCTTTGCAGGATTAGCTGCTATTTCTTATTCAGCTATCTTCGCAACAGTACAGCCAGGTACAGGTGCAGGATTCGAGCTTGAAGCTATCGGTGGTGCAATCATCGGTGGTGTATCTATGACAGGTGGTATGGGATCTATCACAGGTACTTTAGCAGGTGTATTTGTAATCTGTCTTCTCAAGACAGGACTTCCTTTCATTGGTCTTACAGCAAACTGGCAGCAGATCATCACAGGACTTATCTTGATCTTCTCAGTACTTGTAGACATTTTGAAGAGAAAGAAAGAGCAGGACTAATTAAAAAGCTCGGTGATTTATTTATGATAGTCAGCAGCCGGAAAATGGAGACGTTAACTCCCCGGCTGTTACTATAGAAAAACTATATTTCATTTAGGAGGAGATTAAAATGAAAAAGAAAGTTTTAGCATTATTACTTAGCGGATGCATGGTTGCTGGATTACTTGCAGGATGCGGCGGAAAGAAAGAAGAAGGCGGAGACAAAGCTGATGACGCTAACAAAGGCGGAGACAAACTTCACTTTGAAGTTATTGTAAAGAGCTTCCAGTCTTCATACTGGCAGGCAGCTATCAAAGGTATGGAAGAAGCAAAGAAAGAACTTGGTATTGACTTCAATGCTACAGGTCCTAACGCTGAATCTGATATCGCTGACCAGGTTAACATGTTAAACAATGCTATCAACAAAAACCCAGATGGTATTGCTTTAGCAGCTTGTGCTCAGGATTCAGTTCTTGAATCTTTACAGATGGCATTAGACAAAAAAATCCCAGTAGTATGCTTCGACGCAGCAGTTCCAGATGCTCCAGAAGGATCAGTTGTTTCTACAGTTGTTACAGACAACGGTGCTGCAGGTGCAGTAGCAGCTGAACATGTATATGAAGCAGTTAAAGATCAGGTTGCAAAAGCTAGCAAAGATGCTCAGGTAAGAGTTGGTGAAGTTAACCAGGATGCTACATCTGCTAACATCATCGAACGTGGTCTTGGATTTATCAACAAATTTATCGAACTTGCTACAGCTGATGGAAAGAAAGTTGCAGTTGTTGGTAACGATTTATTCGTAGACAAAACAGAAGCAGAAGTAGTTGCAGAAAAAGAAGCTGACGTTGTTATCGAAGTTGCAGTTCCTGCACAGACAACAGTTGAGCTTTCAGCTACAGAAGCAGCTAACATCATGAACAAAAACAATACAATCGCTATGTTCGGTTCTAACCAGGTTACAGCAGAAGGTATTCTTACAGCTAACCAGAACTTAAATGTTTTAGGTGACAAGATCGTAGCAGCTGGATTTGATGCTGGTTCAGTTATCAAACAGGCAGTTAAAGATAAAGTATTACTTGGTGCTGTTACACAGTCTCCATTCATGATGGGTAAATTATCTCTTGAAACATTAGTTAAAGTTAACAACGGTGAAAAAGTAGAAGATATCCCAACAGACGGATACTGGTATGACGTTGATAACATGGAAGAGGCAACAATCGCTCCTAACCTTTACGACTAATTTAAAAGGTAAGATAATTGTTTAAACATGAATAATTAATAGAGGAACCGGAAGTATTCCGGTTCCTTTTTTTTGTAATTTCTGTTATAATGTAAACCATATGAAAGCGGTCAATGTTTTGCAGAACATCCTGATCGTCAGGCTATAGGAGGAAAGTTATGCTTGAAGGTATTGAAAAAATTTTTAATAACAAAGAAAAGATGATGTCACATCTTAAAAAGAAAAACTACGAAGCTAATACAGCAGTGTTTTTACAAGATCATGGTCATTTTTTTGAAGAAATGAAAGCCTATGTAGATCAGGCGGAAGATAAAGATGCAGCTGCAGTTGAGATTGCTGAATGTTTTGTGTCTGCAGTTGAGAAGAATTTTTCTAACAAAAAAGGAAAGATCCCATCTAGTGTACAGGTTGATCTTAACTTTTTTATGATTTATTATGTATTTCCAACAATC
>RCNH01001608.1_pt1 | contig 13214 bp, 27 predicted proteins | sample 2041161 | NCBI WGS metagenome assembly RCNH01 (sample SAMN09708215, study PRJNA481090) | Feces metagenome, whole genome shotgun sequencing project. | biome: feces | host: Leptonychotes weddellii | place: Antarctica: Sion Island | collected 2010-03-01 | reverse complement strand
GACAATAGGGTTTGTTGAATACTAAGTGGAATTTACCCTTAATCTCCTTGTTGCATATAGTACATTTCATTTGTTTGTCCTCCTTATTTTTTTGGTTTGAAATTTTAGCTTTCTCACAGACCTCTATATAGAAGTCTATATCTTCCACATTAGCAATAGCTACATCATCATCAACACTAATTGATTCTATCTCCTCTTGATTGGCATTAACGATATAATGCCATACTGTACTATTAACCTCAAAAGCTTTTTCTTCGTATGATAAAAGAAATCTCATTTGTTGCCTCCTTATAAACATATTTCAAAACTATCTTTTCCCCACTTTACATTTGGGTTTGTTGACCATTCTTTGCTTGGTTGTCTATAGACCTTGTCAAATTTAATGCTACCATCTTGGTTATAGGCTCGATTCTTCCATACCACCATTAATCCAATTTCTAAAATCAGATTTTACTACATTTCCTACATAAAAATAACCTATGGTCTCATCTTGTTCTTTTCTAAACCACTTTTTTGCATTTTTAGTGTTTTCAGAAATAATCCTATCAATAATATTAATATACGTTAGTCTTGAAATGGCAATGCTGTTTTCTTTACTCACTAAAGAAGATAATTTTTCAGTTTTTTTTAGAGTATCTCCTAACCAAACAAAATCATCAATTTGTTTTCCGCCCCTATTAACTTTAAGAACTAATTCTTTTGATGTTCCTATCCCTACCCCCACTTCTATTAATGGCAAATAATTTTCTTCGAATAACTTGTTTAACATTTTCATATATGTATTTATTACTACACTTTTCTCATATATTTCATAAGTATCTATTTTAGTAGGTGTAGTATAAATAGCATATATTGCTCCATCCCTTATCATGATTTGTCGTAAATTATTATCTTCTTTTAAAATTCCAAGAATTTCTGTCGTAAAAGCTTTTATTATTTTTAAAACTTTTTCTTTTTCTTCAGTTTCAAATAAATCTTTTAAATTTCTTATTGTTATCACTATCGCTGATATCCATCCGTAATATGCAACCGAATCTACAAAATTATCATTCTTAGGTATTTCATCATTTTCTATAATTTCTACTTTATTTTTTAATATTTCTTCTACTCTTTCTTTTCCTTTTCTGTAATCATAATGTGACATTTATTTTCCCCCTTTTTTATTTAATACCCACCCAAAGAGGGTGGGTTATCATTAAACTATTATTTTTATATCTTCGTCTGTTTCATATAATTTGTTATAATCACCCAATGATTCAATCCAATTACCTAATGAACCAATTGCCTTTTTGAAGCTCTCACTCTCAAAATCTAAGTTGTCAACACCATCTTCTCCTGTTTCTGCACAATAATAATCAGATATGAAGTCCACTAAAGCTTCATTTAAAAAACAATCATCTAATATCAATCCTTTTACTTTTGCACCATATATAACAGCACCATTGTCACTCGCTTCTTTTATAAACTCGTAATCATCCTTTTCCACTATAAACATATCACCAACTGAATCATACAATGTCACATACTCTCCTTCATAATCTTTTAAAAGAACCTCTCTCATATTCATTCCCTCCTTGATTCTTTATCAACAGTTATTTTCTTTATACTACTCGACAATCCCACCTTTGATTAAATTACCATTTTCATCATAATAGTCTTCACAAGTAAGTCTACCATAATCATTCCAAGCTCTCATCTCAATCATCTTTCCTTTGTTCCAAACTTCTTCCATTTTTACATCTCCATTGTTGTCCCACCATATTACCTTACCTTGTGGACACCCATTTACAAAATTAGCTTTGAAATGCGGATTACCATTAGGATAGAACCCCTCTCTTAAACCATTGAATTCTCCATTCTTATAATGAGTTCTAGTTGATATATGACCATTGCCATAGTAATGTATCTCGATGCCCTCTAACTTGTTATTGATAAGTGTATATTCTTTGAATAATCTGCCACTAGGGTAGTACTCTTTATAATTACCCCCATCATCACTCACTCTATACATTTTTCCGTTAGTGTCGCAATTATCATCAACCACAACCCATTCACAACTACAATTGTTTTCGCCAAAATTAAGTATTTCTTTCATATCTGACCTCCTCTTTATATTTATATAGGTATTGTATCACAGAATCTATCCGCTGTCAAGAAAAAAAGAAGTATTTCTACTTCTTTTTTTGAGGTTGTTATTTTTGTAAATAATCTTTTAAAATATTTCTCATTCTTTCACTCGGTATATATATGTTAATTTCCTCTCCCTCTCTAATTTGCGAACGGAATATCCATTGGAGCAACTCTGATAAAGAATATAAGTCTTCATTAACATCCACACCTCTTTTTTCAAAGAACCTCTTATCTATTGGATTTAAATATCTATTATAAACATAAGCTAGATTCTTTTTATGCTTGTATTTATTTGTGGCACGAGCATTAAGAGGTACAAAGCCTTTTGTGTAAGTCTTTCCTTTTAATTCATTCTGACAACTTTTTATCGTTGTCCACATATTGTCTTCTGATTTACCTTTTAAAATATTTTTGAAATAATTGTATATATTGTTTTTTAGCATTTTCAATATTTCTTTGTCTGCTTTTTTCAGATAAGAGCTTGATAACGAAATTGCTTTTCCATAGTTTAGATTACCTTCATATATATGTATTTTATCTTTTATTTTGTCTAAATCTTGTTTGTCATATTCTGATTTATAATCTATTAACTTACATTTATTGTCCTCTCTGATAATATATTTTGTTTCATATTTAATGCCATACATTTTATAATAACTTGCTTGTAGTTGTCCTTCAAATAAATGAGTCATAATAAAAGTTTTTGCAACATACTTAAAAACTTCTATTGGAAAGCACCACACGTATATGCTTTCTCCATATCTAAATAAAGCACCCAATTGACACAAATTCTTAAACTCCTCAAATCTACCATCATATTCCTCGGCTAACCATACAATTTGCCCATCTGCTTTAATCTCAATATAATCTGAATTTGTCAATAACTCTAGGTCATCTTCTGACATCTCGTGTTTTTTAACAACCTCGTGAACCTCATCTAAATATAGCACATACATATTGCTCTTGAACAATTCAAGTGTTTCCGAATCTATTTTATCAAATAGAGCATGGGTTGTTATGATGTTAGAACCACTAGCTATTAATTTTTTTAAGTGATTGGATTTTGAACCTTTGCCCTTGTATGCCTCTGGTTCTTTGACCTCTACCTTATTCTCTTTTAAGTACTGCTTAACCCTCTGAACCTCATCAATGTAGGGTGTTATGTAAATAAAAGGAATTGATTTAACACCTTCAAAACCCCTAGCTTGTTTCACCATATTTTCCATTGCCCAAGTTGTTTTATATTTTCCCGGCATTGCATCTATTACTGTTACTGTCATTTTTTCCTCCTTTTTCTTTATTGCTTCTATATATTACTTCCTTAAAGGATACACACCACAAACCCCATAAAATAAGGGTTTGTGAATGGTGTCTACCCCCTTTTACCCCTTTTTTGTATTACTATGTGGTAAAAGTTTTAAAAAGTGGTAAAGTGCCAACCTTTGACCTTTAATGCCCCTCTACCACAATGATATGTTCTATTCCTCCCCCTCTCTAATCTTTTTTATTCTTGTCCCAAGTATGCTTGTGTTATCAGCCATAGTATCATATTGTTTTAATAACAATTCCTTTTTTTCTCCCTCTTCTTGTTCGTAGAAAGTCCATATCTCGTTCTTTCTTTCTCCTAGATATTCTGCTTCAGATTCCATTATCTTATCAGAATCAATATGCTTAATTCTAGTCAAAATACTATTTGCCTCAAGACCAAAAACTCTAGCACGAATAAGATAATCATCTTGTTCCATCTCCCCTTTTGTTATTGCAAGTCTCATTTCTAAAATATTTGCAGCAGCTTTTAAAGCATTATGCTCTGCATCCATTAGTTCATCTGAATGGATAACAGCTAACTCAGAATCCATTTTGTATAAAATTTTTATTTCTTTTTCTAGTTGTTTTATCGTCTTATCGCGACCCCTTTCAATCCATTTATTACCTTTCCACGAACCTTTTTTCCACATATCTTCTAACATTTCTATCCCCCTTCTTAATTACTAATTTCGTCTACTGTTTTAACAACCCATTTACCTATCTGCTCTATGTCAGTGTTGTTGTCCCAAGTTCTACTGCATGATTCACAATAGTAATCTGCTTTTACCTTGTCATCCAATGACCTAGAGACAACTTTCTCTCTGCACGAATGCCCACAAACATCTAATTCAACTTCTTTGCGATATTGGTAGGTTATAAGTGCTCTAAGCCTATTGCCGCATTTCTTGCATACCCACATTACATCCACCCCAACTCTTTAAATGCTTCAACTAAATCTCTCGCTGTAACTCCATTATCATTTAGAACCTCTACAACCTCATCATCTAGTGAGTCAGTAAAGTATACAGTTCCTATTGTTTGGTCTGTTTGAATATGATATCTAAGTGGATGTTTACTCTCATCATCGTATGAGAAGTATCTGACCTTATCTCCCTTCTTAAACTCAGTATGTACTAGATTTGCTTTAAGAAACTCGACCAAATTAAATTCAGGACACTCTTTGTTTATCCTCATTAATAGCACACTTAGATAGGTATCTATTAGGTTAATTTGTAATTGCATTTCTTCTGTTTTATTTCTCTCCATTTTTAATAGTATAAGTTTCTCTTTGATTAATCCGTATTCTTTTCTTAGATTCATTGTTTCTCCTCCTTAATCCACCCTAGTTCCTTGTAAGCAACATATATATCTGTTATTGATACTCGCATTTCACGTAACTTATCTTCTATTTTCTCCCAATCATCGACTTTAAAATACACTTGATTAGGGTCTAATTTATTAAATTCTCTAGTTATTTCCACACTATTAAATATACTTGGTTTAAAATATTCATTTGCTCTACCAACTACAAACTCTCTTGGTTTTATTGTTTCTTTTAAGTATTCAGCTAAGTTAAAGTTTTTCTTCTCCTCTTCCATTGCAATCTCTAAAATTTCTATCGTATGCTTGACAGCACTCTTTACTGTTCGCATGTAATTTGTTTGTTTTCTCTCACAAATTTCATCATACATTTCACTTAATGTTCCATAATAATCTCTCATTACAACCACCCCAATTCCTTAAATGCAATCATCAATTCATCGACTGTAACTTTTTCCTCGTTTAAGATTGCCACTATCTCTTCATTCAATCTCTCATCAAAATACACCGTTCCGATGTCTTGCACATCTTCTTCACTAAAATATGTTAGCACTTGAGAATCTCCATTTTCATAACAACTCAAGTGCCTATTGTATTCCCCAAATGCAAATACCTTTGGTTCTAAATTTTCTTTCAAAAATGCAACTAAATTTTCAATAGACATTTCAACCTCCTTACAGTTCCTTTAAAAAAATAAGAACCCAATTTTCTCCATAATCTTTAGTAATCATTTCTTTGATTTTCTGCCAAGATAACTTTCCCCTCACCCAATAAGATGTTGTGACCATTGATATTAATTCGTCATTGCTACATTTAATCGTTACAATCACTTCTCTTCTTTTTTTCATTAAATACCCCCCTTTTTATGAGAGATAGCAAGGGGGTGTTATTCCCCCATTGCTTCTTCCAATCTTTGAATGCTGTACTCAAATTGTTTCTCGGAAAGTTCGATACCGATATAATTAAGACCAAGGTTTTTACAAGATACACCTGTTGTTCCAGTTCCATTGAAACAATCCATTATTAAATCTCCTTCCTTGTAGTAGAATGATAACAATTGGTCGCATAATTCACTAGAATAAGTTGCTTTATTTAAGTCGCAAGAACCATCATTGTTTCTAGCTTCTACAAAATTATATACATTTTCATAATTCGGTTGTCCAGTTTTTCTATAGCTTTTTATCTTTTTATTTGTATTAAAGGTAGTTAGTTCGTTTTTTCTCGCAAAAACATAGATAAATTCTACAATTCTAGTTCTTCTATTTTTTGACATAGAATTAGGAACTGCTGTTTTCTTTTTCCACACGACAATATCAGCCAATGTCCAATTTGTTTGAGTTATAATATTTGCAACTGTCAATGGCATAGCTTCTGTATTTTCTCCCCCATAAGACATATTCCACAAAACACACCCATCTGTCTCTACTATTTTATCAAATCTATTAAATATATTGACACACCATTCCACATATTGTTCGTTGTTCATTCCATCATTATACATATCATAACCTCTATCACTTTGATTTGGTCTTATGATGTTGTAAGGCGGACTTGTCATCACCCCTTTTATTTTTATATCTCTTTCAATTAATTTATCCATAACCTCTAAACAATCGCCATTGTATAATCTTATGCTTTTGTCCTTATTAAAATGATATTTCATTATTCAACCTCTCCTTTGATTTCTTCATCCTCATCTTCGTCTAGTAAAATACCTTCCCACATCGCTCCACATTCCGAACAATTATATTGAGTCACGATACCGTCTTTATCCCATCCTATATCTAATGCATCAAAATCATTTGACCAAATTAATTCTCCACCACAAAAACCACATTTCATATTTCAAATCCTCCTTTATCTAACTTTGCAATTTATAAAATATTCTCCATTTTCCTCGTATACATTTGAATTTCTATCAAAATACCAAGTTTCGATGTAAGTACAATTCTTATTTGTCACTACTATCGAATCACTATTGATTTCTAATATTACCATAGTTTTACCATTCGAATATACCGACTGTCCCTCTTTTAATTTTTTAACATTCATAATTTCTCCTCCTCTTGATTATTATATGACTATTGTATCACGGTCTTAATCTTTTGTCAAGATAAAATTTTTAATAATTTTGCAAAATCATCTTGTTCATTGTCACAAATGATTTTTTTGATACCATAATAATATTTTAGCAACTTTTTATCCCATATTTCGTCAATAGTAATGTAGTACTCTCTATGTTGGTAATAAATAAATATTTTTGCTTTATAGTTTATGCTTTTAAGAAATGGTTTTATATTTGACCATACACATTGATTGCCAAATAAAGTATGGGGTTTTCCATTAACTTGCATATAGTTACTCCCATTTATATCATATTCCCTCTTACATATAACCCTATCTTCCTTATATTCTATTGCATTTTTAATATCGAATTCGATAATAAAGTCCTTTTTGTTATCATAACAATTATAGACCTTAGCACGATAACTGCCTTTTGCAAAATCAATGTCCTCTACTGTCATTCCTATTTTTTCAAATCCTATTTGACTTTTGACAAATGAAGCTGTTCTTCCTAATTCTTTTTTTACAATATAACAAATCATATCATAATAAATATCTCTGTCCCATCTTTCTCTAATCTTTTTACAACAATACTCCACTGTTTTCTGTCTGCTAATATATTCAATATCTTCCTTTAAGTCGATAAGGGTATCTTCTAGTTCTTCATCAAAAATTTTATTTATCCCTTTATATTTCTTCAACAAACTTATTTCTTTTAGTTTAGACATCAAAATGTCTTTTGTCATTATCAAACACCTCTCTTTATCAATCTAAAATATTCTTTTCGCCACCTTCAAGCACAACCTCTCTCCATTTATTGTGGAATCCTCTATCTTTTCTATTTCATAATTTCTATCTTTAATCATGTTTTTAAAAATATTTTTAATATCCCTATAGGTAAGATTGAAATTACCTTTTGTGAAAAAATCATACCAATCTTCATTCTCATAGATTGCAACAAACTCAAAAGGATATAGTAACAAGAATCTTCTTATGATAGCTTCTCTTTTCTTATCTCTCTTTCTGTTGAAATTATATTTTATTACATTCTTTCTTTTCACTCTTCCCACCTCATTCTTTCTAATGCTCGATAATCTTCGCTCCAAGGTTTCATTTGAGCAATCTTGTCAATTTCTTCTAACAAGCATGACTTTAAAGGTATATGGGGATTAGGGTCTATGCTCATAGGAACTATGTCCGTTGAAGAATATATGTTAAATTGAAAATAAACCTTGGGTACTATCTTTCCCATAACCTTGTTTTCAAAATTGTCTTTAAATAGTAACACACCATCTTCTTCTACACTTAATGTTTGCAACCTTAGAAGTATTAGTTGTAGCTGTAAATGGCTTATTGGTGTCCCATTGTTAAAACATCGTCTAACAATAAACCAAGATAAATCTAAAACATCAAACATAAAACACACCCCTAATATCTTAACAAAGCAATTTTCTTACCTTGCTTTTCCATAATATCTATCATTGATTTTGTGCCTTTAGATTTCCCATCCCAAAATATAACAGCATTATCACAATATTTACCCATTTCAAAATTTCTAAGATAACCCGCTTTATTTCCATACAAATTCCATTCGGCAGGAAACTTAGCAACCTTTATGTTGTTTTCCATAGCATACATATACCCTAAAGTATCTGCACCTCGTGCCATACCACTCACTATTTCGGTAATATCATACTTGGTTCTTAGCCAATCGATGTATTTTTTTAACCTATCATAGTCTTGAAAATCTCGACCACCTGCAATTAATAATTTCATATTTGCACCTCCTATTTAATTCATACATGTATTGTATCACAAACATTGCATTTTGTCAATAAAAATTTAAGAGATGACACAAAATCATCTCTTAAACTAATTCTATAGATAGCACACAATAATTTCTACATCCGTATCATAAAAAATAATTTCAATAAGGTTTTTTACTTGTTCCCAATCTAATCTGTCCAATCCACATCCTATTTTTGGAATAGCAAGTTTTTTTATTTCCAAAACATCCATCTGTTCCTTCAATTCTATCAAACTCTCGCTCAAACTCTTATATGTAGGTTTATGCCAATATTTATCCTTGGTCACAAGATTAAATACATTATCGATTAGAATAGATTTGTCACTACTACCAAGTTCTTTTAGCTTGTTCCTCATATTATATCTTTTATTAAATTCTTTAGCAATCCCTGCACCCAAAGCATAGTCTCTACTTATACAGTGAGCGAAATAACAATCTTTTTCCGTGAATAAATCTTTTTTCTTAATTGTTAATTTCATTTTTTATACACACCCACACATCTGTAGAGAACAGCTATTTTGTAATCTTCGCCATATTTTCTTTTAAGTTTCCATTTAAAGTAGTGATATAAAGAATCTTTATAATGGTAGTTCATTCTAAAATGAGCTAAACAATAGATTTGACTAATAACAAAATTTGGTTTAAAATATTTATACCAAAAAGAGCAAAGCCCTATGGCTATTAGCCAAAGTGTAAAAAATACCCACAACAAAGAGACTGCTATTACAACCGATAGATACTCTTCTTTATACAATACGTATAGAGAACAAAAAACAAAATAAAACAATGCTAAAATCAAGTACCATTTTAATAACATATTTTCCCACCTTCTTTATACGAATTTAACTTCGTCATATCCCTCAAAAACAATATTCTCATATTTCTTGCTTAATTGAAGGTTTATGTCAGGATAACACTCCAACCCATTGTTCTTATATACAACCTTATTCACTTCATCAATATCCCAATGGAATACAATCGTATCTTCTTTTATATCAATTTGCTGAAGAACATTGTAAGCACCCAATAAAGACCAATATTGTTCTATGTAATTTGGATAATAATGATTGTTTCCCATATGTATCTGAGTCACATCACAAGCCGAGAGGAATCTTTTTTGCATATCGTCTTTATCCCTATCCGACCATCCACACATATAGTTCTCTATCACATTTAGAAATGATTTTTTCATTTGTATTTCTTGAATCTTTCCTTTCATCTTTTTTATTTGTTTAATATAGAAAAAGGGAATATGTATGTATTCACAGTTTTCAAACACCAATACAACGAATCTTGAGTTTGTTCTATCAATTTTTCTTTTTTTGTTAAATTTCATAATTTTCCTCCTTAATATATCCGTGGAATTTCTCTTTTCAACACATCTATTATATGATACTGTTTAATGCTTATCATAGCCACATTGTTTGTTTCTTGATGCCAATCAACATTACTAAGAACATCTATCACTTCATCTTTAAACCCATTTTTAATTTTAATTTTATACACAGCAACAGCTGTCTCGTTTTCTTTTAGAATTTTTCCACCACTTCCGTTCCCCCAATAACACATTCTAATATCATAATTAGCATCTTTGAATTTAGAGCTATCGTTTCTTACAATTTCTACACTTTGTAGTTTGGATATTGGTTTTTTGTTAAAACCATCTTTAGGTCTTCGGTAGATATTGAAGCAACAATGAACTTTTTTACCAGAATATTCACATTGTCCTAAGTCTATGCTTTTTATCAAATCAAACTCGTATAAAACCCTATTATTATTTAACTGTCTGATGGGGAGAATAAAGGCAATATAATCAGCTAGTTGAATAGATTTTTTAAAAAATTGTACACCTAAGTTAAATCTACTCCCAAATGGAGGATTGCCTATTACCAATGTACCTTTCTCGTATTTTAAGTCTAAAGTTAAAAAATCTGCCTTGGTGATGTTGTTCCCCTCTGGCTCTATGTCATAAGCTATACATTCTTTAATTTTTTTGCTAAAAGCACCATTGCCAGCACTTGGCTCTATTATCCTTTTCGGAACAAAACCATCTCTTGATAGTGTATCCTTCGCCTCTTTCAAACATAAATCTACTATATGAGGTGGTGTATAGTATTTATCGTTATTCATTCTCGTCATATAATAGAACCTCCTCCATCTCATCTAAGTATTCAATAGAATTATCTATACAAATATACTCTCTATTCGAGTTTGATGTGTCTGTAAAAACTTTATAGCATTTTCTTTTATCTATAACAAATATTATAGAAAACCCTTTATCGATAAATTGTATAGTTTTACCTCTTTTTTTCATATCTTCTTCACCAATAGCCTCTGTGCATTCAGTGATAATGTCTTTTCCCACCCTCTTTTCAATTTCCGATAGAAGCCTTTCGTGATACATTATTCTTTGTTCCAACCACTTCATATCATATTCATAACTTTCATCTGCTGTCATCTTTTTCATATTACCTCCTTTTTAAAACCAAATCTCTCTAAAACTTTCTTATGACTATTATCATAAAAGAAATGGGTAGATATGTAGTATACTCCTTTACCACTTTCCTTATCGTATATCCATCCGTTCACGAAAAAAGCTTTATCAGTAGGTTCATAATCATCTTTATAATACTGTGGAATTTTGTCTATGCAACTAGATTCATTCAAACAAAATTTTCTATCAATGCTTTTAATTAAGATAAAATGAGTTTTGCTCTTTAATAACAGTAGTTCTGTTAAATTTTCTATTTTCAATTTCTACCTCCAATGTTTACAAACAAAATCATTCTCTAAATCTGATAACCCAATCTTATGGTGTGTATCCTCACTATATATGACCTCATTTTCCAATGCCATCTCGATTGTTGTATTATCAATATTCCCCATATCCATTCCCCAATCTTCCAAACAGTCAACTATTTTTCTAGCCACTTCTTTAACATCTACAAAAATCCCCACTTCTTCATGCAACTTAGTGCAAGTGTAATTTTCTCTGTAGATGCAATTCTTACAAGTTTTCTCATTCATAATATCATCCCCTTTCATTTATAACAACATTGTATCATAGTATTAATTTTTTGTCAATATATTTTTACAATACACACAAAACTTTTTATTACAATATCTTTTCTATTAGCACCATAGCTATTTGTATCATATGTAGAAATTGGTCGAACCACAAATCCGTTGTCAATGCTTTTGTTTTATCTTTTTTGTTGCATTTATACTTATCAATCAGATAGTGCCCCGCCAACAGAAACAAGAAATCTTCTAAGTTTATTGAGTAGTCGCACAAAACAAAACCTATTGATATACATGCAGACCATATCCAAGAATGGACAAACATTACAAAATCATATTTTCCTTTGTTGTTAGCCAAGAAATCATTTTGAAATACATAATCTCCAAACATATGTGCCGTAGCTAAAATTATTATATTAATCACAACAAGAACACCCCCAATCCAAGATTTCCAAATCAACATAATTCAAAGCCCATTGTTCTATTACTTCAGCATTAGAAGTCATTTTAGAATTATAGTCTAAGAGATATGATTCCTTAATGTCCTTTAGTTTTTTATTTCTAAAACAAATTTCCAATGATTTCATATCCCTTTTATTTGACTGATATTCACAATAATCCCATGGCTCAACATAAAATTTTTTTAATGCTCGAGCTACCACCAAGCTATATGGTTCCCAATTATCATAAAATTTATCTTGTGGGATTTTTTCAAAACCTACAAACCTATATTTGTTACTAAAATATTCTTTAATATATACGGAATATGTCCTTTCATCAGTGTGTTCTCTTACTATGATAACTTTGACTCTTTTTTCATATACTTTTTCAATTAGTCTTTGTAGTTTACTATCAACTTTGTTTTGACTCATTTTAACCCCCACCTAATTATAACATATAATCGCCCCATATATGAAGTGAGGCGATTTGTTGTCAACTACTATAGTAAAGAATATAATCTATCTATGTCTTTTGGTAAATGACCATCATATTTTGGTGCTCTTTCCACTTCTTTACAAGTAAACATATCCCAATATTTCATATCATAATGATATGTAAATTGTCCATGTGGTGTATCAATTCCAACCACAAAATATCCATCAAACATAGTACCATCATCATGCAACTTGCTTTTCCAAGCATTATCGCTAAAGACTTTAGTAATAATATCAAACATAACCATTCTATTGAAATACAGTTCAGACATTGTATGATAATCGTCTTTTATATTGCAACCATCATCTTCTTCCCTAGCTTTCACATAGTTTTCCTGTACAAATTCTTGTGTAAAATAAGCATTGTCTCCATCATCGCGAACAATTTCAAGTTCAATACCATTCTTCGCCCATTGTTCTATAACTTCTTCTTCGCTGGTTGCACTACCGAAATGAGTATCATAATATTCTTCAATAGTTTGTAGTTTTGGATTTTCAAAACGAACTGTGATTGTGGTTGTGTCTTGCCATCCACACATCTCACATTCATAGCTATCCACATCTTCTTCTACTTCATTGTGAAACTTACTTGACCACCCATTTAAGAACTTAGCAATCCATTCGCTCCA
>RCNH01000676.1_pt1 | contig 13224 bp, 9 predicted proteins | sample 2041161 | NCBI WGS metagenome assembly RCNH01 (sample SAMN09708215, study PRJNA481090) | Feces metagenome, whole genome shotgun sequencing project. | biome: feces | host: Leptonychotes weddellii | place: Antarctica: Sion Island | collected 2010-03-01 | reverse complement strand
ATCCGGTCGCCGCTTGGAAGTTTTCTGCAAAATTCGACAGGAAAATACATCGGCCCCTAAGTACAAAAAATATGCGTTCAGCCAACAACATCTATGATGTATATAAAAATTTTAAAGAAGAGGAGAAACGTAATTATGAAGAATCTAAAAATGAGAAACAAATTGATCCTTAGCTTCGGCATCGTTATTTTGATGCTGATGCTTATTACGGGAGCAGGCCTAAAGGGCATGTATGAGCTGAATGAACAACTTGGAGCTGTTACGACCAAAACATTGCCCAATACGGAACGGCTTTGGAAGGTCCAGCGTAACCTGCAGAGCCAGGCGGCCTGGATGCAGATGATAGTGCAGGAATCCGATGTTATAAAAAGCGACGAATACACTGCAGAAGTGCAGAAGGAAACGGAGGAGAACCAGAAGCTGCTGGAAGAGTTCAAGAATAACAGCGCCATTGACAAGTCCCTAATTCAGAAGCTCGAAGCAAATATCGAAGCCCAGCTTCCCGTCCGCAGAAGCTTCTATGATGCAGTGAGTAAGCACACCGAGCAGGGCGATTTGGAAGCCGCTAAGATTCTGAATGAAAAGCTGATGCCTCTTGTGGTGCAGGAATCCCAGCTTTTGACAGAGGCTACCGATGCACAGCACGCCCTGTCTAACCAGCGTAACGATGCTGTTCAGAAGACCTATACCAGTGTGAAAATCTTGACCCTGGTTCTGGCTGTTGCCTCTGTTGTGATAGCAGCCGTTGTTATGACATTCCTGCTGAAGGCTATCACCGTGCCTCTGGATCAGCTGCGCAATGCAGCCGCAGCACTCCGTCAGGGCGATTTCAGCAAGGAGATTTCTTACACCAGCCAAGACGAATTTGGTCTGGCTGCCCAGTATGTCCGTGACAGCTTCACTGAGCTGCGCCGGATCATCTCCGTGATCGACAACGAAGTGGATATGCTCGCATCCGGCGACTTCTCTTTTGCAATTGATGATGAATTCCCCGGCGAGACCCAGTCCATTCAGAACTCTATCCACAAGCTGCTGAACGGCCTTAATGAGGCATTCCAGAACATCCTCTCCTACGCAAGCCAGATTGACCAGGGCTCCAACCAGGTCTCCGATGGCGCACAGCTGCTGGCTCAGGGCGCTACTGAGCAGGCCAGCACCGTACAGGAGCTGTCCGATCGTCTGGATCATGTTTCCAAGAAGATCACCGACAACGCCGCGTTTGCTAAGGACGCTAACCAGCTGTCCAATGAGTCCGGCGAACTGACCAGAGAGACTCTGGAAGACATGAAGGAAATGGCTGTTGCAATGCACGAGATTTCCACAAAGTCTGAGGACATCGGCAAGGTTATCAAGGTTATCGAGGACATCGCATTCCAGACCAATATCCTGGCTCTGAACGCAGCTGTTGAGGCTGCACGTGCAGGTTCCGCAGGTAAGGGCTTCGCTGTGGTTGCTGACGAAGTACGTAACCTGGCTGCAAAGTCCGCTGAAGCCGCTAAGAATACCACTGCTCTGATCGAAAGCTCTCTGGCTACCGTTATGCACGGTGTTGAAGTTGCAGATGCAACCAACGAATCCTTCAAGATGCTGGCTGACAAGGTTAAGGCTACTGTCGAAATCATCGACCACATCTCCGAGGCATCCGCAGAGCAGGCTGCTGACATTCAGCAGATCAGCGTTGCAGTTGAGCAGATCTCCTCTGTTGTGCAGACCAACTCCGCTACCAGTGAGGAGTCCGCTGCTGCCAGCGAAGAGCTGTCCAGCCAGGCTGCTCTCATGAACAAGCTGGTCAGCCGTTACCGCCTTGCGAGCGCACAGAGCAATGACTGGACTCAGCCCGTTTACTCCTCTAGCGATGCTGGTAGTTCCTTCATGTCCGGCGATAAGTACTAAGTCTGTAGACGTCGCAGAAAATTTTGTGAAGGATTGTGCTGCTGTGTAATATCCAAAAAGCGGCACGCTCATAGTACGATGAAACCCACTAATCTTTTAAAGATTAGTGGGTTTTTCACATATTCCCTTCGTGTGTTTCATTCAGCCTGGAAATCAAAATGCTGCATAGGAGTCTGTAACTTTGGGAATTTGGGATAGAATGCGACTTGCGATTTCTTGTTTCCTATGTAATTCATGATTTCCGCTTATATATTCAATTGTCTCCGATAACCGTTTCACTGAACCAGAATTCAGACAGGTGGCATTTTTTGTGGGGCCATCTTGTGCAGCGCATATGTAGAAGGAAGGGATCCTCATAGACATAAACACCCAAAGGGGATCTCTTTCGCAGAGAGTTTCGGGGGATTAGAGCGAACCGGCACCCATTTGCAGAGGGTGTGAAAGACTTCCACAGCAGGTAAGAGCGTACAGTATATGCGGTACGTTTTTTATAGAAAAATGAAGCACCCCGACACCGTTGACCAGACGGTGTCGGGGGCTTCACGAAAAGAGAGAGATTAGAAAATGAAAATGAATTGTTTTTATGACCTAATTATAACACCGGAACTGTGTAGATTCAATAGGGAAACTATTAAATAAGTATGAATTGGTTAGAAATGAACATCCTATTATTGTACACTGTGCACAATTCGTTAACTTTTCGTTACAGGATGAATCGGCCACTTGACTTTTTGTAAAAATAGAGTATGATTGAGTTAAAAGAAATTAGCACTCGATACAGGAGAGTGCTAAAACAGAAGGAGTGTTAGCTATGAATTTCGGAAACTATACCCAGAAGTCGCTGGAGGCAATTCAAAGCGCACAGAATATTGCACTTACCAACAATAATCAGCAGCTGGAGCAGCTGCACCTATTGCTCGCACTATTGCAGCAGGAGGGTGGATTGATCCCTCAGCTTCTTCGTAAAATGGACGTTACAGTGGAGAGTATCCTGGCGGCAGCCACCGCAGACCTTGGGAAAATTCCCTCGGTCACCGGAAGTCGGGAAGCGGATCGCTTTTACATCTCCCCAGAGGTGGATGCCACATTTACCCAGGCCCAGGTACAGGCCGATTCCATGAAGGATGAGTTTATCTCTGTGGAGCATCTGTTCCTGGCCCTTTTGGACACCGCAAAAGGAATGGTCAAGGATCTGTTCTCTCTGTATCGTATCACCAAGGAAAACTGCCTGCAGGCGTTGCAGACTGTCCGTGGCAGCCGCCGGGTGACCACCGACAGTCCGGAGGGTACCTATGATGCCCTCAGCAAATATGGCACGGATCTGGTAAAACGAGCCAGAGAGCAGAAGATGGACCCTGTGATTGGCAGAGATGAGGAGATCCGGAATGTGATTCGGATCCTGTCCCGGAAAACCAAGAATAACCCTGTATTGATCGGTGAGCCCGGTGTGGGCAAAACGGCCATTGCAGAGGGACTTGCCCAGAGAATTGTGAAAAAAGACGTGCCAAGAGGCCTTCAGGATAAGACCATTTTCTCCCTGGATATGGGTGCTCTGGTTGCAGGCGCCAAGTACCGGGGCGAATTTGAGGAGCGGCTGAAGGCGGTTCTGGAGGAAGTGAAGCAGTCTGACGGAAATATCATTCTGTTTATTGATGAGCTGCACACCATTGTGGGTGCGGGCAAAACAGAGGGCAGTATGGATGCAGGCAACCTTTTAAAGCCCATGCTGGCAAGAGGCGAGCTGCACTGCATTGGCGCCACTACGCTGGATGAGTACCGCCAGTATATCGAAAAAGATCCGGCGCTGGAGCGCAGATTCCAGCCGGTTATGGTGGATGAACCTACGGTAGAGGATACCATCGCAATTCTCCGTGGCCTCAAAGAGCGGTATGAGGTCTTCCATGGCGTTAAGATTGCGGACCCTGCCATTATTGCGGCAGCTACCCTGTCTTACCGCTATATCACAGACCGGTTCCTGCCGGATAAGGCCATTGACCTTATCGACGAGGCATGCGCTCAGATCCGTACGGAGATGGATTCCATGCCCACAGAGCTGGACGAGGTTTCCCGCAAGATCATTCAGATGGAAATTGAGGAGGCAGCCCTCAAAAAGGAGGAAGATGCTCTCTCCAAGGCAAGACTCTCCGAGCTGCAAAAGGAATTGGCAGAGACAAAGGACAAGTTCAACGCCATGAAGGCCCAGTGGGAGAATGAGAAAAACGCCATTGAGCATGTGCAGCAGCTGCGGCAGCAGCTGGAGGATCTGAATCGTCAGGTCAGTGATGCCGAGCAGAATTACGATCTGGAAAAAGCTGCGGAGCTGAAATACGGGCGCATTCCCGAGCTTCAGAAGCGGCTCCATGAGGAGGAGCAGAAGGCACAGCACCAGAAGGACAGCAATATCCTCCGTGACCGGGTCACCGACGAGGAGATTGCCAAAATTGTGGAGCGCTGGACAGGAATCCCGGTGTCCCGCCTGGTACAGGGCGAGCGGGAGAAGCTGCTGAATCTGGATACCACACTCCATAAGAGAGTGGTAGGGCAGGATGAGGCCGTCCAGGCCGTCACAGAGGCCATCCAGCGCAGCCGTGCCGGCATTCAGGATCCCAACAGACCCATCGGCTCTTTCCTGTTCCTGGGCCCCACCGGCGTAGGCAAGACAGAGCTTGCCAAGACACTGGCCCAGGCACTGTTTGACGATGAAAACAATCTGGTGAGAATCGACATGTCCGAGTATATGGAGAAATTTGCGGTGTCCCGTCTGATCGGAGCGCCTCCTGGATATGTGGGCTATGAGGAAGGCGGCCAGCTGACCGAGGCTGTGCGCAGAAAGCCCTATTCTGTTGTGCTGTTTGATGAGGTGGAGAAAGCCCATCCCGATGTGTTCAATGTGCTGCTGCAGGTGCTGGATGACGGGCGCATCACAGATTCTCAGGGCAGAACGGTGGACTTTAAGAACACCATTATCATCCTTACCTCCAATCTGGGTTCTGAATTCCTGCTAAGCGGCATTTCCGAGGACGGCAGCATCGACCCGGCGGCAAAGGAGCAGGTGGAGGCGCTGCTGCGGCGCTCTTTCCGTCCGGAGTTTTTGAACCGGTTGGACGAGATCGTATTCTATAAGCCCCTTACCAAGCAGAATATCACAAAGATCATTGATCTGCAGATCAACAAGCTGAACGAGAGACTACAGGAGCAGCAGGTGAGTGTCACACTGACGGATAAGGCCAAGACCTTCATCGTGGATACGGCCTATGATCCCCAGTACGGCGCCCGTCCCCTCAGAAGGTATGTGCAGCATACGGTGGAGACCATGCTGGCCAAGGAACTTCTGGCCGGAAAGATCCTGCCGGGAGGCAAGGTACGAATCGACGAGGTAAACGGCGCATTGGAAATTGTATAATGTGAAAAATTCTCCTAAAGTATTCGGATCGTAAAAAGGTCGATGCGAACACAGACAGGCAGCACCGGAGCTGAAATTTCGGTGCTGCCTGTTTTTTTGTGGAGTATTTTGCCATCACTGCTTTGCGGTGGTGGCATTTATTTTTTTGCAATTTTTTTTAAATGATGCAATAAAATGGGGGGCTCCTGCATTAACCTTATAGAATGCAAGGAGGAATGGCAATGCACAATCGAAAACTAACTGGAAAATTAACAGCCTGCATTTTGGTGCTGGGAATCCTCTCTCTTTTTGGATGTACACCGCAGCCCAAAAGCGAAATGACACTTATGACGGTGAGCTTACTGAAAGTAGGTAAGGCGGATGCTATTGTTTTACAGGCGAAGGATGCTGTACTTGTCATCGACACCGGGGAGGAAGACGACGGTCAGGAGCTGGTTGACTTTCTGAAAAAACAGGGCGTTTCCTGTGTCAATGCGCTGATCATCACCCATTTTGACAAAGATCATGTGGGAGGTGCGGATACACTTCTGGAGCAAATGCCGGTGGAACAGGTGTTCATGCCAGCCTATGAGGGGATGAACACAGAGTACATGGATTTTGTAAACGCTATGGAGGAAAAGCGAATTACGCCGGAGGCTCTGGAGCAGCCTGTGCAGTTTGTCCTAGGGGATATGCAGGTGCAGATCGATCCGCCGCCGTCTTATGATGCAGGATCGGGAGAAGTGGAAATGGATAATAATTTCTCGCTGATTACCACGGTGATCCACGGTGAGAACCGTCTCCTGTTTATGGCAGATGCGGAGAAACAGCGGATCGAACAGTGGCTGGAGGGGACGGAGGACACAGAGTGTGATTTCCTAAAAGTGCCCCATCACGGCGTATATACTACAGCACTGGAAGACCTTTTGGAAAGGATGAGCCCGGACTACGGGGTAATCTGCACATCGGAGAAGCATCCGGCAGATGACCAAACAGTGGAGCTATTAAAGCAGCATGGGACTGATGTATTCCAGACTAAGGACGGGAATATCACCCTCATCAGTGACGGCAGAAAGCTGGAGCTGCGCCAGAAAGCAAGATAACAGGAGGATGCACTATGGCCCAGACAGTATTTAATCGGTACGAGAAAAAATATTTGCTTCCGGAGGAGATCTATCTGGAGCTTCGTACCCGTCTGCGTCCCTATATGCAGGAAGATCAGTATGGACTGCACACCATTTGCAATATCTACTACGACACCCCTCAGTACGATCTGGTTCGCAGGTCTATTGAGAAGCCTGTGTATAAGGAGAAGCTGCGGCTGAGAAGCTACGGAGTTCCCACTTTGGAGTCCAACGTCTTTTTGGAAATCAAAAAGAAATATCAGAAGATCGTAAACAAACGGAGAATTCAGCTGCCCCTCTGGGAGGCGTATGCCTATGTGGAGCAGGGGATCAGACCGAAAAAGGACAGCCAGATTTTGCGGGAAATCGACTTTTTCCTGCAAAGGTATCCCTTGCAGCGGGGCCTGTTTCTGGCCTATGACCGGATTGCCCTGTACGAGAGAGAGAATCCCGATTTTCGGGTGACCTTTGACCACAATATCCGATACAGGCAGATGGATATGGGGCTGGAGCAGGGAGATCAGGGGGAGCTGCTGCTTCCCGGTCAGTACTATCTGATGGAGAGTAAGATCATGGGAGCTGCACCGCTGTGGTTCAGTCAGCTTCTGGCTGAGCTCTCCATCTACCCGGTCTCCTTTTCTAAATACGGAAATATCTACAAAGTAAAGCATGATCAGTTTGATATAGAGAGGATGCTCATCCACAGAACAGAAAACTGGAATGCACTTAGGAGGAAAAAAATATGTTAAACAGTATCTTTCACGCAGGCTCCTTTTCTATTCAGTCTGTGGCAATGGCCTTTGGAACGGCATTCATTCTGGGCCTCATCATCGCCCTGCTGTATCGCTCCATGGCGGTGAGCACGGGCTTTACCGTGATTTTGGCGGTGCTGCCGTTGCTGGTCACCTCGGTGATTATGATTGTAAACGGAAATCTGGGGGCATCCGTTGCGGTGCTGGGCGCATTTGGACTGGTACGCTTTCGCAGTGCCCCCGGTACGGCAAAGGAAATCGGCTTTATATTCTTTGCAATGGCGGTAGGACTGGCGGCAGGAATGGGATTTTTATCTCTGGCGGCGCTGATTACAGTGGCTGCCGGGCTTGTGATGCTGGTGCTGGAAAAAATCCATTTCGGAAATGTGGAATACCCGGAACGGGAGCTGCGGATCACCATACCGGAGGATCTCGACTACGACGGCATTTTTGATGACCTGTTTTTCGAGTATACCAAAAGGGCCCAGCTGGTGAAGGTAAAGACAACCAATATGGGCACCATGTACGAGCTGTCCTACCGGGTGCGGCTGCGGGATATGAAAAAGCAAAAGGCATTCATGGATGCGCTCAGATGCAGAAATGGAAACCTTTCTATCATAATGGGACTTGTGCAAAGGGAAAAAAATGAGTTATAATACAGCTGGTACTTTGAAATTTGGAGGACGATCATCCATGGTGCTATTTGCTGTACTTACTTCGGAGGCTCCCCGGCAGGAGCTTCTGATTGAAGAATCACTGTTTCCAGCCATTGCGCAAGGTAAAAAAGATGCCTTTTGCGCCCTGTATCAGAAAACCAGAGGAGCAGTTTTTTCCTATGCCCTGTCTCTGCTGAGAAATCAGGCGGATGCGGAGGATGCCATGCAGGATACCTATCTTAAAATCCGGTCGGCAGCCCATCTGTATCGCCCTCAGGGGAAACCCATGGCATGGATTTTTACCATCACACGCAACGTGTGTCTTATGAAGCTGCGGCAGCAAAAGCGTTTTGCGGCCTTTCCTGTGGAAGAAGCGCAGCCTGCTCCGGAATTTCAGCAAATTGAGGATGTGGAGGATCGGTCTGTGCTGATGGCAGCCTTTCGGGTCCTGTCCCAGGAGGAAAGCCAGATTATTTTTCTGCATGCTGTGGCCGGAGTCAAGCATCGTGAAATTGGCGAATTATTGAAGCTGCCCCTATCTACCGTTCTTTCTAAATATAGGCGGGGGCTAAAAAAACTTGAGTCTGAATTGGAGGGGAGTCTATGAACAAATCTTCAGAGGAAAAGATGATAAGGCATCTTCGCAGTGCTGCCGGACAATTAACTCCCAATCAAGCGGATGCACTGTGGGAAAAACCTGTTGCACGGGCAACGGAAGGGGAGTGGTTTTTGGAGGGTACAGAGCCAAAAACACACGCTGTGGGCCGTATGACCAAAGTGGTCGGCACCCTTGCGGCATGTTTCCTAATTTGCATCGTATCTGTTATGGTGCTCTATATGCAGTCCAATGCAGCCATTTATCTGGACGTGAATCCCAGCGTAGAGGTGAAAATCAACCGGTTTGACCGGGTCCTTTCCGCAAAAGCCTCAAATGACGACGGCAGTGTTATTTTGGAGGATATGGAGCTGAAAAATGTGAAGCTGGATGTTGCGATGAACGCCATCTTGGGGTCCATGGTAAAGCACGGCTATTTGACGGATACCGCTTCCACGGTACTGGTGTCTGTGGAGTGCGACGATCAGAAGCGGGCCGACCAGCTGCGGATACAGGTTTCCAGCCGCATTGAGGAGGATATGGGCTCTATGCTCCAATCCGGTACTGTGCTGTCCCAGAAGGTAACCACGGACGACGATTTGGTGACCCTGGCAGACAGATTCGGAATGACAAAGGGAAAAGCAGCGCTGCTTCGCAGACTGGCATCTGAGAATCCTGGACTTGTGTTTGAACAGATGGCCAAATTATCCATGAGTGAACTGGAGGATTTCCTGGAGCAGCAGGGGATTCATATCTCCGATGATGTGGAAGATCAGATGGATGCGCTTGAGGAGTCCGGAAAGCCCGATGTGGACACAGATGACCATGATCCGTATGATGATCCGGACGATCCCGACGACGATCCGGATGATCCCGATGATGATCTGGATGTTCCCGATAACGACCCGGATGATCCTAACGATGATGTGGACGACCCCGATGACGACCCGGATGATCCCGACGATGATGTGGACGACCCCGATGACGACCCGGATGATCCCGATGAGGATTCGGACGACGATCCCGATGATGACATAGATTAAACCGTAAGAGATAAAAAACCTCCGCCGCAGTGCCGTTCGCAGCACCGCAGCGGAGGTTTTATTTTGTTGCATCAGCAGTCCAAGTAACCGCAGAGAACCTTCAGGGTGTTATACACCCCGTCGATATGGCTTCGCTCGTATCCGTGGCTGGCGTAAACGCCGGCACCAATCAGACCATGGCGCAGGTCATAGCCGGAGTGAAGCATGGCCTCCACATCAGAACCATAATGGGGATATACATCCACAGCATAGTCGGCACCGGTTTTCTTGGCGGCTTCAATGAGCTTGCCAACCACCTCGTAGTTATAGGGACCGCCGGAGTCCTTGGCGCAGATGGAGACTTGACGCTCGGTGCAGCTGAGGCCGTCGCCCACGCAGCCCATATCGACGGAAATAGCCTCTGTAATGCCGGAGGGTACGGAGCCGGAGGCACCGTGGCCAACCTCTTCGTAAACGGTCACATGCACGTAGGTTTTCCGGGAAAGTGTGATCTTGTGGTCTGCGAGGTATTTGGCAAAGCCCAGAAGAATACCCACGGACAGCTTGTCGTCCAGAAAGCGGCTTTTGAGGTAACCGGATTCTGTCCGGCGGGTACAGGGGTCAAAGCAGACAATATCGCCCACTTCGATGCCCAGCTTTCTGGTGTCCTCAGCAGATTTTACATCCTCGTCCAGAACCACTTCGGTTGTGTCGAAGGTGCGTTTTACAGAGGAGTAGTCGCCGTTTACATGGACAGAGGCATTGCAAAGCTGTAGAGTGCCTTCGATTGTTTTGCCGCTGCGGGTATAGACACGGAGATTTTCAGTTTCTGCATTGTTGGCATTCATGCCGCCCAGAGGGGTAACACGGAGACGGCCGTTTCCTTTGATTTCGGCAACCATTGCGCCCAGGGTATCAGCGTGGGCTGCCAGCAGCAGACCGTTCTGATGATCCTCACCGCCCAGATCTGCCAGCACACCGCCTTTTTCTGTCAAGGATGCGGAAAAGCCCAGGCTTTCAAAGGCCTCTTTTACCCAGAGGGCGGCCTTGCCGGTAAAGCCGGAAGGGGAGTCGATAGCCAGTAATTGGGCTGTTTTCTCCCAGGAGAAATCTGCATATTGTTTATCAATCATAGTAAAGCCTCCCAATCATTTCCATTTGATAGGACAAAGTATACGCATCACATGATAGCACACACCTAAATAAAATACAAGACCGCCCCGAAGGGCGGTCTCAGTTTGTCGAAGCAGTATGTCATTCTGAGGAAACGAAGTGACCGAAGAATCTTAAAGATCCTTCGCTATCGCTTAGGATGACAGGAGGCACCCGGAACCACGCATAAATTACCCCGTCTTCCCTGCAAAATGGATGCAGCCTTGTACACACAAACGTACTGTGACTCGTTTTGGACAGTCTAAGACCGCCCCGAAGGGCGGTCTTTTTGTGTGTTTTTAGAAATCCTTGTTCTTGGTTGCAATTTCCATCAGACACTTGGACATGAAATCTGCAGGGGTCATAGCGCCCAGATCCTGGCCGCCACGGGTACGGACGGATACAGTGCCGTTTTCCATATCCCGGTCACCCACAACCAGCATGTAGGGGATCTTGTTCACCTGGGCCTCCCGGATCTTGTAGCCCAGCTTTTCGCTGCGGTAGTCGCCCTCGGCACGGATACCGGCGTTCTTCAGCTGCTCTACCAGACCCTTTGCGTATTCATGGGCACGGTCGGTAATGGGCATGACCTTGACCTGAGTACCCATCAGCCACAGAGGCAGGGCGCCTGCGTACTTTTCAATCAGCAGGGCGAGGGTACGCTCGTAGCAGCCCATGGAGGTGCGGTGGATAATATAGGGGAGCTTCTTCTGTCCATCGGAGTCGGTGTATTCCATGCCGAACTTCTGAGCCAGCAGCATATCGAGCTGAATGGTGACGAGGGTATCTTCCTTGCCGAACACGTTCTTACACTGGATATCCAGCTTGGGGCCGTAGAAGGCGGCCTCGTCGATGCCGATGGTGTAGTTTACACCCAGGTCATCCAGAATGGTCTTCATAGTCTGCTGAGCCAGATCCCACTGCTCTGCGGTACCTTCGTACTTGATACCGGCCTTGGCAGGATCCCACTGGGAGAACCGGAAGGAACAATCCTCCTTAAGGCCCAGGGTCTCCATGCAGTAGTTTGCCAGATCCAGGCAGTTCTTAAACTCCTCCTCCAGCTGATCGGGACGGAGCACGATATGGCCTTCGGAGATGGTGAACTGGCGGACACGGATCAGACCGTGCATCTCGCCGGAGTCCTCGTTGCGGAACAGGGTAGAGGTCTCGCCCAGACGCATGGGCAGGTCACGGTAGGAACGGGCTTTGTTCAGATAAACCTGATACTGGAAGGGGCAGGTCATGGGGCGCAGAGCAAAGCACTCCTTGGTCTCGTCATGGGGATCGCCCAGAATGAACATACCGTCCAGATAGTGATCCCAGTGGCCGGAGATCTTATAAAGGTCGCTCTTTGCCATGAGGGGGGTCTTGGTGAGAATGTAGCCACGCTTCTGCTCTTCATCCTCAATCCAGCGCTGCAGCAGCTGAATGGCTCTTGCGCCGTTGGGCAGCATGATGGGCAGGCCCTGGCCGATGCTCTCAACGGTGGTGAAATAATCCAGCTCACGGCCCAGCTTGTTGTGGTCACGCTTCAGGGCTTCAGCCTGCTTGTCCAGATACTCCTGCAGCTCATCCTTGCTGGGGAAACCGATGCCGTAGACACGCTGCAGCATCTTGCGGTTGGAATCGCCACGCCAGTAGGCACCGCAGGACTTGGTGAGCTTAAAGCCGTTGTGCTTCACACGGCCGGTATGATCCAGATGGGGACCGGCACATAGGTCAGTAAATTCGCCCTGGGTGTAGAAGGAGATGACGGCATCTTCCGGCAGATCCTCGATAAGCTCTACCTTATAAGGTTCGTTCTTCTCCTGCATGTAGGCGATGGCCTCCGCACGGGACTTTTCGCTGCGCTCCAGGCGGATACGCTCCTTACAGATCTTCTTCATCTCTGCCTCAACCTGCTGGAGCAGCTCGGGTGTGAAGGTGAAGGGGGCATCGAAGTCATAGTACCAGCCCTCATCGATGGCAGGGCCGATGGCCAGCTGCACCTCGGGCCAGAGACGTTTCACAGCCTGGGCCATAATATGGGAGCAGGTATGCCAGTAGGTTTTACGGTATTCGGGGTTTTCAAACGTGTAGATGTTTTCTTCGGACATGGTTATTACCTCCTTGTATATTGGGGCAGGAAGACAGAAATCCCACCCCTGAAAAATCAGGGGTGGGATATGATAACATATTCCACGGTTCCACCCTGGTTGCAGCGCAGTGCACTGCCACTCATTGGCGCAGTAACGGGCGCACCCGATCCGGCATTTCCACCGGACAGCTCAGAAGTGGTATGGAACCGGGCAGGGGTGCAGAGCCATCGCAGCATATAGGCTCCTCTCTGGGCATCTTACAGGGTACCGGGTCTTCTTCATAGCTTTTTACACGTCCCAATATAGCACAAAAATCTGAGGGTGTCAATCCTGCCCAGAGAAAATATATTCCAGTGGAGGAAGAAGGGCTTTCATGGCCTGTATTCCATGTCGGAAGGGAGCGGAAATGATAAAATTTTAGGAAAATGGTTTACCATAATTAAAATTTGCTTTGATTTGTGCGAAGGTAACATTTTTCAAGCGATTTTGTCACTAAATGTAATCGATTTTACAATTTCTTAGGATCCATCCTCTTTTTATTTGGAAAATTTTGACATAAAGTTTACATAA
>RCNH01000675.1_pt1 | contig 13227 bp, 11 predicted proteins | sample 2041161 | NCBI WGS metagenome assembly RCNH01 (sample SAMN09708215, study PRJNA481090) | Feces metagenome, whole genome shotgun sequencing project. | biome: feces | host: Leptonychotes weddellii | place: Antarctica: Sion Island | collected 2010-03-01 | reverse complement strand
CCCTTCGACCACTTACAGAATACAAAAATCGCAAGGAGAATCACATGGCTAAAACCTTGCGATTTCCTTGCGATTTTGCAAGAATTTAGGCGGGCTGAGTTTGGCCCGCCTGTGTTATAGTTGGTCATTAAACTTGTATCCGATACCCCAGATGGTCAGAATGTACTTCGGTGCGTCCGGGTCAGGCTCAATTTTCTTCCGTAGTTTTCGGATAAATGCCATGATGTTGCTGTCGTCCAAAAGGTAATCCTCAGACCACACCGCCCGGTAGATCTGTTCCTTGGTAAATACCTCCCCACGGTTCTGAGCAAGGAAATACAGTATGTCAAACTCCTTTGGCGTCAGGCTGACTTCAGTGCCCCCCATGACGACCCTTCTGCTTTTGGGGCTGATTTCCAGTTCTCCGATCCGCATCCCGTCCGGTGGGACGAGCGAGGGAGCTTCCGCCTCGCCGGATGCGCTCAGCAGCAGGGAGGTCACCTCTCCGCTGAGCATATCCCGGATGCCGGAAAGCAGGTCTTCCGCGCAGTCACTTTTCGGTGGCTCTTTCATCAGCTTTTCCAACAGCCACTCTTCAAGGACGGAATCCATAGGGATAAAACCGATATTCTTTTTCACGATGGATTCCCCCTTTCAAATCAACTCATGATACTTCTTCTGATAGAAGGTTTTGACTACCGTAGTCAGCAGCATATACAACAGCACGACAATCAGCAGAAACACGAAATACCAAAGCGGCAATTTCGTCAGGCCGAACAACGACGCACCCTTGATAAAGGTAATCGCGGTAAAAGCGACGATTCCCGCAAGGGTAATACTAATAACCGGCGCAGACGGCCTGCTCTGCACAAAGGGTATCCTGCGGGTCCGCAGAAAATGCAGAATCAGCACCTGCGTCCACATGGATTCCAAAAACCATCCTGTCTGGAAAAAAGACACATACTGAAGCCGCAGGGCGGGATCGGTAAGGTTCGGATAGGTCGCTCCTCCGCACAGCATAGGACACAGGAAGTAGTACAGAAACAGGAATGTCACGATGTCGAACAGGGAACTGATCGGTCCAAAGGACAACATAAACCGCCCCAGCGTCCTGCCCGACCAGTCCCTCGGAGACAGGGTCTCTTCTTCATCCACATTGTCCCAGGGCAGAATGATGCACAAAACATCGTACAGCAGGTTCAGCAGCAATATCTGTACGGAAGTCATAGGCAAAAAGGGCAAGAAGGCGCTGGCGCAGACAATGGAGAGGATGTTGCCGAAGTTGGAGCTGGCGGTAATTTTAATGTATTTGAGCATGTTGGTAAAGGTTTTTCGCCCTTCTAAAATGCCCTGTTCCAGCACTCCAAGATCCTTTTGAAGTAGTACCACGTCCGCCGCGTCTTTTGCCGCATCCACCGCCGTATCCACCGAGATGCTCACATTGGCCTCGCAAAGCGCCGGGATATCATTGATTCCGTCGCCCAAGAAGCCCACCGTATGCCCGTTTTGACCTAGGGCGGAAACCAGACGGACCTTTTGACCCGGTGTAAGCTCCGCAAAAACATGAATTTTTTCAACCGCAGTGCTAAGTTCGCTGTCTGTCATTTCATCCAGATTGGCGCCGGTCAGCACGGTTTCGGAAGAAATCCCCACCCGGCGGCATACAGAGACCGCCACGTCTGCCTGATCCCCCGTCAGAATTTTGGGAGTCACCTTCAGCCTTTTGAGCGCCGCCACGGACACCTTTGCGGTTTTCTTGGGTGCGTCAAAGAATGCCAGATACCCCATCAAGATCATATCCTCTTCATCGGCAGGGGTAATCTGGTTTTGCTGTCCTACATTTTTTCGTGCAACGGCGATGACCTTCATGCCGTCCTGGAGCATCTCATCTACTACAGATGATACGCTCTGCATCCCGCCTTTCTCTATCGGCAGAATTTCATCCCGATACTCCACATGGCTGCAACGGGCCACGATGTGGGAGATATCCCCTTTCATAATGAGTTGACTTTCTCCGTTTTTGTCTGTCACAAGAGTGCTGACAAACTTGCGGGCATAGTCAAAGGGAATCTCGTCTATTTTTTGATACTGAGTGAACAAATCAGTGTAATGCGTCTCGCGTCCTGGCATAGTCTGACAGGCAAGAATCGCGTTATCAATTGGATTGCGTACGCCGGAATGGTAGAAGCTGTTTAAGAAAGCCAAATCCAGCACCTCGCTGCTTTCGTTGCCGAGGACGTCCATGTAATATTCCAGCAGGATGCTTTCATTGGTCAGCGTTCCAGTCTTGTCCATGCAAAGCACATCCATGCTGCCAAAACCCTGCATGGCATTGATGTCTTTGATGATGGTCTGCTTGCGGCTCATGGTAAGACTGCCCCTTGCAAGGCAAGCGGTAATAACCATAGGAAGCATCTCCGGCATCAGTCCTACAGCCACCGACAGCGCAAAAGCAAAGGATTCCAGCCATTTTCCACCTGTGATACCGAGAAGCGCGAATACAATGGGAATCAGCACCGCAATAAAGCGGAGCATGACCCAGGCGATGGAATTGGCACCCTTTTGAAAGGATTTTTTATCATCAGAATCAGGTTTTGCAAAGCTGCCGTAGAGCGTGTCCTTTCCGACCGCCAGCACAATACCCTCGCCTTTACCGCTGATGACTGTTGTTGCCATAAAAGCAAGGTTTTCGAGCTGGGTCAGCGTTTCCAAGCTGCTGTAACTGAGGGCGCAGCAATTCTTTTCCAAAATGGCGCTTTCGCCCGTTATGGCTGCCTGTGAGATGAACAGGTCAGTGACTTCTGTCAAGCGGATATCTGCCGGAACACGGTCACCCGCAGAGAGCAGAACAATATCCCCCACCACCAATTCTTCCGCAGGTATTTCTATGAGTTCTCCTTCTCGCTTTACAGTGATACTTTCATGAATCAGCCGGTCAAGCTGCTGCGCTGCGTTCTTTGCTCGGAGTTCCTGAATCAGACGGATTGCACCACTAATTAGGATCATGGAAAAGATAATGATGGCAGTAGTGGCATTTCTGGCGAAGTTGGAGACGAGAAAAACGTCCGTCAACAACGAAATAATACCAAGGATAAAGAGAATTATATTGAACGGATTGATAAAAGCCCGCCGCAACCGGCGTATCGTCGTATCATTTTTTCGTTCCGCAAAACTGTTCGCACCATATTTTTCCCTCATCGCCTCGACCTGTTCATGAGATAGGCCATCCGATGATGCTCCAATATCTTGATATATTTGTGATGCCTCACGGTAAGCGTATTTTTTGATACGACTGTCAAACAGTGTTGTTTTTGACACGGGACAGTCCCTCCTTTAGCAATACAGATAAAATCATTTTAACATTATCCTGTAAAAACGCCATGTCTATATTCTTGCTTTTTTCTTGCATTTTCATCGGTTGTTTGTTCTGTACATTTTCACTTTTCTGTTTTTCAATGCTTAAGTTATTTAATTCTATACAGAAGGAGGTTTACTAACAATGTTAGAATAATGAATTATTTAGATTAACAAATAGAACTATATAAACATATTCACGGAGAATGATGAGCAATAAAATACAACTAGGTGAATTAATATGTCAAAAAGGTCAGTAACAAAATATAATTTTAAGCCTTTTGGCGAGGCTATCAAATCAGCGTGGAAGAGATGCAAGGAATCCAGAAACAAAGTGAGCGATGAAAATTATATCTCACCCCGCTACCTTGCAAATATTGAGAACAGAGAGCAACATCCAATCCTTGAAATCTTTTTTGAACTCATGTCCCGCTACTACATATCCGTAGATCAGCTTCTCTTTGGGGATGCAACAGAAAGCAAATCCACAACGCACAGACAACTTGATCCCTTGCTTGCTGGAATGACCAATGCTGAACTGAAGATCGTCATTACCACCGCGCAGGCCATCTTGGATGCCAGAGCCGAGGAAGAAAAATGATGTGGATGGCACAACTAAATAATGCTTAGAAAACACGCTATAAACGGATACCGTTTGTGGCGCTTTTCTTTGCTTTTATGGTTGCCAAGAGAAGTAGCTTCGGATTACTTATGTACGGAGAGAGAAACGATAGCAAGCACAGCAAGCGAGTACCCGCTTGCGATTTTTGGCTTTAGGGAACCTTCCCCCTAAACCCGAAAAATGCTTGTTGGGAACATCCCAAACCCTGATACGAAAAGAGGCGAAATACCACGATGGCAAACCGAAAACGAAATATCCAGGTGAAGTTCTATGTGACCGCCGAGGAAAAGGAACTGATGGAACAAAAGATGGCCCAGCTCCAGACAAAGCGGATCGGTGCCTACCTTCGGAAGATGGCGATTGACGGATATATCATCTATGTGGACACTGGGGACATTAAGGAGATGAACAAACTCCTGTCCGCCATTGGCCGGAACATCAACCAGATTGCCAAGCGGGTCAACGCCGGAGGCCCCACCTATCAGGCCGATATGGAGGAAATCCGGGAAAGGCTGGATCAGATATGGCAGTTACAAAGACGCATCCTATTAAGTCAACGCTGAAAGCGGCGATTGACTATATCTGCAACCCCGACAAGACGGACGGGAAGCTGCTGGTGTCCTCCTTCGGCTGTTCTGCCGAAACCGCCGACATTGAATTTGAATGGACACGCCGCCATGCCATTGACAAAGGCACGCACCTGGGCCGCCACCTGATCCAATCCTTTGAGCCTGGGGAGGTGTCGCCAGAGGAAGCTCACCGGATCGGCATGGAACTGGCGCGGGAGGTCCTGGGCGGCAAATATGAATTTGTCCTCACCACTCACATTGACAAGGATCACATCCATAATCACCTGATTTTCAATGCGGTCAGCTTCACCGACCACAAGCACTACCATTCCAACAAGCGCAGCTATCACGAGATACGCCGGGCCAGCGACCGGCTGTGTCGAGAACACGGCTTGTCCGTCATCATCCCCGGCCGGGATAAGGGCAAGAGCTACATCGAGCATCAGGCCGCACAGAACGGCACTAGCTATAAGGCAAAACTGAAAGCCGTCATCGACCGGCTGATCCCCGTGTCCTCCAGCTTGGAAGATTTGCTTGCCCGGTTGCAGCGAGAAGGATACGAGATCAAGCGGGGCAAGTATATCTCCGCCAGGGCGCCGGACCAGGAGCGGTTCACCCGGCTCAAAACCCTGGGCACCGATTACACGGAAGAAGCCGTTATCGCCCGGATCGCCGGAGGCCCCAGGCCCTCCAGACAGCCCAAACAGCGCAGCGGGAAGGTCAGCCTTCTCATTGACATTCAGAACAATATCAAGGCCCAGCAGAGTACCGGATACCAGCGGTGGGCGGCCATCGAGAATCTGAAACGGGCGGCCGCCACCATGAACTTTCTTACCGAACACGGCATCAGCAGCTATGAGGAATTGGCGGAACGGTGTGACGCCGTTGCCGCTGCCTCTATCCGCACCAGGGAGAGCCTGCGGGATACGGAACAGCGGATCGCCGACCTTTCCCTTCTGGGAAAGCAGATCGACACCTACCGCAAGCTGAAACCTGTCTATGACCAATACAAGGCATCAAAGGACAAGGAAAAATTCCTGCGTGGCTTTGAGAGCGAGATCATCCTGTTCGAGGCAGCAGCCAGGGAGATCAAGAAGGCCGGGCTCACCAAACTTCCCTCCACTGAGAAACTGAAAGCAGAACTGGACGGACTCATCGCCCGCAAGACCGCCCTGCAAGCGGAACTTCGCAAAATACAGCGGGAAGAAAAGAAATATGATATGATTCATCAGAATATAGATACTATATTGTCAGTTTCAATTAAGCCCATACGGCAGAATCAGCACGAACTAGAATAAATATCAAGCTTTTAAATTTTAAAATACTCCCATGCTATAAGTAAAGATAACGGGAGAAGATGCACAATGGCGATACTTCTCCCGTTATTTATGCGTTATGAAACTTTATCTCTTGTTATTCGATTGAGAAAGAACGCTGGCAGCAAAACTCTTAGTTTCATCAGAGTATTTGCTGCTTTGCAATACTTTGGATGCAACATCCTCCATGCTAGCGCCTGTTTGCTTCTGTGCGGATCGCTGTGAAAGGACACTAGCTGCAAGAGACTTCTGAATCTTAGATGCGCCTTTATCAGTTAACGCTTTCGCAGCTTTAGATGCCATAGACTTACTGCTAGTTTTGTGGTTCATATCTGAGCACCTCCTAGATTAAAAATCAATTTCTTCTTCGGCTTTATTGTAAATGTTGACCTGATTTTCAACATCAATCCGATTAACGACCCATCCACGAAGCATACAGAGTTTAATAAAATCGTCAATACGATTTTCTCCATACATCTCCTTTAAAGTAACAACAACGCCAAAAGAAAGACCGCGTCCATTCTTTTCTTTTAGTCTTTCTTTTGTTTTTATACTCAATCCCCACATTCCTGCGCCATATACTTTACGAGGGACAGCTCGATCCTTTAACTCTTCACTGATTAGCTTAACATTATCCCATTTTCGATATAATTGTCGAGCTTCAGGTTCGTGAAGATGACATCCACCATCATCACCTTGTGAGTTGGAGTTAATGCTTGCAATAACTGCTTTTCCGCCTTTTTCTTTTACACGACCAAAATGAATGTCCATCTCAGTGGTAGTATAATCAACACCCTGATCTCTCGCGCACTTTGGAAAATAGCAAAGCGTTGCTCGTGCATAGAATGGTTGCTTATCGTTATAAATCGGAACAGGAATTCTGTATGTGTAAGTTTCATAGGCGTCTGTTGTGCCCATCATTACAAAACGAATTTCATCATCGGGGGTCTTAACAATATCTTCAATTCGCTGCGGAACTACGCCATATCCAATAGAACAAGATACGTCATCTTTTCTGTCCCAACCAGCAGCTGCATCGATGATTAGTGCCTTTGCAACTTCGCGTGAAAAGCCCAATGTGCAGATCAAATACGCCATTTTGCGCGAAATCCACGGGGCAGAAAATGATGTTCCTCTTACAAAATTTTCTCCTGTTGGAGCACATACATGCATAGGTTGTCCGAGATCACCGCCATAATAACTAATATCAGGCTTGTGAAAGAAGGAAAGAACAGGACCCACTCGATGATAGGAGGCGGGCATACCTTCAAGGGTTACTGAATTAACCACTAATGAATTTAGTGAATCGGCCGGTGCACCAATCGCTATTCTTTTTTTGTCCGGATCACCATTCGTTCCTGCGATAACAAAGACCACATCAAATTCGCTCTGTATCTTATCTAATTCTGCTGCTTCTGGCGAAATAAAATTAGGCTTTATCGGCAATATAGACCCGAGAGAAAGATTCCAAACCTTTATATCTCGATTTTGAGAGACGGCTTTACGAATTGAACGAAGTATGGAATACGAGCTAAATCTTCCTCGCTTAGCGACACCAAAATGCTTTACTCTGAATCGGCCACAGCCATCATCCAAAGCAGGATTAATTGTTGGGCCATCAACGATAATCGAAGTAACTTCCGTGCCGTGGATGTAGTCACCCTGATCTAATTTAATATCCTCGTCTAGCATGCTTTCATAGGTGACCCAATCTTTAAAATAGACATCCTTAGAAAACGGCGTATCAATAACACCTATAATAGGCTCCTGCTTAGGCGCAGGAATTTGCACTACCGCAGAATCGTTCACTACACTGTCTTCAACTGGAACCTCTCTTAAGTCACGTACCTTCATGGCAATTAGGTATGGGGCGGTTTCTTTCAGACGTGCAATTTCGTCAGGACGGAGCAAAACAGTATTTTCATCAATCTGCTTCGCATTCAAATAGTCAATCCCAATGGCGCGGAATATTTCTTCGGTTTTAACATCGGTTTTATAGAGTGTTACAATTGCTTCACCATCTTCGTCGGCCTCAGCAAAATCCACAGAAAACTTTTGAACATAAAATGCATCTACAACTGCATTTACAAAGTTGGTTTTTGCTAACCGAGCTTGATATTTATATCTTTTTTCCCCTTTGTTTAATGCTTCGATGTCAGAGTACTGGATTTTTCCGCTATAGTCATGCTTAATAATCTCGCCAACAATTGTAAGGCGGTCGATTGTATTTGATATAACATCGAGCCCTACATAGTATGTGAAAACATGCTGAATATGGTCCGGATCACCAGCAAACTTTGCACCACGGATAGAATCATTGGGGTCGGAAGCCCCCTTGCACAAAAGAGCTCGGATTCTGTTACTTTTGGCTACCACGCTTGTATAGTAAACACTGATCAGCGCACCTTTTATAAGGGAGTGCTTCTTCCAATAGACCTGTAGTGATTTAAGATCATCAATCAATTCGAAAACATGCTTGGCCTCTACATAACGTCCAACAGGGAGATTTCGCTTTCCGCCACCGGGATTTCCACTCTGTTGTTCAAACTGACCCTTTAATTGAAGTATACTATTCATTTAATTCTCCTTCAATTCACGTGCAACCTGGCTTTTTGATACGCCTGTCAGTATTTCAATCTCTCTCACGGTAAATCCCTGAGATTGCAATGTGCGTACATCCGGCGTTTCGGGGCATACAGTTTTATAAAGCCGCTTTAGATAATCAAGTTCAACTGTCGGATTACTGAATGCAACAGAAGAACGAATTATATTCTTTAACTCACCTGGATAAGGAATTGGATTCATCAAGCCAACAATTTTTCTAAACAAGCGTACATTCCGACTTGTGCACTTAAATTTATTTAGAAATTCGTTAAGCAAAATCTCTGCGATCTCGGCTAAATCTTCCTGCGTATATCTACTGAAATCAATAACAGAGTCAAAACGCCTAATTAGTGCCTTGTCAAAATATTCAAATAGATTTGTGGTTGCCAACAAAACAATTCTATCATCCATTCGATCAAGTTCTTTGAGCAGAGTGGATGTAGCTCTACCCATTTCACGTAAGTCATTCGAATTAGTTCGATCCAAAGCAATGGAATCAATCTCGTCAAACAGCACAATTACTTTCTCGGGATGAGCAAACTCTGTCATCTCTCGAAATAGAGAAACGATATTCTTTTGCGTTTGACCAAGTTTACTATCTATTACTGCTGAAAAATCAACTGCATATAAATCTCGGTTCAGAATCCGAGCAACTTGCTTGGCCGTTTCAGTCTTTCCAGTTCCAGGAGCACCTTGAAATAGATATTTATTTATCCCAAGGTTACGGCTAATCGCATTAACCATCCCCATGACATCCTGCTCAATACACTCAGGCAATGGTAAGGGTTCATTCCCGACTGAAACTTTTTCAAAAAATCCAGATGAAAGATCGCTCATTTGTGGGACGAAGGTATTTGCGTTTGATAACAGTGCCATAATATATTCTGCTAGCTGATAATCACCCAGTTGATCAAATTCTTTGGCAATTTCATATGCTTCGCTCCGAAATCCAGGCTCATTGTTTTCTGCATGATAACGAATTAGATTTATTATATTTTTCTTTTTCATAGGAGCCCCTCCAGGATTGATATATTATATTATATGCTCGATTGGGACAAAAGTCAATATATTGGGACAAAAATTAAAATGTAATCTTTTGTTATGAATGAAATCTGTATCGAATTTCCCTTGAATATAACTGGTAGCTACAAAAAGAGGGGGCGCCGCCACCGGACCACTTTGATCCGATGACGGCGCTCCCATATTGTCTAAAGGTAAAAATTCAGCATTTTTGCTATGCAGAAACAAATAGCCGCCCCACATGGGAAATCATGCTGCCTCTACACGGAAAAGCCGCCACAGGCTGTTTCTTTGCCCATTTTGAACCCTAATTCCCACACTTTTTGGAACGGAGGGAAAGATAGTGCGGGCAGGACAACACCACCGCCCGGAAACTCTGCTTGCAGGGATGGACACAGCCCTTGCATAGCTTGTTATACTGGCGTCTGCCGTTCTCGCCCAGGAAGAACGCCCATTCCAGACGCCATTTCTTGCTCCGGCTCATAAGTCGCCCAGCTCCGGGGGCTTCTTCTGCGGGGCAGGCTTGTCCGGGCCCTTCCGTTCCGCGCACTCCCGTTTTGCGTCCTCCAGCCGCTCCCGGATGGAAGGCTTTTTCTCCGGCGTGGTCCTGCGCGCCTCGGCCTGGGCTTTCTCCAATTCCTCACCACGGCGGCCGTTGTTGATGATCCCGTCGATCATCCCATAATCGTCCTCCAGGGTCATTTCCGCCGTGCGCAGCGGGTTTTCCGGCTCCACCGGATCGTCAAAGGGATAGGAGGCGGCAATGTCGCCGCCCACCTCCGCTTGCAGAGCATGGAGGCCGGGGTCGATTTCCTTCACATAGGGTTCCTTCATGGGCTCCACCACCAGGACAGTCAACTTCTCCGGCGCGGTATGTTCGGGTGCGTCTCCGCTGGGGATGGCAAAGGCGCGACTGCCGTTGGCCATGATGAGATACTTTCCGTCCTCGGACTCGTGGTGGAAACCGTATCCAGCTGCCTCCATCTGTTCCCGGCTCATATCCGTCACATGGAAGGTGCCCCTGGGGGTCCGCACCGTCTCGCCGGTCTCTCGGTCATCCGGGGTAGGCGCCGCTTGCTGCCCGTACAACTCCGCCTCATACTCCCGATTTGCCTGCTCCGCAAAGGATAGCATCTCGTCCACATGGGATTGATACGGATTTTCAATAGCCTTCCGAATCGCCTGCGGGTCCACATCCAGAAATTCCTCATAGCCGGTGGCGTCCTTGAACTTCTCGATCTCCGAAGGCAGATAGTCCTCCTGGGTCTGCCCCAGAGCGGCCAGCTTCTCGTCCAGGGCAGAGATGCGCCCGGCCATCAGGTTTTCGTAGATTTCTTCCTTTGCCGCGTGTTCCTCCGGGTGCTCGGCGGCATACTGCGGGTCGTTCTGCCGGAAAAACTCGTCCATATCGTAGGCAAGGTCCATGGCCCATTCCGAAATTTCTTCTTCAGGGACGTCGTCCTGGAAGGTCATTACCCGGTATTCCTCCGGGATGCTGCCGCGCTCACCATCGTAATACTCATGGAAGCTGTCCCCGGTGTCCCGCACATAGCCAAGGTCGGTGAACTGGCCGCTTTCCTCCAGGGCGATGTCCCGCCCGTAGGCCTCATAGTCGATGTAGTTGCGCAGATGCTCCGGCACCTGCATGGCGTCCAGTTCCTCGATGTAATACCGTCCCAGATCGTCGTGGTCGTGGATGTCGGGGTAAACATCGTAGCAGTCCAGATTCTCCGTCAGGTTGATAAGCTCCTGGATGCTGCCCGTATGGTCGCCAATCTCCATGGCCGCCTGGAACCGCTCATATTCATCCTGGCTCATGTCATCCAGCTTGGAGGCCAGGTAGTTCAGCTCGTCCAGGTTGGCGTACTCGCCCAGCAGGTCATAGAGGCCGTCCACATAGCAATCGTAGTCCGTGATGAACCATTCCTCATAGGTCTGCCCGAAGTCGTCCTTCGCACCGATCCCGATGCGCTCAAAGACCTTCTTCATTTCCTCTGCCGTGGTGGGGAACTTCACCCATTCGCCCACAAGGGCGCCCTCGTTGTACTTGCCCAGGTTGGTGATGAAGGCGGCAAAGGGATAATCTTTGTCATAGTCATAATGGGGCATAGCGACACCTCCTTATCGCTCCGGCGCAGGCTTTTCCCGATGAGGCTGCGCCTTGCTCTGATTGGCACATTCCTTCCGGCTCTGTTCCAGCCGCTCCTTGATGGAGGGCTTTTTCTCCGCCTGCTTCTCCCGCTTATGCACCCACTCGTCGCCGGAGAGAGTGAGATACCCTTTGCTGGTGAAGCACCCCTGTTCCTCCTGCATGGCGTAGTTGCCGAAGGGAACGGGATCAATGGCGTCCAGCAGTTCATCCCGAAACACGATGTCCGTATGTATAAACAGATAGCGCCAGCCCAGCGTCTCCAGATTGTGGATACGGGGCTCCAGGACAAAATACTCGGTGTTGGCGGGAAACTCCCGGAACTGCTCCAGGGTGGTCAGGCGATAGGACGACTCCTGGACAGCGGCCAGGAGGTTACGGTCCTCCGGAGAAAGTCCGGCAAGCGCCTGGGCCGCTGCCTCCAGTTCGCTTGCGTCACCGCCTGCGGGGGGCAGCGGGTTCAAATGCTCCATGAAGTTGATCTCGGTTTTACTTTTTGCCATGCACACCATCCTTTCGTTTGGGAAACTCCAGCTTGAAATTGACATACTTGCCGCCGGTATCGTCCAGGACCACCACGGCGTCATAGGTGGAACCTTTCTTCTCCGACCACATCCCCTTGACGGAGGTACGCCCCTTTTTCAGAAAATCGGCCGCCATCTTCCGGGTCATTTCCTTGCGGCGGCTGGTCCAGAAACGGTCATTCTTCCACATGACAAACTGGCAGGCTCGGTCCGAACAGGCGAAGTTCTTCTTGCCCTCATAGACCGACTTGCCGCAGCGGGGACAGATGCCCACCATCTCCTTCTCCGGCTGGAACAGCTTTTGCCCATCCTGGTCAATGTGGGAGTATTTCCGCACCAGCTCCGCCGCCATCGCCTCGATCCCGTTCATGAAATCCTCCGGCGCCGCCTGGCCCTTTGCTACCTCGTTCAACCGCTGCTCCCAATCCACTGTGAGCTTGGGAGAGGTCAGCAGTTCCGGCAGCACCGTGACCAGGTTGACACCCGCCTTTGTGGGAATCAGGTTCTTGCCCTTGCGCTCCACAAATCCGCCGGACACCAGCTTTTCGATGATGGCCGCCCTTGTCGCCGGGGTGCCCAGGCCGCGCCGTTCCGCGTCCTCCGGGATGTCCTCCTTACCCGCGTTCTCCATAGCCGACAAAAGGGTGTCCTCGGTGTAGGGCTTGGGAGGCGAAGTGAAATGTTCGGTGACGGAGGCGGAGACCGGCTCAAAGACCTGTCCCTCCGTCAAGGCCGGAAGGACGTCCTCGGAATCTTCATCCTCCGGCTTCTCCTTCAGGGAGGAACGGAACACCTCCTGGATGGCCCGCCAGCCCTGGGAAAGCACCTGCTTTCCCTTTGCCGTGAAGGTATGTCCGCCGCACTCAAAGTTGGCCGTGACCGTTTCATACACGAAAGACTCCGACGCCGCACACAGCAGCTTACAGCAGACCAGCAGAAGGATATTGCGCTCGCCCACAGGAAGCCCCGGCACATTCACCTTTTCCAGCTCCAGGGTGGGAATCAGGGCGTGGTGGTCAGATACCTCCTTGTCGTTCACCAGCCCCAGAACATCGGGAAAAAACTCCGGGCAGGCGTCGAAGGGCGGCAC
>RCNH01000674.1_pt1 | contig 13228 bp, 9 predicted proteins | sample 2041161 | NCBI WGS metagenome assembly RCNH01 (sample SAMN09708215, study PRJNA481090) | Feces metagenome, whole genome shotgun sequencing project. | biome: feces | host: Leptonychotes weddellii | place: Antarctica: Sion Island | collected 2010-03-01 | reverse complement strand
GTTCCCGTGATGTGTCGTATTACTATCGACGGTTCCATTGCACAGTTCAGCTGCAAATGCGACATCCTCCCCAATCTATGGGACATCAAGAGCAACCGGGCTTCGGGAAAGAGTGCCGTTGCATTGGAAACCAACCGCTTTCTGGATAAGATTCGGGTGGGTATCAATGCCAAATACAGGGAGATTGCCGAAAGGGATAACTATGTCACGGCGGAAAAAGTAAAGAACGCTTTCTTGGGTCTGGAGATGCGGCACGAAACATTGTTGAAGGTCTATGCCCAGCACAATGAAGATTTTGCCAAGCAGGTATCTGCCGGTCTGCGTCGTGATTCCACCTATCAAAAGTATTGTATCGTTTACAAGCACTTGGAAGAATTCATCAAGACACGCTACCGCCTGAGCGACATTGCCCTGCGAGAGCTTACTCCGGCATTCATCACGGACTTTGAGATTTTCCTCCGCACGGAAAAGCAGTGCTGTAATAATACCGTATGGATCTACATGATGCCTTTGCGCCGAATGATTACCATTGCCCAAAATCACGGCTGGATTGTTCGAGACCCGTTTGTGGATTACAGCATCTCTGCCGAGAGTACGGAAAGAGATTATCTGACCAAAGATGAGATACGCCAAATGATGGATTTGAAGTTTCGCCGCAAGTCTATGGAGTTGGTGCGTGACCTTTATGTGTTCTGCTGCTTTACCGGCTTGTCGTTTACCGATATGAAGAACCTGACCAAAGACAATGTGCAGACTTCATTCGACGGCAAGTTGTGGATTATGACCAAGCGACAGAAGACGGGCGTGGAATCCAATATCATGTTGATGGATATTCCCATGAGAATCATCGAAAAGTATGACGGCATGGCAAAGGAAAATTATCTCCTGCCCGTTCCGCAGTACATGACCGCCTGCAAGAACCTCAAAGCAATCATCGGGCTTTGTGGAATAGAGAAGAACATAACGTGGCATACCAGTCGCCATACCATGGCAACGGAAATTTGTCTGACCAACGGAGTTCCCATTGAAACGCTCTCCAAGATGCTTGGGCATACCAATATCCGCACGACACAGATTTATGCTAAAATCACCCACGAGAAGGAAAGTCAGGACATGAATACCCTTTCCGACAAGTTAAGCCGGATAGAACAGTTTAGCGGTATTACCATATAAAGATAAGGAGGAATGTCTATGAAAAGAGAAATCATAACCATTGGCAGTAATGGAGAAATACACATCCCAGCTACTCCCGTTTGGATGTCGGTTTGCGAGATAGCCGATCTGCTCGGGGCTTTCTCTAGTAAGGTAAACGCACAAATCAAAGTAATTTTCAGAGAGGGGCTTCTGATGGAGACGGAAGCTGTGAGAAGAATCCAATCAGAACAAGGATTTATTGACCTGTACAGTATCGAAATGATAACGATGCTGTCGTTTCGTATAGCAACGCCACAAGCAAAGAATTTGCGCAAGTGGATAATCGGCAGGATTTCGGAGAAGAAAGTTTTTTCTCCACCCATGATAGTCTGCTATACCGTTGGCGGACGGCATTGCTAAAAGAAGTGCGAAATAAAGGAGACAGGCTGTGGGATAAGTTTTCTCACAGCCTGTTCCTTTCATCATTCCTCAAATCGTGGATGGTAATTCTCTTGCAGCAACTTTTCCACCTCCTCCTCTTTATAGAGAACTTTTCCTCCTAATTTAACAAACGGGATACGCCCTATATCTCGATAGTCTTGCAGGGTGCGTCGATTTACATGCAGCCGTCGGGAAAGTTCCTCGTCCGTCAAATACCGCTGCCCTTGAAGCATCGGTCTGTTTCTTTTCCTCAGGGCATCTATCCCCTTTATCATACGGTCGGAGGCATTGAGGAAGTGCATAATCTCTTCATCATTCATGGTCTTTACATTATTGCTCATAGTCCTACTTTGGATTTAGTGGTGATTAAGATACTGTGTCATGGAGAGACCGACCTGTCTATCAGTTTCTGAACATCCTCCGGTTTATAGTACATCTTGTAGCCTATCTTCGTATAGGGTAAAGTCAGGTTACTCCGATAGGTTTGCAGTGTACGCAAGCTGACATTCAGGATTTGGCAGACATCTTGGTTGTCCAGCCATTTGCCCATTCTTTTCTCGTCCGATTCCCGACAGAGGGCTTCGACCTTGGCAGTCAGGATGCGGAAACGCTCCATCATGGCTTCATACGTATTCTTCTCAATTGCTATTACTTCCATATATCATTTTTTAGTTTGGATATTACGATATGCAAATGTAATGACAGTACATGTGAGAAAGAGATACTTTCATCTAACTGCGTGCTTGTGGCTTTGATATGACAGCCAGTGTCTTCGGGCTTGAATACTTGACAATAAAAATCTTTATTCAGTACATATTTAGCATACAATCCAAACGATTTCAATGCCTGAACTTTGCACCATAATCAAATTAAGAAAGCGATGGATGTCATTACAATTGAGAGCAAAGCCTACCGCGATTTAGTGGGCAAGATAGAGAAGATACTCCAATATGTGGAGAAAGAGGAACAGGCGAAGGAAGAATATGAAAACCGCCTGATAACCAACAAAGATTTAGCCGAGATACTCGGTATCAGCCAGCGAACCCTTCAGAGGCTGCGAAGTTCGGAACGTATCGGCTACAAGATTATCCTTGGGCGATGCTATTACGATTTAAACGACATAGAGGAAGCGATACGCAAGAAAAGCCTGTATTGCAACCCTCAGAACATAAAAGAGTTGAGACAGAATTTCTTACTTAAAAGCAAGAGAACAAAATAGCGTATGGAACTACTGGATAGAGATACTTTTCTTGAATGGATGGAAAGAATTATGACCCGTTTCGACCATCTGAAGCAGACCATTCCCGATATTCCCCAACGTCCGATGCTCAACGGCGAGCCGCTCTTGGACAATCAGGAGGTCTGTATGATGCTGCAAGTCAGCAAGCGAACCTTGCAGCGTTACCGGGATTCGGGTACGCTCCCGTTCCATATCATCTATCACAAGACATGGTATCTGGAATCGGAGATAACCGCCTTCATGGAGCACCATTTCACCGAGAATAAAAAACGGAGGAGAAAGAGGAAAAAAGAAGAATGAGTTCTTTGCTTTTTGTTTTAGTTGTGCAAATCCCGTCCCGTCGTGATGACGAGGCGGGATTTATACTTGGAGTCCGTTTCATAAATCATATTTTTGGTCTGACGACAAAGACCTTACTTGCCAATGACGGCACACCGTCCGTAAAGGGCTGTATATCCCTGATATTCTGCCCCACATTTTCGGGCTGTCTGTCGGTTTGAGCCGAGAGCGTGCAGACGGAGGATGTGTTAGCGTCAAGCTCAATCGGACGGGACTGCCCTGAGATGTTCTCTTCCATTTCCTTCTGCTCTTCTACGTTCTTTTCTTCCTGCTGTGCGTCTTCCTGCTCAATCGGCTTCAAGGAGAGCTGTATCTGACGATCGAGTGCGGAAAGTTCCGTCTTCAGGTCCTTCAGCTGCTCTTCCTTTTTCCACGAGCCATTGACCGTCTCCTGCAATACGGGAATATCTTTGGCTATCTTCATCGTATCCGCCTCATATTTCTGTATCAGACTCGGTATCTTTTCCAACGCATTGAGAAAGTTCATGGAGGCAAGCACCGGGTCTGCGGCAATGTTTCCGTTGTTGTAGCTGTACTTCATGCCACTCTCTCCCATGATGAAAAACCTGTTCTGTGATAAGTCGAAAAGACTCTGTGAGGAAGATTCGGTCTTGACCACTATTTTGAAACCATAAAGAGTGCCGATGTCGAAATACGCCCCTTTGGTACGGGCATGCTCCTTGACTTCCGCAAGTTTGGCTGCAATCCGTTTCGGGTCGCTGCCTTCCACTCCTTTCAGCTGTATCGGGTTGAGCTTGTTACCCTCCTTGTCCTTTTGCACCCTGCTCTCAAACAGATCCCAATCGCTCTTGAATCGTGCTATCAGCTCTTTGTTTCCATCCACGGTTCGCAACACTTCTTCCAATCGACTTCGGGAGGTCTGCCTGCTGCGCATAAAGGAATGCCGCTCACTCTCCAATCCGGCAATCTTCTTCTCTAACTTCGCCTTTTCCAACAAGTCCGTATTTCCAGAAAGAATAGCAACATACTCGGAGAAATTCATTCCCGACTTCTCGTCCATGCTTCCCTCGTCGATGGTACGGCTTCCAAGGCGATTGTTTTTCAGCTGCTCTATGAACAACTGCTTATTGTGCAGTAGATTGAACTTATAACTGTCAAGCGATTTTTCCACCGCATATATGATGACATCGACCTTGTTGTCCGCATGAAACTTGGCGACTTCGTTTCCTTTACGCACCGCCCGTCCGTCCCGCTGTTCAAGGTCGGAAGGACGCCACGGCGTGTCCAAATGATGGATAGCCACAGCACGTTTCTGGGCGTTCACACCCGTACCGAGCATAGAGGTGGAGCCGAACAATACCCGAATAGTCCCTTCGTTCATGCCCGCAATGAGCGTCTTTCGAGCCTTGTCGCTCTTAGCCTCCTGTATGAAGTGTATCTCCTGAGCGGGTATGCCGTGGTCTTCCACCAGCTTACGCTTGATTTCGCTGTAAGGGTTCCACTCTCCGGGCTTGTAAGTACCGAGGTCGGAGAATACGAACTGCGTACCTTTCTGTGCGTCATACTTCCGATAATACTCTGCAATCTTGGCAGCACAGTGGGAAGCCTTGTTGTCCACATGATCCGAGTACTTATCTGGATCTATGAGCCTCAAATCAAGGCTCATCTTCCTCGCCATATCCGTTGCAATCAGCATCTTGGCTTTTTCTTCCCGTTCCGTAAGCGGAGGTCTTCCCAACAGTTCGGCATTGCCCGTCTTGGCAAACTCCACCAACTTGGCGATGAATTCCTCCTGTTCGGGCGTTGGCGGGATATTGTGCATGATTTCGTTTTTCTCGGGTCGGTCTATGCCGATGTCCTTTGCCGTCCTGTAGTCCGTTATCTGGGCATAGAACGCTGCCAGCTCAGGTACTTTGATGAAATAGCGGAAACGTTCCTTCTGCACAATCTCGTTGGTGACGGAGAACTCGTAGTCGATGCTCTTTTTGGCGAAGATCGCCGCCCAAGCATCGAAGGTCTTGATATTCTGCTGTTCCAACGCCTGCGGACGGAGGTACTTAAAGAGCAGATACAACTCCGTCAGACTGTTGGAAATAGTTGTTCCCGAAAGGAAGGTTGCTCCCAAGTCCCGACCTGTCCGCTCCTGAATGGTGCGGATGGCAAAGAGCATGTTGAGTGCACGCTGGCTGCCCTCGCTGTTTCCCAATCCTGCCACACGGTCGTGGCGGGTGTTGAACATGAGGTTCTTGAATGTGTGCGACTCGTCCACGAAAAGATGGTCTATGCTCATTGTCTTGAAATCCACCGCGTCGTCCTTGCGGTTCTCAATGCGAAATTTAATGTCGGCAAGTTTCGCCTCCAAATTCATCTGACGCTTGACCAATCCCTTTTCCATGGAACGGGAAATCGTGTGTCCCTGCTGACGCAGCACTTCCAAGTTTTCCTCCACGCTGTCCAGCTCATTCTGCAAGATGCTTTGCTGTATCTCGTCCGACTGGGGTATCATGCCGAACTGGTCGTGTGTGAGAACAATGCAATCCCAGTTGTTGTTCTTGATGTCATGGAAGATGCGCTGCCTTTTGTCGGGTGTGAAGTCGTTCTTGCCCGGATAAAGCAGTTTTGCATTGGGATATGCCGTGCGGAATGTCTGCGCAATCTCCTGTACGTTGGCTTTCAGGGCAAGAATCATCGGCTTGTTTGCCAAGCCCAATCGCTTCATCTCGTAGGCTGCCACGCACATGATGAGCGTTTTTCCCGCTCCCACCTGATGGTCACAAATGCCCCCTCCGTTGAGTTTGAGCATCCATACGGCATCCTTCTGACTGTCATACAGGCTTTCAATACCCAATCCTTTAAGGTCGAGATCGGGAAATGTCTGATGCGAGCCGTCATATTGTGGTCGGACAAAACAGTTGAACTTGTCGTTATACAGTTTCTCCAGCCGCTTCTTGAAATCGTCCGGCTGTTCGGCGAGCCAGTCGGTAAACCCGTTTCGAATCTCGTCGATCTTTGAATTCGCCATCTGTATGGCTTCCGTATCCCTCACCTTGACCTCCTTGTCTCCGACCATAATCTTCTTGGTGATGTCCGGGGAAGTATTCAAGAGAGCGTGCTTCATCAGCGTAACGCCATCATAGCGGCGATGCTGTCCCCGAACACAGAACTTGTCCCAGATGTTGGCATTGTGCAGGCGTGCATCGACAGAGTACTCGTCCGCACTTGAATTGTAATGTATCGCCACCTCCGTGTCGAAAAGGAAGGAGGCATAGTCCGAGTATATCTGTACGGGAATCCATCTCTCCCCGAAATTGAAGTCAAGGTCGGAGAAAGGTATGGGGACAGGCACGGCATCCCTAAGCGCCTGCATGGAGGCAGCGGCTCTTGTGTCTTCGGGATGTTCCAACAGATAATGCCCGATGTCGTCCGCCTTGGCGACCACATTTCCGGAAATGAATTTCTCACTTGTCTCATATCCGCCCTCCAACGGATTGTAATAGACCTTGCCGTCTAATTCGTGGAGAATGTCCTCTTCCGTGCCGTCGGGCAACAGTGAAGCCATGTATTCGAGATCCACACTTCCGAACTTGTTCAGGGATGCGGAAAGGGCTTCGACGGCAGTCTCCACCTGCGTTACCTCGTGCAGACTGAAAGAGACGGGCTGAGTGAAGATGTCCGCCTTGACCGTCTTGCCATCCACCTTGCGTTCCAAGAAAAGTATCTCACGTCCTCCTGCGTCCATCAGAATCATCTCATGGTTCTTGCGGTCGTTGAGATGCCCGTAAAGACGTACAAAACGGTCATACAGGTCATTGAGATGCTGCCGAAGAGAAACATTCTCCGCCTTGTGCTCCGCTTCATAATCATAGAGAGCGTGATAAGCGTCTCTCAGGTCTATGTAGCCCAGCATCTTCTGCCGTTCTTGGGAAGAAAGGTCTATGGGTTGGAACATTCGGTTGTCCTCCATATCACGGACAAGCGTACCTACTTGAAAGTCAGAGGCAAGCAAAGAACCCTCTTTGAGGTGTTCGTGCCATAAGCCCTCATAGGAACGTGCCAGCATTCCTTTCTCCTTATCCTGCTGCCACCATAACTCACCCGTGTCTTTCAATCCATGTGCTGTCTCTCTGCTTTGTGAAGTTTCGGAAAACAGGGAAGGGGAAGAAATCGGCTTTGGTTTTGCGGCTGCTTTCCGTTTGGGCTTTTTTTCTTGAATGATATTGCCGAAGAGGTCAAAGAGTTGTGCCTGTGGCGATACATTCGTTTGAACGGGTTCTGTGGTCGTGGGCTTTTCTTCTATCTGTACACCGTCAGAAGACAAAGGCTTTTGCACGGTCTGTTTTTCCTCATAACGTGCAGAGAAAATAACTTCGCTCTGTTTCTGTGTGGGGATATGTTGTTGGTATAATGAGAGGTCTAACCGTTTTTCCAAATCTGCCCGCAGGATTTTGCCCATATCATTGGCAATGCCCTCCGTTCCTCCGCTGTGGTGGAACAGGATGGCGGGTTTCCCGTAAGGGTCGGTATCCTGCTTCCATTCGGTATGCACGATTTGTGACATACTCCGCAGATAGGTGTTGAACATCACACCGCTGGGACGCTTCTCGCTCTTGATGAAACGCTGCTCTTCCTCCGTAAGGCTTGTCTTGTTGGTGTTCTTTTGCAAAACAATCAGGTCGCTGCCCACTTCCGTGCCGGCATTCTCCGAAAAGAGGTTGTTCGGCAGACGGATTGCCGACACAAGGCAGGAATGGCTCATCAGCCACTCCCTAACAGGTTCGTTCGAGGGAGCGTTCATAACGCCTTGGGAGGTGATGAATGCCAGCACGCCGCCTTCGCGGAGCATATCCACACCCTTGACGAAAAAGTAATTGTGCAGGGACATACGAGCCACCTTGCGTGCCGGCACATCCGTCTTGCTGAAGACCGGATCGAAGACGGCGATGTCCCCAAAAGGAATGTTGCTGCTCACTACGTCGAAATAACCCTCGAATTTGGACTCAATCTCCTCAAATCCACGGATGCGTATCTTGTCGTCGGGATGCAGGGCGGAAAGCAGTTGTCCCGTCAGGATGTCTTTCTCAAAGCCGAATGTGGTGTGTCCTTCGGCTGCGATAGGATTGAACGAGCGGATAAACTCTCCCATTCCTGCCGACGGGTCAAGTATCTTGCCGGGGGTAATGCCTGCCTCTTGCAAGGAAGCGGCAATCTCCCGTACTATGGGTTCAGGTGTATAGAAAGCGGTCATCACCGAGTTTTTCAGACTCTGCATATAGCTTTTGTACTGAGACTCCGAAGCGGTATTGTCCCGAATGATGCGATGCAGTTCCATAACCAAGGGGAAGAGTTCCTCTTCCGACTGATTCCAGCGTGCAATGTCTTCCATCGAGTTTGCCGGTGAAAGAATACACTTCAAAGCTCCGAAACCCGTATAAGTCCGCAACACCTTCATTTCCTCTTCCGTAGCCGTGCGATGCTCCCGATGGAGGGTAAAAACCGTTTGGATGGCATCTATATTCGCCCGAAGATGCTCTTTCTTGTTATAGCTTGCCATCTTCTTCGAGTTTTAATTGGATAAAGCCCGTCAGTTCCGTGTATAGGACATTGTATTCTGGGGTATAGGCGAAGTCGTCCGAAATCGGATATTTGGAGAAGATTTCCTCCGCAGATGGGCGCAGCCGTATTGCCGTCTCCCGTACCGCTTCGAGCGGCACATCCGCCGAGAACTCATTCCACAGAATGGACGTGAGCGTGTCGTGTCGGGAGAAATGCAGTCCCGCATAAAGGGTTTTGTTGGCAATACCGATACATTCGGCTACGGAAAAGCCGTTGTCAAAGGCTTTGGCATAGGCTTGCGAGGCGGCTTCTGCACGCTCCTTTACGAAAGGAATGTCGTCCGCCAATTCCGGGTGACTCTCCCTGAGGAATGAGAGCAGGGAAAGTTCATAGTATGAAAAATGAATGACTGTCATATGGATGATTTTAGTGATATGATGAATGCCCTATAAATGTAAAGGCACTCGACGTCCCCGCCGAGTGCCACCACTAAAATCCGCAGTAAAACAATAAGATTGTTATGACCGCATCATTCAGTGGCAAAGATAGGAAAATCGGGGGTACTATCGGCGAGTTTTGCCCGGTTTCTTGCGTTCGGGGAAGACAAAAACCGTTTTGAAGTCCCCGTCTAACGAGAGCGAAGCTTCGAACCGCTTGCCAGCTTTGGAGGTAAAGCCCTTGATGAGGTCAGTTTCTCCATTTACAGCCAACCGGGTCAGCTGCTCGTCTGTAAGGCTTTTGCCCGCAACGGTGCGGAAAAGCGTCCATCCGCAATCGGAATCCGAACACTTGGCACATTTGGAATGAAATACCATTGTACCCTTACCGCACTTGGGACAATGGATATCACTTCGCCTTTGAGGAAAGAGGATTTTGGACGAGAGCAGTTCGTCCGTAATCTGTGTGGTATAAGACTCGATGCCCTTGCGGAAGTCCTTTTCTCTCATTTCTCCGCGTTCTATTTTAGCCAAGTCCGCCTCCCACTGTCCGGTCATCTCCGCATTGCCTATTTTCATTCCCTTGACGATGGAATAGATAGCAAATCCTTTCTCGGTGGGCACGAGCGACTTCTCCTTGCGTACCATATACTCGCGGGCAAATAGTGTTTCGATGATGGCGGCACGGGTGGCAGGAGTGCCGATGCCGCAATCTTTCAGACTGGCACGTAGTTCCTCGTCTTCCAACTCCTTGCCTGCCGTCTCCATTGCCGCAAGCAGGGAACTTTCCGTATGCAGCGGTTTGGGCTTGGTCGTCCCTTGTGCCAACGAACAGGCGGAGATGGCAAGTTGATTGCCTTCGTTCCATTCCGGAATGAGGACACCTTCGCCATTCTCACGGCTTTCCCGCTCTTCGGCTTCTATCAGTTCCTTGTCTTTTCCTTTCTCGTTTTTAAGAATGCTTCGCCAGCCTTCCTGCCTGATGATTTCTCCTTTGAGCATGAACTTCACGCCTTCGCATAAAGCGGTTACGATGGTAACATCTTTCTCGCACCGAGGAGAGAAGGCTTCCAGCATACGGCCTGCAATCATATTGTAAACGACCGCTTCCTCTCCAAATATACCGATCGGCTTTTTACCTGTGATGAGCAGAGCATGATGGTCGGTCACTTTCTTCCCGTTTACCGACCGAGCATTGAGGACAGAAAGGTTACGAGCATAGATTCCCCATACGGGATGGTCATGCAGGAAGGCAATCAATGTGGGGATTTCCTCAAAGACATCCTCCGAGATATAACGACTTCCGGTACGCGGATAGGTAATGTATCCTCTTTCATAAAGTTTCTGTGCCAGAGAGAGGGTCTGCTCTGCCGAATAAAGATGTCGGCTGTTGGCTTCCTTCTGCAAAGTGGTCAGGTCGTACAAAAGAGGTGATTCCTGCTTCGCCTCCTTGCGGACTATCGTTTCTATTGTGATTTGAGAGGCTGTTTTGAGCTTCTCATACAAGGCGGTGGCTTCTTCCTTGTTGAAGCAGCGTTCGGGAGATGAGAAACGGAAGTTTTCATCGCCGTCCTTTACGGAAAGGCTCAGCTGCCAAAATGGTTGTGGCGTAAACTTTTTACGTTCCCAGAAGCGAGAGCAGACCATGCAGAGTGTCGGAGTCTGCACCCTGCCTAACGAGTAGGTGCCATGACCTGCTGCTATGGAAACGGCTTGGGTGGCATTGATGCCCACGAGCCAGTCGGCTTCGCTGCGTGCTCGGGCAGCATAGTAAAGATTGTCGTACTCGGCTCCGCTTTTGAGATGGGCAAGTCCTTCCCGAATGGCTTTGTCCGTAAGCGAACTGATCCATAATCGCTCAAAAGGCTTGGCGATGCCGAGATACTCGTAGATGAACCTGAAGATTAACTCACCCTCACGTCCTGCGTCGGTGGCTACGATGATGCTCTCTGCCGCTTTGAAGAGTTTCCCAATGACTTTGAGCTGTGAAACGGCACTCGGGTCTGCTTTGTAGCCTTTACCACTCTTGACTTGGCGGGGAATAAGGGTAAAGACGGGTGGCAGGATGGGAAGATTTTCCCGATGGAAACCTTTGAAACCGTAGGCTTCGGGCATGGCCACCGTTATCAGGTGTCCCAATGCCCATGTGATGGTGTAATTACTACCTTCTATATAGCCCTCTTTTCTGTTTGTTGCCCGAACGACGCGGGCTATCTCACGGGCTACGCTCGGTTTTTCTGCTATGATGACTTTCATACGATTTTACTTTTGGATGTTAGTGGTGGCGGATTACATTTTCATTCCCTTGGAACGCTTCTGTTCCTGCTTCTCTTCTTTCTGCTCGGCGGTGGGCTGTGTCTGTCCTTCTTTCAAAGGCTCTTTCACATACTTCGTCGCTTCGTTGGTCTTGCCTTCGGAATTAACGGCGACTTGTGTTTGGGAAGCATTGTCGGGAACGACTTCTTTGGCTTGGGACTTGTCGGGATTCCACTTGAAGAAATCGAACTTGTCTTTCTCGAAGTTGGCACGGACGTATGCGTTAAACGGCTGTCCCTGCTTGTCTATCAAGCCTTCCATATAGACAGTTCCGCCTTCCTTGAGCTTGGCTTGCTCTCCCGATGAGACCTCCCTTCCCAACAACTTCTTGGGGATGCGGACTCCTTGCCTCTTCTCTTGATTTTCTGCTTTACGGCTGTCTTGCTGCTGTCCTTGGCTTTGTTTGGGCGAGCCGAAACGAAATTCAATTGCTCGCTTGTCAGCGTTGAACTGGAGGTTGGCGTTGAAACTCTTTCCCGTCTTGGCGGTCATTCCCTCCACATAAATGCTCCTGCCTTCCGACAAATCCTTCTTCTGCTCTTCGTTCAGTTTTACGCCCTTGATTTCATCGGGGATGCGAACTTTATCGGCACTCAAAGCGATGATGTCGTTGGTCAGGCGGTCAATACTCACGAAACTGCGAGTGGGTTTGTCGTTATTAGGGAAAGTCAGTTCCACTGTACGTCCGAGGTTGCCCGTTTCTCTCAGGGCTTTCTTGTCCTCGTCGGTAAAGTCATGTCCGAAAAACTCCCGCTCCAGTTGTGGCTCCTTACGGATGGCATGGACAACGGGGATAAATCTGCCGTCCTCTGTCTCACGCAATGAAAGGCGTGCGTCCGTATGGAGGGATACGTCTCCGATTTTTACGCTGATGGGGACAAGGTGGGGCGATTTTCGGTATTTGAGCATAGCTTCGAGTTCCTTGCCCTTTTCAAGGCTCTCTCGGCTCACGCCCATTTTGGAGAACTGCTCCCAGTCAATCTTCTCGGGGTCTATCCCTTGAAAAGTCTGTTTCTGTTCTCCTGCATAGTCCGAAGGATTGATACGGGCAGAGTCCAGCATTTCCTTATTGGAGGGGACATCTGGAGCTTTAAGCATCTCCGAGAGTACACGTGCACTGGCAACGGCATTCTCAAAGGGGATTTTGAAGAAGTGGAATAGTGTGGGATTTTTGAACTGCCGCATGAAGTTGGAGAGGAAGTTCTCCAAGGCATTGCTGTGCTTGTCGAACTTCAGGAAGCTCTGTTCGTGCTCGGCGGTGGGCGGTACAGTTTTCAGTCCGCCTTTTTCGTCCGTCCCTGCGACGGCTTTGAGATTCTCGTCCTTGGAATCTTTCACCAAAAGGACTTCTTGATCTTTGATTTTTTCGTCCATATTACAATGTATTTAATGACACCAACAGCGGTGCACGGGCAAAAGTAAACCAAAGAAACCGTGTATGTTAGAGGTTTGAGATAACTGCGTACTTGTGGCGTCGATATGGATAGAAGTGACTTCCTTAGAAAAAATGTCGCGAAAAGTTTGGCAGTTTGGATTTTTATTAGTAACATTGAACACGAGGAAATTATTATTATCGTAATAATCTATCTGTATGGATAAGAAGGAAGAAAGAAAAAACAATATACTGGTAGGAGCTTTCAAGCTATTCTTAAGTAAGGATTATGCCGATGTTGTAACTGCGGATCTAGAGGAGATTACAGGAGTTACAAGAGGGGCTATATACTATAAGGTAAAGAACAAAGAAGGTTTGTATAGAGCTGTTATAGATAAGTTTGTCTTTGAATTTTTATCGAATTCTATTGGTCAA